>JAEEGL015915878.1_pt1 | contig 34803 bp, 28 predicted proteins | sample 9134231 | NCBI WGS metagenome assembly JAEEGL01 (sample SAMN16246548, study PRJNA631951) | gut metagenome | biome: gut microbiome; feature: rumen; material: fiber-attached | host: Bos | place: Iran: Karaj | collected 2018-10
GAAGCGGCCGGGGAGCTCCGGGCAGGAAATGGCCCGGCGGAAGGCACCGTAAACAGCATAAAAAGAGCCCGAACAGGAAAGTATTGTCCGGGAAAAAGGGTGGTACCGCGAAGTCAGATCACACTTCGTCCCTTGTTCGGGGATGAAGTGTTTTTTTATGTTGACGGCCGGCCCGGAATACCCGGCGAAACGGAAAGGAAATGTCAAAACTTATGGAAAAATTAGGCCTTAACGAGATCAGAGAGAAGTATCTGAGTTTCTTTGAAAGCAAAGGACATCTGCGGCTGCCCAGCTTTTCGCTGGTGCCCAAAAACGATCCCAGTCTGCTGCTCATCAACGCGGGCATGGCGCCGCTGAAGCCCTATTTTACCGGTGCGGAGATACCGCCCCGCCGCCGCGTCACCACATGTCAGAAATGCATCCGCACACCGGACATTGACAACGTGGGCAAGACCGCGCGCCACGGCACATTCTTTGAAATGCTCGGCAACTTCTCCTTCGGCGACTACTTCAAAAAAGAAGCCATTGCCTGGGCCTGGGAATTTCTGACGCAAGTCATGGCCATACCGAAAGACCTGCTCTGGGTCACGATATATAAAGACGATGACGAAGCGTTCGACATCTGGCACAACCAGGAGCATGTGCCCGCGGAACGAATTATTCGGATGGGCAAGGAGGACAACTTCTGGGAGCACGGCACCGGTCCCTGCGGTCCCTGCTCTGAGATCCATTTTGACCGCGGCGAAAAGTACGGCTGCGGCAAACCTACCTGCGGCGTGGGCTGCGACTGCGACCGTTACATCGAAGTCTGGAACCTGGTGTTCACTCAGTTTGATCGCCAGGAAGACGGCAGTTATGCCAAACTGAAGAGTGCCAACATTGACACCGGTATGGGCCTGGAGCGGCTCGCGTGTGTAATGCAGGGCGTGGACAATCTGTTCGAAGTCGATACTGTGCGCAAGATCCTGGATACCGTGTGCGAATGGTCCGGCAAAACGTACGGCGCCGACTGGGCCACCGACGTTTCGATCCGTGTCATCACCGACCACATCCGGTCAACTGTCATGATGATCGGCGACGGCGTTGTGCCCTCCAACGAAGGCCGTGGCTATGTGCTGAGAAGACTGCTGCGCGGCGCGGCGCGTCACGGCCGCAAGCTGGGTATCCGCAAATGCTTCCTGTCGGATCTGGCGGATGTGGTGGTAGAGTTGTCCGGCGGCGCATATCCGGAGATCGCGGAGAAGCAGGATTATATCAAGAAGGTCATCCGAATCGAGGAGGAGCGCTTCGATATGACTCTCGAGCAGGGCATGAACCTGCTGGCCGGCGCTATGAACGAGATAAAAGCTGCCGCAAAGCCAGGAGAGACCCCGGTGCTGGCTGGCAAGACCGCGTTCCGCCTGCATGATACGTACGGTTTCCCGCTTGATCTTACCCGGGATATCCTGCGCGAGAACGGCATGGAAGTGGATGAAGCGGGCTTCCGCACCGAGATGAACAATCAGCGCGCCATGGCCCGGGACGCCATCAAAGACCGCGAGAGTTCCTGGGCCGCGGGCGAGCAGCTGGTGATTCCGAAGGACTGCAAAGCTACAGTATTTGACGGTTACGAAGCACTTACCGAACAGGCTAAACTCGTATATATTCTGAAAGAAGACGGCACGCAGATGCCCGCGCTGGAGGAAGGCGACCGCGCCGTGATCATCACGGACAAGACCGTGTTCTACGGCGAGAGCGGCGGCCAGGCCGGTGACAAAGGCACGATCTCTACCGATACCGGAGTGTTCACTGTGCACAATACCACTAAATCCAAAGACGGCGTATTCCGCCACATCGGCGAATGTACCCGCGGTTCTCTGGAGGCGGGAGATGTTGCGACGCTGGCTGTGGACCGCCGCGCCCGACTGGCCACTGCCCGGAACCATTCCGCTACACACCTGCTGCAGAAAGCGCTGCGCACTGTGCTGGGCGACCACGTGCATCAGGCGGGTTCTTCGGTCAATGCTGACCGCCTGAGATTTGACTTCAACCATCTGCAGGCGATGACGACGGAGGAAATTGCCCGCACCGAGGCGCTGGTCAACGACGCTATTTACGAAGATTACGATGTTGTCACCGATCTGATGGATCTGGACGCCGCCCGCAAGTCCGGCGCTACCGCGCTGTTCGATGAGAAGTACGGTGATGTGGTGCGCGTGGTATCGATGGGCGATTACAGCAAAGAGCTGTGCGGCGGTACACATGTGCGCAACACCGCTTCGGTCGGTCTGTTCAAGATCGTGCACGAGAGCGCAGTTGCCGCCGGTGTGCGCCGGATCGAAGCGGTCACGGGCGAGCAGGCGCGTAAGCTGTTCCTGGAGGAAGAAGCCGCGCTCAACGACACCGCGGAAGTGTTGAAAGCCGCCAAAGCCGAAGCGCCCGCTAAAGCACGTCAGCTTGCAGAGCAGTACAAGAGCGCGGTCAAAGAACTCGAGACCGCCAAGATGGCTTCCGCCAAAGCCGGATCTGACAAACTGATCGACGGCGCGCCGATGGTTAAAGGTGTTAAAGTGGTAGCCGGTCGTTTCGATTCTCTTGATGCGGACGGACTGCGCGAACTGTGCGAACAGCTCCGGTCCAAAGCGGGCGAGAGCGTGGTACTGCTGGCTTCCGGTCTGGGCGGCAAAGTCACGATCGCGGCCATGTGCACGCCCGACGCGGTCAAAGCCGGCATCAACTGCGGCAAGCTGGTCAAAGCCTGTGCGTCAATGTGCCAGGGCGGCGGCGGCGGACGTCCCGACATGGCGCAGGCGGGCGGCAAAGACGTGAGCAAGATCGACGAAATGCTCGCCAAGATACCCGAACTGGTCTGACATTTTTGAACACGGGGACAGACCCCAGTTTAAAATCCGGGTCTGACCCCATGCTTAAAACTCACATAACGAAAAGCGAGGTTTATTATGGACAACTGTATTTTCTGCAAGATCATTGACGGCCGCATCCCGTCCGTAAAAGTTTACGAAGATGAATTCTGTACAGCGTTCAAAGACATCAACCCTCAGATGCCGGTGCATATCGTCGTGGCCTCTAAACGCCATGTACCGTCCGTGCTGGGCTTCGGACCGGAAGACAAAGAATTCCTGGGCGGCATCCAGCTGGCCATCGCGAAGATCGCGACGCAGGAAGGCCTTGTAGAAAACGGTTTCCGCGTTATTAATAACTGCGGCGCCGATGCGCATCAATCCGTACCGCACCTGCATTATCACATTCTGGCCGGCGGCGACATGGGCGAAAGGATCGTGTAATAATGAGCGCCGACTGGACCGAATTCGCGTTTAAAGTGCGTAATTCTCAGCTGGACACCGTGGCTTCCATCGCGGAGATGTGCGTGAGCGGCGGCATTTATATCGAGGATTATTCGGATTTTGACGCGCTTGTGTCCGACTTTGCCCCCGACGAACTGGTGTCGGAGGAATTGCTGGCACAGGCGGGCGACCGGGACAATTCCGTTGTCCACATTTACATCAGCCCCGAGGACAATCCGGGCGAAGCGCTGCTGTTTATGCAGGAACGGCTGCGGGCGGCGGGCGTTGATTACGAACTGAAGCAAAACACCGTGCGTGAAGAAGACTGGGCCAACAACTGGAAACAGTATTTCAAGCCGCTGCCGGTGGGCAATTCTATCGTTATCGTACCCGCGTGGGACAACACCGTTCCGCCCGAATACGAAGGCCGCACCCGCATCGTGATGGATCCCGGCATGGCGTTCGGCTCCGGTCAGCACGAGACCACACGGCTGTGTCTGGAAATGATTGAAAAGCATCTGCGGTCCGGGGACAATGTTCTTGACGTCGGCACCGGTAGCGGCATCCTGGCTATCGGCGCGCTGCTGCTGGGCGCCAAACGCGCCGTCGGAATCGACATAGATCCGCTGGCCGTGAAGATCTCGCGGGAAAACGCGGCAGTATCCGGACTCGCGGACCGGTTCACCTCGCAGTGCTGCGATCTGGCGGGAGATATTGACGGCAGTTTTGAGCTGATATGCGCGAATATCGTTGCCGACATCGTGATCCGTCTCATACCGGACACGGGGCGGCTGCTCTCGAAAGGCGGAAAACTGATATTGTCCGGCATAATCACCGAACGCCGTCCGGATGTGGAAGCGACGCTTTCCCGTTACGGATATTACGTCGCGGACTCCCGGGAACTGGGCGGCTGGTGTGTGCTGACCGCCGCAAGAAATAATTGATTCTGGAGGTTTATTATGAATTTTGAATTACTGCATCCCGCCGATCAGCTGGTCATGCTCATGGAGCGCGTGTACAACTACGGAATGACCACGACATCCGGCGGCAACCTGTCCATTCTGGACGACAACGGCGATATCTGGATCACGCCCGGGTCAGTAGACAAGGGCTCCCTGACGCGCGCCGATATCATTCAGGTCAAACCGGACGGAACGATCATCGGCAATCACAAACCGTCCAGCGAATTTCCGGTACACGAGCGCATCTACCGCACCCGGCCCGATATCCGCGGCATCCTGCATGCGCATCCGCCGGCGCTGGTAGCTTTTTCTATTGTGCGCAAGATCCCGGAGACTAAACTTATACCCAACTTCGCGCAGGTATGCGGCAGCGTATCCATGGCGCCGTACGACGTGCCCGGCAGCACCGGACTGAGCATTAAAATTGCCGCTGAGTTTGAAAAGGGGCATAATTGCGTTGTCCTCGAAAACCACGGTGTTTTCGTGGGTGCAGCGGATCTCTTCAAAGCGTTCATGGCGTTCGAAACGCTGGATTACTGCGCGCGGCTGCAGATCGAAGCGTCGAAGATCGGCACTGTACGGCCTTTAAGCGAGCGCCACGTGGGTATTTCCCGCGAAAAACAAAACGTGCGCATGGGCGAATTCATCAACAACAATATCAGCAGCGAAGAAAAGGCCGCGCGCCGCGATATGTGCAAATTGATCCACCGGGCGTACGACCAGCAGCTGTTCACCAGCGCCCAGGGTACGTTCTCGATGCGGCTATCCGACGGTTCGTTCATAATCACACCATATCAGAAGGACCGTAAGTATCTGGAAGAAGGCGATCTGGTGCGGATCATCGGCGACTGGAAAGAGGAAGGCAAAAATCCGTCCCGTTCCGCGATCCTGCACAAGAAGATATATGAGAAGCATCCGGAGATCAATTCGGTGATCATTGCCCACGCACCCAACATCATGACGTTTGCTGTTACTGACGCAGAGTTCGATTCGCGCACGATCCCCGAGTCGTACATCATGCTGCGCAACGTCAAAAAAGTGCCGTTTGGCGCCAGTTTCCTGCAGCCCGACATGGTGGCGGACATGTTCGACAATATGACGCCCATCGTGCTGGTGGACAACGACTGCGTGATCGTCACCGGCTCCAGCCTGCTGAACGCGTTCGACAAACTGGAAGTGATCGAATACAGCGCCAAAGCCATAGTCGCGTCCCGCAGTCTGGGCGAGATCGTAGCTATCTCCGACGATGAGGTTGCCGACCTGCGAAAGGCGTTCAAGTTTTGATTGTCCGGTTCCAGGGTCGTAGCCTGACAGCCGCGGAAAGGAGTACAGCACGACATGATATTTGAAGTCATTGCCGCCAACCTGAAAAACTATATAGACGCCACCGGCGCGGCGCAGGAGCTGACTCCGGAAAAGTCTGTGTTCCAGCTCTCCGTCGGCGGAAAAAAAGATAAGTACGGCTGGCATTTCATCGTATACGACGGCGACTGCCAGTTCAAGCGCGGTCTGTACACCGGCGAGATCTTCATCGATTGGAACGACGAGTTCAAATACCGCGAAAAAAGCAAGAAGCAGATCATACGCGAGACGACGCCGGATTATGAGGTCAATTTCAAGGATGGCGCAGAGTTTGAAGCGTTCGTCGCCGCCGCGGGGCAGTATCTGACGGCAGGGGGCAAGAAGCCAAAGCTCCGGGGCTCGAAACTGTCCGGGACCAAGTGCGATATCGGAGAGTTCGGCGACGTGCTGACCCGCTGTTTTGCGCTGCAGTCAGCGTACGCATTGTCATTCACGGATAATGACGACAAACGTCTCGCCGCGCGCATGGCGCTGTTTTCGCTGGCGGAGGCTATTAAAATACTGGGCCGCGAGGGCAATGATATTGTCCGCGATTTTGCCGCAGGCAGCCGCCGTTCGGTCTTCTTTGACACCGCGGAAGGCGGACGCGCCACCTGGCTCACCGTCCACGACGGCCTGATCAAGGTCACCGCCAACCAGGGCACGCGCCTGCCCGCACTGTGCGGCCTGGAGTTTGACTCCGACGAGTCTGCGCTGCGTTTTGCATACGGCTTTTTTGACCAGGGGGACAGACCCGATGTTCTAAAAATGTTCGAGGCGGCGTACCGGTTCAAGGGCGCCGCGACGTATGGAATTGACGCCGATGACGGCAGTATCGAGAAAGGGTTCCGGGATGTGTGTATTGCCGCCGCGGAAGCCTTGAAAATGAATGTCTGATTTTTTGATTTGAAAGGAGCTGAGCGCATGCCGAAACTGAGCGAATATAAATGCCTCAACTGCAACGGCGCGCTGGTATTTGACAGCAGGCTGCAGAAAATGAAATGCCCGTTCTGCGAATCATCGTTTTCCGTGGAGGAATTGTCCGCGCTGGATTCTCAGCTGGGCACAGGCAATATCGAAGGCAATTCCTGGGCACAGGATATCACGCCCAATACCTGGGCGGACGGCGAGACCGACGGCCTGTATTCGTATGTCTGCCGGTCCTGTGGCGGCGAGATCATCGGCGATGCCAATATGGCGGCCACCAGCTGCCCGTACTGCGGCAATCCGGTGGTGGTGCTCGGCGCGTTCACCGGCAAGCTAAAACCGGATTACGTGATCCCGTTCAAGCTGAGCAAGGACGACGCGATATCCGCGCTTTCCCGTCATCTTCAAGGTAAGCGGCTGCTGCCCAAAGTATTCAAGGATGAGAACAAGCTGAAAGAAATTAAAGGTTTCTACGTGCCGTTCTGGGTTTTTGACTCCGAACTGTACGGCAATTACAGTTATAAGACCACCCGGATCCACCGCTGGAGCGACAAATATTACGATTACACTGAGACCAAGTTCTACGACGTGTTCCGCGAAGGCAACATCAGCTTCCGCAGCGTGCCCATCGACGGTTCCGAAAAATTCGACGACATGCTGATGGAATCGATCGAGCCCTTTGATTTCAGTGAGGCCGTGGACTTCAAGACCGCGTATCTGGCGGGATATCTGGCAGATAAGTTCGACGTCAACACCGATATCAGCTGGAAACGCGCCGGCACGCGCATGGCCAACACCACTCAGCAGTCGTTTTATGATACCGTGACCGGATACGATTCCGTGCGTCAAAACTCCGGCGATTGTACGGTATTGTCAAAGACTGCCAAATACGCGCTGTTTCCGGTGTGGATGCTCTCCACCGTCTGGAAGGATAAAACATACACATTTGCCATGAACGGACAGACCGGTAAATTCGTCGGCGATCTGCCCGTGGACAAAAAAGCCGCCGCGCGCTGGCTGATCGGGCTGGGCATCGGAATTGCCGCCGCGATCTTCCTGATCACGCTGCTGTTCATTTGAAAAGGGGGACAGACCCGATGTTTAAAAAATCAGTTCGAAAAACGGCACTGATCCTGGTCAGGATCGCAGTATTGACCGCAGCGCTGACTGTGCTGTTCAGCATCGCCGCGTTTGCCGAAAACGTAGAAAAATCCAAATTTGATACCGGTCCGCTGATCCTGCGGGGGATAGTCTGCCTGGCGATCGGGTTCTTTATTGCCGCCATCATAACCGGCACGATGAAGAGCAAACTCAACACCGTTCGGGGCAATAATTACGCGTCTGAATATATCGTGCCGTCCAGCTTCACGGTAGGGCGGGCAAATGAAGTATATCTCTACAACAAGGTCGACAAATTGGCGCGGCCGCAGGCCCGTGATGAAGATGAAGGCAATGGCTAAAAACAACAAATATCTGACCGAATACCGCCTCTGGTCGACCGATCCGTATTTCAGCGCGTACCATGCCGAACTGGCGGCAATTGCGGACGATCCCGCCGAGATCCGCGAACGCTTCTACAAAGAACCCGATTTCGGCACCGCGGGCATCCGCGGCGTGATGGCAGCCGGGCTGAACCGCATCAACATCCCGCTGGTGCGCAAAGTCAGCACCGCCATTGCCCGGTATGTCAACAGCCTGGGAGCCGCCAGAGCAAAACAGGGCATAGTGATCGGCTACGACAGCCGCAACAATTCTCCGGAATTTGCCCGCGAAGCTGCCGCGGTGTTCGCCGGACACGGCATACGCACTTTTATTCACAAAGCGATCAGTCCCGTTCCGCTGCTGTCGTACAGCGTACGCACATTAGGAACGGCGATGGGCGTAATGATCACCGCCAGCCACAATCCGAAACAGTACAACGGCTATAAAGTATACGGACCTGACGGCGCGCAGCTGTCGCCCGAAGACAGCGCGGAGATCTCGCGGCGGATGAGCCGAATTGCCGATTTCCGGAAGCTGCGTGCATACGACTTCGATGCGCTGCTTTCCGGGGGCAATATCGAATATTGTCCGGACAGCGTCGTGGACAATTACTTTAAAACCGTACGCGCACTGCTGCCCGAAAACGTGGCGGAGCATTCCGGCACCGTCGGCCTGAAAGTCATATATACCGCGCTGCACGGCGCCGGCGCGCTGTTCGTACCTGAGATCCTGAAGGAGATCGGCGTGGGCAAGGTATATCCGGTAAGATCACAGATGGCGCCGGATGGCAATTTCCCCACGGTCCCGGTGCCCAATCCGGAGAGTCCGGACGCGTACAGGAAGGCGCTGGCAATTGCCCGCCGTACCGGCGCGGATCTGATCATTGCCACCGACCCCGACTCGGACCGCACCGGCGCGTGCGTCAGAAACCGCCATGGCGAATACGAACTGCTCACGGGCAACGAGATCGGCGAGATCCTGCTGCTGCGCCGTATCGAACTGAATAAAAAGCCCAGACCATTCGCGGTCTCCACGCTGGTCTCCACGCGCCTTGCGGAAAAGATCTGCAGCGGCAAAGGCATTAAATATGTTGATGTGCTCACCGGCTTTAAATTCATCGGCGAACAGATCAAGCTCCTTGAAGAGCAGGGCGACGGTCACTTCATTTTCGGCTTTGAAGAGAGCTACGGTTTCCTTGCGGGCAGCTACTGCCGTGACAAGGATGCGGTGGCATCCTGCATGCTGTTGTGCGAGGCTGCGGCGTTTTATAAGCAGCGCGGTCTGACGCTGATCGACGCGCTGGAGGAGATATATTCCGAATTCGGGGCGCAGCATGAGATCCAGACATCGCTGCAGCTGGAAGGCGAATCCGGTGCCGTGGAGATGCAGCGCCTGCTTACGGCGGTGCGCGCGCTGGGCCCCGATATTTTGCCGGGGGACAGACCCGTGTATTACATGGATCTGCTGAACAACAAACGCTGGAAGCGCACGTCGAAAGGCGGCTACCGCGTCTACGAAGAAAAGGAATTTCCGATATCGGATGTGCTGTATTATTCATACGTCGATTTCTGGTTCTGTCTGCGGCCGTCCGGTACAGAACCGAAAATTAAGATCTATTTCGGCTGTAACGGCGCTTCCCGAACGGAGGCGGCTTCCAATGCGGAGGAACTTAAAAAGCGCGTTATGGCGCAAATACGCGCACTGTAAGAGAAACAGGAGCTGACCGGCTTGAGAGAATTTGTCCACCTGCACGTACATACCGAATACAGTCTGCTGGACGGGGCCTGCCGCATCGGCGAGCTCGTTGACAAAGCAGTCTCCTTCGGCATGAAAGCGCTGGCGATCACCGATCACGGCGTCATGTACGGCGTGGTGGATTTTTATGAAGCCTGCAATAAAGCCGGCATCAAACCCGTCCTCGGCGCGGAAGTCTATACCGCGGCGCGTTCGCGCTTCGACCGGGAGCCGGGACTGGACGCGGATTACGGACATTTGATACTTTTGGCCGAGACCGACGAAGGCTATCACAACCTGATAAAGATCGTTTCCGCCTCATTCACCGAAGGCTTCTATTATAAACCCCGCGTTGACCGTGAGCTGTTGCGCACATATTCCCGCGGATTGATCGCGCTTTCCGGATGCCTGAAAGGAGATGTGGCGCAGCGGATACTTGCGGGGGATATTGACGGCGCCCGCGATACTGCGCTGGAGTTCCGCGATATTTTCGGCGCGGACAATTATTTCCTCGAACTTCAGAGCAACGGCATGGAGGAGCAGCGCGTCGTCAACGCCGGTCTCATCCGCCTGTCACGGGAACTGGGGATTCCCGTCGTGGCCACCAATGACGTCCATTTCATTGAGCCCGAGGACGCGCCTGTGCAGGACATACTGATGTGCATTCAGACGGGCAAGAAATTGTCCGACGAAAACCGCATGAAGTTCACCACCGGTACCGTATATCTGCGGTCGCAGGAGGAGATGGCGGCGCTGTTTGAGAAGCTGCCCGAAGCTCTGGACAATACTGTTAAGATCGCGCAGCGCTGCAATGTTGCGCTCACTTTCGGGCGGCCGGTGCTGCCGGTATTTGACATTCCGGACGGGCTTTCCGCGGAACAGTATCTGCGCAAACTATGCGAAGCCGGCGCCGCGGAACGGTACGGCCAAAACCTGCCTGCAGAAGTCAGCAAACGGCTCAATTATGAACTCGGTGTGATCGCGTCCATGGGTTACTGCGAATATTATCTGATCGTGTGGGATTTCATTCGCTACGCCCGTGAGCACGGCATCAAAGTCGGTCCCGGCAGAGGTTCCGGCGCGGGATCGCTGGCCGCATATTGCCTTAAGATCACCAATATCGATCCGCTCAAATACAACCTTGCGTTTGAACGCTTCCTGAATCCGGAGCGCATCAGCATGCCCGACTTCGACGTGGATTTCAGCGATGACCGTCGCCGGGACGTTATTGAATACGTCGTGGACAAATACGGCGCGGACCGCGTTGCGCAGATCGTTACGTTCGGAACGCTGGCGGCGCGGGCGGCAATTCGCGACGTCGGCCGCGTGACGGAAGTCCCGTATGCCAAGATCGACGCAGTGGCGCGCATGATCCCTGAAGGTCAATTCCATACCAAACTGGCGGACGCTCTTTCGAACAATCCGGAACTCAAACAGCTTTATGGCATGGATGATGAGGTGCGCCGTCTTATTGACACCGCCATGAAACTTGAAGGCATGCCGCGCAACTGTTCGACGCATGCCGCGGGCGTTGTCCTTACCGAAAAACCGGTTACGGAGTACGTCCCCGTGCACAAGACCGGAGACGTCATTGCCACGCAGTTTCCGATGGCCACGCTGGAAAAGATCGGATTGCTGAAGATCGATTTTCTGGGGCTCCGAACGCTTACAGTGATCCAGGATACGGTGGAAATGATATACGAGACTCGCGGCGTGCGGATCGATACGGACAACATTAATTACAATGATCCCAAAGTGTTTTCTGTCATCAGCCGCGGCCAGACCGCCGGCATCTTTCAGCTGGAGCACAAAGGCATGACGCGTTTTATGACCGAACTGATGCCATCATCGCTGGAAGATATTATTGCCGGCATCGCACTGTACCGGCCGGGTCCGATGGATCAGATCCCTAACTATATCCGCAACAAAAACAATCCTGAAAGCATTGTGTACGCCGCGGAGGCGCTGCGTCCGATCCTGGATGTGACTTACGGCTGCATGGTATATCAGGAGCAGGTGATGCAGATATTCCGTGATCTGGCCGGCTATACGATGGGTGCTTCCGATCTGGTGCGGCGGGCAATGGCCAAAAAGAAACACGATGTAATGATGAAAGAGCGCGGCCGGTTCATTGCCGGCAGCGGCGAGCGGGGCATCAACGCGGAAGTGGCGGCGTCGATTTTCGAACAGATGACCGATTTTGCCAGCTACGCTTTCAATAAAGCGCACGCGGCCAGTTACGCGGTGGTGGCGTACCAGACCGCGTGGCTGAAGACATATTATCCCGCCGAATTCCTTGCCGGAACTATGAACAGCCTGATCAGTTTTCCGGAGCGTATTGCCGCTTATCTGAGCGAGTGCCGCGCGCTGGGAATACGTGTATTGCCGCCGGATATCAACATGAGTACCGAACGCTTCACGGTCAAAGACGGTTCGATCGTTTACGCTCTAGGCGCCCTTAAAAATGTGGGGATCAGGTCTGTCACGCAGCTTAAAGCGGTGCGGGACACAGACGGGCCGTTCAAGTCGTTTACGGATTTCTGTGAACGTATAGTAAACACAGATGTCAACAAACGCACAGTGGAAAGTTTCATTAAAGCGGGCGCGTTCGATTCGCTGGGTTACACGCGGCGCACGCTGTATTTTGCTTACGACGAAGTTATGGACAACGCCGCTTCCGCCTACCGCAGCCGCGCCGAAGGCCAGCTGTCGCTGTTCGATACGGGCGAGGACAACGGCGCAGTACCTGAAAACCTGCGCGTACTCTCCGAATTCGACACCGCGGAACGGCTGTCAATGGAAAAGAGCGTCCTGGGCGTATATCTTTCCGGCCATCCGCTGGATAAATATATCAACGAATTCAACCGTGTCTGCACGCTTACATCCGCCGATCTCGCCTCCGATACCGACGAAGAGATCAGCGAAGCCGACCGTGTCAAAGACGGCCTTGATGCCACTATGGCAGGAATTATAACTGATATTAAGAAGAAGACCACCAAGAGCAACGCGGTCATGGCGTTCCTGACAGTGCAGGATATGTTCGGTTCGTTCGAAGCGGTAGTATTTCCGAAAACATATGAGAAATACGGCAAGATACTGGCTGCGGATATGATCGCGGTGATCAAAGGCCGGATCAGCATGCGGGATGATTCGCCCGCGCTGCATTGTTCTGTCATAACGCCCATCGATTCCTACAAAGTCCAGCAGGATCAGGGCCTTGAACGGGGCGGCGGCAACTGTTTCTACGCCCGCACCGCAAACCTTCCGGCGGTAAAAGCGTTTTGCGATTTCTTCACGCCCGCAAGCGGGGGCGGGGGTAATACCGCCGAAGTCAAAATATTTACAGTTTCGGACAATGGGTTCAGATCGCCCACGCCGGAGTACACTAAATTTATTATTTTCAACAAACAGATCAAAGAGGCAATTGAATCACTTTGCTGAAAAGTGTTCCGCCAGAGCCAGAATTCCGGAAATGACCGGCTGATGCAGCAGATAGATCCAGATACTGTGCCGCCCTATAAATGAGAGTGCCCGAATCGGCCAGGACTTATATGGGAATCGCGGAAACAGCGTCTGCTGTTTTTCGTACAGAGTGCGTCCCAGCACGATACCGAGTATGAACCAGCCCAGGAACGGCAGCAGCGGGAAATAATCACTGCTTACAAAATGCGGCGGCGTGACGCCAACGATGATCAACAGATCCCATACACAGGCGCCTCTGCTGGTAATTCCCGAATTCATCAGCCAGTAGCCGGCAATGACAAGTATATTTTCAATTATGACCAGCAGCCAGGTGGGAAGTTTGCGCAGTAATCCGTAAAGCAGCATGCACACGCCCAGCAGGTGCAGCACGCCGAAATAAATAATAATATCTTTATCAGCAACGCCTATCTTGTACATTATGATCGTGACCAGTGTGATCAGCATACCTGCGCCGAACACTATCAGGCCGCGTTTCAGAAACCGGTGGCCCAGCGTGACGCAGATACCGGATAAAATGATGAACAGTACGCCGCCATTGTCCTGTATAAAGTCAAACCAGCGCGGAGTTGTAAAGTTGAGTCCGACAAAATACTGCAGATCGAAGATCAGGTGCACAACGACCACGCATATAATACAGATGCCTCTGAACGCGTCCAGTTCCCAGATACGTTCGCGCTTGACCGGGGAAGCGTTGTCCGCTTCCGCGGGGATAATATAGTCATCAAATTCAGACATTATTAATGATCTCCTTGATCACGTGCGGTCCTTTGCGTCGCCGGCAGTTATTTATTCCGGTAACATATATTTTAACACATTTTTGAAAGCTTGTCGAACATGTCGAATTTTGTCGAAATACGTCGAAATTTGTCGAATTATTTTGCTTGCCAAACCGTGTTCCGGAAGAGTAAAATCAGATTGCGACAACGTAGATATCAACGCAAGCCCCACTTTAAAAATGATCGGAGGATCTATCCATGAATACGCTGGAGACCGCACTTTTGTGGCCTATAGTCTTTATTTTGATCTCTTTTTTCGTGTTGTTCGGGATCAAAGCACTGACCGTGACGGATAAACAGATCGACTATTACGGATCGCGCTCTGACGGCCCGGCGCCGGCGGAGATCACGCATCTGGTGGAGGTTGCCCATGATACCCTTGAAGAACTCAATTAAAGGCAGCGTAACCGCGCCGACTGCGCTGATGCTGGCGATAGTATGTCTGTTTGACCTGGTGCTGACTGACGCCGCATCTATCATCTCCGGGAGGTATTTTTATCAGCGCCGGGCGGCACTGGCTTTGAACAGCATTCTGGCTTCATATGACAGCATGCTGTATTCAACGTACGGCCTGCTGGGGCTGAATATCGAGCAGTATAATGAAGCGGAAACGGATTTTATTAAATATATTACCGAACCGGTGTTCAATAATGTGATCTCCACAGGTCGTCTGAAACGCGGCGATAGTACTTTAAGCTTTAAGGGGCAGTTGTCCGGCCCCGATGCGTTGAAGAACGCGATAGTTTCGGAAATGAAATATCGTTCGATAGCAAACGGCGCGGTTATGCTGGCGGACTGTCTGGGCCTCATCGGAGATTCCGGTTCATTTTGCGGCGGAATGGACAATATCACCAAAGGTGAAAGCCTCCTTTCCGAAGCCGAACGCAAGGTCGAGGAACTGCGTAAAAAAGTAGAAGGACAATATAACGGCGATGTATTATGTGTTAACGGATTTGCCTCCCGGATTACGCTGTTTCTGTTGTCCGGCGATAAACTGATATTCAAGCTGACATCTCTGTCGGACATAATTGCTTCTCCGGAAATAGTGCGGGAAGGACTGGAAGAACTGAACGCGGTCATAACTGTTTACCGGACGTGCAACGCAGAGGCATATAATTTGATAGCTGAACTGAAACAACTGGCCGGAGAGATCGAACGGTATGCGGAACTGGCTGAGGCAGATCGCTCAATAATAACAGACGAGGAGATGAATTCTGACTTAAGTAAGCGCATTTCACGTCTGCGAACCGGTGCGCTGCGTGTCTCGAATGACGGTATTGCCTCCGGGCTAAAGACGAATATAGACACGCTGAATCATAAATCGGAACTGCTGCGAGAGGACATCCTGCTTACCGATTACTATATTACCGGAGACGAGAACAGTGCAGTCGCGGATAAATTGCCGGACTTTGATGCTTTCTGTGCGAATCTCCGGGAGGCCCTCGACGGTTCAGATGTAAAGTCGGATTTTGTAATGAACAAATATTATCTGAACGCAGACGAAAGTCTGAATCAGTATGATATCCGGAAACGGGTCAAACAGGAACTATCGATCTATGATTCTGACTCGTATTCGATTCCGGATCAGTTGTACAGTACTCTGCCATCGGTGCGGCAATCACTGACCGGCTCGCTTTCAGAGTTCCGATTTGATTTTACTGATGCTCAGGGTATAAGCAATCTGTTCGGCGATGTTGCCGACTCATTCGCGGGAGGCACAGTCATTGACGACGTACTGGCTGAATATATGATCTGTGATTATGTTTCTTCGTTCTTCTCGGACGTTTCGAAAGTAGATCCGGACGCGGACGGTAAAAAGTTTATTTGTGAAAAGGAATACATTATCGGTGGCAATAAAGACAGCGACAGTAATGTTAAAGAAACTGCTAATAAACTGTTGACCCTGCGTTTCGCGCTGAACTTTGTACACGTGCTGTCGGATGATGAAAAACATGATTTCGCATCCGCGGTGGGTAATGCTATTGCCGCCGTTATTTCCGCAGGGATCGGCGGAGAACTTTACGCGCTGCTGCTTATGGGTGCGTGGGCACTGGGGGAGGCGTATCTGGATGTCAAGTCACTTCAGGACGGAGAAAAAGTCCCGTTGATAAAGACGCAGGAGAACTGGAAGAGTTCAATTGAAGGCCTGTCAGATCTGCTCCCCGAAAGCGATGCGGACTCCTCCGAACCGGAAAAAGGGCTGGATTATGCACAATATCTGACGCTGCTTGTACTGTTAATGCCCCAGGAAACAGTGCTTTTACGGATCGCGGATGTGATCGAAGTGAATCTGACGGAATACACCGGCCGCAGATATATGCTGTCCGGCGTGTTTACCGGCCTTGAGTGTAAGATCGATTATTATCCGGTAACTATATCGGCATTGTTCGGTGCCGCGGGTAAGGAGGCGCTTAAGATTGAAATTAAGGAATCGGTCTCATATTGACGGCAGTGTTTCACTGGAGACCTGTCTGCTGATGCCGGTTATTATCGGTGTGCTGATCTTCGGATTGCGGATCGTTCAAACTGTGACGGCGGTGAACTGCCTGGATCGCGCGTTATATAAGACCGCGCGGCTGATGTCGGACTATGGACTGCTGTACCATGAATACGGACTGGAACAGCTGGAAAACGACGCGTTGACTTCTATTGGCAATTTTATAAAAGAGAAAACCGGTTCGAGTACCGCCGGTAATGTTATGTTTCGCTTTTTCTTTCTGCGTGAATGTGCGATGGGGGCAGATGATCTGCTTTATACGGAGGCAAGTCAGAAGATCTGCGAGTATTATTTAAACACAGATCCGCTGATCAAAAACGGGTACATATCAGCGGATAAATTATCGTTTTCCGGAAGTAAGTATTACAACGGCAATGATGATATCGAACTGTACGCGTCTTACCGGCTGTTCGGCTGGTTAAAAGTAGGTTCATCGATCCGTACAAGGGCCTGGATTCGGGGCAACGATCCGCTTTTGTCCATAAATGAATCGGGTGTCACTGTCTGGCAGCTGAACAATTTTGCGCGGGGCAAAATACTGCGCTCTATATTCGGGGGCAATCTGCCGTACGATTATCCGGTATTGTCCGCGTACGATGAGAATAAGCGGGAAGCAACGGTGATAAAAAGCATTGATCTGACCGCGCCGTATTATCAGAGTGAAGGAAATCTGAACAAAGAACTGCGCGAAATGATCGATAAATACGTAAAGTTCAGCAATGCGGCCGATTACCAGATGAAACCCGGTTACCCGTTGATCACTTCGGATATGATTGCTTCGCGCAGGCTGACGATCATCGTGCCGGAAAATGACATAACTTATGCTCAAAGTGAAGTCATAAACGAATGCATGGTTTATTCCTATTCGAAAGAGATCATATTTGAAGTGATACCGTATCAAAGATCTACAAGATACCAAACCGACGCAAACGATGCAAAAATAAATGGCAGCTGAATATTTTTGTACGCATCGTTGAAATCTGTACCGGATAGTTATATAATATTCATGATCGGCAGATAATCAATTGTATTGCGGTCTTTGCTGCCGGCAGACGGTTCAGAACGCGGAGGACTTATGAAGTTAGCATTCTCAACACTGGGGTGTCCCGATTGGAGCTGGGAGGAGATCCTGGCCACGGCAAAAGATATGGGGTATGACGCGGTAGAAATACGCGGTATTTCTAAAGAAATATACGCTCCCGCAATACCGGTATTTGCGCCGGAACGTATAAACGAAGTCCGTCAGAAACTCAGCCGAATGGGTCTCAGCCTCAGCTGTCTTACTTCCGCATGTTATCTGTTTGACAAAGATAATATCGACAAGACTCTGGCCGAGGGCAAAGCTTATATTTCATTGGCCGCCGCGCTGGGTGTTCCGTTTGTACGTGTGCTGGGCGACCGCGATCCGCAGCCGGGCGGGTCAATTGATGACGGTTTCGTGGCTGAAGCACTCAAACATTTGTGCGAATTTGCCCGCGATACTGATGTGACAGTCCTGATCGAGACCAACGGTGTGTTCGCAGAGTCCGCACGGTTGCTCAAACTTGTTGAATCGGTAGACGATCCGAATCTGGGCGTCCTTTGGGATATCCATCATCCGTTCAGATATTTCGCCGAAACTCCCGAATACACTTATAGTTTACTAAAAAAATATATTCGTTATCTGCATGTCAAAGATTCAGTAATGACGGAAGAAGGCAAATTGAAATACCGCATGATGGGGTACGGCGATCTGCCGATCACCGGCGCAATTAAACTGCTGAAGGCAGACGGCTTTAACGGATTCGTTACGCTCGAATGGGTAAAACGCTGGTATTCGGAACTGGAAGAGCCCGGCGTGGTGTTCATGCAGTATATCAGCTATATGCGGCGGCTTATCAGACGGATCTGAATATTCATTTTTTAGTGACAGGCGAAGGCAATGACAAAGAACTACATTGGCGTTATATGTGACGACAGACGCGGCATAGACATAGCTTCCGGTATTGCGGGCAGGGGGTTCAGCACGGCTGTTTATATGACGAGCTTTAATACATTTACGGGCGAGGAACAGGAAGTTGTCCACGAGGCCGCCTCTGACAGCGGTTTATTGCTGATTCCTGATTTTGAATCATTTATTGACGCCCTGGAAGTACCGCGGAGAGTTTTTATGTTCAGTTTGGACCGCGGTTTTAACGATAAATATCTGGATCAGGTCCTGCATATGCTTGACAGCGGGGACGCGCTGGTCAACCTTTGCGACATGAATTATATTCAGGCCGGAGATATCGTCGAAGTTCAATCCGCCAAAGGTGTTTATTATCTTCCAACCGGGTTTTCGCGCGGCGAGATCAGCAAAGAGGCCGGCCTTTCCATCATGCCCGGCGGTGTTTATGAGAGCTATGATGCCATGCGCAGCGTGTTTATCGAAATTGCCGCGCGCGATGAAGGCGGATTCGTCTGCGCACCGTATATCGGGCCCGCGGGTTCCGGTCAATACGCCAAAATGGTCATTAACGGTCTCGAATATGCGCTTCTTGAGATCAACACCGAAATGATCTCACTTATTAAGTTTTTCTGTGCTCCGGATAACGATGAGATCATTGAACTGCTCTATGGTATCAACAGCACCGAATCCCAGTCCTATTTCCTGGAAATGTTTACCGATATTTACAGTCGCAAGGATTCTGAGACCGGAGTACCGGTGACTGACATAGTGTCCGATCGGGTGGACTACGGTCAAAGTGTGGTCTGGTGCTGTGACGAAGGCTTTAAATTGGGCATGCCGATGTCGGTTATCAGCGCGTCGCTGGAACTTCGTTTTATGTCTCAACTGAAAGGGGAGCGGATCGCTTCTTCCAGACTTATCGACGATATTCCGGCGGTCCAGGTGAATCCCGCGGAGACTCGTGAATTTGTTGAGGATCTGCGGCGCGCCGCGTATCTTGCCGTACTGTGTGCGTTGGCGCAGTGTTTCGGACTGCTACGCACGGCTTCCGACAGATACAACTGGGATCTGGATCTGCTGGCTATTGCCCGCACGATGCAGGTCAATTCCTACACCCGCGCGCGCAGCATCAATCGTGTGATCGAGGCGTACGACCGACACAACAAACTGGTCAATCTGTTGACCGATCCGTACTTCCGTAAATGCGCTTCGAATTATTCACAGTGTCTGCGCAAGATCGTGATCCGCGCGCAATCCGCCGGGACCGCGATTCCGGCGCTCAGCGCGGCGCTTCAGTATATTGACCTGTACCGGACGCCCAAGCTCGATTCGGGGATAATCCAATTGTCGCGGGATTATGTTAACGGTACCGGATATGAACGGTCCGATTACCCGGGCGTGTTCCACGGCAACTGGGACGATCACGAACAGCTGCTCACGCAGTCGCGGGCGGAACAGTAAGAAACAGCCAGATCGAAATAAAGATATCAATTGTACGTATGACGGGCTTTGGTTCGTTCTACGTACTCTTTTTCTTTTTGAACTTTCTGCTCATAGCGTATATCTTTACGCAGCGATATATACGCGCGGCCGGTAAGCAGCGTTAGGATCAGGTAAATGATCGGACCGGAGAATCTGAACGGAATCCCGGTAAAGCGCGCGATCATCACCATAAAATCCTGATACCCGACCGACCACCATCTGAATACTGTGAAAAAGCCGGTAAACCAGCTGTCTTTGCCTTCGCTGCCCACAAAACCGACAAAAAACAGCACGTAGCAAAGTACGGCAAACATCTGGTATATAAATACGCCCAGCAGTATCTCGGGTTTGCGCAATATGCGGAAGGCAATGCAAAACGCGATATGCGCGATCACGGCGGTAATTGACAACGTAAACGCTAAAGGGGAGATGTACGCCTGCTCGATATCCGCGGCCGTCAATCCAAACAGCAGTATCGCGGCAACATTCAGCAGCGCAATAAGCACTGCCAGAATGATCGCTTTCAATCTTGTGTCTGCGTTGTCCCAAAACCGTTTCATTCGCGTCGACTCCATTAGTTTTTCGCAATGCGAAGTATACCACAACATATTATAAATGGCAAATTGCAAATGACAAAGGGCAACTTACTGATGGCAAACGGCTAATTCGAAAAAAATTTTGACACGGCGCGGGGATTAGATTATAATTGTACCAGTGTTCAACACAATCTTGTGAAACAAAGGAGTTGTGAATATGGGATTCTTCAAAGAGTTTAAAGAATTTGCCATGAAGGGCAACGTTATCGACATGGCAGTAGGCGTTGTTATCGGCGGCGCATTCGGTAAAATCGTTACCAGCCTGGTCAACGACATCGTCCTTCCACCCATCGGACTTGCGATCGGAGGCGTTGAGTTTTCCGAACTGAAAGCAGTTATTAAGCATGGTAAAGATGCAGTTATTGATCCTGAGACCGGCGAGGAAACAGCTAAAGCAGTCGAGGAAGTTGCCATCAGATACGGCAACCTTATTCAGGTCATACTTGAATTCATCATTATCGCGCTGTGCATTTTCCTGGTAGTACGCACGATCAACAAGATCAAAGCAAAAGCCGAAGCAAAGAAAGCCGAGAAAGAAGCTGCAGAAGCCGCTGCTAAAGCCGAAGCCGAAGCTGCTGCCGCCGCTGAAGAAGCCGCCAAGCCGACCGAAGCTGATCTGCTCGTTGAGATCAGAGATCTGCTGAAACAGCGAACATAACTTTTGAACGTTCGACACATTGAATTAATAAGGCCCGCTTCCGGCGGGCCTTGATTTTTATTCAGTTAACTTAATTCTCATACATTGAACCGGAACAGGGTGACATCGCCGTCTTTCATGACATAGTCTTTGCCTTCGGAACGGACCAGCCCTTTTTCCCGGGCGGCATTGTATGTGCCGCACGCCATCAGATCGTCGTATGCCACGATTTCAGCGCGGATGAAGCCTTTTTCAAAATCCGAATGGATCTTGCCCGCGGCCTGCGGCGCTTTAGTGCCCCGTTTGATCGTCCATGCGCGAACTTCTTTCGGACCCGCGGTGAGGAAACTGATAAGACCCAGCAGGGAATAACTGGCTTTGATCAGTTTATCCAGACCGGAAGACTCGATGCCCAGTTCGTGAAGAAACTCATTTTTTTCATCATCCTCCAGCGAAGCGATCTCCTCCTCCAGACGGCTGCAGACACAGATCAGGCCGGCGTGTTCATTGTCAGCCACCGCTGCCAGCTCACGGACAAATTCACAGCTCATAGGATCGGCCACATCATCTTCGGAAATATTGGCCACATATATTACCGGCTTTGCGGTGAGGAGAAACAGCGATCTCAATATTTGTTCACCATCTTCGTCCAGTTCCAGCGAACGGGCAGGAAGTTCTTTTTCCAGGTGCGCGCGGATGCTTTCAAGCGTTTTCAGTTCGGAAAGTATCTTGCGGTCGCCGCTTTTGGCCATCTTGCCGGTACGCTCGATGCGGCGCTCCACCTGTTCCAGGTCGCTCAGCAGCAGCTCCATATTGATGGTAAACGCATCGCCGCGGGGGCTTACGGAGTTTTCTACACGGATGATATCATCGGAGGCAAAGCAGCGCACAACGTGCACGATCGCGTCGCATTCGCGGATATGGGACAGGAATTTGTTGCCCAGGCCTTCGCCTTGACTGGCGCCTTTGACCAGCCCCGCTATATCAACGAACTCCACCGTTGCCGGTGTCCGTTTTTCGGGGGAGTACATTTCGCACAACCGGTCCAGTCTCTCGTCCGGTACCGCCACGGTGCCCACATTCGGCTCAATGGTGCAGAAAGGGTAGTTGGCGCACTCGGCGCCGGCTTTGGTTATAGCGTTAAACAATGTACTTTTTCCTACGTTGGGAAGGCCAACGATGCCCAGTTTCATTCAATAATCATCTCCGTGATCCATCGTTTTCAGCCGGAACGAACTCCGGACACGAATAATTATAACACAACGATCGTCTTTTGTTAATACGGACAGCTTATTTGTCAAAATGACACAAAAAACACACAAATTGGACAAACAAATGGTCTTGCTAATTATATTTAGCACATTTATAATATTCACATCGATTCCACGGCAGTACGGTAGACCTGACCGATGCGCATCGAGATTCTTATAATAAGGGTTGATAAAGATGAGCAAGACTAAGGTTTTTTTGATCAATACGGATGAAACGGTAAAAAAGGAAGTAAAAGATTGCTGCGCGGCGCTGCGTTATGACTTTACGTATATTGACGATGCGGCGGAGTTTTTGAACAGATTTTCGGATTTTAACCCTACAGTTGTGATACTCGGAAGCGGGTTCGGCTACGGTCAGGACACGCTGGATGTCTGTAAACGGATCCGTGTCCTTTCTGACGTTCAGATATTGTTTATCAGTCCGAAGCGGGACACTTTCGATATTGTCCTTGCGCTGGAACTGGGTGCGGATGATTATATAATAGCGCCCTTTGATCAGCGAGAGTTCAGTGCGCGGCTGAGGACCGCAGTACGGCATTCGGAGCTGATCTGTAAGGTCAATGAGATCGAAGATGACTCAGATGAAAGCACAACTTCGGCAAATATAGTGTATCCCGGTCTGAAGATCGATCATAATAAATACAGCGTCAGTGTTGACGGTCATAACGTCATCATGCCGCCTAAAGAGCTTGAACTATTATACTGCCTCGCATCCAATCCCGGGGTCGTGTTCACGCGCGAGCAGCTGCTCACCAATGTCTGGGGCTTCAATTTTGCGGGCAACACGCGTACAGTCGATGTTCATATCAAACGCATGCGCGACAAGATATGCGGCAACGACCATGTCTGGTCCGTTACCACGGTCTGGGGCAAAGGCTACAGATTCGACGTGAAAAAGAGTTGAAGCAGACCATGTTGAAGCGACTTCATATTATGCCCGGGCAGCACTAAACATATGCCCGGGTATTTGATTTTGGTATTGACGGACAATGATATAATATAACGAACAGCTAAACTGATGCTGTTATATGAAAGGTGATGTTTTTAATTGACAGATCTTGAAAAGACATTTAACGATGCTGATCCATTTGCCGAAACACCGGTCAACGTTCCGGCGGAACCATACGCCGAAACTCCTGTGGAAATAATTCCTGCAGCTCCGGCAGAAACGCCTGCGGATATATATGCCGGATCACAGGTGGAGCTACCTCCGCTGCCGGAACAAGTCCGGACAGAACCCGATACACAGACGGTGGCAGCCGCGGTACAGACTTTTGATCAAGCAGCGGTCACCGCGGAATCTGTCGAGGGTTATAAAGAACATATCCGTCAGCTCAAACGCGAATACCGTAAGACTAAAAAAGCAGAGAAACGCGCACGTCAGAATGCCGCGGTCGTAAAAAGTAAACCGCGCATCGGTCTGACTGTATTTATTTCCGTATTATCCACGCTGCTTTGTATGGCGCTAATATGTGCGCTGCTCCTGTATTTTCCCACTAAGGAGTACAGCCTTTTCGCGACGCTTCTTAAAAAGTACAACGCCTCTAATACCGGCTACAGCCGCACTCAGCCGTCCGGTACTCATGTAGGCGACGATGAGATCGCCCCGGGTTCACAAATTACGATCAATGTAGACGGAGAAGGCAATACAACCGTGGCGTATGCCAAAGCAGTGCCTTCGGTAGTGGCAATAATGACTGTACAGGTCTCCGGTGCCGCCTGGGAGAATCCCACCGAGACCGGACTGTCGCAGGGTGCGGGAGTAGTAGTATCGGAAGACGGAGAGATATTGACCAACTTTCATGTGATCGATTCGATCGTTGACCGCAGCACCGGCGCAATAGGCAAAAACTATAAAGTATATGTTTATTTCGATTCGTCTCTGGTGGAACCGTATGAGGTCGTCAGCCTTCTGGGCTACGATGAAGACTTTGACCTGGCGCTGATCAAAGTTGACCGCACCGGGCTTACACCGATAGAATTTGCGGACTCGGATAATTTGTCCATCGGCGAAAAAGTTATTGCCATCGGCAGCCCCGGCGGCATCGAATTCATGAATTCCGTGTGCGACGGTGTTATCAGCGGCCTGAAGCGCAGCATCGTATCATCTTCATCGGATATCGTACTTTACGATATGATCCAGATGACCGCACCTATCAATCCGGGCAACAGCGGCGGCGCGGTGGTCAATTCCGAAGGCAAACTCGTCGGCATAAGCGTTATCAAGGTCGTGGCGGAAAATTATGAGAATATGTCTTTCGCCATTTCGTCTAATACCGCGAGCCGCATTATCGATTCGTTCCGCAAGTACGGTAAATATGTCAAACCGGTGCTGGGCGTGACGATCGATACGAGATATGACTGGAAAGCCGCAAAAGACAACAACTGGTCGCAAGGCGCCTATGTTGAAGATGTGTCGGCAGGCAGCAGCGCGGATGAAGCCGGCGTTAAAAAACAGGATATCATCTGCGCGATAGAAGGCATTGAAGTGCTGGATTTCGCTACGCTGCGTACGGAACTGCTCAAATTTGCGCCGGGTGACACGATCACGCTCCGAGTATACCGGCCTTCGGACGATAAGTTCTACGATCTTAAAGTGACCCTCAAGGCATCCTAAACGGATGATTGTAATTTTTTATGATGACGCGCATGGAACTTAACGAAATAATCAGTCTGCTCAGGACGGCATATCCCGGCGGTGACAGGTGCGGATTGCGCTTCGGCTCCGCGGTGCAGCTGCTGGTGAGTACGATATTGTCCGCGCAATGTACGGATGTACGGGTCAACAAAGTGACTCCGGTGCTATTTGCCCGATATCCGGACGCACAGGCATTCGCCGCTGCCGATATAGCCGAGCTGGAGACGCTTATACGCTCCTGCGGTCTGTACCGTACCAAAGCGGCCAACATCAAGAAGTGCTGTGAACAATTGACCGAACGCTACGGCGGGGAAGTGCCGGAATCGCTGGATGAATTGACCGAACTCGCCGGCACCGGCCGCAAGACTGCCAATCTGGTGCGGGGCGAATGGTTCGGCGAACCCGCTTATGTTATTGATACGCATGTTAAACGTATCTGGGCGCTTTTGGGGATATCCGAAAGCACTACGCCGGAGGCGATCGAAAAGGACTTACGCGTTTTGATACCGCCGGAAGATCCGCACGCCGGAGACGCACTGGCCTTGTCGCATCTGCTGATCACCCACGGCAGGGCGGTGTGTGTAGCAGGCCGGCCGGATTGTTCCGCATGCCCAATTAAGGAGCATTGTGCGCATTTTGCCGGGGGACAGACCTGATGTTTGATTTTATTGAACGCACCGAGTTGCTGCTGGGCAGCGCAAACGTAGAGAAGCTGGCCCGCGCCCGGGTGCTGCTGTTCGGTCTGGGCGGCGTAGGCGGTTCCTGCGGCGAAGCACTGGTACGGGCCGGAATCGGACATATTACTGCTGTAGACGGCGACACGGTGGCAAGATCCAATATCAACCGGCAGGTACTGGCACTGCATTCTAATATCGGTATGCTCAAAACTGAGGCATTTCGCCGCCGGGCGCTGGATATCAATCCGGAGCTGGAGCTGGAAACGGTGCCGGAGTTTTACGGCAGCGCGAACCGGAATTCGGTTGATTTTACTAAGTTTGATTTTGTTATTGACTGTATCGACGATGTTCCGGCAAAGGTCGATATTATTGTGCGCGCGCGGGAAGCCGGGCGGCCGGTCTTGACCTGCATGGGAGCGGGCAACCGGTTCGCACTCCCTTCTTTTTCCGTAATTGACTTGTTCGCAACTTCCGGCGATCCGCTGGCACGGTCAATGCGGCAGGCGTTGCGGAAAAGGGGCGTTGGAAGCAGTGTGCCGGCGGTTGTATCGAACACGCCGGTGATCAAAACAGCAGTGCCGCACACGGTCGCCAGTATCTCATATGTACCGGAAGCGGCGGGTCTGACGGTCGCGGCGGAAGTTATCTGCCGGATACTGAGTCCGGAGTTCAAATTGCTTGCCTGATAACTTAAAATATGATAGAATATCCGCCGGGTGATAATCATGAGACAGCTGACTGTAACCAGAAGAAAAAAGTTCGTCGCTTCACTGGCAAAGATCAAATTCTATATTGAAGATCCTGAGAACGGCGATACCGATATAACCGGCGTGCGTACGCGCAAACTGCTGGAATTAAAAAACGGCGATACGCAGAGCGTCGAGATCGGCGACAATGCCGCCCGTCTTTTCGCCATTGCCGGACCTACTTCTAAAGATTGGTGTGTTGATGTATATAACATTCCGGAAGGATCTGAGAATATAGAGTTGACCGGTCAGAATATGTACAACCCGGCCAACGGCAACGCGTTTCGTTTCGACGGAAACGATGATGATCCCGAAACGAAAAAAATCCGAAATAAAGGCAATAAGCGCGGCTTTTTGATCCTGATAATTGCTATCCTGATCGGAGCAGCAGTCGGGGCGCTTGTTACTTCAATGATCAACATCGTAAGACCGAAAACGTTTACTAAAGACGGATTGAGCATTACCCTGGACACCAGTTTTAAGGAAGACAAAGAGGAACCGTTTAATGCCGTATATTTATCTAAAAAGCGCGGCGTCGGAGTCATGACATCGAAATCTGAATTTCCCAAAGGTTCTGATGTCACGCTTTACGAGTATTGCGACATGGTGATGGAATCCGCGGGCCTGCCTTCAGGTTCGCTGAAAAAAGACGGCGATAAATACTACTTTGAATATGATTTTACGAATCCGGATAATAAAATCACATATCACTACAGAGTTTACGCGCTGCAGGAATCCACAGATACTTTCTGGCTGATCAATTTTTATTCAATTAAAAGCGCGGCTTCAAAAATGGAGTCAAAGTACAAAACGTGGGTAAGCTCTGTTAAATTCGATTGATCGTTATGGCTGATACGCGGAAACGGAACAGAATATTGACGCTGACCGCCGTGATCATTGCGGCGCTTTTGGCGCTTTCGCTGTTCTGGTTCACGCAGCTGATATTGACGCGCGCAAATGAATCGGGGGATGTACCGGTCGACAGCTCCGAAGGTTCAAATACGGCTCCGGATAATTCGCCTTTGGAAGTACTGATGTCCCATTCGCCCGGCTTCTATGAATCGGGGATCATGCTGGAAATGTATGCGCCGGAAGGATATGACGTGCTTTACACAGTTACGCTCGCCACCGGTCGCAGCGTATCCGACGGACGTGTAACCCCCACCGGCGAGTCTTACATGTTTATCGGCGGACAGGATCCGGATCCGGACAATATCCGGGAAGATCTGCCTGAAGTTCTGAATGTCAATTTCTTTAACTCCTCGGACGCGCGCCTCGAGACGTTCCGATATACACAGCCGCTGGAACTTGTCAACAACGGCAACTTTACAGCGTTGTTCGTATCTGTAAAAGCCGCGCTGTATAAGGACGGCGTTGCGGTCACTCCCGTAAAGCTCTATTCTTATATTTTGGGCAGCCGCGACGGAGATAAATCTTTTTCCGACATATTCGGATCCATGGTGATCAACATCGTCATCGATGAAAAACTTTTATACGATTACGAGACCGGTATTTTTATAGGCGGTGTAACGTACGATAACGCGGTGGCGGCCGGCGTTGCCCTCGACCCCTGGACGCCGCGGAATTACAACCAGCGCGGCAAGGAATGGGAGCGGCTGGCACATATTGACTTCTTCGAAAAAGACGGAACGCTGGTATATTCTACAGTTTGCGGTGTGCGTGTTGCCGGAGGTACCAGCCGCGGTGCTACTATCAAGTCGCTTAAACTTGTTGCGGACAGCGGATACGGCGGCGACAATCGCTTCAATTATCCGTTTTTTGACGGCGCGCGCGATATGAACGGCGTCAAGATCGAATCTTTTAAAAAGCTGGTGCTGCGCAACGCCCGCAACGATCTGGGCGGCAGCATGATCCGCGACCAGTTGGTGCATAAACTGGGCGGCGAGACCGGCGTGGCGTATCAGGAAGGCCGCAACGCGGTCGTATACATGAACGGCAAATATTACGCTCTGATGTGCCTGCACGAGTCGCTGGACGCGGATTATATGGAAGACCATTATTTCGTCAACAAAGACAATGTGGCATCCTTCCTGATCCGCTCCGATCAGTATCAGTTCCGTTATAAGCAGGAAAGCGGCACCGAGGAACAGAAAAAGTGCTTCTTCTCCGATATGAATTATTTGATATATAACGATTTCTCCGATGAGAGCGGCATGGAACGTATCCGCGAAGTGATAGATGTTGAGGATTTCTGCCGGTATATGGCATTCCAGATCTTCATCGTCAACGAGGACTGGCCGCATAACAATGTTCTGGTGTGGCGCTATTACGGGCCTGAAAGTGATTCGGTCGTTGGTGCAGACGGCCGCTGGCGCTTTGTGCTGAAAGATATGGACTTCGGACTAGTTGGTCCCGAACGGGATACATTTGCTATGTGTCTGAACGACGGACTGTACAATAACGAACCGTGTTTGGGCCCGGTACTCAAAAATCTGCTAAAAAACAGTGAATTCCGCGGTATCTTCAGGCAGTGCGCATTAAATGTTGACGATGTGCTTAATTCCGAACATCTGCTTGAACGCATCCGGGAAGCGATCGACGAGATAGAACCGGATATGCATCTGTATGCGATATACAACGGAATGAGCGTTGACGGCTGGCTGTCGTATCTGGAAAACTTTAAAGTTTTTGCCCGGGAAAGACACGAAAAGTTCCTGAAATATCTGGATATTTATGTACCGGCAGGATGATAAGATGATCCGTTATATTGATACCCACGCACATTATGACGATGAACGGTTTGACGCGGACCGTTCACAGGTGATCGGCGGTCTGCTTGATCACGAGGTGGCGTTGATCATTGACCCGGCGACAGATCTGAACTCTTCCCGCCGCGTGCTGGAACTGTCGACAAAGTACCCGAATTTCTATTGTGCAGTAGGCGTCCACCCGCATCAGGCGGCAGAAGCGTCAGAATGTGATATTGAGGCGCTTTCGGTATTGTGCGAACCGTCTTCTCCCGGTGCGGATAAGATCGTGGCGATCGGGGAGACCGGGCTGGATTATCATTACGATTTTTCGCCGCGGGACGTCCAGCTCGCTAATTTCCGCCGCAACATCCGGCTGGCGCTTAAACACAAGCTGCCGCTGATCGTGCATGACAGGGAAGCGCATCAGGATACGCTTACAGTACTTCGCGAAGAAAACGGGTTCGATACCCGTGTGCTGTACCATTGTTATTCCGGCAGTGCCGAATACGCAAAGGAATTGACGGAACTCGGCTGTTTCTTTTCTTTCGGCGGCGCGGTGACATTTAAAAACGCTAAGAAATTTGAAGATATCGTACTTGCGATACCCATTGACCGTATCCTGCCGGAAACGGACTCGCCGTATATGGCTCCGGAACCGGTCAGAGGCACGCGCAATGATTCTTCAAATCTCAAATACATATATCCGGTACTTGCCCGGCTGATGGGGCTCAGTATCGAGGAAGCCGCGGCGGTATTCGCGGACAATACCGCGCGCTTTTTCGGGATCCGCGAGTTTGATTGAAGCCGGCAGCGGCAACCTTGCCGCATTTCCGGGATCGGAGGTTAGCAGATTATTATGGCAGACGGACCACTCTACCAAACGTTCGAAAATCCGTTCAAGAAGATTTTCACACCTGAAACCAAGAAAAAGCTGAAGAAGTTCATTCCGATCGCGCTGATCATAATCATAGCGATCATTGTGCTCTCGACCTGCTGGTACACAGTGGCCGAAAACGAGAACGCGGTCATTACCACATTCGGCAAGATAACTTCTGTAGTAGAAGATGCCGGTATTCATTTCCGTGCGCCGTTCGGAATACAGAAAGTGCACAAAGTCGAGGTTAAAGTCATTAAGAAAGTCGAGATCGGCTTCAAAACGCTGGAGAACGGACAGACGGTGTCCGTTGACAACGAAAGTAAGATGATCACCGGTGACTTTAATATTGTCAACGTCGATTTCTTTGTTGAATACCGTATTTCCAATCCGGTCAAATACCTGTTTGCCAGCGCCGCGCCGGAAGATATCCTCAAGAATCTGGTTCAGTCGCAGATCCGTACCGTGGTGGGCTCATATCAGGTAGACGACGTTTTCACGACCAAAAAAAGCACGATCCAGGGCGAGATCAGAGACGCGATATACAATGAACTGGATAAATACGATTTCGGCATTACGCTGGAAAGCGTAAAGATCCAGGATGCGGAAGCACCGAATCAGGAAGTGTCGCAGGCTTTCAAAGCGGTCGAGACCGCCAAGCAGGGCAAAGAGACAGCGATCAATGAAGCGGAAGCCTATAAAAAGTCTGAGATCCCCAAAGCGGAAGCGGAAGCGGACAAACTTCGTCAGAACGCACTTTACCGCAAACAGAACCGTATCAACGAAGCCAAAGAGCGTGTGGCAATGTTTGAGGCGATGTACAGCGAATACGAACTCAATCCTGAAATAACCAAGCAGCGTATGTATTATGAGATGCTGGAAGAAGTGCTCAAAGACGTAAAGCTGATAATAATCACCGACGAGGGCAGCGTACAGTCGCTGCTGCCGCTGGACAAACTGGCGTAAGGGAGGCGAAGGCAATGAAAAAATATCTGAAATTGTTGATAGCTATCCTGATTTTAATTGCCGTCATCGCGGTGTTCAAATCTTTCTACAGCGTGCAGGAAGATGAATACGCGCTGCTGATGAGGTTCGACAAAGTAATCGACGTCAAGTCGGAAGCCGGACTGCATATGAAGATACCGTTTATCGACAGCGTAAAAAAACTCAGAAAGAATGTTCAGCTGTACGACCTGCCGGTCTCTGATGTATTGACCTCGGACTCAAAAGCGATGAGCGTTGACAGCTATGTAATGTGGAAGATCTCGGAACCGTTGACATTCTACCGCACGCTGGGTAGCGACGCGGAGGCCCGGAGCCGCCTGGATGCGTCTACGTACAACTCGCTTAAGAACATTATCGGAACGCTGCCTCAGGATTCGATTATCCGGCTGGCGGACAGTGAAGGCAAAAACGACCTGAATAACCGCGTGTTTGAGCAGGTGCGCGAACTCACCAAGCCGTACGGCATCGAAGTCACCGACGTAAAGATCAAACGCTTCGATCTGCCCAGTGAAAACGAATCGGCAGTATTTGAACGCATGATCGCGGAGCGCAACCGCATCAAACAATCGTATATCGCCGAAGGTCAGGCGGAAGCACAGAAGATACGCAACGATGTAGATAAGACAGTCAATATCATGGTCTCCGACGCACAGGCCGAGGCGGAGGCTATCGTGGCGGAAGGCGAACAGGAATACATGCGGCTGCTGGCGGAAGCATATGATACGCCGGAAAAGCAGGAATTCTACGCGTTTATTAAATCGCTGGATGCGGTCAAAGCATCGCTCAGAGCGACTGCCGGCGAGCAGGGGACAAATAAAGAAAAAACGATAGTACTCGGTCCGGATTCTGATCTGGCGCGCATCCTGAGCGGTGCCGGACTGATCGGAAGCGCGGCGGAAGATTGAACCGGCGAAAGGGGTATTTTTATGAAAAACCATTTTATCAGATTTTGGGTGACCATCCTGGCGATCTGTCTTTTAATGACATCGGTTTCTATCGGCATAATGGCAGCGGAGCCGGAAGCGACTGAGGAGCCGGCGAACAAGACCGTTGACCTGTCGGGGGAGATCGAAGGAATGGCGATTGATCAGAGCGGCGATTATGACAGTCATGTCGGCTGTCAGTTCGTGATCGCTTCTCCGGCATTGTCCGTTGAAGTATGCTGCCCGACCTGGTCCCGGCCTAACGGTGGCTTTTTCACCTTTTCAATATATAAGTTCGATACGGACTACGATACTTCGTTAAAAGCGGCGCCGCTCAAGTCGATGCGGTACGAAGAGTTTGATGACAATCAGTGGCTCAAACTGGAATTCACCGAGACCGAACCGCTCGCTCCCGGCGAATACATTATCATTTTGAGCGAGCCCGAACCGGGCCTGCCCAGCGGTGTCTGGCTGGATAAGAGCTGCCCGCAGCAGCTGTGCTGGACTGACGGGGTCATTGACCCAAAACATTCGTTACGTTCGCGCGTCACTTTTGTCGGTCATCCGGAATCTTATTTCGGCACGCCGACGGAGCCCAAACCTGAGACCCGGGATGAGACTGAGGAACGGAGCACCGCACCTTATATGGATATGACTGTCTTCTTCAACGACCCGGACTGGAGCTATATTTTCGCCGAAACTTCCGCAGTCAGTTTTGATATAAACGAGATCATGGTGATCAACGTCATGCCCGCGGACGATCCGTGGATGATCATTAAGTTTGACGATATCTGCACAGAGCAGGGCGTTCTTGTTAGTAAATATCCGGTCATGAAAATGAAGGTGCGCCGCATGGATGATTCGGATCCAACGGTCGGAGAGATATTTTATCTGACTGACAAATCTCCTAACGCAAAGGCGGGCAACAGTGTACCCGTGGATTATCAGAATACTACCGACTGGCAATATGTTACCATCGATTTTTCGGCGGAAAAACGCTGTCGCGACTATCTGGTCGGTATCCGGTACGATCTGTATGATCACGCTCCGGAAGGCGGCGGGATGGAAGTAGAATGGATCACATTCTTCGAATCAGCGGAAGCGGCGGAGCAGTTCGACGGCGACTTTTCCAAGTATTTGCCCGAGCCTACTGAAACTCCGGAGCCTGCAAATACTCCGGGGGCAACGGACGCTCCCTTTGAACCCACCGCGGCGCCAACCCAGAACGGCGGCCAGGAAGGGAAGACTCCCGTCTCTTCGACAGTTGCTCCGACCGAAAAGCAAGATAACAAAAAACAGTTTCCGGTGGTGCCGGTGGTCATCGGGGCCTTGGTAATTGCCGCCGCTGCGGCCGCAGCGGTAGTATTGTCCGTACGCAAAAAGCGGAAACAGTGACGCGCGTATTGACAAATCAATGTTAAAAGTATAGAATCGAACAAACAATTCTTCAGGAGGTTATTGTATGAAGAAAATAATTGCACTGCTTATCGTAGTGATGATGGCCGCTTCCCTGATCACCGTTTCTTTTGCGGAAGATCAGGAGAATCTGGCCGGCAACTTCAACCCGGAAAACACCAGCTCCGCGCTCCAGATGTATAATCAGGACTTCGAGACGATCGGTTCCGTGTTTACTACCGTGGGCGAAACTACCCGCATCGCGTTTGTCTGCCCCAGCTGGTCGGACAATACCGGTTCCCTTACCGTAACGCTGTGGAAATGGGACACGGACTATAACACGACTATTGCCGCAGCTCCGGTCGCCGGGCCCACTCCGTTCGTGGATTTCGAAGACAACTCCGTGTTGGGCTTTGAGTTTGAGACCCCGATGGCTGCCGGTACTTATTATCTGCAGCTTTCCGATGCCGCTGATGACGATGTTGGTGTCTGGTCCGCGGAAGAGACTTATCCCGGACAGGCGGTGCTTAGAGACGGCGAATACATCAAGAAACTTTCGCTCCGCATGTACGTGGATTACGTCACCGAGCCCGAAGGTGCCCGCTACGGTGCACTGCCAAAATTCGAAGGCCCTAAGGACGAACTGGGCTGCGACGATCAACTGCCCTATGAAGTATACTTCAAGATGGCGGATTTCGACCTCAGCGACTGCGCTGCCGGCGATCAGGTCGAATTTGAACAGAATGAAGACGGTACACTGCACGTGTTCGTTCCCGAGGGAGCGTTCGACTGCAAATACGATCTCAAATTCGAGCTGTTCTTTGATGTAGATGAAGAGATCTCCTGCAAAGATTACCCCTACGTGGCAATCAGACTTAAACTGAACAATATCGAAGACAATGCCGGCCCCGGCGAGATTTTTATGTACACCACTTCGATTTCCGGCGCGACCGGCGGTTATTCCACGGCGCTCAGATATGACTGGAAAAACGCTGACTGGCAGACCGTAGTGGCTGATCCCACCTCAAATGCTTCGTTCAAAAAGAATGCGCTGAATGATGACATCTGGCTCGGTTTCCGGTTTGACGTGCTGAACGGTACTCCCGCGACGGACGTGGAAATGGATATCGAATGGATCGCGTTCTTCGGTTCCGAAGAAGCGGCTCTTGCGTTCGACGGCGATTTCGCCAAGGCGTTCCCGGAGAAAGCTACCGCGGAGCCGGTCATAACAGAAGCGCCGGTAGTTACCGAAGCTCCTGTAGTCACCGAAGCTCCGAAGGCCACTGATGCGCCTAAAGCTACCGATGCGCCGAAGGCCACCGATGCTCCTAAAGATGATGACAACAAGGATAATACTGACCAGAAGAAGGACAATAAGACCACCTGGATCATTATCGGTGTTATCGCCGCTGTGGCGGTCGCAGCCATCGTTGCC
>JAEEGL017434743.1_pt1 | contig 34803 bp, 24 predicted proteins | sample 9134231 | NCBI WGS metagenome assembly JAEEGL01 (sample SAMN16246548, study PRJNA631951) | gut metagenome | biome: gut microbiome; feature: rumen; material: fiber-attached | host: Bos | place: Iran: Karaj | collected 2018-10
TACCCTATATTCAGTCCCTCCGATTCATTTCGGGGGGATTTTTTTTTGGCACAATTTTATTTTGCCTAAAACCTCTCTTGGACAAAGAAGGTAAAGCATCCTTCAGAGTTCACAAAGGTTGGCGACGCTATCGACGTTGTTGTTCTCGACATCGACAAGGAGAACCGTCGTCTCTCTCTCGGTCACAAGCAGCTCGAGGATAATCCTTGGGACGTATTCGAGGAGAAGTACACTGTTGGTTCTGTTCACGAGGGTAAGATCACAGAGCTCCTCGAGAAGGGCGCTGTCGTTGCACTCGACGAGAATGTAGAGGGCTTCGCTACTCCTAAGCACCTGCAGAAGGAAGACGGTTCACAGGCTCAGGCTGGTGAGACACTCCCATTCAAGGTGATTGAGTTCAACAAGGATTCTAAGCGTATCATCCTCTCTCACAGCCGCACCTTCGAGGATCCCGCTCGTGAGGAGAAGAAGGCTGCCGCCAAGAAGGCTGCTCCACGCGCTAAGAAGGACGAGGCTCCAAAGATTGAGAACGTTGCAGCAAGCACCACACTTGGTGACCTCGACGTACTCGCTCAGCTGAAGGCTCAGATGGAGAAGAAGGATAAGTAATTTCCCCCACTCCACTAAATAATTAATCCCAGCCATCGCGGCTGGGATTTTTTTATTAATAATCCTCGCCAACTGCGGGGATTAGTTTATTCTTTAGGAACAAGAAGGTCTGCTCCTGTCTGGTTAATCAGTTCCTTGGCAAAGCGCTCAGGATAGCCAGGACGCTGGACACGGGCACCACCACCAAACTTATTACGCTTGAAGGCACCGTTCTCGTCTGTAGGACGGACAACCATATCGTTGAAGCCAACAATCAGATGGAAGGCGAGCTGTTGCCAACGGGCAATCATCTCATCACCCTTCTTGCAGCTATAGTTCGTGAGCAGTGCGATACGCTCCTCAGGTGTAGCAAGCGCTAAAGCTTTAGCCTCAATCTCTGGCTGCAAACGGTCATAAGAAGCATCGAGTGAGTCACGAACAGCCTTCAGTGCAGGGAACATCATGGAATAACGGGGATATACCATGTTGCTCACCCAGTTGCATACCCAGAAAGCATTGTCTATAGAGAAGGTGATGTCATCGGCACCCTCACCAGAGAAACACTTCGGCACACGGGTGATGGCACTGTACATCGGAGTATAGGCTACCATGTTACCATCGTCGTTGCCAAACCAGAAGCAAGCGCCTACCTCACGCGGCATGGAAGAACGCATCTGGGAGATAAACGACCAGGCAGTCTGGAAGGTAGAGATAGGACGCTCGTTGAAATACTCCTTACCATCGACCTTATAAGACAGAGGCGACACACGATAAGGCATCTCAAAGATACCACCGCCAATATCAGAATCAAGAGCGAACGGCGTACCCTCATAGTGGTCGCGCATGGCATCGCGAAGGTCCTGCAGGGTTACCTGTTTGTTAGGGATGATCCACAGAGGCATGGGCTCAGCATTCTTCTCGATACCCTGAGCATAGGGCACATAACGGGAGAAGTCATCACTGAAACGGTTGAAGAAGCTCCATACACGGGCCTCACAGTAACGACGCCCAGAGAAATCGGGCTCTGCATAGGCTGCATTATAGCTGAAGTCGGCATCCTTTCCATTATACCAGCCCATCGTACGCGCGTACCTTATTACATTATCTGAGCAGAGCATCAGATTAGGCACGGGTTTCTTGCCGTTAATGGGGAATTTCTTCTGCAGATCCTTCATCTTCACCTGAACATAACGACCATCGAGGAACTTCGTGATACGACTCTGGTTGGCGTGTGCAGCGATGGCATTGTCCGGGATGCGCACAGCCACCCATACAGTACGGCCAGCCTCCTTTGTACGGTCAGGACCACAGCCCATCATCTCCAACATCCAGGCTTCATCCTTGTCTGCCACAGAGAAAGTCTCACCCTCTGAGTAATAGCCATACTGTTCCACAAGCGAGGTCATAATCTGCAAGGCCTCACGGGCTGTCTTCGCACGCTGCAAGGTGATATAGATAAGTGAGCCGTAGTCGATGACACCTGTGGAATCGGCCATCTCATGACGACCGCCAAAAGTTGTCTCTCCGATGGTCACCTGCCACTCGTTGCTGTTACCAATGACATTATAGGTCTCTGGTGCCTCGGCAATCTCACCAAGATACTTGTTGGTGTCCCACTCGAAGACCTTACGCATGTCACCTGACTGATGTTTCGCAGCAGGATAGTGATACAGAGGCATAAAGGCACCGTAAGAGTCGGCATTATAAGTCACGAACACGCTGCCGTCGGCACTGGCCTTCTTTCCTACAATGAAATTCGTACATGCACTAAGAGGTGAGAGGTTAGAGGTAAGAGGTAAGAGGATACCAGCCAACATCAATAATACTATTCTTCTTTTCATAATCAACAAGCTTTAAATGACATGTCTAATCCTTTCACAGAGTGTGTGAGGGCTCCTACACTGACGAAATCAACGCCCTGTTCTGCATAGTCACGGATGGTGTCAAAAGTGATGCCGCCACTCGACTCTGTCTCAAAACGTCCGGCGATGATGTCTACAGCCTTCTTGGTATCAGCAACACTGAAGTTATCGAGCATCACACGATCCACACCTCCATGATCGAGCACCTGCTGGAGCTCATCGAAGTTACGGACCTCTATCTCAATCTTCAGGTCAAGGCCATTCTCCTTGAGATAGGCGTGACAGCGGTCAATGGCATTAACGATACCTCCTGCGAAGTCAACATGATTGTCCTTCAACAGGATCATATCAAAGAGACCGATACGATGGTTACAGCCACCACCGATTTTCACGGCCTGCTTCTCGAGCATACGCATACCAGGGGTGGTCTTACGGGTATCGAGCACACGGGTCTTGGTGCCTTTCAGATGCTGCACATAACGGTCGGTCATCGTGGCGATACCACTCATACGCTGCATGATATTCAGCATCAGGCGCTCAGTCTGCAACAGAGAACGCACCTTTCCTGTCACCACCATAGCGATATCACCTTTCTTCACACGGCTGCCATCACCCATCAGCACCTCAACCTGCATGGTGGGATCAAACCTGCGGAACACCTCCTTGGCAATCTCTACGCCAGCCAGGATACCATCCTCCTTGATGAGGAGATGACTCTTTCCCATGGCATCCTCAGGGATACAACACAACGTGGTGTGGTCACCGTCGCCAATATCTTCTGCAAACGACAGATCGATAAGTCTGTCAACTAATTCTTCTACGCTCTGCATAATTTATAGTTTTAATCTGTATTATACGGTTAGAAATAGAACGCGAAGCCGAGTTTCAATCCCAGTCCGCTATAGTCACTGCACTTTGTGCTGAGCTCATAATAGATCTCTGGCTCGATGGTGATGTGTCTTGACAGGAAGAAGGCATAGCCCACATTTGCCTCTGGCAGGAAGTCATCGATACCATTGGAATGAACGAACTTACCACCGGCTCCAACATAGAGTCCGTTCTGCTCGATATAATAACGCAGACCTGCACCTACGCCAAAGACAGAACTGGTATAGGTTGAGTTGTCATACGCTAGTTTTGCTGTAATCATCCAGTTGTCGACAAACAGATAACCAGCCTTTGCCTCAAGGTCGATGCTCCACTTCGCCCCCTTGTGATAACTGAGGTCAAGACCTGAAGCAGATGCTCCGATCATCCACTTCCCCTCATGGAAAGGCGTTGTTGAACCAGAATGACTTTGCGCATTCACACTTACTGCCATCATCAGGCCGATGGCTGCCATAATCACTTTCTTCATTGTATAATTATAGTCTAAAATATGTTTTTTTATAATTCTTTGTGCAAAAATACAAATAATTCTCAATTCTCAATTCTCAATTCTCATTTTTTTAGTATCTTTGCAGCAAATTATAACAAAAAGACAAGATTTTGAAAACTATTATACGCATTTTCCTCCTTTTGTCGCTTGTGCTGAACGTGCATGCCCAATCACCGAAACATGAAGTGAGGGCCGTATGGCTCACCACCATCGGAGGCATCGACTGGCCACACTCCTACTCTCAGGCACAACAGCGACAGGAACTCACACGCATACTCGACCAGCTGCAACAGGCAAACATCAACACAGTTCTTATCCAAGCGCGAGTACGTGCCACGACCATCTTCCCCTCCAACATGGAACCCTGGGACGGATGCCTTTCAGGCAAACCCGGTACTTTCCCTGGCTATGACGCCCTGCAGCTGTGTATCGACGAATGTCACAAACGCGGCATGGAGTGCCATGCATGGATTGTCACCATCCCTGTGGGAAAATGGAACAACTACGGATGCAAGCAACTGCGCCAGAAACTGCCAAACCTGATTGTGAAGGTGGGCGAAGAAGGCTATATGAATCCTGAGAAGAGTGAGACAGGCGACTATCTGGCAAAGTTCTGCCGTGAGGTGACTCGCAGGTACGATATCGACGGCATACACCTCGACTATATCCGTTATCCAGAGACCTGGAAACTGAAGGTATCCCGTCAGCAGGGACGACAGTACATCACGGACATCGTACGAAAGATCAACAGAGCTGTGAAATCGGAAAAGCCCTGGGTGAAAATGTCATGCTCCCCTATAGGGAAATACGATGACCTCGCACGTTTCAAGAGCAATGGCTGGAATGCGAATACCACCGTATGCCAGGATGCACAGGCATGGCTGCGTGACGGGCTGATGGATGCCCTCTTCCCCATGATGTATTTCCAGGGGAATAACTTCTATCCTTTCGCGGTCAACTGGAAAGAGTATTCATACGGTCGTATCATCGCCCCTGGACTCGCGGTATATATGCTGCATCCACGTGAGAAGGACTGGTCGCTGGATGTCATCACCCGTGAGATGAACGTGCTCCGCGAAATGAACATCGGACACACTTTCTTTCGCAGTAAGTTCTTGACAGACAACACAAAAGGGATATTCTCATTCACGAAAGACTTTAACTCTGTTCCTGCGCTCATTCCACCTATGAGATGGGAAGGAAAACAGGCACCAACATCGCCTCGTGACCTACAGCTGCAAAGGGGTATGACTGCCGACAGGCTCTCATGGCAGGAAGCTAAGGACCGTAGTGGCAGCGACTACCTTACTTATATTATATATGCATCGCAGGACTATCCTGTAGATTGCTCTAAGGCAGAGAATATCATCGCACAAAGGGTACGTAAGCACTCTATGACGATACCTCACGGAGGTCAGACGCTCAATTATGCCATCACAGCAGTTGACAGGTATGGCAACGAGAGCATTCCCGTCTTCACCATCGGGACATCACAGAGACCACGGAAGATGGATTTCCGCGAACTGATCATTGGAAGTAGGAAACATAAGAAATATTAATCCTTTTAAAAACAGCTACAATATGGAAAGAACTTGGAGATGGTTCGGCAAGAAAGACAAGATTACGCTTGCCATGTTAAGACAAATCGGAGTTGAGGGCATCGTAACAGCCCTTCATGATGTACCCCTGGGAGAGGTATGGACACGTGAAAAGATACGTGACCTGCGCGAGTATATCGAGAGCTACGGCATGCGCTGGAGCGTGGTAGAGAGCCTCCCCGTCGTAGAGACAATCAAGTATGGCGGTCCTGACAGAGACCATCAGATAGAGGTCTACAAGGAGAGCCTGCGTAACCTCTCGGCAGAGGGCATCCACTGTATCTGCTATAACTTCATGCCTGTACTCGACTGGGCCCGTACAGACCTGCTTCACGAGAATCCCAATGGTTCAACGAATCTATACTTCAACTATGCAGAGTTCGCTTATTTCGACATCTATATCCTGAAGCGTGAAGGTGCTCGTGAGGAATGGGCAAAGTTCGAGTTCCCTGCAGGTGTCGGTGAGGGACGTAACGTACTCGCAGAGTGCGACGAACTGGCAAAGACAATGACGCCAGAGAAGGATCACAAACTGGTGGAGAACATCGTCATCAAGACACAGGGCTTCGTGTCCGGCAACTTCAGTGAAAACGACGAGGCACCAGTACAGAAGTTCCGTGAGTTCCTCGATCTCTACAAGGGAATTGACAAGGCTCAGTTGCGTGCCAATATGAAATACTTCCTGGAGGCTATCATGCCTACTTGTGAGGAGTGCAACATGAACATGTGCGTACATCCTGACGACCCGCCAATCGAGATCCTGGGCCTGCCTCGTATCGTACGTACACAGGAAGATATCCAGTGGTTCCTCGATGCAGTGCCCAACAAGCATAATGGTCTGACATTCTGCGCTGGTTCTTTGAGTGCAGGCGCATATAATAACGTTGTAGAGATGGCGAAGAAGTTTGCTTCACGTACGCACTTCGTTCATCTGCGTTCTTGCCATATCTTCCCCAACGGCGACTTCACGGAGGCGTCACACTTGGGAGGACGTGCAGACCTTATCGAACTCTGCCGTATCTTCGAACAGGAGAACCCGAATCTGCCGATGCGCGTAGACCACGGCATGACATTCACAGACCAGCAGGGTGGCATCATGGATGAAAGCAGCCATGGACATAATGCCGGCTATACACTCCTCGGACGTATGTTCGCTCTCGGACAGGTACAGGGTATCCTCGCAACAGTAGACCGCGAGCTGGGCCTGCCCTACAAACAGCCTGGGTTCTTTGATTAATTGAGAATTGAGAATTGAAAATTGAGAATTATGAAACTGAATGATATTTTATCTGGCAATTTCAATGCCGCAGAGTGGGAAGCAAAAGGTTATCAGCTTCCAAAGTTTGACATACAGGCTGTTCGTGAGAAGACAGCCAAGGAACCTACATGGGTACATTTTGGAGGAGGAAACATCTTCCGTGCCTTCCCCGCTGCCATCCTCAACGATGCGCTGAACACTGGCAAGTATGACCGTGGCGTCATCGTGGCAGAGACATTCGATTTCGAGGTGGTAGACAAGGCATACGCGCCTTACAACAACCTCTCACTATTGGTGTCTCTCCAGTCTACCGGTACCATCGAGAAGAAGGTCATCGCATCTGTCACAGAGGCACTGAAGGCTGATCCGCAGTTCCCTGACTGGAACCGTCTTGTGGAAATCTTCAAGAACCCGTCACTGCAGATGATATCCTTCACCATCACAGAGAAGGGCTACAGCTATAACGAGGCAGACCTCGCACGTGGTCTGAGTCCTCTGTTCGCCATGGGTAAGGTTTGTGCACTGCTCTTCGAACGTTTCAAGGCTGGTGAACTGCCTCTGACTGTTCAGAGCATGGACAACTGCTCTCATAACGGCGACAAGGTGAAGGCTGGTGTCTTCGCCTACGCAGAGCGCTGGGTGAAGGACGGTCTCGTTCCCGAGGCATTCCTCGCTTATCTGAAGGATGAGAAGAAGATCACCTTCCCCTGGTCAATGATCGACAAGATTACTCCTCGTCCTCATGAGAAGGTGAAGGAGATGCTTGCTGCCGACGGTTTCGAGGACAACGACTATATCGAGACAGAGAAACATACCTTCACAGCTCCTTTCGTGAATGCTGAAGAGGTACAGTATCTCGTCATCGAAGACAACTACACCAACGGTCGTCCCCCACTCGACCTTGGCGGTGCACTCTACACTACCCGCGAGACGGTGGATAAGGTGGAGACGATGAAGGTGACCACCTGTCTGAATCCGCTCCATACTGCGATGTCCATTTATGGTTGCATGTTGGGCTACACGCTTATCTCTGCAGAGATGGCTGATGAAGACCTGCGTCCTTTCATCCAGAAAATCGGTTATATGGAGGCGATGCCTGTAGTGACAGACCCTGGTGTACTGAATCCGTACGAGTTTATCGGTGCCGTCATCAACCGTCGTCTGCCTAATCCGTTCATGCCTGACGCACCTCAGCGCATCGCAATGGACACATCCCAGAAGCTCCCCATCCGTTTCGGAGAGACAATTAAGAAGTATCTTGCACGTGGACTCGATAAGAGTAATCTCATACTTATCCCTCTGACCCTCGCCGGCTATGCGCGTTATCTGAAGGGTATCAAGGACGATGGCACTGCCTTCGAGCCTTCTCCAGACCCGATGCTCGCAGAACTGCAGGCCATCGTAGCTCCGCTCGAGATCGGAAAGGCTGATCAGGACTGGAGCCCGTTGAAGGAGCTCTACAGCCGTAAGGATGTCTTCGGAGTCGATCTTTACGAGGCAGGTCTTGGCGAACAGATAGAGGGATACGTCAAAGAGCTGTATGCTGGCATAGGTGCTGTCCGTGCTACTTTGCATAAGTACGTTGCAGCAAGATAACTTTCCGCAAAGGTTTTCGTAACTTTTTCGATAAATGAAGGTGAGATTATTTGGAACTCTCACCTTTTTTTTCTATCTTTGCACTCGCAAATACAAACAATAAAACGATATTTAGAAATGAAACCACTAAACAAACAGTTCGCTCCGAAGAGCGTTATGCCTGAAAAGGTTATTCAGTTCGGTGAAGGTAACTTCCTCCGTGCATTCGTAGACTGGATTATCTGGAACATGGACCAGAAGACAGACTTCAACGGTTCTGTAGTCGTTGTACAGCCAATTGAGAAGGGTATGGTTGACTGGCTCAATGCCCAGGACTGCCTTTATCACGTTAACCTTCAGGGACGTGAGAACGGCAAACCCGTGAACACACTCGAGCGTATCGATGTCATCAGCCGTGCACTGAACCCCTACACACAGAATGCAGCCTTTATGGCCCTCGCTGACCAGCCAGAGATCCGTTTCGTGATCTCTAACACCACCGAGGCAGGTATCGCTTTCGACCCGGCATGTAAGCTCGAGGATGCACCTGCCAGCTCATACCCCGGCAAACTGGTACAGCTGCTGTATCGTCGTTATCAGACCTTCAACGGTGATCCTACCAAGGGACTTATCATATTCCCTTGTGAGCTGATTTTCCTCAACGGTCATGTTCTGAAGGACTGTATCTATAAGTACATCGAACTCTGGAACCTCGGTGATGACTTCAAGAAGTGGTTTGAGGAGGCTTGTGGTGTTTACGCTACGCTCGTAGACCGTATCGTACCAGGCTTCCCACGTAATGAGATTAAAGAAATCCAGGAGAAGATCTGCTATCGCGACAATCTCGTTGTCCAGGCAGAGAACTTCCACCTCTGGGTAATTGAGGCTCCAAAGGAGGTAGAGAAGGAGTTCCCGGCAGACAAGGCTGGCTTGCACGTACTCTTCGTTCCTTCTGAGGAACCATACCACAAGCGTAAGGTTACACTGCTGAATGGTCCTCACACCGTTCTCAGCCCTGTGGCATTCCTCAGTGGCGTGAACATCGTTCGTGACGCCTGCAACCATGAGATCATCTCAAAGTATATCCATAAGGTACAGTTCGATGAGCTGATGCAGACGCTCGACCTCCCGATGGATGAGCTGGAGAAGTTTGCCGGTGATGTACTGGAGCGTTTCGACAACCCGTACGTTGACCATCAGGTAACATCTATCATGCTCAACTCATTCCCGAAGTTCCAGGCCCGTGACCTGCCAGGAGTGAAGACATACCTCGAACGTAAGGGTGAACTGCCAAAGGGTCTTGTATTCGGTCTTGCAGCCATCATCACTTACTACAAGGGTGGCAAGCGCGAAGATGGCGTGGAGATTGTTCCTAACGACGACCAGAAGATCATGGATCTCCTGAAGGAGCTTTGGGCTACTGGCGACACTCAGAAGGTTGCTGACGGTGTCCTCGGTGCTGAGTTCATCTGGCAGGAGGATCTGAATAAGGTGGCTGGTCTCAACGCACTTGTAAAACAGTTCCTCGACGCTATCCAGCAGATGGGTATGCTCGAAGCAGTAAAGACAATCCTGTAAGATTGAGTGACGCGATAGAGATAAAGGGGGCGAGGGTCAATAACCTCAAGAATATTGATGTCAAGATTCCCCGTAACGAATTCGTAGTGATTGCCGGAGTCAGTGGCTCCGGCAAATCATCTTTGGCCTTCGACACTTTGTATGCCGAAGGTCAGAGACGTTATGTGGAGAGCCTCTCGAGCTATGCCCGACAGTTCCTTGGCAGGATGAACAAACCCGAGTGCGACTTCATCCGTGGCATCCCGCCCGCCATCGCCATCGAACAGAAGGTCATCTCCCGCAACCCCAGGAGTACCGTCGGCACCACCACGGAGATCTACGAATATCTCCGTCTTCTCTATGCACGTATCGGTCGCACCTTCTCTCCCGTCAGTGGTTGTGAGGTAAAGAAACATTCCACGGAGGATGTGGTTCAGAAGATGCTAGAGTTCTCAAAAGGCACGCGCTTTGTCATCCTCTCTCCCATCCACATTTCTCCAGAGCGCACCCTCGAGCAACAGCTCAAGGCCTATATCCTTGAGGGCTATTCCCGCATCTATGCCGACAGCCGCTTCATCCGCATTGATGACTACCTCTCCTCCCTCCCCGAAAAATCTAATTCTTCCAACCTATCTGGTCTCTACCTCGTCATTGACCGCCTCTCCGTAGATTCCTCCAAAGACACCATCGCCCGTCTTGTCGATTCTGCTGAGACAGCCTTCTACGAGGGGCATGGTGAACTCCGTATGATGTTCGAACCCTCGAATATCTCCTACGACTTCTCTACCCGCTTCGAAGCTGACGGTATCTCTTTCGAGGAGCCCAACGACCAGATGTTCTCCTTCAACTCTCCGGCAGGGGCTTGCCCTGAGTGTCAAGGTTTCGGACGTATCATCGGCATCGATGAACGACTGGTCATCCCCAACACCACACTCTCCGTCTACGAAGGTTGTGTGGTCTGCTGGCATGGAGATAAGATGAAGGAGTGGCAGGACTGGTTCTGCCGGCATGCGGCAAAAAAAGAGAACTGTGGTCCTGACGGTGTCGGCTTCCCCATCTTCGAGCCATACATGAACCTCACCCGTCAACAGAAGGACTGGCTTTGGCATGGTCTTCCCTCTGACAGGAATATGAAAGAGAAGCCATGTATCGACGCTTTCTTCGATATGGTCAGGGAGAATCAGTACAAGATTCAATACCGCGTGATGCTGGCGCGCTATCGTGGAAAGACCACCTGTCCGAAGTGTCATGGTACGCGTCTCAAACCAGAGGCAGAATATGTAAAGATTGGTGGAAGAAGTATCACGGATCTTGTCCAGATGCCTGTGGTACGCCTTCAGGAATGGTTTCGTAAGCTCGAACTGACACCGCAGGAGCAGGAGATAGGGAAGCGTCTTCTCGCAGAGATCAACTCACGCCTGCAATTCATTCTGGATGTGGGACTTGGTTATCTTACGTTAAACCGTCTCTCGAACACGCTCTCTGGCGGTGAGAGCCAACGCATCAACCTCACCACGAGTCTCGGAAGCAGTCTGGTCGGCTCTCTTTATATCCTTGATGAGCCGAGCATCGGTCTCCACTCCAGAGACACCGAACGACTCATCCATGTCCTCAAGGAGCTCCAGTCCTTGGGCAATACTGTCGTGGTCGTAGAGCACGACGAAGAAATCATGCGTGCTGCCGATCACATCATCGATGTTGGTCCTGATGCCGGTCGTCTCGGTGGCGAAATCGTCTTCGATGGCTCCATCTCCGACCTTCTCCCAGCTCCCAGCTCCAGCCTGTCTGACATTTCCAAAAGCCACACCGTCCGCTATCTCCTCGGCCTCGATAAGATAGAGGTTCCGTCATCCCGTCGTCCCTGGAACCGTTATATCTCCATCCTCGGAGCCCGGATGAACAACCTCTGCGGCATCGACGTAAAGATCCCCCTCAACGTTCTCACCGTCATCACCGGTGTCTCTGGTTCCGGAAAGTCGAGTCTCATAAAGGGTATCCTCTACCCTGCCCTCAAACGGCGGCTTGGCGAGGTCTTCGATGCACCGGGAGAATTTCTTGGGCTCGATGGCGACATCGATGCGATAAAACATGTGGAGTTCGTCGACCAGAACCCCATCGGAAAGTCTACGCGTTCCAACCCTGCCACCTACGTGAAGGCCTATGATGCCATTAGGGACCTCTTTGCAGAACAGCCCCTCGCACAACAGATGGGCTTTACCCCACAGTATTTCTCATTCAACACTGAGGGAGGACGCTGCGAGGAGTGTAAGGGAGCAGGTGTCATCACTGTAGAGATGCAGTTCATGGCAGACCTTGTCCTGGAGTGCGAAACCTGTCATGGTCATCGCTTCAAGCACGACATCCTCGATGTCCGATACAACGGCAAGAACATCGATGAAGTCCTCAATATGACCATCTCCGAAGCCATAGAGTTCTTCAAGGGCGAAAGTCCGATTGTCAAGCGTCTCAAGACCCTCGAAGATGTCGGCCTTGGCTACATCAAGCTCGGTCAGAACTCCTCCACGCTCTCCGGTGGAGAGAACCAGCGCGTAAAACTCGCCTATTTCATCGGACAGGAAAAAGCTGACCCCACCCTCTTCATTTTCGATGAGCCTACGACAGGTCTTCATTTCCATGATATCCGTAAGCTCCTCGATTCCTTCGATGCCCTTATCTCCCGTGGTCACTCCATACTGGTCATCGAGCATAACATGGAAATCATCAAAAGTGCAGATCATGTCATCGACCTGGGACCTGATGGTGGTGACAAAGGTGGCAACCTTGTCTGCTGTGGGACACCCGAAGAAGTGGTAAAATGCAAGGAAAGTATCACAGGTCAATATTTGCAGGAAAAATTAAAATAATTGTTAATTTTTGAACAACGTATCGATATTTTTTGTAACTTTGCATCCGCTAAATAGAGAAATATAGGATATTAGTTTGATAATCAAACAGTTAAAGACGTTTTCAAGGAGAATAAGATGAGACAACTTAAGATTCAAAAGAGTATTACAAACCGTTCTAGCGAGGCTTTGGATAAATACCTCGTGGAGATTGGTCGTGCACCACTGATTTCTATCGATGAGGAGATAGAACTGGCACAGAAGATCCGTAAGGGTGGTCCCGAGGGCGAACGTGCCAAGGAGAAGCTGGTCACTGCTAACCTGCGTTTCGTGGTATCTGTAGCCAAGCAGTACCAGCATCAGGGCCTGACACTTACCGACCTTATCGACGAAGGTAACATCGGACTGATCAAGGCAGCCCAGAAGTTTGATGAGACTCGCGGTTTTAAGTTCATCTCTTACGCAGTATGGTGGATCCGCCAGAGCATCCTCCAGGCCATCGCAGAACAGAGCCGTATCGTACGACTCCCTCTCAACCAGGTAGGTTCCCTGAATAAGATCGGCCATGAGATCAACAGGTTCGAGCAGGAGCACCAGCGTCATCCGAGCGTTGCAGAGCTCAGCGAGGTGACCAACCTTGATGAGGATAAGATTGCGCAGTCCATGCAGGCTGACAGTCACCATGTGAGTATCGATGCACCTTTCCAGGATGGTGAGGACAACTGTATGCTCGACGTGATGGCTTCCGGTGATGACACCCGTACAGACAAGCTCGTCGACCACGAGTCGATGGCACAGGAACTGAACACAGTCCTTAACAAAGTGCTCAAGGAGCGTGAGATAACCATCATCCGCGAGTGCTTCGGTATCGGTTGCCATGAGAAGGGCCTTGAGGAGATCGGTGACCAACTGGGACTGACCCGTGAGCGTGTCCGTCAGATCCGTGAAAAGAGCATTGCGAAGCTCCGTGACAGCGGAAACGCAAAAATTCTCATGAAATATTTGGGATAAATTTTGTAACTACAGATTTTTTCCGTACTTTTGCATTCGTGAAATGCGGAAAGCTGATAATCTATATCGCGCTGGGCATACTCACAAGTATGTCCAGCACTGTTTTTGCCAAGGAGAAAAAAGACTCCCTGATACTCTATCGCATCCACGATTACCACCAGAACAACATTCAATTCATTGACAGCATACACGACAATGTATATTTCAAGGTAAGATACAATATCGAGCGCCGGAATCCTATCATGAAGTTCATACCGTCTGCTCACGTCTTCTACCATAGTGACAACATCCGTGACTATCTGCGTGAGTCATACAACAATGTAACATTCATCAAGGGCCATAAGTTCGACATTAACAGTCAGGTCATCAGCACAAATATCAGAGGCAACCGCAGGGGCATCGCCACACTGCTCAACCATACCACCCCCAACCTTTACGAACCGACCATTTACAACAACCATATTCTCTCTCCCCTAAGCAAATATAATAAACGCTATTATCGTTACAGACAGAAAAAGACCAGCAACGGTAACATTCGTCTCGACTTCCGTCCGAAGACGTACAACACCCAGCTGTTGAGCGGCTATGCCATCATACAACCCGACGGAAAGATACTAAGGTCTGTGCTCAATGGAGAATTCGACATGATCACTTTCCGGACGGAAATACAACAGGGGCAAAACGACTCTTTGTCATTCATGCCCTCTTTCTGTACCACTGCTGCCACATTCCGATTCTTAGGCAACCGTATCACGGCACTTGTAAACACAAACTTCAGCAACAAGATCACCCTGCCAGACAGCATCGGATTTATAACCAGCCGTGAGATGATGGACACCTTGCGTCCGATTCCCCTCTCAGAGGCCGATAAAGAGATTTATGCCAAGGCCGATGAACGTAACAGGGAGCGCGAAGAAGCTGAAAGGGCGGATACCTTACCAAAAAAGACCAGCCTCTTGAAGAAAATCTTTTGGGACACCATCGGTGATAATCTCGTCACCCCGATAGCGGCAGAGTCGGAAAAGGCCTATTTCCGTCTCTCACCGATCATCAATCCCCTGCAACTGAGTTGGAGTGACACAAGAGGATTCAGATACAAGATCAACCTCCGCTCCCAGTACACCTTCTCAGAGCACCGTTACCTGACATTCAACCCCAGATTCGGCTATAACTTCAAATTCCGCGAGTTCTATTTCACCTTGCCGCTGCGAATGACCTACAACCCGAAACGTAATGGTTATGCAGAACTCATATACGGTAATGGAAACCGAATTACGAACAGTACTGTTGCTGAGGTCATCAACGCTGCTCGTGGCGACACCCTTGATCTTGGAGACAAAGGGCTTGATCTTTTTACTGACAACTATCTGAGAGCTTATAACCATATTATGATCTTCGACTGGTTTGACATTGAGTCTGGATTTGTTTATCACCTTCGTAAGGCAATCTACCCTGAAGTGATGCAACAATATGGTGTCGATACACAATACCGCAGCTTCGCTCTGATGCTGGGTGCGAGAATGCGACTATGGAAAAAGGGGCCTTGGCTTTCCGTTGACTGGGAACGAGGATTAAACGGGATCTTCAAGTCGTCCATCGATTACGAGAGCATCGAAGCCGATGCCTCATGGAAGTTTCCGCTCCGGGGACTGCGCCTGTTAAACTTCCGTGCCGGAGGTGGTATCTACACCCGAAAGGCACAGAACTACTTCGTCGACTTTGCCCATTTCCGCGACAACAATCTGCCCGAAGGTTGGGAGGACGAATGGAGCGGTTCGTTTGAACTGCTGAGGAGCCGTGTCTACAACCAGTCGAAATACTACCTGCGCTTCAACAGTTCCTACGACCAGCCGATGATGGTCGCCTGTTGGGTGCCATACCTGGGCAAGTACATCGAACGCGAACGGTTCTATCTCAGCACCGCCATCGTAGAACGCTCCAAACCCTATTTCGAACTGGGCTATAGCTTCACCAACAGATATATCTCCATCGGTATGTTTGCCGGTTTCAAGAACCTGAAATACCAGGAGATTGGCTTTGACTTTGAATATGAAATCTTCCGGCGATGGTAAAACCTCTGACAGTATATAAGGCATCCGCAGGCAGCGGAAAGACATTCACCCTGGCAACGGAATATATCCGGCTGGTGGTGGAGAATCCCCAGTGTTTCAGGAACATCCTCGCAGTGACCTTCACCAACAAGGCCACTGAGGAGATGAAGATGCGTATCCTCAGCCAACTCTACGGAATCAGCCGTTCGCTGCCAGAATCCGACGGGTATTTCCAAAAGGTACGCGAGAAGACGGGACTCTCTGAAGAGATAATCCGTAAACGCGCAGGCATCGCACTCCAACATCTCATCCATCACTATAACGAGTTCCGCGTGATGACCATCGACACATTCTTCCAGAGTGTGCTACGTAACCTCGCACGCGAACTGGACCTCACTGCCACACTGCAGATCGGACTCAACGACTATCAGGTGGAGGAGATGGCGGTCGACCAGATGATCAGTGACCTGACGGCAAACGACGTCATCTTGAAGTGGCTCATGCGATATATCCTTGATACTATCTCCGACGACAGGTCATGGAATGTCATCGGACAGATAAAACAGTTCGGCCGGACACTCTTCAAGGATGAGTATAAGGCTGTGGCAGACCGGCTTCAGGAGATCATCGATGAACCGGGTTTCTTTGAACGCTATACCGCAAACCTCAAGGAAATACGTGATGCTGCCCGTCAGCAGATGCAGAACATCGCTGATGAGTTCTTCGAGATACTGGATTCAGAAAACCTTGGTGTCGAAGATTTCTCTTTCGGAAAGTCAGGGGTTGCAGGCGTCTTCCAGAAGCTCCGCGAGGGTGCTGCTTTTGATGAGAGCCTCATAGGGAAACGCGCCTTGGAAAGTGTCGATGACGCATCGAAATGGTATAAGAAGACGCATGCCCGCAGGGATCTTATCCACACGGTTGTGGAGTCACAGCTCGCCCCTCTCCTGCGGAAGCTCATCGATAACCGACCTCAACAGTGGTGCCTGTATCAGTCGGCAGAGGTCACGCTCAAGCACCTCAGCCAATTGCGGCTCCTGGGCACTATCGCCACACGCGTGCGGGAACTGAACAAGGAGGCAAACCGTTTCCTGCTGAGCGACACCCAGCAACTGCTCCACGACCTCATCGAGGGCAGCGACTCACCGTTTATCTTCGAGAAGATCGGAGCCCAGCTCCAGCATGTGATGATCGACGAGTTTCAGGACACGTCTACCGTCCAATGGCAGAATTTCAAGGTACTGCTTGACGAGGCAATGAGTCACCAGCAGTCAGGCAGTCTGATTGTGGGCGACGTAAAACAGAGTATCTATCGATGGCGCTCGGGCGACTGGCGGTTGCTGAACGACATAGAGCATCAGTTCACGAACCCAGAACAGCAACTGGAGGTTCTGAATCTCGCACGTAACTATCGTTCTGCGCGCAGGATAGTCGAGTTCAACAATGCGTTCTTTACCCAGGCAGCAGAACTGGAATTCCTTAACCTTGGGGATATCCCTGAGGTAGAACAGCTGAAGAAGGCTTATGCCGATGTCTGCCAGGAGGTGCCCGACGGTCGGCCGGATGAGGGTTCGGTTCAGGTGAAACTGTTACCGGGCGATGACAGCTATCAGGAGAACATGCTTCAGGAGCTGGTATCGCAGGTTACTCAGATCCTGGATAACGGTACCGCCCCCAAGGATATCGCCATCCTTGTCCGTACCAACGCCCTCATTCCGCTCATCGCCCAGTATTTCATGCTCCATCTTCCTCATGTAAGCATCATCTCCGATGAGGCTTTCCGCCTTGATGCCTCCGTAGCTGTCTGCACCATCATCGATGCCATCCGTCTGCTGCTCCGTCCCGACGACCTCCTTACCAAGGCCACGCTTGCTAAGCGCTACCAGTGCCATATCCTCGGCCGTAACATCCCCGATGAAGCCCTCTTCATCCCCATGTCCCAGCAATCTGTTGATGCTCTTTTGCCTGAAGAATTCATACCTTCTTTCTCAGAACTGAAGTCCCTCCCCCTCTACGAACTCGCAGAGCGCCTCTGCCTCATTTTCTCCCTCTCTTCCCTCTCCGACCAGAGCGCATACATCTGCGCTTTCTTCGATCAACTCACTGCTTTCCTCCGCGATTCCTCGCCCCTCACCCCGAACCTCACCTCTCTCTTCCTCAAAGCCTGGTCCGACACCATCTCCTCCAAGACCATCCAGAGCGATGAGCTCCAAGGCATCCGTATCATCTCCATCCATAAATCCAAGGGACTCGAGTTCCCCCATGTCATCATCCCCTACTGCGACTGGACCCTCGAGCACTCCTCCCTCCTCTGGGCCACCCCCGCCCCCCTACCGGGGCCAGGCCCCAGTCCTAAGTTTTTCAGCGCAGGGGACAGGTCTGCACTTCCCCTTGTACCTGTCGATTATTCCTCAAAATCTCTCCTGGGCACCATCTACGAGCCAGCCTATCACCACGAGCATCTCCAGAACACGGTCGATAATCTCAACCTCCTCTACGTGGCCTTCACCCGCGCCTCCCAGTCCCTCATTGTCCTCGGCAGACGCGGAACCTCCTCAACTTCCCGTTCCTTCCTCATCGAACAAACACTTCCGTTCCTCCCCGACGCCCTCCATGACACCACCCTCGATGGCATCGACACAGACAACTCACCCGTCTGCCTTTCCTATGCCACCGAACCGTCATCAAACGTTCCCCATTCTTCTAAGAATGCCTCGAAAATCCCAGAAGCACTTGATTCCAACCCCTTCTCCATTATCCCCACGCCTCTGAAGATTGAAGTATCCTCCTTCCCACCTCACATGGATTTCCGACAGAGCAACCGTTCCAAGGCATTCATCGAGGGAAGGGACGAAGAACACCCCGACACCACATCATACATCCAACTGGGCAGCATTCTCCACGAGGTCTTCTCCACCATCAGGACCACTGCCGATATCACGCCTGCACTGAAACGGCTCGAACTGGAAGGTATCCTCTACGACGAAAACAATACCTCCGAGAAGATTATCTCCATGCTCAAGAAACGCCTCAGTCATCCAAAGGTAAAGGACTGGTTTTCCGGCAAATACAAGCTCTACAACGAATGCACTATCCTCAAGCTCGTGGACGGTCAGCTGCAGGAGCGTCGTCCCGACCGTGTGATGACCGACGGCAACTCCTGGATCATCGTCGACTTCAAGTTCGGCACCCCGAAGCCCGAACACGAAGCCCAGGTCCGCGAATATATCACCCTTATCCGCGAGATGCACCCCTCTCAACCCGTCACCGGCTACCTCTGGTACATCTACTCCAACCAAATAATCACCCTATAATATGTCTTTCCTCTCCTCCGTCGCCCATCAGTTAATCAACACCTTCGGCACCGATCTGTCGAACGTCACCGTTGTCTTCCCCAACAAGCGCGCCTCCCTCTTCTTGAACGAACATCTCGCACGCCTCTCCGACAAACCCGTCTGGAGCCCGTCATACACCACCATTAGCGACCTCTTCCGCAGCCTCTCTTCCCGTGAGGTGGCCGACCCCATAAAACTCATCTGCGACCTCTACAAGAGCTTTATCGCCTGCACGGGCATCAATGAATCTCTCGACCATTTCTACGGCTGGGGGGAGATCCTTCTGGCGGACTTCGATGATGTCGACAAGCACATGGCTCCTGCCGAAAAGGTCTTTGCCAACCTTCGGGATATCCATGAATTCGATGACGACTCATACCTCACGGAACAGCAACGCGAGACAATCCGCAAGTTCTTCAGCAACTTCAACGAAGATCACAACACGGAACTCAAACAGCGCTTTCTCTCCCTCTGGAGCCACATCCACGACATTTATCTCGACTTCAACGCCCGTCTCGCCTCCCAGAATCTCGCCTATGAAGGCGCCCTCTACCGCGAAGTCATCCTCCTACTGGGGCCAGGCCCTAATCCTAAGTTTTTCAGCACAGAGGACAGGTCTGACCGTCTAAGATCCGGATCCTACGTTTTTGTCGGCTTCAACCTCCTCCATCCCGTAGAGCAGGCCCTCATCGACCTCCTCGGCGACCGGGCTACCGTCATCACCGACACCGATGAAGAAACGCCCAAGAATATCTCCATCATCTCCGCCCCGACAGACAACATCCAGGCCCGTTACATCTCCACCTGGCTCAAGGAGGACAACCGCATCGCTGCCGGCAGCAAAACCGCCATCGTCCTTGCCGACGAATCTCTTCTCCAGACTGCCATCCACTGCCTTCCACCCGAAGTTACCAAGGTCAACATCACCACCGGCTACCCCCTTTCCCAAGCAACACATGGGACCAGTTCCCTCTGTGAGCAGCGGAGTGAATTACAGGGGGACAGTCCCCATGTATTGTCCTCCTACCTATCCTCCCTCATCTCACATGTAAAATCCACAGCGGCAGCAAATTCTCCATTCTCCATTCTCCATTCTCCATTAGAATCAGAAGCCCTCTTCCGTCTCTACACCATTCTCAACCGTCTGAAGTCCCTTGTCGACGCTGGCGATCTCCAGGTAGAGCTTCCCACCCTCCAGCACCTCCTCACCCAGATCATCGCCTCTACCACCATCCCCTTCCACGGCGAACCCATCGAAGGCATTCAGATCATGGGCGTCCTCGAGACCCGCAACCTCGATTTCGACCATGTCCTTCTGCTCTCCTGCAACGAAGGCAACCTTCCCAAAGGCGTCAACGACACCTCTTTCATCCCCTATAGCATCCGTAAGGCCTACAACCTCACCACCATCGACCACAAAATATCGATCTACCACAATTACTTCCGTCGGCTCCTCCAGCGAGCCAGCGATGTCACCATCCTCTATAACAACTCCACGAACGACGGCAAGACCGGTGAGATGTCGCAGTTCATCCTCCAGCTCCTCGTGGAGTCCAGCCACCCCATCTCATTCAAGACCCTCCAGGCCGGTCAGCAGCCTGTCCTTCACCAGCCTCAGTCCATCACCAAGACACCTGATGTGATGGAAGCCCTGCGCCAGCGATTCTCCGGAAAAATCCTTTCTCCCTCGGCTCTCGCCCGTTACCTGCGCTGCCCCTTGCAGTTCTTCTACCGTTACGCAGCCCAACTCGAGGAACTCGAAGACGAAGAGGACACCATCGACAACCGCATCTTCGGAAACATCTTCCACAAGGCCGCCCAACTCCTCTATACCCCTTTCAATTCTCCGTCCTCCATTCTCACTTTACAAACCATCGACTCCCTACTAAAGTCAGATGTCGATATCATCCGGGCAGTCGATCGGGCCTTCATCATTGAGTATTTCCACATCGAAGACCCCGCAGCCACCCTCCCGCCTCTCAACGGTCTTCAGATCATCAACCGCGAGGTAATAATTAAATATGTGCATCAGCTGCTCGAGGTCGACCGCCGACTCACCCCGTTCACCATCCTCGGACTGGAGAAGATGGTATCTACGAAGGTTGATGTTCCCAATATAGGCACGATGACCCTGGGCGGTTTTGTCGACCGCATCGACAAGATTACCCTCCCCGACGGCACAGAACGAGTGCGCGTCGTCGATTACAAGACTGGCAGTTCCCGTCTAAAGCCCATCCAGGACATCCCCGCCATCTTCAATCCCGAAAACATCAAAAATCATAGCGACTACTACCTCCAGACCATCCTCTACTCCCTTATTTTCAATTCTTGCATCCCTCCGGTAGCAAGCCAGCAGAGCTGGAGCGCTCAATTCCCCATTTCTCCCTGTCTGCTCTTCATTCAGCATGCCGGTACTGACAACTACGACCCGACGTTGAAACTCGGGAAATCCCCCATCACTGACATCAACGACATCAGAGAGGACTTCATGTCCCACCTGCAAGCCCTTCTCTCTGAGATCTTTGCCCCCACCCTCCCCTTCACTCCAACCTCCGACCGCACCCGCTGCAAATCCTGCCCTTTCTCCTCCCTCTGTTAACTCAGAGTCCAAATTTCTATCAAATACGTAAACGCACTCTTCTTGAGTGTGTTTTTATTATCATATTCGTAAAGATACATTAATTTTTTCTTTCAAATAGTTAATTATTTTAAATTTTAGAAGATTTGTATGAAATATTAGAATGTTATTAGAAATAATGTTGTATATTTGCAGACGAATTTTACTAATAACAACTTTAAACATAACATCAACAATAAAAACAACAAGAAAATGAAAGAAACAATATTCCAAAAAGACGACAGCGAATCGGATATTAAAAATGGCAAAGATTGCTATGGCCTTTTAAAACAGAATCAATACACAATACAACCAAAAGATTAGCAGTTCCAGCGCTTATCTTGCTGCTCTCACGCAGGTTGTCCATGAGGTATAGATATACTATTACATAGTATATTGAATATTTCAGACATATCGTATTGTACATATTGCAGAATCATCAAAGAAAACCTAAACGAATGATTTTTACACATGAAACAACATTGTCCTAATGCCTTAGACGGAAGTTATTGAGGATGTCGGACAATAGCTATGTAAAACACACGTTTTACTATGAAAACCGTTAACCTATTTTTTAATTTAGCGAGGGAGTCGCCTGTGAAGGTAGCTCCCTCATCTTTTTGCTCCTACTAGGGCCAGGCCCCAATCCTTAGTTTTTCAGCGGAAGGGACAGGTCTCACCTACAACTATGGCTATGTGTCAATTTTAAGTATCTAAAGATACTTCATTTCTTTACCTGATAACAGACTAAAAAAAGTCTCAGAAAAATTTGGTGGTTTCAAAATAACTTGTTATCTTTGCAGCCGAAAGTTAACAAATAAACATACTTGAAAAATGACAAGAAGACCAAGATTGCAAAGTCAAAACGGCATCTATCACGTGATGCTAAGAGGTGTAAATCGTCAGCAGATATTCGAAAATGAGGATGACTACCAAAAGTTTATCTTCATCCTCCACGACATGACATCTCCCAAAGACGAATTAAAGCACCCTTTACCTGCTCGTTGCGCGTTTTTCTCCTACTGTCTTATGCCCAACCATGTCCATCTACTCATTCAGGAAAAGTCAGAAAAACTATCGAAGACAGTAAAGCAAATCGCCTCACGCTACGCATTATACTATAATAACCGATACGAACATTTTGGGCACCTGTTTCAAGATCGATTTAAAAGTGAACCCGTCAATACCTACTCGTATTTCATAACTCTCATCCGATACATTCATCAAAACCCCGTTGCAGCCAAACTATGCAATAAAGTAGAAGACTACCGATGGAGCAGTTGGCATGAATTTATCAGCGTTCCAGATCGGATATCCCAGATATGTTCTGTTCCCGCTGTCCTAACAAGGATTTCCCTAGACGACCTGAAAGAACAAGTCCAAACTCCTTTGCCCAAAGCTCAACAGATGTTAGAATTCGACAGATACCGAGGGTGCGCACCCGATGAATCTGTAATTGAATTCCTCAAATCCACATACAAATTAAACAGTCCGAAAGACATACAACTCTATACGAAAGAGCGGCGTGATGAAATCTTGAAATCCGCCAAAGCATTCGGTGCCAGCACACGCCAGCTTTCCCGTTTAACTTCCATTAGTGAATACATCATATCCCATGCTGGGGCCAGGCCCCAGTAATAAGTTTTTCTGCACAAGGGACAGGTCTGACCTCCTAACGGGGCCTGACCCCAGTAATAAGTTGAAATGACCTTTAAAAAAGATAAATATGAAAAAAACAAATTTTGCAGCCTTTAAGGCTCTGGCCCTTTCTCTGGCCACAGTATCAACAGTATTCACCCTCACAAGCTGCACAGCCAGTGAGGAAGTTCCAACACCATCAGACGAGCCCGTTTTAGTCCCGGTAAACATCTGCGTCAACGATTTCTCTATCTCGCAGACCGACATTACCCCAGGTACTCGAGCAGCCGAAGATCCTGCTGACTATGATGGTGTTGGTGCAATCGACCTTGCATTCTATTCCGGCACCACTGAGGTCTACAAAGTAACACGGTTGAAGTCAGCAACCTCTACCTATACCACCTTCGGTAATTTCTCATGCGACCTGCCCATCGGGACCTACACAATGGTAGTCATCGGTCGCGGCTACTGGACCGAAGACGAGTTCTCAATCACCAGTCCCACAGCAGCAGGCTACACCAGTGAGCGTCCCCGCGAGACTTTCTGCCATACACAGAGTGTCACTGTGACAAACACCACACCACTAAACCTCAATGTGACGCTGAACCGCGTGATGGCACAGATCAACGTTGTGTCCACAGACAACCGGCCTGCTGGAGCTGCAAAGATCCGTACCACGTTTGCGGCTGGCAGCAAGTCCTTCAACCCCACCACTGGTCTGGCTTTGGATGATGGTGGTTTCTCTCAAATCAACACTCCCTCATCTGCAAAAGCCAACTACCTTGCCAATGTATTCCTTGCCACCGATGAAGAAACGATGAACATCACCCTTCAGGCCCTCGATGCCAACGACAACATCCTACTTTCGAAGGTCGTAGAGAATGTTCCTCTAAAGCGCAACCGAAAGACCACTCTCCGAGGTGACCTCTTCACCACCTCTGCCTCTGCCGCTTTCCAGGTCGAAACAGCTTGGCTATCCGAGCTGCCCGACATCAACTTCTAACAACGAAAAAACCAGCCCGCAGGCTGGTTTTTTCATTATATCAATATGATTATCAATTATTTAAAAGTTGTACTTCACGTCAACTGTATTCCCCGTACATCCCACGGCGACATTGCTCCCCTTACCAAGGAACTTACTGCTCAACCACCACGTAAGTTCCGCACTACCATAGCCCAAAGCCGCTCCCGCCACCACGTCATACCAGTGATGACGGTCGCTAACCACTCTTTCCACACCTACAGCAGTCGCAGCAGCATAGCCAGCCACAGAGATCCACACGCTCTCACCCCTGAATTCCTTATCCACAGAACGAGCTGCAGCAAACGCCATGGCAGCATGCCCGGAGGGGAACGACTTGTTGTCCGAATGGTCAGGACGTTCCTCTTTAATCACCGCCTTCAGTGCCGTCTTCGCAGCGTAGGCCACAACGACCGATGCGCCGGTATTTACCAAGAATCTCGACCAGTTATGACCATATACAGGTTGTGAATAAGCCTTCTTCTTCGACTCTATATCATGGTAGAACTTATTCCTTCCGAGATCGTATCTGATACCGAAATCGATGTCAAAGAACCCGTTGCTACCTGCCGCAACCTCCAAACCGGTGGTACTCACGCCCATGCCTTCACTGGTCGAAACCTGATAACCAACCGCCCCAAACAGACTCCATTTGTCGTCGAGTCGATACGTCTCTTCCAATCCGGCACCCATCAGAGGCGAAGCAGAGCCCTCCACGAACTGCGAAATAAGACCCGCCCTGACATACCCAGTAGTATGCCACTTTCTCTCAGGCTCATACCCGGCAAACACATTCGTCAGGTTCAGCATCGCATCCAATGAAACCGTAGCCAGTCCGCCTTTCTTATAGTTCTGCTTTGGGTCTTCCACTGGCGGCACCCATTCCACACTGTTATTGGGAATCAGTCCATTATCCCATTGTCCGCGCACCCTCAGTCCATACTCCGGCGTGAACCATTTTCCTAACGCAGCATTCAGACCGAATGTCATTCCCTTCGGTATCACCTTCGAGAAATTACAACCATAAGGGTTCATCAGACTCATATCCAGCCCCGCCTGCACGAACCAATTGTCCCATATCCCGTTCGACAGCACATTTTCCCCTCCTGAGTAGGAAAGGCCCTTCAACTCATATTCCCCTCCTGAGTAGGAGGGGCCAGGGGTGGTCTGATTAGACAAACGTTTTTTACCTAATTCAACCTGCGCACCTATCCCTATCGTCAAATACCCGTTCGAGTTACTTCCTGTTCCTGTTCCTTCACTCTCATTCTTACCCACGAATCCACTTCCTGTCATGATATAGGCAATATCCCCATACACGCTCCACCGGTCACTAATCCGATACGTGTTCAGCAGTCCGATACCCACCAATAGCGACCCCTTCGAAACGCCAAAATTATAGTTCACACCGATTCTTGGATAAAGGTTCAGGTTCCATGTTCTGTCGGCCCTATAGCGGCCAAAGAGATTATGCATGTTAAACAGCGCATCCCCATAGAGTGCGATATATCCTCCCTTATCCCTGTTCACGCCAGGCTCGTCAAAAGGAGCCAGCCAATTAGCATGCCCGTTCTTCAACAACGGCAGTGCATTCTCCCAGTTGAACTTCCCCCTGACGCCCACCTGATGCGAGAACCACTTTCCCACGGCCACATCCAGTCCGAACGACTTACCATTAGGAAACACCTTTGAGAAGTCATACCCATACGGATTCTGCAGTGTCATGTCCAGCCCCAGCTGCACAAACCAGTGCTTCCAGAACCCGTCCGCCACGACGACATTGTCCGTAGCCCTGCCGTCAGTCATCCTACAACAGTCCCCAACCTCAAACACCTGTGCCTTCGTCGCTGTCATCCACGTCCCCAGCACCAGTGCCATTATCAGAATATTAATACGCTTGTGCATCATGATGAATAATATTCTTAAATGTCAGCCACAGCACCCGGATATCCAGCCAAAAGCTCCAGTGCTCCATATACCAGATATCCCGCTTCACGCGTCCTTCCATCTGCCAGAGCTCTTTCGTCTCCCCACGGAAGCCCGTCACCTGGGCATAGCCCGTCACGCCCGGTTTCACGAAATGGCGCACCATATACTTGTCTATCAGTTCCGAGTACTGTTGCGTATGTGCAAGCATGTGCGGACGGGGTCCCACGATGCTCATCCTGCCTTGGAGCACATTAAAGAACTGCGGCAGCTCGTCGATATTCGTCCTCCGCATAAAATTGCCGAACGGGAACTTCCTCGGATCATCTTTCGTTGCCTGCAGCTTGTCGGCATCCTTGTTCACGTGCATCGAACGGAACTTATAGCAGTTGAATGTCTTGCCGTCCAGTCCCGTACGTTGCTGTTTGAACAGTATCGGTCCCGGACTCTGTATCTTAATCATGATATAGATAAACGGGAAAACTATAGCTGTAGGAATGAGCAGTATCGTCGAAAGGACGATGTCGAACAGGCGTTTGACAGCCCTGTTAACGGAGTTCTGCAACGGGTTCTCATAGGTCGTGAAGACTTCCATATCGTCCAGCATCTCTCGTTTCAGGTTCAGGCCTATCGTCTCAACGCTCACAGGCACATAGAAGAACCTCACCACTTTATGGTCGCACATACGGGATATGCGCCTAATCAGATTCTTCTCCTTTCGCGATATACACAGATAGAGTTCATCACCGAGCGCCAAATCGTCAGGATGATTCAATCCATTCACAAAATCCTCAAGAGAGCCAAGTCGCTCCAGCTGGTTTTTGAATTTCTTGTCGCGTTTCTCCTGTTCTTCTATCTCGTCAACGGCTTTCAACATATCCTCATGACCGTAGTAACCGAGAATCTTGTATCCCAGCGTCGGATCATACTTCAATTTTCTGTACAGTCCTATCAACTCAGGGTCATCCCCAACGAGCGTTACCGCCCTGGAGTTACGGCCGGCCTCGCGATACAGTCTTAAAAACCATCGCTCGCCCAGTCTCATCACAAGCAAACCCATAAAGAACGCCGTTCCAATGCCCCACTGCATCCACCCCACGGGCAGGCTGTAGTCGAACACCTTCAGCAGCACATACGCTAACAAACTCTGTGTTGCCGACAGCCCTACGACACGTCTGACGATGTCGCCTGCCCCAACCACGCGCAGGTGGACAATCGTCGAGAACTGCAACTGGCTCAGCACCAGTGCCAGGTTGTTCACGAGTATAAATATCTCCAGGCTCTTCTCCGGCCAGCTATCAACCGTCCACGACCGCCATGAAACGACCGCGATAATGAGGTTCAGTAACATAAAGTCACCCACCATCACTATCCATTTTATCAGTCTGTTTGATTGATTATTCGTCCTCATATTGTCCCTTTCACGAAATGCCCGTAGAAAACTGTAATAACTCTATGAAATTCATATCACAATTATTCTTCTATCTTCCAATCGTCAATCAGCCTCTTATCGGTAGAGAAATTCACACCTATTTTATATAATTTCCTACCGTCAGCCTCAAATGGCTTTGCGTAGCCCTTTTCGTCTATCTGTTGCAAGGCCACATCCGCTGTCTGATTTATCTTCAACTCGAGTATATAAATAAATTGAGGAGTTTGGATAAGCACATCCATGCGACCATTTGTCGTATGACGTTCCACTTCCACATAGAATCCCAAAAGTTTAAAGAACACATAGAGCGTATTTTGGAAATATATCTCAAAATCGCCCATCACCTGATAGTCACCATTGGCAAAGAGCCCTTCCAAGCGACGCATGAAGCCTTCGGCATCACCATCACGCACATCCTTCACGAACTGTTTAATGGCATAGGTACTTTTGTCTTTGGGCTTTGGCGCATAAAACGGCAACAAATAGCGGATAAAACCTTGCTCTACTTCACGATTCGGGAAGCCCAACTGAAAACAATCAAATTCACGATTATATCCCTTCAACGTCAGATAACCACTCTGATATAGCAACGGCAGCGGGTTTTCGTCCATGATGTCAATGCTGCTCAGAGTATTCGTTGTCAGTTCTTCCTCTGTCATATTCTCCAACGGGTATTCCGTCTTCTTCAACTGATAGACTAGGAACGAAGGTGTACCCGTTTCAAACCAATAGTCACGGAATTGGCCACTGGATAAAGTATTCAGCACACTAAACGGATTATACATGCCTACACTATCCTCAGAGAAATGGTAGCCGTCAAAATCATGCTTCAGCTTTAAATAACACTCCTCTTTGGTCATATTATTGGCAACTGCCAAATCATTGACACCGTCATCAAACATTTGGTGAACTTCCTGTTCCGTAATGCCACATATTTCAGCATACCGCTTATCAAACGACAAATCAAGAAGATTGTTCAAATCGCTGAAAACACTCACCTTACCAAATTTCGTGACACCCGTCAGGAATGCGAAGCGGATATAACGGTCGCACGATTTCAGCGCACCGTAAAATGCCTTAAGCATATTCCGATATGTAGTCTGCAACTCTTCATTGCCAATAGCCTGCAGTAAAGGCTTGTCATATTCATCGACAAGAATAACCACCTGACATCCTGTCTTTTCCGAAACTCTGCGTATAGTTCCCTCGAAACGAGTCCCTAATGATTTCTCATTGAGGTTTCTTCCGTATTGTTCCTCGTAATTCGACAAAAAAAGACCCAACTTGTTCTCAAGAGCCTCTTTACTGTCATAATGTTCCGTATTCAGGTCAAGATGCAGGATAGGATATTCCTTCCATTCCTTTTCCAATTGACAGACAGCCAACCCCTCAAACAGTTCTTTCCTGCCTCGAAAATAGTTCTCCATGGCAGACAGAAGCAAAGACTTTCCAAATCTACGGGGGCGCGAAAGGAAATAGTAGCTCCCCTCCGACACCATTTTGTACATCAGTGCGGTCTTATCTACATAAGCATAACCTTCCTGCCTGACTTTTTCAAAACTCTGTATTCCTATCGGATATTTTCTTACAGTCATAATATAACAAATCTTCTGCAGTTGCAAAGATAATCATTTTTTTGATACAACGATCAAAACAGCACCCCTAAATTTAGTTTTTAACGATTTTGAAGAAATCAGTAGCTGACATAACGTTTAGTCACTCTACACAAGCAGTTCATACGGTGATCACATATTGTAGGCATAGTGTTGGCATACTAAAACAGTATGGCTAGAGTATGCTAAGGGTATGCCTAGAGTATGGCTAGACATAAGGGAGTCGCCCCTGACGATATAACATAGCGTAAAAAAAGGAATAAGGTCTGGAGTCATTAATTATCATACCCTAATGAATTTAGCCTCAATAAACTGAGGTATTTTCCATGCCATTTTACACAACTTTGAAGCAACGCCCCATCTCCCGTGACTTTTATACATTCTAACATCCTCGTTGAACATAAGCTTACGTTTCTCGCTATCAGTGGAAAGTCCCCCAATTCTCATACGTATTATCCTCCGCTTAAGATAGGTTACTTTCAGCTTTGACATATACAAATACCTAAAAAGAAGATCAGAATCTGCTGCTATTTTATATGATTCATCATACAGACCTTCTTTTATCATAACAGCGCGTCGGACATAGCATGTTGGATGTAATGGCAGCCAACCTAACCCTACCTTCCATCGATAATAAGGACCCCCTATCCAATTTCTAACCACCTTATCAATAGATGTGGCATTTACAAAAACACCATCTCCATAAAGAAAATCAGCATTAGTGTCTTCGAAACGTTTTACAATATCCGATATTACATGGCTATCATAAAGAAAATCATCAGAATGGACTAATCCAATAATATCACCTGTAGCCATTCTTATCCCTTTATTTATAGCTTCGTACATGCCACGATCTGGTTCCGAAACTATTTTTGCAACTTTCCCCACATACTTATGAATCACATCAATTGATCCATCACTTGACTTTCCATCAACAATAATATATTCAATGTCAGGGTAGTCCTGGTCTAAGACACTCTCTATTGCGCCATTTATAGTACCAACGCGATTGTAACATGTAGTGATAATTGAAACTTTCATCCTTTAATCTTTCTTTCTCTTACTTTAACTGCAGGATTACCCTGATATATCCCATTAGCATCCAAATCTTTTGTTGCAATAGATCCAACTGTAAGAATAGCATTATTATGCACTGTTACGCCTGAACAGACAACTGCTCTTCCACCAACCCATGCACCATCCTCAATTATTATGGGGGCATTTCTATAAGGCATTGAAGATATCGTATAATCATGGTTCCCTGTCAATAACAAGGATTCTTGTGATAAACAAACATTGCTGCCAATATATACCTTATCAAGATTATCAATCCATACTTTTTCTCCTATCCAACAATCATCACCAATCGTTAGATTCCATGGCGATTTTATTAGCACACAAGGTTTCAAATAAACATTCTTACCAATTTTTGCCCCGAAAAGACGCAGCAACGCTATTTTCAAGCCCATAAGAGGATTCCAAGAAGGTCTAACAACTAGCGAGTTCAAAAAATACCACAAAAAAATTTTGAACTTAGATGCCCCCTTATCATAATTTCCAGTGGTAAAATTGCTCAAATTAACCTCACGTTCCATGGTATACCTCCTCAAAAACTTTATCCATATTATTAATATAATTCTCTTCTGTGAAATTATTCTTTACCCAATAATAATTATTTTTACAAACACCAATAAGATAGTCTCTTTCATTCAGACATTTCTCCAAATAATTTGCAACGCTATCTATGTTTATATGATTCTTATCACATATATAGCCATTTCTAACGGTTACTATATCGGGAATACCAGAATGATTTGTTGTAACAATAGCTATTCCATTTCCCATACCTTCAAGCAATGAAATCGGTTGACCTTCTTTGGGATACCTTGTAAGTAGTATCATAACATGACATTTTTTTAACAATTCTTGTTTGTCAACCCCCATAACAACGCCATGATAATCAACATTTTTTAATTGGTAATGTCTGACAAATTTATTAAAAAACCGTCTTTCTTCTTCATTAAAAAAATTTCCTGCGAAATGAAAAACAAAATCGTTCTCTCTTTCTCTCTTTTTCATTTCCTGCGCAACTTCAAGCACCTCCCTGTATCCCTTTTCTTCTATGAAATTACTTAGATATACAACATGAATAATGCTATTATTTCTTATTGACAGGATTTTTTCTTCTATTTTTGTCGGTAAAAACTCATTGTCAATACAATTTGGTACAACTCTTATCCTATTTAACGGCACATATCCTTCAAACATGCCAATCAAAGAATTACCCAAAACTATACACCTATCAACTTTATTCATCAACTTACGATTAACAAACCTTTGGAACGCATTACAATCTTCTTGCATTAATTTTCGATAGTAGCCGCCATGGAGATGCACAATGCACTTTTTCCCTTTCAATCTTATCATTAAAAGAAATAACATATCACGGATGTTACCAGCCACAGATTGTGATATGGTAAAATAAAAGAGTTCCGATTTATTCAGTAAAATTAAAAATAAATTTTTAATAAAGTTGCTGTTCTTTGTTATATTAATCGCCGAAAACTTATACTTGTTATTGATTTTTGAACAAAACAGTGTATCAACAGCCTTCGACAAACCGTGAATAGGTGGCGGAAATTGAGCTAAAAAACAAATATTCATATTTTGATTTAAAATCCAAGTATTGACGATGAATAAACGGTATCTCCTATTTCATTGATAACATCATCTACAATCCAATAGTAAACAGCCAATTTTGACGTATAGCCCCAAAAGGTCGCCCTTCTAGGTAACTAAAGTTAAAATCGACTAATTTTTTATTGATTTTTAATTCTTTATTTTATGCCAATTGTCATTGGAAGCAGGTTGGCATAGTCCCTGCGCCCTTCTATGATTGCACTGAAAAACATCTTAAAGTATTTCTGTGCGGATACACCCAGCATTGAGCAGGTGCTGATAAATGTGTGATATACTGCTGAGACTTCGGCCATCATACCACTGCCATAAAACAAACTGTTCTTACGTTCGACAGTGCTCGGACGGATATTCCGCTCGGCTATATTGTTGTCTATTGTATATCGGCCGTCCTGACGGTATGCGAACAGTTGACGCCAGTAGTTGTGCAGATAGTTCAAAGCCTTCTGCATCATATCACCCAGATGGGATTGGGGATTATTCAACAGTCTGTTGAGTTCGGTACTCATTCTGATCATCACATCAGCCGTTCGGCTATCATTACGTCGTCGCCGGATCTCGTCCAGACTCAGCCCTAATCGCCGGTATTCATCTTCATATCCATACAGTTGGCCTATACTGTCGACAAACAACCGAGCACGTTCATCTCTACCCTGTTCCAGGGCTTCTGTAAACTTGGCTCTCGCATGTGCCATGCAACACAGATGAGTTACATTCTCCAATTCCTTATCTATAAACATATAGACATTATAGGCATCGCTCTGAAGAGCGGCTATCTCACGGTCTTCCAGAATATCCCTCAGTACCTTGCGGCCACGGCTGCCATCGTCATAAACAAAGATGACTGTCTTTGCAGACTTGTTAACCAGGCACCAGATATATTTCTTGGAGTATTTTCCATGCTTGCGTACCCGGCACCATGTCTCGTCACAGTTAACGAAAGCATCCTTTTCCAGGGCAAGGTTCTTCAGATGGGGAATCAGCTCCTTCAGGTATTCACTGCCCTTAAGCAGCCAGTTGGACAAGGTTCCGTCGCTAATCTGCATATCGTGATTCAGGAAACGGGTCAGTTCACGATAAAGAGGGGTGCTCATCTGGTACTTATTGAAAGCAATGTATGAGAGCAGGCCGCTTGTCGCATGAGTACCGGGAAACTGGCTCGTCTCACCCTTGCTGGCATCGTCATCTTTGTAGGGAAGATAGGCGGTCACAACCTTGCCCTCTGATGTCTTATATACCAGCACCTCTACGTCATGCTCCACAAGCTCCACTATCTCATCATAGCTGTAGCGCTTCGTGTAGCTACGGATAACAACAGAGCCTGCTGGCAACTGTGAGCGGTCTGACTTATGAAGGATGACACGGCTGGCCTTCATCGTATTGTACTTCATGCCCTTACGATAATCGCGGTCTTCCCTTACTGGAGCGGCCTCCGTGGTCTCCTCGACCTCAACATCTGCTTCTGATGGAGCATTTGTCGGGGTGCCATCATGATCTTCACGCTCTTCGTCACGGGTTGTCCGTTCTTTAGACACTGAACGTGTCTTCTGACTCGTGGAGGCAAAGCGATTCTTCTTGTTCAGGCGGATTGCTGAGGTCAGATCTATGATGGACTGCTGCAGTTCCTGATTCTTCTGGAGCAGACTCTGCATCTCAGAACTATGCTGCTCGCCCATGCGGTCTATCTTGCCAAGTAAGTCAAAGACGCGCTTGTCGGCCTCCTTACGGGCTGCACTTTCCTCCTCGAAACGCTTGTCGGACAATTCACGGGCACGTTTCTCCTCATCCAGACGCTCTTGGAGAAACTCTATATACCGTATCATCTCGTCACGCTCCATCATAAGGTATGCTTTTTGAGGCGTCTCAGGACCATTCTCCCGAGACTCCAAGTGGCGCAAATGCTCCAGTCTGGACTGCAATTCCTCTAATTCCATACCTTCTTATTTCTTTGCAAAGGTACGAAAATTTTCTGAGATATGCAAACATTTTGGGCATTTATTTTGCTGATTATCAGGATGTTGTGTTAAACAATGCTAATGCGAAGCATTCACTTCAAACGCAGTTTCTTTACCACCGGACTCTCCAAAACTGCAATCAGATCCTTCCAGTCCATACGGTAACTTTTGAGACCATTTTCATCCTTATACTCCAAGAGCATGAAGCTATAACCATTGGTGAACACCTTCTCATGGATATAATAGGCATGATTCTCAAAGTGCACCATCTTCACCTTCCTACGGTCTTTGGACATGAATACAAATACATCGCCATTATAGGGATCATGATGCGTCATCTGCTTGACAATCTGGAGCAAGCGGCTATAGCCGCAGCGCATATCAGTCACTCCTGGGATATAGTAGAAACGCTTTAAGCCTGATATCGTCAGCATAAGTCCTCCAGTTTCTCTACGAATTTCCGCAGGCTCTCGTAGTTTAAGTTCTTCCGCTTGATAAGCAAACCGTTGCTCATGCAAATGGTTACTGCTATATGCACTGATCCTTTGGAGGGTGTTTGATCCTCTGGAGTTCCCTCCTTGGATTCCAATGCCGGGGCACCATCCACTTGGATTGGGTGTATTCGCTTGTGCGTATCCCTGTACCATTTATTAAACTCGTTTACCGGTACGCCTTGTTTAAGGCAAAATTCCTCAATGGAGAGGTTGTAAGGTAGACCCTCACTCTGGTACAAAAACCAGCATTTTTCAAAATCTTTGCTACTGAACATAATTGAATATTTAAAATGTCAGTGCAAAGGTATATCATTTTACTTATTCTTGCAATACGTCAAAATTGGCTGCTTACAA
>JAEEGL010295419.1_pt1 | contig 34799 bp, 41 predicted proteins | sample 9134231 | NCBI WGS metagenome assembly JAEEGL01 (sample SAMN16246548, study PRJNA631951) | gut metagenome | biome: gut microbiome; feature: rumen; material: fiber-attached | host: Bos | place: Iran: Karaj | collected 2018-10
CACTCGTAATGCGTAGGTCAGGGGTCCGAGTCCCCTCTTTGGCTCCAATGTCGAGGCGTAGCGCAGTTTGGTAGCGCGTTTGGTTCGGGACCAAAAGGCCGCTGGTTCAAATCCAGTCGCCTCGACCACATCGCCGCAGGCACCGTTTGGTTTGCGGCGATTTTTGTTTTTACTCAGAAAAGACAAACCGGGTTTTCTACCCGGCACCGACGTTCCAACGATACATACCGACGCTGTAATTTCTACTGCCGACAGTATGATCTGCAATCAGTGTTGCGTTTCCGTCTGCTTCATGGTATGCTTCTAAAGAGGTGTTTTTATGGTCATCAAAGAATACAGGGAATATTGCGAAGCGGAGATCGCCGAGCTGTATGCGTCCGTCGGGTGGACGGCGTATACAGACGATCTTGCTGCGCTTGCACGCGGGTTCAGACAATCGCTGCTTGTTCTTGCCGCATATGACGGGGAAACGCTTCTCGGCATTCTCCGCGCGGTAGGCGACGGAGAAACGATCGTATTCATTCAGGATATTCTCGTGTTTCCTGCCTATCAGCGCAAAGGCGTAGGCACCGCGCTTGTGCGGGAGGCGCTTGACCGGTATCGGCATGTCCGGCAGATCGAGCTTGCGACGGACGATATGCCGAAGACGGTTGCATTCTATAAATCATTGGGATTTCGTCCGTTCTCCGAGCTTGGCTGCTGCGGATTCATGCGGACGTAACGGGAGGAAAGATGGTACGGTTTGCAGAAGAACATGAGCTGAATCGTGTAAACGAACTCCGCAAGCAGGTAAACGATCTGCATGTCGCGGGAAAACCGGAGATCTTCAAACCGGGGTTTCCGGAAGAACTGCGGGAGTTTGTCCACTCGATCTGGAACGATCCGGACAAGGCGATCGTCGTTGCCGAGCGGGAGGGGGAGATCTGCGGCTTTGCCGTGCTGCATCACATTGTCAGACCGGAGACGCCTTTTATGTTCGTGCGGGACTATCTGGACATCGACGAGTTCGGCGTGGATGAAGCGCATCGCAGGGAAGGCGTTGCGACGGAAATGATCGCGTTCATCCGCGCATATGCAAAGGAGGCAGGTTTTTCCCGGATCGAGCTCAACATGTGGGAATTCAACCGGGACGCTTTGGCGTTCTATGAATCGGTCGGGTTTTCGACCTATCGCAGATATATGGAACTGCAGATATGATAAGAGGCAGTATTCGGAACGGATACTGCCTCTGGATTTTTCATTTGTGTATTCAGTCGTCTTCCGGTTCGATCAGGTAAACGATATCCGCCATCTCACGACCGCCGTTGCACGGCTTGCTGTAGATCCTGCCGTCCCAATACAGGGAAGCGGATTCACCGCCGTCGAGATTGAACGCGACCTTGCAGCCGAGCGATTCCATCAATTGCGCGAGCTCCGCAAGCTCCAATCCAAGCGAATGTCCCTTCTGCCGTCCGTCGACGGTGACGAAGCAATAATGACCCGGCTCGAAATAACCGATTACGCAACGCGGATTCTGCGGTCTGACCTGCGAGTGCGGGAATTTCGTCAGCGCGTGTCCTTCCCTGTCGAGCAGGGACGGTCCGAACTGCCACGCCTGCCAGACGTCTGTCCGCAAAGGCGCGAGCTTGTATTCGTCAGCCGTCATGGTCTCCATGGTGCCGTCCAGATAGAGGAAACAGACTTCCCAGTCGCTGTACAGCTTTGTATCGTAGACTTCCCCGTTGCGGATCACAAGACGGTGCTTGTGCGCATTGAACATGTCGCCGGAAATCGCGAGCAGCGCATTGACTCGTTTTGCGATCTTGTCGACGTCGTCGCGCGATGTGGATTTGAACGTTTTTGCGGCGGCAGTACGAAGACATCTGATATCGCGAAGATAGATATCCGTTATATAGTACGTAACCTCGGATTTGTATGAGGTATCGTTAAACACCTTTGTAACGGTAAAATGCAGCTTTTCGCCGGTATATTCGGTCTCAGTCACGGTCTGTTCCTCGCGCGGAACGAAACCGCCTTCGGTCCATCCGATCAGTCCTTCCGGTTCCGGCGTCGGTTCGGGCGTCGGGGTGGGAGAGGGCGTGGGCGTGGGCGTCGGTTCGGGTGTCGGCGTCGGCGGTTCCGGCGTATCGGTCGGAACGGGCGTGATCCAAACCAGCTCGTCAACTGCGATCGTCGAAACGGGCATGGGATCGGGCGTCGGCGCTTCGGTGATCGGCTGCTCCGGAAGCTCGGGTTCTCCGCAGAAACAGAAGAGAGCCGAGAGAACGATCAAAAATACAAACTGTATCAGGCGTTTCATTCGGATGTGCCTGCCTTTCCGCAAAAGAATCTCGCAGACGGGTAGGATTCCTTTGCAACGTAAATAATATCTGAGATCTCGCGTCCGCCGCCGCTGGGCTTGTTGCGGATCCTGTCCTTCCAGTAGAAATGAGCGGATGCGCCTCCGTCCAGATTGAACGCTTGTTTGCAGCCGAGAGACTGCATCAGCTTTGCAAGTTCGGTCAGCGTCAGACCGTGAGAGTTTTTCTGCCTGCCGTCAGCGACAACGAAGCAGTAGTGCCCGGGCTCGAAATAGCCGATGCAGCTGCGCGGATTCTTCGGATACAAAGAATAGCTGCTGAGCGATTTTCTCGGCGTTCCGTCGCTTTCGAGAAGCCCCGGACCGAACTGCCATGCCTGCCACGGATCCTTGTCGAGGATCGTTTTCAGATCGAGCTTGCCGCGCGGAATCGTTTCCATCACGCCGTTGCGAAGAAGAAGGCAGACGTCCTGTCCGTTGAGCTTTTCACGATAGACGATGCCGTTCCGGATGATCAGCGTGTTGGTGTGGCAGCCGCAGTAGTCGCCTGAAATCGCGACCAATGCATTCGCCTTGTCCGCCATTCGCTTCACCTTGCCGTGCCCGCCCTTTGCAAAATCCTCATAGACCGATGCGGTTCGGATCTGCGTCACGTCGGAAACATGGATATCGGCAACGTAGTATGCGACGCGGCGGCTGAAGTTCTTCGAATCGCTGTATGCGGAGAACCGCACGGAAAGCGTCGGACTGCGGTATTCTTCGCCTTTGAAAAAGCTTCCCTCGGACCAGAACGGCGAGGATGCGACTTCCTGTTCGGTTTCCGCCGCAGGAACGGGTTCGATGGTCGGCGCGGGCGTCGGCGTTTCCGGAACAGCCGTGCGAAGAACGGGTTCGCTCGCTTTCGGCGCATCTGCCTTTCCGATGGTTTCCGATGACGCTTTGGCGGTCATTTTCAGGACAATCAAATAGCCCATCAAACAAAGAAGGACCGTCATGACCGCGATCAGAGATATGACCGGGGCGCGGTATTTTACACTGTCTTGCTTCATATCCAAAGCGTATGCAGTTCGATTGCCTGAGATACGGCGTCACAACGTAAAAAATCGGGAAGAATATGGAGCGCCTCCAGGAGGATCTTGATGCCAATCAGGATCAGGATGACGCCTCCGAGAATGGTGGAGGCACGGTGGTATTTCAGCCCGAAACGGTTGCCGATCCACACACCGATCAAAGAAAGCACGAACGTGGTCATTCCGATCGTCAGAACGGCAAGAAAGATGCTTGTCCCGCCGTGCAGCCAGACGATGCCTTCCTGCATGGAAAACGATACGCCGACGGCGAACGCGTCGATGCTTGTTGCGATTGCAAGCAAAAACAGACGGCCGATCGTACCGAAATCCGACGGCTCATCGTCCTTGTCGCGGATCCCGTCGAGCAGCATCTTGCCGCCGATGATCAGCAGAAGCGCGGCAGCAACCCACGGACCGATGGTGATCGCGGAGGCGAAGGTGGAACCGAGCGCAAAACCGAGCAGCGGCATCAATGCTTGAAACCCGCCGAAAAATACCGCGATCAGAACGGCGCGGCGAACGTTCAGCTTTTTCATGGAAACGCCCTGACACATGGAAACCGCAAAGGCGTCCATGGACAGACCGACGCCGATCATAAGAATATCCGTAAAGCTCATAGGCTGCCTCCCAACTGACCGATACAGTATAACAAATATAAATCGGAATCGCAATCGTTCCGGCAGAATTTTAATCTTACTTTACATTTATAACACATCATTTTTCTTTACAGAAAAAACGAAACACGTTATACTGAACACAGTGAGGTCTATGCAATGAAACGGATACTGGGCAGCATCCGCAGAGCGGATGAAAAATTTCACATGATTGAAGACGGGGACAAGATCTGCGTCGGTGTTTCAGGCGGAAAGGATTCCCTGCTTCTGATGCAGGCGATGAAGCTGTATCAGCGCTTCTCGTATACCAAATTCGATGTGATCGCGATCATGCTCGATCTCGGACTGAAGTACCAGAACACAGCGCCGATCCGGGAATACGCGGAGCGGGTCGGGATCGAGTTTGAAGTGATTCCGACCGAGATCGGAAAGGTCGTATTCGAATACCGGGCGGAGCGGTCACCATGCGCGCTGTGCGCCAAGCTTCGCCGCGGCGCGCTGAACACGGCGGCAAAGCAGCGCGGCTGCAACAAGGTTGCGCTCGGACACAATCGCGAGGACGTTCTCGAGACATTCCTGATGTCGATGCTGTATGAGGGACGCATGAATACCTTTGCGCCGATCACGTACCTTTCGAGAAAGGATATCACGGTGATCCGGCCGATGATCTATGTGCCGGAAAAGTATTGTCTGTCCGTTGCAAAACAGCTGGAGCTTCCGGTCCTGCCGCCGAACTGCGATGTCGCCGGAAAGACCAAGCGCGAGGAAGCGAAGAATCTGATCAAATATCTTTGCACGCTTGTGCCGGACGCCGACGTCAAGATGATGCACGCGATCACCAACACGGAAAAATACGGGCTGTGGGATCGCATGCGGCTGAAACAGTCAGCAGGTGAAACCGTTCCTTCCGGGGACGAGGAGGAATAATACGGTCAGCGGGAAAAGAAATCGGGAAGCAGGGAAGGCAGATCGGACAGCAGCGCGTCGCGCAAATCGTCCCGGTTCTCTTCGGTGATCCGGTAAACAACGGCGCGCGGATGCGATCGTACCGCATCCAAAAAAGGCGTCTGCTTATCGCGGACGGCGGCGATCACGAACGGCGCATCGTCAAGCAAACGAAGAACGGCTTCCGTAAACCGCTTCGCGTCGCTTTCCATGAAGCCGAGCTCATCCAGAACGATCACGCCGTCGGTCGGAAAGTGCATCGTTTCCGCATACCGGTCAAACGCCTCCGGGAAGGCAACGCTCTTTCCGTCGCCGCACAGACCGATCAGATTGTCCGCAGAGAATTGCTTCTCCGTTCCGTACCGATGGATATAGACCGGACAAAAGCCGTCGGCATTTACGGCTTCTTTCTTTGTGATAACGCCGCAGACCGGCGCAGGAATCGATTGCAGAAGCGCACGGATCAGCGTGGATTTGCCGACGCCGTTGCGCCCGTTGATCAGAATGTGCTGCATGGACGGCCTCCTTTTTCTGCAGTATACCGCAGCGAAACGGATCGCGCAAGCGCCGATCTTCGGCGGGGGAGCTGAAAACACATGAAACCGAAGTTTTATTGGGATCGCGAAAGGATCGCTTTTTTCTGCGACGCAGCGGAAAACAGCGGATTTTACCGTGCGCTGGCGCATAGGATCGCACCGTTTCTGCATCCGGAGGACTGCGTGACGGACGCGGGATGCGGACTTGGGTATCTTTCGGAAGCGCTGCTTCCGTACTGTAAAAGCGTCACGGCGGTCGACGTCGACGAACAGGCGATCACGGCATTGAATCAACGTGCAGGCAGCGCGCACGGTCTGACGGCAATGGTTGCGGATGTACATACGATTCCGCTGCACTGTGATGTGATCGTTTGCTGCCGCTTCGGATCGACGGAGGAAGCGCTGCAGCTCTTTGAACGGTCCGACGGACATACGCTGATCATGGTCAAACGAAATGATCCGGCGCATCGTATCTCCGGCGCGGAGGAGCCGCATACGCGAACGGCTTCCGAGACCGCACGGATCCTTTCCGAACGAGAAATCCTGTTTTCAAGCGAGGCGATCTCGCTTTCATTCGATCAGCCGTTCCGTTCTCGCGAGGATGCGATACGCTTTTTTCGACTGTACGGTTCGGAACCGCAGAAAGCGGACGAATCGTTTCTGCAGCGTCTGAAAAGAACGGGCGATCCTGTCTTTCCGCTGCTGCTGCCGGTTCGCAGCGATCTGACGATCTTTGTGATTCATCAATAAAAGCTGCCGGTTCGGCAGCTTGTTTTGTCAGGAATCGCGGATCAAATAGACAGTGACCGTTTGCGGACGCGCTTCGGAATCCGATACAATGCGAACCGAATAACGACCGAAATGTTTGGAATACACATCGCCGTTTTCTGAGACCTTCCGGCATTGTTTCACGATCGTATCGCTGTCGGACACGGGACGGCGGAATACCGGCATCACGCAATCGAACAGCTTTTGCAGTTCCTTCACGGTTCGTCGATTCTCTTCCCGCAGAAGCCGCGCGCTTTCCGTTTCCTCCTCCGGATCGGGACACAGCGGCGTTTCGAATGACAATTCTGAAATGCCCCGGTCGTCGGATCTCATCCGCATGGTAAAGGAAACGCCGTCGGGCGACAGGACGTCGTACCGATCCGTTTCATAGGACACGGCAAAGCCTGCCTTGTCAAGCGCGTCGAGCACATGCATGCCGCGGATCGTTTCGTCCGGCGTGGGAACGGGGGACGGGGAAGCGTCGGCGACCGGTTCGTCCGGATGTTTTTCCTTTGAACCGTACAGGATCGCAAGCCCCACAAACAACAGGATCACGAGTCCGATGCAGCCGTACTCGATGATCCTGATTCGTTCGAAGCGGGGGACGCTTCGTTTCTTTTTTCTGCGGTCAGTCGACATCATGAATGATCGTTTCGGGCTTTTCGTCCAGCACGTGCGGATTGCGGAAGTAGGTCTTGAACAGCTTGAAGGAGGAGGCCAGATAGAACCCGTCGCAGATGCGTTCGTCGCATACGATGTTGTAATCGATGTACTTGCGCTGTACAGGCGTTCCGTCCGCTTTCAGTTCGGTCTGCTTATATTTGGCGCCGAAGGACAGAAAAACCGGGATATTGCCGAAATCATACAGATGATGGTATACCGGCGGAATGCCCAAAGAACCCATTGAGGTGATGAACATGGAGCCGTGGAACGGGCTGATTTCGATCAGACCTTTGGGGAAAAGACCGAAATAGTCCAATACCTTCAGAAGCCAGATGGCGTTCTTCAGAAGCAGACCGGGAATATAATTGAAAATCTTTGCAGTATTGTCGAAGTTGCTGTCGGGATTCTCGTCACGGTTCTCGTCGATCAGCTTCTGCAGCTTGCGATAGACGTCGTCGGCGGTGTCGGACGGAGAAAGATGCACCTTGACGATGGTTTCTTCCGCTTCGAGCGTCATTTCCCGCTTGATGGTCAAGGCGACGACAATATCGTCTCCGTGGGAGAAGATGCGCTGGCCGGAGATGAACCGGTTGGCTGCGGGACGCTGGGAAAGGACCCGTACATAGGCGGCAAGCAGCAGATGCATCATGCCGAATCCCTTCAGGCCCTGATTCCGCTTTTTCCGGATATAGTTTTCCGCTTCGGTGATTTCGATCGATTCGTGGAAATATACGCTTGCGCCGGAGCGGTTCGGCATGATATACGGAGAGACCTTGGACATCGGCTGCAGCGAGCGAAGCTTATAGCCGTCCGGACGGTCTCCGAAGCGGCGTTTTCTTTTCGGCTTGCCGTTCGTTTCGACGTCGTTGTTCTGCGTCGGTTTTGTATCCTTCTCTTCCATTCTTCCGTCCTCCGAAAATCCTTTCGTACATTTTACCAAACACGTATGGTCTTTGCAAGAGAAAAATGCGGTTGCAAAACGGTTATTCGCTTTGTATAATGAAGGCGATGAGCAAGGTGAAAAACAACAATCCGGAAATACTGGCGCCTGTAGGAACGGAAGGATCGCTGGAAGCTGCCGTATATGCGGGAGCGGACGCGGTCTATTTCGGTGCGGGCGCATGCAACGCACGCCGGAACGCGGGACAGTTTACCGGCGAAAAGCTCCGTGAGGCGGTACGCTTCTGCCACGCCCACGGCGTGAGCGTGCATGTGACGGTGAATACGCTGGTTCGCGACGAAGAACGAACAGCGGTTGCCGACACGCTGACGGAGATCGCCGAAAGCGGAGCGGACGCGATCATCGTGCAGGACCTCACGGTCATGCGGCTGGCAAAGCAGATATGCCCCACACTGGAACTGCATGGGTCTACGCAGATGGCGGTACACAACGCGTCAGGCGTGAAGATGCTGGAGGATCTCGGCTTTTCCCGCGCCGTGCTTGCACGGGAGCTTTCGATTGAAGAGATCCGAAAGATCAAAGAGCAGACGCAAATCGAATTGGAATGCTTTGTCCACGGCGCGCTGTGCATGAGCGCATCCGGCATCTGTTATCTGTCCGCAATGCTCGGGGAACGCAGCGGAAACCGCGGCATGTGCGCACAGCCGTGCCGGCTGCCGTTCATCTGCAACGGCGCGGAGTATGCGTTGTCGCTGAAGGACATGTCGCACATTGCGCATTACGATGCGTACCGCAAGATCGGTATTGCGTCGCTGAAGATCGAAGGACGGCTGAAATCGCCGGAGTATGTCGCAGCGGCGGTCGACGCAGTGCGCCGTGTGCGGGACGGCGAACCGTATTCCGAACAGGTTCTTCGTGACGTGTTTTCGCGCGGGGGATTCACCGAAGGTTATTATGCGGGCAAACGCAATCACACGATGTTCGGCGTTCGCACGCAGGAGGACGCGAAACGCGCGCAGACGGTGCTTTCCGGCATTCGCGAGCTGTATCGTGGACCGAGAAACGACGTGCCGATCGCAATGCGCGTACGTATCGCGTCGGGTGCGCCCGCATTGCTGACCGCAGACGACGGGACGCATTCCGTGACCGTGACCGGCGAGGTTCCGGAGACCGCGCTGCATGCGCCGCTGCGCGTTGAATCGGTCGAGAAGAGCATGCGCAAAACGGGCGGAACGCCGTTTGCGGTCGAATCCGTTTCCTGTGAGCTGGAGGACGGGCTGATGCTGCCGTCGTCCGCGCTGAACGCGCTGCGCAGAAGCGGACTGGACGCGTTGTATGAAGCGCGCGCCGCCGTTCCGGAACGAACGATCTGCACGCCTGAGCTTTCGATTCCGCATGCGCGCCGAACCGAGAAACCGAGGCTTTGCGTGCGCTTTGCTTCGCCCGAACAGTTTTTCGACGATCCGGCGATCGCGTTTTACAGCCTTCCGATCGACGTGCTGTCAGAGCATCCGGAATACATCACCGACCGCGCCGCGGGCGAAATCCCGATCCTGATCTATCCGGACGAGGAGGAGAAAACACGGACGACGCTGCGATTGCTGAAAGAGTGCGGCATGCGGTTTGCGCTTGCGGAGAACATCGGCGCGATCCGGATGGCAAAGGAAGCGGGACTGATCCCGATCGGCGGATACGGACTGAACGTTACCAACAGCGACGCGATCGAAGCGTATCGCGAGATGGGCGTGCAGGCACTGTTTGTATCGTTTGAGCTTTCCGCACCGAAAGCGCGCGATCTTCAAAGTGCGATCCCGCTTGGCATGCTTGTTGCCGGAAGGCTTCCTCTGATGCAGCTGCGTTCCTGTCCGGCACGGTCCGACAGGGGCTGCGGATCCTGCAACGGACGTCCGGTCGTGACCGACCGCAAAGGCACGGTATTTCCGCTTGTCTGCCGCGAACGCCGCTATTCCGCGCTTTTGAACAGCGTTCCGCTGTATCTCTGCGACAAGCAGCTCCCGCCGCTCGATTTTTATGCGGTATATCTGACGATCGAAACGGTCGAGGAAGCGAGAAATCTGATCCGCGCGGCGCTGAACGGAGATGCGCCCGGATCGCCGCACACAACCGGTCTTGCGTTCCGGAAACTGCTTTAATTACGAATCGATCTACGCCGTTCGACGGATCTCGTCGGACGGCGTTTTCATATCCGCATCCATCCATGCATAGGGTTAAATCGGGAGGGACGAGCGTGGAACGGTGGAAAGAACAATGGACGGAGCTGCTTCCGAAGCGGATCTCGGAGGTGCTGGAACGAATCGGTGAGGATACGCCGCTGCTGGAGATCCGCCTGCGCGCGAATGCGCCGCTTGAACTCGTGTTCGACGGCGCCGACCGCATCGTTTACGGCAACAACGGCACGCCGATGATCTCGGAGGAAGAGCTGAAGAGACTGACGGCAAGGCTCATGGATTTTTCGGCATACGCATGGGAAAACGAGCGCAGGGACGGATTCATCACCGTCGGCGGATGCAGAGTCGGTTTGTCCGGCCGCATGGTCAGAGCGGAAGGGAACGTGCTCGGCTTTTCGTCGATCTCCGGCGTCTGCATCCGGATCGTGCGGGAAGTGAAAGACTGCGCGGCGCCGCTTCTGCCGTTTGTGACAAACAGCGGAGAGTTTCTTTCCACCTTGCTCGTATCGCCTCCGGGATGCGGAAAAACGACGCTGCTGCGGGATCTGATCCGGATCAACGCAAACGGACTGTACGGCGTTCGGGCGTCCCGCGTGGGGGCTGCGGATGAACGCTTTGAACTGAGCGGCGACGCAAACGGCGCGGTCGTCTTTGATCTCGGAATCCGAACCGATGTGATCTCCGGCATATCGAAAGCGGATGCGGCGGTCAGGATCGTTTCGACCCTTTCGCCGCAGATCCTTGCCATGGATGAGCTGAACAATGCGAGGGACGCGGAAGCGCTGCTTGAGGCAAGGGGAAAGGGCGTAGCCGTCCTTGCAACGGCGCACGGAGGATCCGTTGAGGAATTGTCGATGCGTCCGTCGATGCGGATGCTTCTGCAAGAGCATGTGTTTCAAAGGATCGCGGTCCTGCACGGGCTCGGACGGTGCAAAGAAGTGCTCGATGCGGAGGGGAACCGCGTAAATGCGGTCACGGAATGAAGACGGTCGGGCTTTCGCTCCTGTTCGGACTGTGCTGCCTGATCGGGTTTCGCATCGCAGCAGGAAAGACGGAACGCCTTCGGACGATACGAGCGCTTCGCGGCGATCTGCAGATGCTCTCGGAACGGATCGCGTCCGGGCGGGGATCGCTGATGAAAATCGCGTCGGAACGAAAGGAGCTTCTCGCCGGATCGCTCAGCCGGTATCTGGAAGCGCTGTCCGAAGGGAAAACGGAAGAAGTGTCTGCGGAACGCGCGGCGGCAGTGTTCCGGAAGGGAAGCGCGGAAGCTGAGGGGATGCGTATGTTCTTTTCGGGATTGTCTGCCGCGGGGCGTTCGGAATTTACCGCACGAACGGATTCGCTTTTGCCGATGCTGAAACGCGCGGAGGAGGAAGCCGAAGCCGAGGCAAAGCAGGCACAGGTCATTCGCGTGTCCGGTGCGCTGATCGGCGCAGCGATCGCAATTCTTTTGCTGTAGGAGAAACATGGAGATCAATCTGTTATTCAAGATCGCAGGGATCGGAATCCTGGTCACGGTAATCGTGCAGCTGCTTCGGCAGAACGGCCGCGAAGAGCTTGCGACGGTCGCGGCGATCGCCGGTCTGATTCTGGCAACGATGCTGATCGTTTCGATGATCGCGTCGCTGCTGGAAACCGTGCAGCGCACATTCTCTCTGTACTGACATGGAGAAGCTTGTTCTGATCGCGCTGATCGGTTCCGTCACAACGATCCTGATGCGTACGGTCCGGCAGGAGTATGCCGTTCTGATCGGGATTGCCGCTGCGGTGCTGCTTCTGCTCGGCGCGCTGCTGCGTCTGACCGGAATCGCGGAAACGCTGCGGCGCATCTGTACGGAATACAGCGTATCTCCCGCCGTGATCGGCTCTGTGCTGAAAATCCTCGGAATCGCGTATCTGACGGAATTCGGCGTGAATGTTTCCGAAGATGCGGGGCAGAAGGCGATCGCCGGGGGACTTGCGCTGGGCGGGCGAATCCTGATCCTGTCCTGCGCGCTGCCCTCGGTCGTAATGCTGCTGGAGACAGGCACGGCGCTTATCGGGGAGGCTTTGCCGTGAAGAAAGCGCTGATCCTCGGAATCGTGCTGCTGCTGCCGATACTGCTTATGGAGACCGATGAAGTGACGGAAGGAATCGACGCGCTGCTGGAAACGGTCGATCTCTCCGACTGGGATGCATGGTTTCTCGCACAGGACGGGGAGTGGATATCGCTGCCTTCCGACTATCTGCGGGAGGTTGCCGCGGCAGAAGCGACCGAAATGGCAGGTCCGACGCTCACAGGGATCGGCGTGCAGCTGATGCCGTCCGTTCGGTCCGCTGCCGCAAAGGTTGCGATCCTGATGGGACTGTCCGTGATCGGCGCGATCGTTCAGGGATTGTCGGATGCGTCGCAGATCGGGGAAACGGCGCGGATCACCTTCCGTATCTGCGCAGCCGGAACGGTCCTTGCACTGTCCTTTGCGGAGGTCCGCAGCGCGCTTTCCGCGATTGATACGGTCGGTCGGACCGGCGAACTGATTCTTCCCGCTCTGACCGGTTTTCTGACAATGAGCGGAATGGAGCATACGGCGCTTCTGCTTTCGGCAACACAATCCATGCTTTCCGAAATCATACTGCGGCTGATCGGAATCTGTATCGCGCCGCTTGCCGTTCTCGGGGGCGTGCTGTCTGCGCTGGATGCGGGCGAGGGAAGACTCGCATCGATCGGAAGAATCATGCATCGCGCCGCAAAATGGGTGCTCGGAACGGCATGTTCGCTCTTTCTGATCGTGACGGCGATCCGTTCCGTCACGGCGGGAAGCGCGGACGGGCTGCTGCTGAAGACGACGAAGTTTGCCGCGGGCAGCATTCCGTCGGTCGGATCGCTGCTGTCGGAATCCGTAGATACGGCGTTTCAGTGCCTCTGCTTTGTCAAGAACGCACTGGGCGTCACGGGATGCGCTGTAATCGTATCGATAGCATTGAAGCCGGTGTTGTCGGTAACGATGACAAGAAGCGCGCTGCGCGTGTCGGCACTCCTTTCGGAACCGCTGTCCGGGAAACCGTATGCGGAACTGCTGCGTGCGATGGGAGACATGCTGCATCTTTTGATGCTGTCCGAGCTTGCCGTGATTGCGGCGGCGCTCATGATGATCGCGCCGGTCTTCGGAATCGGGAGATTCATATGAGCAAGCTGATGCATGCGGCGCTGACGCTTGCGGCGGGCGGGCTGACCTTGACTGCAATCGAACTGCTGCTGCCGCGCTCCGGGATCCGAAGGACGGCAAAAACCGCAATCGGGCTTGTATTTCTGGAATTGCTTGCCGCGCAGATCGCAGACATATTCCGTTGAGAAGGAGATTATAATGCAGAAGAAGGACGGCGAATCGGTTTCGGCGCGTTGGAAAGCGCTGGTCAAGAAGAACCCCGGACTTGTATATGCGCTTTACGCGCTTGTCGGACTAATCGCCGTTCTCCTTTGCCTGATCGGAGGCGAACCGCAGTGCAAAGCACGGAAAACGGAAACCGAAGCCCGGACGGAAACGACAGTCGAACGGACCTCCGGAAAGGACGCTTTGGAACAGCGCCTTACAGAGGTGCTTTCCAGAATTCGCGGCGCCGGAAAGGTGGATGTGCTGGTCACCTATGAAACGGGCGGGGAGATCGTCACGGCGACGGTGCGGCAGACCGATGAGGATAGCAGAAACTCGAACGGCAGCAACGGAAGCGAGACGTCGCGATCGGTTCGTGAAGTGACTGAACCGGCGACCGTGGAGACGGGGAACGGACATGTACCGATCGTGCTGTATGAGAAGGAACCGATCGTACGCGGCGTGATCGTCGTTGCGGAAGGCGCATCCGATTTCTCGGTTCGGCAGAAGCTGCAGGCGGCAGTGCAGGCGGTGACGGGGATTCCGATTGAGCGGATCGAAGTATTTGAAATGTCCTATGAAGGATCATAACAACATCATGCAGGAGGAAAGCGATGAAAGAACTGATTCGACGCTGCGCAAAGCGGCTGAACAAACGGGTGTTGACGGCGGTCGGTCTCTGCCTGCTGCTGGCGGCTGCGGTGGTAACGAACATCCTCGTCAATCGCGGAAAACCGGAAGCAAAGGAAACCGAAGCGCAGAAGTCCTCTGCGGTGACGCAGGTCTCCGCGCAATCCCATGCGGCAGACGCAAACTTCTTCGCCGCATACAGGGAGGAACGAGACACCGTACGCACACAGGAACTTGCATATCTGGACGCGATCGTTTCGCAGGGAGCGGATACCGAAACGCTGTCCGACGCACAGAAACAGAAGCTCGATTTGGTCAACGCAATGGAGACGGAGCTGACGGTTGAAAACCTTGTCCGCGCAAAGGGATTTCCGGATGTGATCGTTTCGATTCATAAGGGAAACGTCAACGTGGTCGTCGGCGCGGAAAAACTGAACGACGAGCAGGTCGCGCAGATCCTCGACATCGTACTCAGGGAGACGGGAAAGAGCGCGGAAAACGTCAAGATCAGTACAACGCTTTAACGTCGAAATTGCTTTCATGGGTTTACTTTTTGGGAGATTGATGGTATACTGTCTGCGTATATAGAAATCCGAAAGACTTGGGAGGTTTTATATGAGCGAATATAAGGATATTACCATCGAATCCGAAGACAACGGCGGTAAAATTGTTTTTGCGGAGGACGTAGTCGCAACGATCGCAACGCTGGCGGCTTCCGAGGTCGAAGGCGTTTACGGCATGAGCGGCTCTGCCTTTGAAGGCATCGGCGAAAAGCTCGGCAAGAAGAACTACACAAAGGGCATCAAGGTTGAAGTCGGTTCCGTGGAATGTGCGGTCGACATGAACATCATCGTACGCTACGGCTTCCGGATCCAGGAAGTCTGCCGCAATGTCCAGAACGCCGTGAAGAACGCCATCGAGACGATGACCGGACTGAAGGTCGTTCAGGTCAACATTGCCGTCAATTCGATCGTCTTTGCAAAGGAAATGCCCGCAGAACCGCCGAAACCCGAGAATCGCGTGAAGTAATCGCACTGCCGAAGCATATGCTTCGGCAACGGTTTACGGACAAGCATGGGTAAGGGGTACGTTTCATGAAGCTTGCAGTCAGGATCCTATCCGGGATTCTTGCTTTTCTGACACTGGTTTTCGGCGTATGCCTGCTGCTGACAGCGATCGGCTGGCCGGTATCGACCGAACGCATACAGACGCTGGTCGGTTCGCTGCGCCGGATGCCGCAGGTGTTGTTCCTTGTTTTATCGGCATTCGCTTTGATTGCGATTGCCGTCCTGATTCTGTACGGAATGATCGGAGAGCATTTCAATCGCAAAACGAGCGCGCTGCTTGAAAAGAATGCGCTCGGTGAAACGAGAGTATCGTTTACAACACTTTCGCAGATCGCGGAGCGCACAGTCAAAAGAAGGTCCGATATTTCGTCCTGCAAAACGAAAGTCCATGCGATCGGAAACAGCGTCAGGATTGAGGTGCGCGTCGTTTCGTCGCCGACGGTATCGCTTCTGGAGCTGACGCATGCATTGCAGGATTCGATCGCGTCTGCACTGTCGGAGTATTGCGGAACAACGGTCGGAACCGTCGACATAACGGTCGATCAGGCGGATATCCGGTCGGGCAAAGCGTAAACGAACGGAGGTTGGAACAAAATATGAAAGAGTTTTTCCAGAATCATAAATGGGCTGTCATCCTCAGCGTCCTTGCGCTGATCGTTGTTCTGATGATCTATCTGATCGGCTGGTGGACGCTGCTTGCCGGCGTGCTGGTCGCTGTCGCGATCTTCTTCGGACGCATGGCGGACCGCGGCGGGCTTGAAGCGATCAAGGACTTTTTCCGCAGACTGTTCAGAGGGAAACACGCATGAGTCATACAGTATCGAGAGAGATCGCGATGAAGCGCCTCTACGCGGAAACGGTCGGAGGCATGGATTCCATGGAAGATGCGCTGGAACAGTCCGAGCGCGAATCGTTCTCCGAGGAGGACGCGCTGTTCTCCGATCGCCTCTATGAAGGCGTGCATGCGCATATGGAAGCGATCGACGAAGAGATCTCGGCGCATGCGCGGGACTGGTCGATCGGACGGATTGCAAAGGTCGACCTTTCGATCCTCCGGATCGCGGTATATGAGCTTCTCTATGAACCGGGTATTCCGGTCGGCGCAACGGTCAACGAGGCGGTCGAACTCGGAAAAGAATTCGGCGGCGAAAAATCGGCGGGATTCATCAACGGCGTTCTGGGCGCAATCGCAAAGGTGCACTGAACATGCACGGTCCGCTGTGTCTCGGAATCGACACGAGCTGTTACACCACCTCGGTCGCATGTACGGATGGAAAGAGCATCGTCTTTTCAAAGGGGACGATGCTTTCCGTAGCTTTTGGAGATCGCGGGCTCAGACAGTCCGAAGGACTGTTTCAGCATATAAAACAGCTTTCTCCTCTGCTTTGCGAACTGTTTTCCGCAGTCGACAGGAACGCGATCGACTGTGTTTCCGTCAGCGCTTCTCCCACGTCCGCGGAAAACAGCTATATGCCCGTCTTTCTGGCGGGGCTCAAACAGGCGGAGACGCTTGCCGCCGCGCTCAATGTGCCGCTGATTCGCACGGATCATCAGAGCGGTCATATCCGCGCGGCGCTGTTCGGAAACGAAACGCTTATGGATCGCGAACGCTTTTTTGCGGTGCATATCAGCGGCGGAACGACCGATCTGTTGCTTGTCGAACCGCATCGGGACGCACCGTATCGGATCGAACCGGTCGGATGCTCGACCGATCTGCACGCAGGACAGTTCGTGGACCGGGTCGGCGTTGCGCTTTCGCTGCCATTTCCCGCGGGAAAGCATCTGGAAGCGCTTGCTCTGCAGGCGGAACAAAAAGACGTCAGGCTTCCGAGCGCCGTAAAGGGAATGAACTGCTCCTTCTCCGGGGCGGAATCCGCAGCGCAGCGGCTTCTGCATACCGTGCCCGACGCCGAGCTTGCATACGGTGTTTATGACTGCCTTGCCAGAATGCTGTCAAAGATGTTTACAAACGCCGTGCAGACATTCGGAGAACTGCCGTTCCTTGTCTGCGGCGGGGTTGCATCGTCGCAGCTTCTGCGAACGCTTCTCAGGAAGCGGTTTTCGGGTCAGCTTTATTTCGGCAGACCGGAGCTGTCGAGGGACAACGCGGTCGGCGTCGCGCTGATCGGCGCGGATCGGAGAAGTGTATGGAATCGGTAAAACCCGTGTTTTCGGTCCACGAATTGAATGAATACGTCGATCTTCTGCTGGGAGTCGATCCGACGCTCAAAACGCTCGCGGTTGAAGGCGAGCTCGAGGGGGTCAGGCGTCATCCGTCCGGGCATCTGTATTTCATGCTTAAAGACGAGCTTGCTTCGGTCAACTGCGTGATGTTCCGACAGAACGTCGCGGGACTGCGGTTTCTTCCGAAGGACGGACAGCATGTGCGCCTTGCGGGCAGAGCAACGCTTTACCCGCGTGACGGACGTTTTCAACTGATGGCAACGGGGCTGTCGCTGATCGGCGCGGGCTCGCTGTATGCTGCCTTTGCAGCGTATAAGGAGAAACTGAGCCGTCTCGGATGGTTCGATGCATCCCAAAAGAAACCGATTCCGCTTTTGCCGAAGGCGATCGGGCTGATCACAAGCGCAGGCGGCGCGGTGCAGCATGACGTCGTGACCGTGACCGGGCGGAGGTTCCCGTCCATGCCGATTGTGTTCTATCCGACGGCGGTGCAGGGACCCGGCGCGGCGCAGGAAATTGCGGATGCGATTGACCGTGTCGACGCGGAACAGCGGTGCGACGTTCTGATCGTCGGTCGGGGCGGCGGAAGCATGGAGGACCTTTGGGCGTTCAATGAGCCGCCGGTCGTCGAGGCTATCCATCGGTGCTCGATCCCCGTGATCTCCGCGGTCGGACATGAAACGGATTTTTCGATCAGCGACTTTGTGGCGGACTTGCGAGCACCGACGCCTTCCGCAGCCGCAGAGCTTGCCGTACCGGAGCGCAGCGCACTTATTTCAACACTGTCGTCGCTGCAAAACCGCCTGCAGAATGCGCTGAAGCACGGGGTTCGCGCAAAGCGCGACAGGCTCAGCCTTTTGTGGGGAGACGCCGTTCGGCTGCGGATGCAGCGCGCTGCGGAGCAAAGACGGCAGACGCTTGATGAAACGCATGCCGGACTTTTCCAGGCGAGCGCCCGCATGCTCGAAACGCAGCGGAACAGATTGGAACGGGAAAAAGAGCGGCTGCTTGCTTACAGTCCGCAGAGAACGCTGGAACGCGGCTTTGCGCTGATCGGCGGAAAACAGGGACATATCATCGCTTCGTCCCGTGAGATCGAAACGGGAGATACGGTTTCGATCCGCTTTGCGGACGGAACGGCACAGGCGAAGATCACCGGAAAGGAAACAGTATGAGCGAACTAACCTATGAACAAAAGCAGGCACAGCTGGAGGAGATCGTTGCAAAGCTTGAGAGCGGGAATGCGCCTTTGGAAGAGATGATCCGTCTCTACGAACAGGGCGAAGCACTGTATCGGGACTGCGCAGCGACGCTTGATGCATACGAAAAACGCCTGAACGATCTTGAAAAGGAGCAGGTGTGATGCGGGAAACGGAACGGATCGAAAACGCCCTGAAGGCGTATATGGATGCGGACGGATCCGCCGCCTTGCTGAACGAAAGCATGCGCTACAGCCTGCTGGACGGCGGCAAGCGTGTTCGTCCGTATCTGCTGCTGCTGATCAACTCCATGCTTGGCGGAAGCGAAGAGACTGCTATGCCGTTTGCCTGCGCACTGGAGATGATTCACTGCTATTCGCTGATCCATGACGATCTTCCGGCAATGGACGACGATGTGATCCGCCGCGGAAAGCCGAGCAATCATGTACAGTTCGGAGAGGGCAACGCGATTCTTGCCGGCGACGGACTCCTGACAAAAGCCGGGCTGTTGCTGCTTGAACAGAAGGGAAATGACGACGCAAAGCGCACGATCTTCGAAGGTGCGTATGCAATGGTCAGCGGGCAGAGCGACGATCTGAATCTCACGGAGCGCAGCGCAGAGGTGCTGGACCGGATCCATCTGAACAAGACCGGCGCGCTGTTTCGCGCAGCATGTGTTGCCGGCGCATATCTTTCCGATCCGGGCAAAGCGGAGATCATGCGCATATTCGGCGATACGGTCGGGCTGCTGTTTCAGATGACGGACGATCTTCTGGACGAGGAGAAGGACCGTCAGGAATGCAAGCTGACCTACGCGACATTCTACGGAAGAGAAGAAACAAAAGCATACATTGAAGAAGCATATTGCCGGGCGGAAGCGATTCTTGCCCCGTATACGGGCGAGGCGGCAGATACGCTGCGGGAACTGATCTCGGCATTACGGAGTCGAACATACTGATATGAACTATCCGATCCTGGATACCATCAACGGAATTAAGGACCTCAAAGCACTGGATGAGAAGCAGCTTCCGGCGCTTTGCGAGGAACTGCGCGCTTTTTTGGTCGAAAACGTTTCCAAGACGGGAGGTCATCTTGCGTCGAGCCTGGGCGCGGTCGATCTCATCGTCGCGATGCATTACGTGTTCGACAGCCCGAACGACAAGCTGGTGTTCGACGTCGGACACCAGTCCTATGCGCACAAGATCCTGACGGGGCGCAAGGACGCGTTTACCACGCTGCGGCAGGAAAACGGGATCTCCGGATTCCCGAAGTTCAGCGAAAGCGAGCACGACGTTTTCAACACCGGGCATGCGAGCACGGCGATCTCCGCTGCGCTCGGGCTTGCGCGCGCCATGCGGCTGAAGGGCGAAAAGAACATGGCGGTCGCACTGGTCGGCGACGGTGCGATGACGGGCGGACTGTCCTTTGAAGCGCTCAACGACGCCGGACAGGACAAGCTGCCGCTGCTCATCATTCTGAACGACAACCAGATGTCGATCTCAAAGAATGTCGGCGGGCTCAAGGATTCGCTGACGACGATGCGTACCAACCGCACCTACAATGCGTTCAAACGCTGGCTCACGGGGATCCTGGAAACGAGCAGCTTCGGGCAATATCTGAGTCGGCACATGGAGCATTTTAAAAACCGTGCAAAGCGGTTTCTTGCGCCGAACCTGCCGTTTGAGGAGTTCGGGATCCTGTATCTGGGACCGATCGACGGACACGACGTTCGCAAGGTCGTGAAATACCTGCGCCGATGCAAAGCGCTGAACAAGCCGATGATCCTGCATGCGATCACGACCAAGGGCAAGGGATATCCGTTCGCGGTGGAGAATCCGGAAAAGTTCCACGGGATCGCGCCGTTTGAGATCATGACCGGAAAGGTCAGCCCGGAGCGACAGAAGACCTGTTCCGAGATCTTCGGAGAGACCATGGTTCGGCTTGCAAAGGACAATGACAAACTGATCGCCATAACGGCGGCGATGCCGAGCGGGACCGGGCTGACGACGTTTGCAGAGACATATCCGGACCGGTTCTTTGACGTCGGGATCGCGGAAGCGCATGCCGTGACGATGGCGGCGGGACTTGCGCGCGGCGGGATGCGACCGGTCGTTGCGGTGTATTCTTCCTTCCTGCAGCGCGCGTACGATTCGCTGCTGCACGACGTTTGCCTCCAGAATCTTCCCGTTGTCATCGCGGTCGACCGCGCGGGTCTGGTCGGATCGGACGGAGAAACGCATCAGGGCATCTTCGATCCGGCGTTCCTGTCCACGATGCCCAACCTTGCCGTGTACTCGCCGTCCTCGCAAAGCGAGCTTTCTGCAATGCTGGAGATGGCTGTTTCCCGAAAGGAACCGTGCGTCGTGCGCTATCCGCGCGGATCGCTTCCGGATGTTCCGATGAGAACAAAGCTGTATTTCGGGGAATGGGAGATCGTTGAGCCGGTGCGGGAAACGGTCATTGTCGCGCACGGAACGCTGCTTCCGCTGGCAAAGTGGATCGCAAAGAAGAATGGTACCGGATTGATCAACGCGAGATTCCTGCAGCCGCTGGATGAGGAGATGATCGCATATTTCCGGGAAAACGGAACGCGGCTTCTGGTGCTGGAGGAGAACACAGTTTCGCTCGGAGAAACCCTTGCGCTGCGTTGCAATCCATGCCGCGTACGTTCGGTCGCGCTGCCGACCGAGCCGATCCCGCAGGCGTCCGTTTCACGACAGCGTGAACGATACGGATTTACCGAAGAACATATAACGAAGATTCTGAAGGAACTGATGGAGGAAGCATGACGAAGGTTCGCCTGGATGTGGAAATGGTTGCAAGGGGACTCTGCCCCTCGCGCGAAAAGGCGCGCGCGCTGATCCTTGCGGGCGAGGTGCGTGTCAACGGCATCCGCGCCGAGAAGGCGGGTCAAGATATCCCATCCGATGCAGAGATCGTTGTCGTTGAGGATGCGATTCCATTTGTCAGCCGCGGCGGTCTGAAACTCGATAAGGCTGTTAAGGTGTTTCCGATCGATCTCAACGGACGCGTTTGCGCGGATATCGGCGCATCGACGGGCGGTTTCACGGACGTCATGCTGAAAAACGGCGCAAAGCACGTCTATTCCATCGACGTCGGATACGGGCAGCTGGACTGGTCTCTGCGAAACGATCCTCGCGTCACGGTCATGGAACGTACAAATGCGCGGTTCATGACGCCGGACTGGTTTCCGGAACCGATCACGTTCGCATCCATCGACGTCTCCTTCATCTCACTCCGGCTGATCCTGCCGCCGCTCTACGGCAGCATGGCGGAAACGGGGGAGGTCGTTGCGCTGATCAAACCGCAGTTTGAAGCCGGTCGTTCCGAGATCGGCAAGAACGGCGTTGTGCGTGATCCGGCGGTACATGAACGTGTGATTCGCGAGATGCTTGCGTTTGCGGATGCAACCGGATTCTGCATTGCGGGGCTTTCCTTTTCGCCAATCACCGGTCCGAAAGGCAATATCGAATTCCTTTTATACATGCAAAAGGGCAGTACCAAAAACGACGCATCCTTGCATAAATTCTCGGAATTGATCCCGGAAATCGTAAAAAATGCCCATTCTATGGGCAAAAACAGTTAAAGTTTATTCATAATTGTCTTGCCAATTCTGTTTTTCAACTGTATAATGAATACGTAATATTCACAAGTGGGAGGCTGCGCTATGCACCTTGTATTTGCGGTGCATGCCGGAAAGGCATCACTTGCAGCCGCTTGTCGTCGATTGATGAAAACCGCCGAGGACGAAGGAATTACCTGCTCCCTGCTCGGGGCAGAGGACCCGACACCGGCGGAGGATGCCGTGATCGTAGCGGTCGGCGGGGACGGTAATTTCATTCGCACGGCACAGATCGCGTGCCGAAGCGGACTGCCGCTCTTCGGCGTGAACTGCGGACGGATCGGGTTTCTGACGGAATGGACGGGGGACCGCTTTCCGGAAGCGCTTCGCATGCTTCGGGACGGGTGTTATACGATCGAAGAGCGACCGATGCTGTCCGTCGAAGTAAACGGAGAACCTGTGCGGGACTGCTTCAACGACGTGCTTGTTTATAAGCATTCGTTTTCCGGCGTCATGCAGCTTTCTCTGGAGATCAACGGTCAGGCAGCGGGGGATCTGTTCGGCGACGGATTGGTGATCTCCACGTCGATCGGATCCACGGGATACTCTCTTTCGGCGGGAGGACCGATCCTGATGGATGGGCTCGAAGCCATGATCGTAACGCCGATCTGCGCGCACACGCTGCATTTTCGTCCGGTGGTATGCTCTATGGATTCGCGCGTATCCATCACGATGGATGGAAAAGGCGTTCTGGCGGCGGACGGAGACCGGTTCCGTTCCGTATCGCGCGGCGATCGGATCACGGTTACAAGATCGCACCGATCGACAAAACTGATGACCTTCCGGAATCGCAATCTGTTCCGCCTGATTTCGGAAAAACTGATTTGAACTGAGGTATTGGAGTAATGAAACCGAAAAGACATGCAATGATCTTAAAGCTGATTGCTGCCGAAAACATCGAAACGCAGGAGGAGCTTGCATCGCTTTTGAGCGCGCAGGGGTTCAATGTGACCCAGGCGACCGTTTCGCGTGACATCAAGGAGCTTCGTCTGATTAAAGTCCTGACCGGCGAAGGTCGTTATAAATATGCAACCGTGGAAAAGGCGGAATCCGATCTGCAGGAACGCTTTATCCGCCTGTTCGGCAACTGCGTCGTTTCGATCACTTCCGCAGGGAACCTGATCGTCGTGAAAACGATGGCGGGCAGCGCCGCCGTTGCCGCGGAAGCGATCGATTCCATGAAGTGGCCGGAGATCGCGGGATCCATCGCGGGCGACAATACGGTGTTCGTCGCCGTACGCGAAGGAAAGAACGTTTCCGACATCATCAAGAAATTCCAGAAAATGATGAAATAACGGAGGGCAGAGTGCTCACACGTTTACAGGTTACGAATATCGCTTTGATAGATAAGTCCGACATTGCTTTCGATGCGGGCTTTTCTGTATTGACCGGCGAAACAGGCGCGGGCAAGTCCATCCTGATCGAGTCGGTCAGCTTTGTACTCGGTGAGCGCGCAAGCCGTGAGAGCATTCGTACGGGGGCGGATAAGGCGTCCGTCGAAGCGACATTTCTGCTTTCGCCGGATTCTCCGGTACAAGGCTATCTCCGGCAGCAACAACTCGACGACGGCGACGAGCTCGTTTTGTATCGCGAGCTTTCATTAAGCGGCAGAAACGTATGTCGCGTCAACGGCACGTTGGTCGGCACGGCGGAGCTAAAAACAATCGGAGACCTTCTTGTCGACCTGCACGGTCAGCATGCGCATCAGTCGCTTCTGAATCCGGAGACGCATCTTGCGTTGATTGACGCATATGCAAAGAGCGATTCGGACGGATTGAAATCAAGAACGGAGGATGCAAGGCAGGCGGCGCTGACGGCAAAACGTGATCTGGACATTCTGAAAAGCGGACTTCGGGAACGCGAGCGGCGCATCGATGCGCTGCAGTATCAGATCAGGGAGATCGATTCCGTTTCTCCCGTCGACGGCGAAGAGGAACAGCTTGAGGCGGATCGGCTGCGTATGCGCAATGCAGAAGCGATCGTCGAGGGACTGAACGCCGCATACGATGCGCTGTTTGCCGAAGGCGGCGCGCTTTCGACGCTGACCGACGCGCGTGACGCGCTGAACCGGATCGGCGCATACGATGAAGACTATCGCAGGCTGTCCGAACGAACGGACGACGCGTATTATTCCATCGAGGACGTCGCATATGAGCTCCGGGACAGCCGCGACGCATTCCGCTACGATCCTGCGCTTCTCGAACAGACGGAAAGCCGCCTTGCCGCACTGCAGAATCTGAAGCGCAAATACGGCGCTACGATCGCTGAGGTCCTCGCTTATCGCGAAAAGATCGGGAACGAGTATCAGATCCTGAACGACGGTGAAAACCGCGCGGATGCGCTTGAGAAAGCGTATAGGACCGCAGTCGATTCCTTCGGAAAGCTTGCAAAGCAGCTTTCGGATCGAAGGAAGTCCGCTGCGCAGAAGCTGATGAAAGAAACCGTTTCGGAGCTTGCGGAGATGGGCATGCCGCATGCGGTCATGGAAACGGCGTTTACGGAGATCCCGAAGGAAGCGCTTTCGGAAACGGGCATTGACGAAGCGGCGTTCCTGCTTTCCGCAAACCGCGGCGAGCCGGTGAAACCGCTCGTCAAGGTTGCAAGCGGCGGCGAAATGTCCCGCATCATGCTTGCAATGAAAGCGGCGCTTTCGGACGCGGATCGCATCGAGACGCTGATTTTCGATGAAATCGATACCGGCATTTCCGGCATGGTCGCGAATGCCGTTGCAGTCAAAATGCGTGCGCTCGGACGAAAGCATCAGGTTCTTTGCGTCACGCATCTGCCCCAGATCGCAGCATATGCCGATACGCAGTATGTGGCTTACAAGTATTCCGACGCAGAGAAGACGCACAGCATAACGCGCAGACTCACCGAGGCGGAACGACCGAAGGAGATCGCGCGGATTATGGGCAGCGGCGAAGACGATGCGGCGGCAATGGAGCATGCAAAGCGCCTGCTGATATCCGCAAAGGCATAATACATTCTATTTACATGGCCTTCCGACGAAGGCCTTTTTTGTATGTTTTCGGACCGTTTGTCACACGATACCGAAAAGGAGTTGAATCAAATGAAACGAATCGTTCGCGCAATCAGCGCTTGCTTTGCTTTTCTGCTTGTCGGATGGTACTGCATTCCGCAGGTCTACCGTGTGCTGCATCTTCCGGACGTCGTCGATGCGGGCGAGTCGCTGTCTGCGCCTGCGCTTGAACAGCATCGGACCGACGCGCGTTTCGTGCGGGGAAGCGGAGACGAGCGGCTGGAGGGCGAACCCATCCGGATCTCTCTGTTCGGCGTTCTGCCGCTCAAAACCGTCGCGGTATTCTCCGATGCAAGAACGGTAACGCTCGGAGGAAAAGCGGTTGGCGTCATTCTGAAAACGTCCGGCGTGCAGATCGTCGGATTTGAAAAAATCGATACGGCGCATGGATCCGTATGTCCGGCGGTCTCGGCAGGGCTTCGCGAAGGCGACATGATCTGCGCAATTGACGGGATGCCGGTTCAGGATACCGATTCGTTTGTGAAACTGTGTGATGAGACGGCAGGCGCATGCGAACTGTCCTGCCTGCGCGACGGCAATGCGTTCAAAACGGTATTGACGCCGGAGACGGATTCGAGCGGAGAGAAGCGGATCGGCGCGTGGGTGCGAGACAGCACGTCCGGCATCGGAACGCTGTCCTTCTGTGATTGCGAGAGCGGGGCGTATGCTGCTTTGGGACATGGCGTGACGGATGTCGATACAGGGAAGCTGATCTCTCCGGCAACCGGATATCTGACGTCGGCGACGATCCGCGAGATCCGGAAGGGGACAGGGAATGCTGCGGGCGAGCTGGTCGGCGTGTTTTCTGTACGCGAAAGCGATGCAATCGCAACCGTCGAGCGCAATACCGTATTCGGAATCGGCGGCATTCTCGGCAGCTTTCGGAATGCGGAGGGAAAGACGGCGGAGATCGCTCCCGCCGGCGCGGCGCACAGGGGCGCCGCAAATATTCTTTCGGATGTCGACGGAACCGTTTCGGCATATACGGTCGAAATCATCCGCACCGATGTACAATCGTCACCCGAAACGCAGGGCGTGATGATCGAGATCACGGATCCCTTGCTGCTTCAAAAGACTGGAGGCATCGTGCAGGGCATGAGCGGCAGTCCGCTGATCCAGGACGGGAGACTGATCGGTATCGTCACGCACGTCTTCATCAGCCAGCCGACGCGCGGCTATTGTCTCTATGCGGAGCGCATGGCACGGGAACTGCTGCCCGCAAGATAATTGTTTACAGAATTACCGCGTTTGGACACATTTTATCTGTAGATTTTCGTCGGTTTCTCCGCCAGAATGAAGAAGGAGGAAGAAGATCAATGAAAGTGATGCTGCTGACAAATGAAAGCGAAACGGCGCAACGATTTCGAGAAGCGTCGATCGGCACGGAGCGGATCCGTCTCTGCACGGAAAGAGCGATCCCGCAGGTGCTGGAATGGCTGTTCCGGGAACCGTTCGACGCACTGATCTCGGATGATCCGTATGCGGCGCATCCGCGGATCCGGAGGTGTCCCGTGCTCTGGCCGAATCAGTTTTATCTGCTGCTGCGGGAATCGGACAAGCCGTTTCTGATCCCGGAGGAGGTTACATACTGTTTTTCAGGTACTGAGGACCCGAAACGGATCCTGGATATGATCGCATCGTTTCCCGGCGGACAAACGCGCAGAAACGATACGGAATGCAGGATCTCACGCTTTTTGCAGCAGACCGGATTTCCCGTTTCGCTGAGCGGTTTCGATTATATGAAGGAAGCGATACGCCTGATCCTGACACAGAAGCAGGCGACAAATGTTCGTTCGGTAAACGATCTGTACGAAATCCTTGCGGCTGAAATGTGTGTAAGCACATCTGCTGCGGAGCACGCGGTGCGTCACGCCATCGATACCGCCTGGCTGCTTGCGGATCCGGATACGCTTGACAAGCTGTTCGGAGAAACGGTCCAATCGGAACGCGCCGCACCGTCCAACGCGGCCTTTCTGTTTCGCGCGGCGGACTGCATCGGACTCGATCAAAAAAGGGGGATTCTGTTATGACGATGGAAGAAATGGAACGGATGGAGGATGAACTGCGCTCGGTTTACAGTGATCCGGACGTTCTGCTGAACGCGACGATCAATGCGGTCATGCACGCGCTTTGCGTTCCGGCAAAGCTGCTCGGATATCGGTACATCTTCCTTGCGGTGCGATTCATCCGCACAAGACCGCCGAAGCTGCGTTCGACCACGAAGAAGGAGCTGTATCCGTACATCGAACACTGCATGAACACGACGAAGCCGATGATCATGCGAACGATGCATTATGCGATCGAACGCGCATGGGAACGTGCGGATCCGGATGTGCTGTACTCGTATCTCGGACTGCGGGGCAAAAACCGCAAGGATCCGCCTTCGAACCTTGAATTTGTATATCTGATCGCAGAACGGGTGCGTCTGATCATCGGAGATCCTTTGTGGGAAGAGCATTGCAGAAACGTGATGTCGGAGATCGGAAAACGGCATCCTTGGCTAAACGGATTGACGAAACACCCTTCGATATGATAAAATCATATAAAATCAGAACATAGAGGTATTCATATGAAAAAAAGGGCATTTCTGATCGTTCTTGACAGCGCCGGGATCGGCGCGCTGCCCGATGCCGCGGATTTCGGCGACGTCGGTGCAAACACCATCTGCAACATCTTTGAAAAGCGGGGACGCCTCGACGTACCGAACATGCGCAGGCTTGGCCTGGCGCATATCGACGGCTGCAAGCTTCCGAAGGGGGATGAGGAGCTGATCGGAAGCTACTGCAAATGCGCGGAGCAGACGCACGCAAAGGACACGACCTGCGGACATTGGGAGATGGCGGGGCTTGCGCTGGATGAAGCATTCAAAACGTATCCGAACGGATTCCCGCAGGAATTCATGGATGCGTTCGAAAAGCGCATCGGGCGCGGAACGCTCGGCAACGTGGTTGCAAGCGGTACGCAGATCATTCAGGAGCTCGGCGACGAGCATGTCCGCACGGGCAAACCGATCATCTATACGAGCGCTGACAGCGTATTCCAGATCGCGGCGCACGAAGAGGTCATTCCGCTTCCGGAGCTCTATCGCATCTGCGAGATTGCGCGTGAGATGCTGACCGGTGAATATCTTGTCGGTCGCGTGATCGCGCGTCCGTTCCTCGGCGGAAACGGTGCATATAAGCGTACCGAAAATCGCAAGGACTATGCCGTCGCGCCGTTTAAGGACACGATCCTCGATGCGCTTGCCGAGAAGGGAAAGGACGTCGTCGGCATCGGAAAGATCGAAGATATCTTCTGTCACAGAGGCATCACGACCGTCGATCATACAAAGAACAATCCGGACGGCATCCGCGCCACACAGCGCTTTTTGAATGCGGGAATGGGAGACTTCATTTTCACAAACCTTGTCGATACGGATATGCTCTACGGGCACAGGAACGATTGGGAAGGATACGCAAAAGCGCTGGAGTATTTTGACGCGCATCTTCCCGAGATGTATCTTGCCATGCGCGAAGGAGACATTCTGATGGTCACGGCGGACCACGGCTGCGATCCGACCTTCCCGGGAACGGATCACACGCGCGAGTATATTCCGCTTCTGATCTGCGGACAGCATGTGAAGCACGGCGTCAACCTCGGCGTTCGCAGACAGTTTTCCGACATCGGCGCAACGATCTATGAGTACCTGACGGGCGAACAGTGGCGGGAAGGCGAATCATTCTTAAAGGATATCTGGGAGGATTGAACAATGGAAAACATCATGAACATCATCAACAATGCCGCCGCGCTTCTGAAGGAACAGGGTGCGGACAAAGCGACGATCGGTCTCATTCTCGGCAGCGGTCTGGGCGATTATGCGGAAACGCTGGAAAACAAGCGCTTTGTCAACTATGCGGACATCGAAGGCTATCCGGTTTCCGGCGTGATCGGGCACAAGAATCGCTTTGTGATCGGCGAGAAGTACGGCAAGACGATCATTGCCATGCAGGGCCGATTCCACTACTATGAGGGGTATCCACAGGCAATGCTTTCGCTCGGCGTCCGTACGATGAAAAAGCTCGGTGTCGAAAAGCTGCTGGTCACCAACGCGGCGGGCGGCGTGAACATGAACTTCCATGCGGGAGATCTGATGCTAATCACCGATCACATCAACCTGTCCGGCAGCAATCCGCTGATCGGAAAGAATCTCGATGAATTCGGACCGCGTTTTCCGGATCAGAGCAACGTCTATGACAAGGACCTTCGCGCAAAGATGATCGATCTTTCCGTTCGTCACGGGATTCCGATGCAGGAGGGCGTCTATCTGATGATGTCCGGACCGTGCTATGAGACGCCGGCGGAGATCCGTATGGCGCGCATCATCGGCGCGGATGCGGTCGGTATGTCGACGATCCCCGAAACCATGTGCGCAGCGCATTGCGGCATGAAGGTTCTCGGCGTCAGCCTGATCACCAACATGGCGGCAGGCGTGCTCGATCAGCCGCTTTCCCATGCCGAAGTCACCGAAACTGCCGCAAAGGCAACGGTACGGTTTACCGCGCTGGTCGATCTGATCCTGCGCGAAGTCTTCTGAGCGCGTCTTGTTTCAAAGATTTCACAATCGAGTATTGACGTAAACCGTGTTTTTTCGTATAATATCGAAAGATACAGGAAAGGAATAGGAACTATGCTTTTGAATTTCATACAGTCCGTATATAACGGAGCCGATACTTCCTGCCTCAGCGGAGCCGCAGATGCGTCTGCCGGCGGCTGCGGCGGCAGCAATCTCACGATGATGATCCTTCCGCTTGCGATGATCGTCGTACTGCTTGTCGTTATGGTCGTACCGCAGCGTCGACGCGACAAACAGGTCAAGGACATGCTCGGTTCTTTGAAGCAGGGCGACCGAGTTCGCACCATCGGCGGTATCTATGGAACGATCTCTTCGATCAAGGACGACGTTATCGTTCTTTCCGTCGGACCCGACAAGGTCAAGCTCGTTTTCGCGAGAGGCGCAATCTCTCAGGTAGAGGATGCGGGCGTTGAGAACACCATGACCGAAGAAGTAAAAGGCTGATCAGCGTTTCATCAAAGCCCGGATCCGTTCCGGGCTTTTTTTACGGCGGTTAATTCGGATTAACAGAATCGAATGGAAGCGAAACCGAAAACACAACGCAATCGAAAGCACATCGCACTCCTTTGGACGTGCGGTGTTCTTGCTGCTGCCGTGATTGCGATTCTGATCCATTACCGTGGCGTACGAATGATCGTGACTGCAGAGCTCGGAACGAAGATCGGCGCGACGGATTTCACCGCGCGTGAAGCGACGTTCGATGCGGAGAAGGAATCCTTTTCATGCGGTTGGCATTTGAAAATTCTGCGGATCGGAGGCGTTCCGACGCCGGTTCTGATCCGCGTTGTCGATACGGCGGCGCCGACTGCCGATCCGGTTCCGCAGACGGTACCGCTCGGAAAGAAGCTGCATCCGGACGCGTTTGTTGCACATATCAAGGATGCCGACCGCGTTCGCGTCTCGTTCGAAACCGTACCGGATTTCGATTCGGAATGGAACGACACGGTCTGTATCGTTCTTGAGGATACGTCCGGCAATCGTAACACGGTCTCCGTTCCGGTATCGGTCCGCGCAACGGTTGAGTCGATTACGCTGGAAGCAGGGTCCGAACTGCCTTCGGCAAAGGAATTTGTGCTTCCGGGAGTGGAAGCGGAGCCGGTCACGACGCTTGATCCTTCCGTGATGCATCATGTTGGTTCCTATCAGATCGAGTTCAGAACCGCGGAAGGCGTACATTCGCAGACGAAACTGATCGTCGTCGACACGGTTGTGCCGCAGGCGAAATCCACGCTGCTGCATCGAACGCCCGGCGAAACGGCGGAGCCTTCGGATTTTGTCGTCGAAGCATCGGATGAAACGGATCTGACCTGTTCCTTTATTACGGAACCGGACTATGCGTCGCGCGATCTGCAGACCGTTGTCGTTCGGGCGACGGATGAAGGCGGCAACTATTGCGAAGTGGAAAGCGAGCTGCTGATTTCCGGAATAAAGCCCAAGCTTGTTGAAGCACGAAGCACGGCGCTGACGTCGGACGATTTTGATAATCTCGAAGGGCAATCCGTTGAGATCGAACCGTTTGTACCGGATACGCCCGGAACCTACGCTGTGACAGTCACGATCAACGGCGTTCCGGAGACTATGGCGGTTACGGTGACGGACACAACGCCTCCCGTGCTTCACGAAAAATCGTTGGAGCATATAACGCTGTATACCAGACACGAGTATCATCCGGAGGATTTTTTTGAAGCGGAGGATTATTCTCCGGTTACCATGACATTCGTTCGGGAACCGGACCGCGAGAAGGCGGGACGGTATGAACTGACGGTCCTTGCACGGGACGCCGCCGGAAACGAAACGGTCGCTTCACGTACCGTATATCTGCATAAGGACAGCAAAGCGCCGCATATCTACGGCGCGATCGATCGGATCTGTTATGTCGGCGAGCCGATTGCATACTTGACCGAAGTCTTTGCCGTGGATGACGAAGACGGTCCGGTGGAGATTACGGTCGATTCAAATGTTGACGCGCAGAAGGCGGGAACCTATCGCGTTGTGTTTTACGCGCAGGATCTGAGCGGAAACAAGACAAAGGCGGTCTGCAAGTATAAGCTGATCAAACGTACGATCACGGAGGAGGAGCTGCATGACGTGATGCAGCAGATCATGGACGAGATCACGACGCCCGATATGGTCAATGCCGAAAAGCTTCGGGCGATTTTCGACTATGTGCAGGGACGTATCGTCTATACGAACGGCTCGAATAAGAATTATACGGACTGGCGAAAAGCGGCATATGACGGCTATAAGCGGGGAACGGGGGACTGCTACAACATCTATGCGCTGACGCGTGCACTTTTGGACGAAACGGACATTCAGTATCTTTCCGTTGAGCGACTCAAAACGGGCTCGTGGCGTACCCGTCATTATTGGGTGATCGTGAATCTCGGAACAGGCTGGTACTGCCTTGATCCGACCAGAACCCCAAGGCATCGCGTCGAATGCTTCATGTGGACAAAGGAGAAATGCAGCTACTATAACGGGTATTGGAACTTCAACCAAAAGAAGTACCCGCCGATGGCAAAGAAAACGTTTGATTACGATGCGGTCGTTCAGATGGAGCGGGACGGACTTTTGCCGTAAGCTTCTTTTTCGGTATTTGTCACCCCTTTGCAGCATAGGATGCAGCAAAGGAGGTGCAGACCTTGACTTCGTTTAAGCACAAAAAACGGACGCAGCCTGCGTGGCGCACGCTGGTTCGCGGCGTTGCTGCAGGCGCGGCGGTTCTGATTTTGTCGGTTCTGATCCTGACTCTGCTGGTCTATCTCGGATGGCTGTCCGAATCTTCGATCCCGATCGGCAATACCGTGATCAAGATCCTAACCGCGATCGCCGCGGGCATTGTCGTAGGCATGGGGAAGGAGAAAGCGCCGTGGCTGTTCGGCGGTGTTGCGGCAGATATCTCGCTCCTTCTGTCGATTGCATTGATGAGCGTCTATCTCGGCACATTCAAACCGACATGGAGTATGCTTGCCGATTTGCTGCTGTGTTTTGCGATCGGCTGCGCCGCAAGCGCTGTCTTTCTCAAACGAAAAACGGAATAAGCAAAAACCGGATCTCCGAAGAGACCCGGTTTATTCGTATACGGTTCAGATTCGTGCGGACATGCGTGCGTAATACAGGATGCGCGCGGCAAGTTCCGGCGTAAAGTCCTTCTTTTCGGAACGCCAGGTCCAGCAGCCGGTCGAACTCGGATTGTTCATGCGGCAATCGTCGCCCAATCCCAGATAGTCCTGCATCTGCAGAATCGCAAGCTCGGCGACGGAGTTCAGAACGCCGCGTGCAAAGCCAAACGGCATGCCTTCGCGTTCGTTGAGACCGAGATAGTCCACCGCAAACGCAACGCATTCGGCGGGCGCCGTCTCGACCCATCCCATGATCGGCGTGTTGTCGTGCGTGCCGGTATAGGCAATGCAGTGCACGGGGTAGTTGTGCGGCAGTTCTCTGGAGTTTCCGCACGGATCAAAGCCGAACTGCATCACGCGCATGCCCGGGAAACCGGAATCGGACAGCAGCTTCTTGACTTCGGGCGTGAGATAGCCGAGATCTTCCGCGATAACGGGCAGATTCGGACAGGCGTCCTTGATGGCGCGGACCAGCTTCATGCCGGGACCGGGATACCATGCGCCGGGACGCGCATCCGCCGAACCGAAGGGAACGCCCCAGTAGCTTTCCAGACCGCGGAAATGGTCGATGCGGATCACGTCAAACCGATCGGCAACTGCCTTCACGCGGCGGCGCCACCACTGGAACCCGTCGGCTTCGTGCTTTGCCCAATCGTAGATCGGGTTGCCCCAAAGCTGGCCGAGCTCGGAGAAGTAATCCGGCGGCACTCCGGCAACGAGCGACGGATTGTGCCGTTCATCCATCAGGAACAGATCCGGATCCGCCCAGACGTCTGCGCTGTCATGCGGGACATAAATCGGGATATCGCCGATCAGCTTGACACCGTTTTTGCCCGCATAGGCGTGCAGCGGTTTCCATTGTCTGTCAAATTCATATTGAATGAAGCACTGGAAATCCACTTCGTCTTTCAGCAGCTCGGTGTACTTTGCAACGGCTTCCGGATTGCGATCGCGGATCTCCGGATCGGGCCAGGCGTACCATGCTGCGTTGTTGAAATGTGATTTCACGGCGCAGAACAATGCGTAGGTATCGAGCCACCAGGCGTTTTCACGAACGAAGTCCGCCATTTCCGACCGGTCAAACCGTGCAAACGCCTTGCGCAGAACGGTAAAACGGTTTTCCCAAAGCTTACCGTAGTCCACACGCGTCGGATCGCTGCCCCAATCCAGATCGCATTCTTCTTCGGTCAGGAGTCCTTCTTCGATCAGCTTGTCCAGATCGACAAGATACGGATTGCCCGCATAGGTGGAACTGCTCTGATACGGGGAGTCCGCATATCCCGTCGGGTTGACGGGCAGCATCTGCCAGTAGGTTTGTCCGGCGGCCTTGAGAAAATCGACGAACGCGTACGCTTCTTTTCCGAGCGTACCGACGCCGAATCGGCTCGGCAGAGAGGTCACATGCATCAGAATTCCACAAGCACGTTTCATGCATATTCCTTCTTTCTTATTCATGGAAATTTCTGTTTCTATTTTAACACATTTGTGATATAATACAAGACAGGAAATGCGAACATATCCGAAAAAAATATAAATTTGCAGGAGAATCAGAGCATATGATCAGAAATCGTTTTGTCGTTTTGTCGCCCGAGGTGGAAGAAGCGAAGCGTATGCACAAGCCGATCGTTGCAATGGAGAGCACGATCATTTCCCACGGCATGCCGTATCCGCAGAATGTGGAGACCGCGTTAAGCTGCGAGCGCATCTGCCGCGAAAACGGCGCCGTCCCCGCAACGTGCGCGGTGATCGGAGGAAAGATCTGCGTCGGACTGACCGAGGAGCAGATCGATTATCTCGGCAGGGAGGGGCAGAAGGTCACGAAGGCGAGCCGCAGAGATCTGCCGATGCTCATCGCCAGGCGGATGGACGGCGCGACGACCGTTGCGGCAACCATGATCGCAGCCGCGTCGGCAGGCATCCGCGTGTTTGCGACCGGCGGCATCGGCGGCGTGCACCGCGGTGCG
>JAEEGL015422701.1_pt1 | contig 34796 bp, 38 predicted proteins | sample 9134231 | NCBI WGS metagenome assembly JAEEGL01 (sample SAMN16246548, study PRJNA631951) | gut metagenome | biome: gut microbiome; feature: rumen; material: fiber-attached | host: Bos | place: Iran: Karaj | collected 2018-10
CAACATCCACCACTTTATTTGGGTAAAAATAGAGACCCACCACAGCATAGTTACTCTTGGGATTTTTGGGTTTTTCTTCAATGCTCAGGCAGTTACCCTGCGCATCAAACTCCGCTACGCCATAGCGCTCCGGGTCATTCACCCAATAGCCAAAGACTGTGGCCTTTCCGTTTTGCTCTGCATCCACCACTGCCTCGTGCAATTTTCCAGTGAAACCACTACCATAGAAGATATTATCACCCAGGACCAAGCAGGCACTGTCATTGCCAATGAACTTCTCACCAATGATAAACGCCTGTGCCAGCCCGTCAGGCGAAGGCTGCTCTGCGTACTCGAAGTGTACGCCATAGTCAAAGCCGTCACCAAGCAGACGCTTGAAACCAGGCAGGTCGTACGGTGTTGAGATAATCAGAATATCCCTTATTCCTGCGAGCATCAAAGCGCTGATGGGATAATACACCATCGGTTTGTCATAGATGGGCAATAATTGTTTACTGACACCCTTAGTAATCGGGTAAAGTCTTGTGCCGGAACCTCCGGCAAGCACAATTCCTTTCATGTATTTGATTTTTAATCCTTTCCTACAATGAACACATAATTCGTCGTAGCACTGCCTCCAATATTCAGCATCATGCCATTCTTAGCATCCTTCACTTGATACTTCCCGGCCTTGCCTGTCACCTGCTTATACAGGTCCACAAACATTCTGGCACCGGAGGCACCCACAGGATGTCCGCAACCAATCAGACCGCCACTGGGGTTGATAGGTTTGGTTCCATCAAAGGCAATGGTTCCATTCTCCACGGCATCCCATTCTTTACCGGGTTCGGTGATGCCAAAGGCAGAGATAGCGGCATATTCGCTGGAGGTGAAGCAGTCGTGGGTCTCGAACACGTCAATGTCACCCACACTGAGTCCAGCACGCTTGTAGGCATCCAAGCAGGCCTGACGGGTCCAAGGCAGCATGTACTCGCTATTGGCATTGTCTGCAATCTTCTTGTCAAACAGGAGCGGAGCGGTACGATGCCCATAGCCCTTCACGATGGCTAAGTCTTTCAAGCCCTTCTCCAGTGCATATTTCTCTGAGCAAAGGATGACCACAGCAGCACCGTCAGTTACTTGTGAGCAGTCGCTCACACCCAGCAATCCGCCCACATTGGGGTTGCTCTCCGTGCCACGGGTGCTGGCTTCTTCATAGCTCATAAACCACTTGCGGGTCTGTGCCAACGGGTTGCGCTTAGCATTACCGTAGTTGATGCAGCTAATTTTTGCTAAAGCATTCAGGTATCGTTCTTTGTCCAGTCCGTATTTCTCGATGGTGGCATCTGCCAAACGGCCAAAGAGTTTCGGGAAGGGCAGGTCAATGCCTTTACCTTCTTTCTCATAGTAGGCGGCACGTCCTAGGATGTCACCCCCCTTCTTGCTGTCCACGCTCTTCATAATCTCCCAGCCCACCACGATGCAAACGTCATATTCGCCTGCCTCAATCTTGGTAATGGCAGCATCGAGTGCCACACTGCTACTGGCACAAGCGGCCTCGTATCTGGCAGAGGGAACGCCATAGAAGGCAGGATTCACTTCCGTTAGGAATGCCCCCAGATGCCCCTGACTGATATACTGCTCCGCAATGAAGTTGCCCACAAAGGCAGCTACTCGGTTGTCCTTGTTCAGGCTCACCATCTCGTCGAAGGTAAAGCCTGCGTCTTTGAAACCGTCCTCAACGGCTTCTTTCAATAGGGCAATCATATTCTTGCCCTCTTTGGTCCAGTTGCGCTCAAAGTCTGTCTGAGCACCACCCATAATGTAAATCTTCTTATTCATAGTGCTCACTTATTTTGCTTTGAAATAGATTCTGTAGTCGTACTTGCTCTTGATCTGCTCGCCAATGATGTGGTCAATGTCCACGGCATTCACAATTTCGGGTTTCAGCCGTTCTTTCATCAGCTGTCCCAGGTCGCAGACCCTACTGAAGGCTTCCATCATCGCAAACGGAGGGCACCAGGTGAAGCCGGTGGCCATCACGTCGTCTGCCACCCGCAGGTCATAGCCCACGTGCTCTGCCGTATAGAGGGCATACACAATGTAGCGAAGCAGGAAGCGCAGGCAGATGTCTGCCTCCTGACTCTTGTTCTCTATCAGCACCCGGATGGCATCATCGTAGTCTCCGTCGCGCAGGTACTTCTTCATCTGCAAGGCAAACGGGAACGAGTACTTGATCTCGTCGCGGTAGATGCCCAACTTGATGTCGTACACCATCATCCGCTTGTCACCGCTGTCGTTCTTGATGAGCTTGTACAGACCCTCTCCGCTCTTGCGTCCGAGTTTCTTCTCGTCAATCAGTTTCTGCACGTAAGCAGGCAGCACAAACTTCTCGTGTACGTAGTCGTTGGTGTTCTCGTAGATGTTGTCCACAATGGCCTTATGAACGTCCAATCCCACGAAGTCTGCTGTGGTGATGGGCGGCATGGTGCGGCCTGTAAACGGACCAAGCAAGGCATCAATGTAGTCAATGCCTCCGTTGTCCTGATACCGCTCTGCATACTGCAAGGCCTCGTTCATAAAGTAGAAGCCAATGCGGTTGCCCAGGAACGCGGGCAGGTCTTTGCTCTCAGCTACTGTACGGAACAGAGTGCTGGTCAAATACTCCTTCAACTCCGCATACATCGCCATATCGCTGTAAGGCGAGGCAGTCAGCTCACACAGCGTAAGCTGGTACGGAGGGTTGAACATGTGTACCCCGAAGAACTGGCTTCGCGTCTCCTCAGGATAGCACTCTGCCAGTCGAGTGACGGAAAGGCCGCTGCTGCCCGTGCAGGCCACGGCACCTTTCTTTAATGACTTACCAATCTTTGTATGGAGTTCAATCTTCAACTCCAGATTCTCTGCGGCACTCTCAAACACCAGGTCGGATGCCTTTACGCACTCGTCCAGGTTGGTGTAGTCCACCGGAATCAGATGGTTCACAATACTGTCTGCCTTCACAGACTTGCCGGCTTTGATGGCCGCCTTCTTCGACTTTTCCTTGTCACGGCTGACCATGTACACTGTGGCGTTTCCGAAGGATGCAAAGATGGCTGATACGTTCGCGCCCATCGTGCCGTTGGCACCTACCACGGTGACGGTTTTGATTTTCATATGCTATTGTACAATAGTGGTTAATACTTATGCTACATCAAAATCCAGCAATTCAAACAGGATGTTGTCCTTAGTAACTTCGGGCAAAGTACCTCCTGTCAAATCGTGGAATATGAGGTTAAAGGGGGAATGTTCAATGAATTTGGGGATGCCGCAGTAAGTGCCTTTTCTCAGGTTTGCGCCAAATCCTATGTAGAGGTTAAAGGGACGGTCGTGGAGTTTGGGTAGGGCCACCAGACCTTCTGCGTCGTGATACACCAGTTTCTTGAAGCCCGGTTTGATGGGACTGACCACCATATCACCGTTCTTGTAGTATTTCATAGAAGGGTTCTTCAGTCGCCAGTCCATAATCTCCTTGTCCCAGTAGCGGGTAAAGGTGTAGTCTTTCAGCTGGTAGAGGTTCTGCCCTACGCCTATTTTGAAGGTCAGTGGACCAATCAGTTTGAATCCTAGGTGCTTGATGAATCCGTGAGTACTATTGGCGTTGGCTACGCCTATCACGAACTTGTACCCGTTTTCTGCGGCATACTCGTAGGTCTTGTTAGCCAGGGTGGTGAACAGCCGCTTGCCTTGATGTTCCGGGTGTGTGGCAGTGTTTAGCGACAGCAATCCCAAAGTCTTTTTGCCATCTATCATCATATAGATAGGCATCGCGACATAGTGGGCTGCTAATACCTCGTCTTTATAGGCGTTGAAGCCTACTATTTGTCCTACGGGGTTGTCTACATACTGCCATTTGAGGTATTCAGGGCTGAATTTCTCTGAATGGCCTGCGAAAGACAGGTGCATCAGTTGCAGGATTTCATTTAGGGAGGCAGTGTCAGCTTTAACCTGCTCAATACGATAATCCATTAGTCTTTCAACTTAATCGAATCCACTGAACTCTGAATATGTCCTTTCGAAGATGCACCAAAGACAACGGATTGCACATTCAGATTATTCACATAGTCAAACGACTGCTTAGGGGTTATACTGCCGGAGGCCAGCACGTTCATAGCCATCAACTGATATTTGCTGGGGTCGTTCTCTGCGATTACCTTCTCATACTCTTCCTTGGAAGGATACATGTTGAAACCTGCGGCATTGATGCTTGAGCAAATACATACCTGATCTATCCCCCACTGCTCCAACTTGTTCTTCAGGTATGGCATATTCAGGGTGATGAAGCCTGGAATAACCTTATATTTCTTCCAGATATACTCACAATAGTGCTCAAACACATCCTTGATGTCATATCCCAAAAGAAGGTCGGTGATGACATTCTGAAGGAACAGCACCTTCACATCAAGTCCTTTGAACATCTTATACTCTACATCGATCAGCATCTCCATCATTTTCATAGCATCCTTGGTGAATAGAGCTGCTGTGCCTTTGCCAATCATACCAAGCATGCCACCAGCAGAGTTGCCTTTGAACAAGACCTCCGTCACTGCCGGGATGATGCCCAACTCGTTCACCATATCTGCATACTTATGAGGATAGGGAATGCTCGGGTACCATGTCAGATTGCCATACTTAGCCTTATTTTCTCTGAAATAGTCAGTAATTTCAACAGCCTTCTGGTTACTATTGAGCATAATGGCACTTACGCCACAATCTATGGCATCATCATATACCTTCAAGATATTCTCAAGATGGCTGAAGTGCTGTGACAATTCCTCTGCTTTTTCCTGCGAGCGATGGTTGATACCAAAGAACTGATTGTCCCCAAATACTATTTTATCTATTCTTTCCATTTCGCTTCCTCCTATCTTTTGTCGTTTTCAAAAATACTGTGAATGAGTTCCTGTGAGTCTGCTGCTTCCCTGAATGAGCACCCTTCCGTCTTCTTGTTTTCCAAGATGGCATCAGCAAAAGTGTAGAGCTGATTGCTGAAGCTGACACCCCTGACATAGAACGCAGCTTTTACAGGTATCAGATTCATGGGAACCGTAGTCCAGCCCTTTTGCAGTCCTAACTCAGCATTGTCTTCGCGCAGGAAGATCTTGTATCCGTAGAAGTCTGCCTGAATCTTACCTTTATCACCCATGATTTCAACCTTCATCATCGGTTTCCTGTAGGTAAAATCACTCCAGTCTACATGCAGTGAGACATTTACGTCATTCGGATAGGCAATCTCTGCAGAACAGACATCCTCAACACTATTGTTGTAGATATAGTCCAGTACGGAGCCATACAATTTCTCAGGCTTTCCAAAGAAATACTCCATCAGGTCAATGATATGTGCACCCATCTCGTAGGTGGCTCCGCCACCATTTTCACGCTTTGAGCGCCAACCTCCTTTTTTCTGGGGTGCAGTGATGGTGGCACTGAAGAACTGTGCGTTCACGTGCCCCACTTTACCAATTGCACCTTTATGCAGATACTCTTTGACCTTGTTCCATACAGGGTCAAAACGGTTGACATAGCCTACTTGATTTACAAGACCTTTAGCCTCGAACATATCAGCGAGTTCGTGCGCCAGTTTAGGGTCTGTCGTAAATGGCTTCTCGCAGAATACTGCAATCCCGTTCTCGCAAGCCAGTTTGCATACCGGATGATGTAAGAAGGATGGCGTACACACAATCACGGCATCCACCAGGCCGCTGTTCAGGAGGTCTTTGTAGTCCTCAAACATGGTCACTCCCGGCATATACTTCTTAATCATGTTGAGCATGGTGCTCGACGTATCAGCGATGGCCGTCATCTCCACTGCCGGATGCGTGTTGATGATGCTGTAGTGGGTTAGACCCATACGGCCAAAACCGATGATTCCTACTCTTACTTTTTTCATTATTATATTCTATTTTTGTTTTTCAATACATTTGTCTATACAGTCTTTGTATATATCTGAAATGCGCTTCCAGTTGTACCGTCTCAATGCTATTTCATTTAAATCGGTTCGCAATTGGTTGAGAGTTGTTGCATCCATTTTCTTAAGTATATTCACCAGTTCAGGAACAGACTCAAAATACACAGACTTATATTCTGTAGTTTCAAGGTTTGTAGGCACTTTGAAACATATCACCGGCAAGCCCAAGTACATGGCCTCTACCAGCGAGGGTGCGGTGCCGCACATCGAATGAGTGTGCAGATAAAGAGCTGCATTACTACGGATAGTATTCAGTTCCTTTTGGTCATAGATAGCACTCAACAAAATAATGTTGGCGTACTTGCCTGCATTCTCCGTATACAACTTCAGTCCGTATTCCGATTTCTGCCAATTGGAGACTATCACTACCGTTCTTTCAGGCACTTGCTTGTATGCGTCTATCACCATGTGGATATTCATATCCTCCTGTGCTCGTGACACAGTTACGTCATACGGTTTGTCTAAAAACGGATGTTTTTCCAGCATTTCAGGCGTTACAACTTCTGCCACAGCATGATCTCCACCATATTCTGCAAGTAGTGGTTTCACATGGTGCTTCTTCTCAAAGATTTCCACATTGGCAGCATTGTCAATAATAACATAGTCAGCATAGCGGGCTTGCATGCCTTCCATCCACTTCTTGATTGCCACCTCTATCTTGCCTGTTATCTTGGGTCCACGGACTTTCTCCGTCTCTTTGCCACCGATAGCATTCAGCACTATATGTTTTTTTGTAAAAACCTTGAACCAGAGAGCAGGAGGGCAGCTGCATCCAAGCACCACTAACACATCATGTTTTATCAAAGAACGCAGAATGGTTAAACCGTCATAAAAGATAGACTGCCACCCATTTGCTTTCCAACGTGTATATATAAGCTTAGTATTCCTATAGGAGTTAACCTGCTTCTCATTAGGCGTTTTTGAGCAATAGCAATACAGGTCGTAATACTCATTGAGGTCACGTGCCAGATATTCTGCCAATGTCTCAATACCTCCGTAATGCGCAGGAATACCATTAGTGCCTATCAGAACAACTTTCTTTTTTTCTTCCATAAATTTTATCTTTCATCAAGAATTATATAACCTAAGATTTTGTTTGCGCTGCATTCTCTAATTCTCCAATTCTTGATATTATATACTCTTTAGTCGTTCAACGTCCCGCTAACCGCTAACCCAAGTATCCTTGATAATAATTTTCAATATACTCTTTTAGCGACACTTTCCAGTCTCTCATCGCATTCACACCACGGATATTCAGTTTTCGAGTCCACAAGCGCTCACAAGCAGGACGATCTGCAAAGTACTCCTTGGCAAAAAACTCAGAAGTTACGATATTAATCTTTACCTCATTCTCCTTACCCAAAATCTTCAGCAGTTCCTGGCACACCTCCAAACGGCTGGTCTGACCACCACAAACGCAGTTGTATAATCCCCAGTATTCTTTCTGGATTAAGTTCTTGACCGTACGTGCAAAGTCCTGAGTATATGTAGGCGTACCGTCTTTATCATTCACAATAAAGAGTTCTTTCTTGCCATCTTTCAGTTGTTTCATGATTTTCTGGATAAACTTCTTATCCTTACTTGGTCCAGCTCCCATCATCCAACCAGCACGGCATACCAAATAACGTTTGGCGTTCTCCACCACAAAGCGTTCACCCATATACTTCGAACGAGCATAAACACCCAGGGGATTAGGCTGATCCCAATCATCGTAAAGCTGTTTCTTACCGTCAAAGATACCTGCAGTGCTGATATACAGCAGAGGAATATCCAGAAAATTTGCAATATACACAGCATTCTCCACACAGAGAGTGTTGGTTAGATATACCTCATCAGCGTTCTGCTCGCACCATTCCAGATCGGTATAAGCCCCCAGATGGAACAAATAGTCCGGCTGAAACGCCTCAACATCCTTGCGATAAGCATCGTAATCTCTGAAATCAAGAAACGATAGCCAGTCTGCATTCACGTCCTTGTCTGTACACTTGATGATGTAATCATCCTTGAACTGCTGGTAGAAAGCCTCACCCAGCATACCGCCACAACCGGCAATGTAAATTTTCTTTTTATCCATTGTACTCAATATTTATTTCGTTTTTAAGCCCACGCATAGCGAAAGAGGCTTCCAATTAATCTTTTCAATCACCTTAGATACTAGCACAGGAAAATATAATCCTGCTACAATACAAATCAGATATGCTACCATGTATGATATTGGGAAGTGTTTATACAATATCTTAACGAACATCTGGGAAAAGATACCCATTAGGAAAATCTGGTAGGTATAATTACGGAAGCCACAGAACAATTTTGGAAGAAATCTATCAGCAATAAGAGCCAGTCCAAATGAGAATATGATTCCGCCTACTGTTTTCAAAAAAGAGATTACGATTATATAACCAATCACATATACAATACTCCCTGTCAATAACGTTGTTAGAGGTATCTTATTAAACTTATTTTCAACAACATATTCCTTTGACAGCACAAGCCCCAGGAAAAACCATAGAGCATGTAAGCAAGTTTTATCCAAAGCAAGAAATTGTGATTGGGGATGAAAGAAATGCAGGACTAAAAGCACGACTATTGTAATTACTGTTGTCCATTTCTTTTTCAATAAATATCTCCATATTGGTGTGAACATGAACATCCAAAACAAGGCGACTATAAACCATAGTTCACGAAATGGATTATTATACGGATACAGGTATGACACTACTATTTTATGAAAACCTGACCCCGCTTGGCGAGAAACTTCTCCTGGAAAAGTTAGTTTTATAACTAAAGCAATAATACTGAAGAATAAACCCGGCAGTAAAATCCTTAACGCTTTATCTTTAATAATTTTGCCATACGTCCATTTTTGCCCCCCCCCAACTTGGATCAATTGCAATTAGTCGAGTTTTAAAAAAAAGCCATCCTGACACAAGCATAAAAAGGGGCATGTGGAAAGAATAGGCAATTCCCATCAGTGACCGTTCCCATATCGGCCAACTTGCTTGTTTATCCAAATCACCTATAAAAGCATGTCCGATAACCACCCATAGCATCGCCCATCCTTGAAGAATGAGTAACCAATTAATCCTATCTCTTTTCTCTTTCACCTTTTATTCATTTTAGATCATCTCAACCAACAAAACATTATCATTATTTCTACTCCTTCACAATTTTTACTTTTCGGAGCATTATCGCCTTTCTATATTCCCCTTCTGCATTCTTCGACTTGAAATCCGACCATACCATGTAGAAAGAGTCTCTGTCAATAGGCAAAATATTAGCATATCCACATGTTTCATCCCATAGACTATAGGTTCCATACTGTCTGATGAATGGAAGCATTTCTATGGGTTCAGTCCATGTTTCTGCTGTTCCGTCTAAGTTGAATCGGAGTTGGACTCCTGGTCTGCCAGAAACAAGAGCAAGTACACCATTGCCTAGCTGTTCTAATTTTGGCCTGACACCATTGGCTGTAAATGGTCGCGGGAATGTCCAAGAAGCTCCTTTATCCGTAGAAAACGCAATATGCATGGGAGCGCCACTGGATGTGCGAAGGATGCAGACATAAGTGTCATCATCTAAAATCCTCAAATCTGTCTCTGAATAACCTTCTTCTCCATCAAAAACTGTAGGTTCTGAATTACCATCGGGACTATATAATAGATTTGCCAAAACAGTCCAAGATTGTCCCTCATCTGTGCTTCTGTAAATAGATACACCTGATCGAAGTACATTACCATTGCTGTTCAAAAAATAAGAAGGATATATGCTTGCTATTAAAGAGCCATCTGTTTCTTCTCGTATGGGCCCGTTAAAAACAAGTGGCATAACTCCTTGAGTAGAATACCTCAGAAGCCCGGGATTAAACACCGAAGCATGAATGGTGTCTTCCTTTTCAGAGCCCGCTTTTAGAACAGCAATATATGCACCTTGTAAATCTTCAGGCAACTCCTCGATATGATAAAAAGTCAGTCCTGAAATCGGCTCATCATTGACAGGCGGAGGTAATATGTACTCAGAGATGTCTCGCGATTTCGGATTAAAATTGTCGATATAATCACCATTACTCAATTTCTTTCCTCCAACTTTGATGCCCAAATCATAATTTGATGTCTGCCATGTATTTCCACCATTATATGTAACAACCTGACCGTAAGCTCCTATTCCATACGAGTGGATGTTATCAGGATTCATCTGCCAAAACACGCAAAGATTTCCTTCTTCGTCATAAAAGCATTGAGGAAATTGGAAAAATCCCCAATCCTCAGGCTGCTCTGCTTGCGCAATCTGCATGGGTGCACCCATTTGAATGACAGCAACCCGTACTCCATTTCTCATAACTCCTATAGTTTCCGCTTTTCTACTAACATATCCTTCATGGATTGTAAGGTTGGGGATTATTTCTTCTTCTATTTGAACTGACGGAATTACTTCGTCTGTTACTTCGTATGGGTCACTTCCTTTGTTGTTGTCCTCATTTACGCAGCCCACACAAAGAGTACAAATGATGCCCAATAAAAATACACTCAACATTGTCATTCTTTCAATACTACATTTCAAATTCACGATCGGTTTGGAATTTCTTGTTACTTCCAGTAAGAACTTCTGCTTCATAATACAACGCTGAAAAAAAAAGTTTCAGAATATCTTTTCTGTTGAATTCTCTTTCATTATTCTTTATACATCATATCACCTACCAAATGAGCATGTTCATTCATCTTAATACCAGTTTTAATGACTTTTGCTGGAACGCCGACAGCCATGCAATGGTCTGGGATATCTTTTGTCACAATACTGCCCCCCCCTATTACGCATTCGTTGCCTATATGAACTCCAGGGCAAATCATTGAACGCACGCCAATAAAGCAATTGTTTCCAATATAGGTATCTTTCATATAATAACTTCCATCTGGCTTCACAAAAATATGCTCATGCGATAGGATGATTGTACCAGATGCTATAAGACATCCTGACCCGATATGGATTCCTTGGGGATTCAATTTATCCAAGCCCACATTTGATTCTATCACTGTATCCTTAGAAATTTCGTGTAACCCTTTGCTTGTAGTATCAACATACGCCAAAAACGAATTATCTTGCTCAACTTCGAAATAACAAAAAATCTTAATGACATAACACAAAACTTTACATATTATTGGGGTTAGACTTTATTATAGTTTGCTTTTTAGGACTTTCACGAAAGGACCCAAAGGACTTACACCCTAAGAAAAAGAGCACATAATATAAAGGACACGTCATAACAGATTGGGGGAAAGCAACCATAGCGCTAGCTAGAAGAAAGATGACCCTTCCTGATCCTCTTTCAACACCCATAGTCTTTGCACTCCAATATAATAGAACGAAGCAAAACACTGACATTGGTATGCCCCAATATCTCATTAATTCACCCCATCCATTAGGGCTTGAGATGCCTATAGTCTCGAATTCATCAATAACAAACATTGCAGGACCATAACCGAATAAAGGCGAATCCATAACTTGAGCCCACAAGTAAACCATCGCTCCGAAACGAGAATTGGAATCATCGATTTTATCATAATTATCAGTTAATTTTCCCCCGAAGTATTCGGACTGCATAAACTCTGGAACCAATACGGCAATAGCACCAATAAACAACAACACCATTATCCACGAATTTCTTTTTTCTCTGTTAAATAGGAAAACGGCTATAATAGCTAACAAAGACGCTATTCCGGACAATGAAATAGTAGTAAAAACTGATAAAAGTAAAACCCCATTCTCAGCATCCAAAATTTTCTGTTTTTTTACGAGATTAATAGCAAATGCTATTATAAGGACAACCACATATCTCCCCGGTTCAAAAAAAGGTCCACTATTTCTTAACCCTCCACCAGCGTCTACGACGTATAATAGAAAAGAATAACCATCCATTGTATCATTTTGATTTTCAAGATTAATAGGGAAGTTTTGAGCTATAGATAACAAAATGCCATGCCCTCCTATGTGATCAACGACATAAAAGAATAAACTTATTGCAGCAATAACACAAACAACTTTAGGAAAATAACTTGAAAATGAAGATTTTATGCAAGATGCTAAGAAAGCAAAAGAAAATAACTGTAATTCAATGTTCATAATGTTTCCCCATGAACCACCCCACCTGTAGCTTTGAAGAATAAGCAATACCATTAACACTATGAGTAAAATGATTGTGGCACTCCCCAATTTACCATGTTTTATAAAAAACAAAAAAAATGAAGTTATAAACAAGGGAATGGTAATTGGCGTAATACTTCCAATTCCAAGGTAGCCGCTAGTCATTACAAGAAAAATAACAACTAGTATATCAATAATATATATATTCTTTCTTTGCATAACAATCATTCTTACAAAGGATATACTTTTCTTTAATAATCACTTCTTTTATGAACTATATTACTGATGCGATAAATTTTAGTTTAAAAGTTTAATAACAGTTCTTTGACATTTTGATTTTGAGTGAGCGGTTCTGGAACGTCCAAAAGTTCTCTGATATCGGCCTTAGAAAGGATTGATACTTCAATAACTTTAGAGACTTCAGTGATTGTCAGCGGACTTTTGAGTGAGGCTTTCATCCAGGCCAGCAACAGATAAGCACTGATTGCCACCCAAAGATGGATCTTGACAGCATTCTCGGAGTATCCCCAGAGTGACTTTACCGTCAGGTTGCCCTTGATCCATTTGAAGAAGGTTTCAATCTGCCACCGGTTGCGGTAGATGTTGGCTATAACAAGCGGACCAAGTCCACATAGGCTTTGTCCATCGCGTAGATGGCCCATTTGTATGGCTCGTACACAGGGCCCATTCGGCTAGCTTGACGCTGCACGGGATGGTCGTTGAGTCAATCGCAAAGATCTCCCAGCCTGGAAGGTACACGTCCGGAATGCTTTCCTTTGCATACATGGGGCGAACTTTGTTTATTAGCCACATGCCCAGTTCCTCGAAGATTCTGTAATCCCTGACCTCGTTAGCCTTGGACAGGGACGAAGAGTCAACAGCCGTAGGAATGCCAAGATGATAGACTGAATTCTTAAGCGACTTAAGAACCAGAGAAATGTCTTTCAGAGACTTGCATCCGGCCATCTGGCCGAACATCAGGTGAAGACAATGACTGTAACTGGTAAGGTTCTTTGCGTGGAAGTCACCTCCGTACTTCCTGACTGACTTCTGGAAGCCCCATCGGGGAAAGTACTCCATCACTTGGGCGAAGACAAATTTGCCTTGGTTCATTATTTTGGGCTTTTGACAGCCGCAAAAATAGCCAAACGCTCACCTCAAATCGTGAAATGTCAAAGAGCTATTTAAATAATTTGTAGTTAATGACTTGTAACGATGTCGAATCAATTTATCGCATCGGAAAGCGATTCAAATCGTGAACAAGCGAAAACACTAGTAAAACATTAAATATTAACAAGTTATATAAACATGATGCGAGTTTATCGCATCGCTACTAATCTTTGATATTGAATTAATAAAATATAAGCAAGGAAATGTCACTTCAGTAGTAGAGGATTATTATGAATTCAATCACACCAACTTTGCCGGTACTCCAACAACAGTATTATTGCTTGGTACATCATTAATAACGACTGCCCCTGCTCCCACTTTCACATTATCCCCAACGTTTATATCTCCCAAAACCATTGACCTCGCACCAATAAAACAGTTTTTCCCAATGATTGGCCATTTGTGAGAGCCATCCATTTCACCTACGTTACAGAATGCTGTATTGTAGTACCGTTTCCTATCTTAGCTTCAGGATTAATAACTATACCGAATCCATTATGGCATAGATAAACACCCTCTAAATCAAGTTGATAAGGCAAATCAGCAGAATAAACTATCCGGATATACCTATATAACAACTTAGCAAAAATCAAAAAATACCCATCCCGTTGATAGAGGCGATGCATACGATGGTGTATCTTGTTTACATTCATAACGAATTATCAATAATTGTCTCTAATTCAATTCCTTTCAAATCTAATAGCCTTTCAGTCGCCTCCAAGAACGCGCCATGTCCACCAAAGTTCTCACAAACAATATCAGCAACGTCCTTGACACGTTGGTTAGCATCGCCCACGGCAAACGAAAGGCCACATGCTTTCAAGAGCTTTATGTCATTAAGTTCATCACCAATAAATGCGACTTCATCCATCACAAGGCCCTCAGATGCCAGAAAATCCTTCATTGCATCCACCTTATGAAGTGCCCCATATATATATATATTAATCTTTAGTTTCTTTGCTCTTTGTTCTACAATAGGAGAGTTTTCAGTGGTTATAAAACCCGTTTTAACCCCGCACTGTTTTAAAAGGAAAAAACCTGTACCATCCCGTAGGGAGAACCTTTTAAGAAGTTCTCCCTCGGGTGAATAATAAACGCCTCCATCAGTTAGAGTGCCGTCAATATCACAGAAAAACCACTTAATCTTAGCGGCTTTCTCTCGGAGTTGGTTATTTGATATCTCCTTCATAAATAGTCTTATCTGCTGCAATATCCTTTGTGGCTTTCTTACCAAAGAGGTCCCAGAACTTAACAGGAGAGATACCGCCTCCAGGGCATTTCACCATAATATCAGGTTCTTCAATAACTTTCCCAGCAGGGATAGCACGGCGACTTGTTACAGAAACGCCATATTTGATACGAGCAGCCTGCTCGTGTTCGTTCATATCGCGAACAGGAGAACCAAGGCTTTGCTGTACTGCTGAAGAATATTTCTTTATCAGTTCCATGCCACGGGGTTCTACTGAAGCAACATGGTCAGGGCCAATCATCGTACGGTCAAGAGTAAAGTGTTTCTCAATGACACATGCACCCAATGCAACAGCCGCAGCAGGTATTACAACGCCTGTATCGTGAGAAGAATAACCCACAAGCGTTCCTAATTCCTTCTTGAACGTTTCCAAAACACGAAGATTGACAAACTCGTTAGGGACAGGATACATAGTTACGGCATGAAACACCATCAACTTATCATTAAACTGCTTTATATACTCTACGGAAGCTTTAATCTCCTCCATAGTGTGCATACCTGTAGAAAGGAAGATAGGCTTACCATATTCTGCCACCTGTTTCAAAAGAGGATAGTCCGTAATGAAAGGAGATGCCACTTTATGTATAGGAACATTCAACTGTTTCTCAATAAAGTCAAAACCCGTTGAATCGAATCCACTGACCAAAAATTCCACTCCCTTATCATGAGTGTATTTCTGGAGTTCCAGGTACTGTTCATCTGTAAACTCCAATGCATGCTTGTGTTCTCCGTATGTCTTACCAAAAGCATAAGGCTTGTTATACGGGACATCCAAAGCATCTTTGGTGTACATTTCCTCAATAGTACGCTTCTGCATCTTGACGGCATCTACACCGGCATGTGCTGCTGCATCAATCATCTTCTTACAAAGATCAATGCTTCCATTATGGTTAATACCAATTTCTGCAATTACGTAAGGCTCTTCACCTTCGCCAATCCAACGATTAGGACCGACTTGAATTCTGTTCATACTGAAAACTATTTTTTGTTGTTAACTTTCTTAATTTCATTGACAAACCACTGCGTGATAACGCGAGGACGGGTAATGGCAGTGCCACTGATAACAGCAAATGCACCAATCTCCATTGCCTTACCTGCTTCCGCTGGTGTATTATAACGACCTTCTGCAAAAACAGGAACCGACAGTCCCTTAACGCAATCTTTCAAAACTTCGTAGTTAGGGCCATCGTGGTATTGAAGGGTATCAGGTGTATAACCATTCAGCGTTGTGGATATACAATCTGCTCCAGCCTCTTCACAAGCCTTGGCTTCAACGTATGTGGCAATGTCTGCTAATACAAGGCATTCATAACGCTTTTTCGTCTCTCTAATAAACTCCGGTCCTGTCAGGCCTTCACGAGTACGGAAGGTACCATCTATAGCGACAATATCACTACCAGCAGCAATAAGCTTTTCAACTTCATCGAAACTACCTGTGATACAAACTGTTCCGTCAGGAAACTGACTTTTGAGTAGACCTATCACGGGGAGTTTAGTTGCCCTTTTGATAGCTTTAAGTTTTTCTATACCCTGGGTACGGATACCAATGGCACCACCCATCTCTGCCGCCTTGGCAAAGAGTGCCATATATTCAGGGTTGGCATTAAACGGATCATCGCCTTCTGCCTGGCAGGAAACTATCATTCCTCCCTTCAATTGTTTCAACAACTCATTCATCTCTATATTGATTTAGCATATATTCAGCATAACGGAAGTCCTCAACAGTATCAATATCGACTTCCCCGAATGGATGTTCTACAACAAGTGGATAAGCAGTGGGGCCTTCTATAATCTCTTGCAATAATAACTCCTTCTTTGTTATATAGAGCAAACCATTCTCATAATATAACGGTTCCAAATCCTGACTCCTTTGGCCAAATTTATAATTCCACGGAACGAACTTCCCATCTATAATCTTTCCCAATTTCTTTTCACTTCTATTAACCGTAAAAAGACTATCGTTTTCCCCTTTCTCAATAATATTTATCGCTTCATTCAATAATCCTTTGGGGCGCAAGGGATTAGTTGCCTGTAGAAGAACCACATAATCAAAATCTACACCTTTATCCATTAAATACCGAACAGCATGTTTCATAGCTGAGGCTGTGGTAGCATAGTCACCAGCAAACTCTGCCGGCCTGTCTATTACCACTGCACCACCAATCTTACTGATTTTTTTTATATCTTCTGCATCCGTTGAAACGTAGGTACCACTAATCATAGGGTTCTTCAATGAATAATCTATTGAATGACAAATCAGGGGTGACCCATTCAATATATGGGTATTCTTACCAGGAAAACGCTTGCTGCCGCCACGAGCAGGAATTATCGAAATGTATTTCATATTAACAGCATGTTAATTACTTATGATCTAATGTATTCAGAGAAACGAGTTCTCAGCACATTTAAATCGGTCTCGCCCAATATCTCATTATACTTCTCCTTGTCAAAAGTGGAATAAAACAACTGACTCATCAATTTCTTTATTTCTTCCATATAATTATCTTCTGTTCCACAATTGCTCATGCTTGTCATGTCTTTTTCACCCTCAGTCCATATATAGACAAATGGCTTATTAAACTTGGCAACTTCTATATTAGCATCCTCAGAAAATGACACCACCTTTTTGCATCGTAGTATATCATCACTTATCGGTGTGCCAACTGGAGAAATTGTCATTCCTTGTAAGGTATCATAAAGCAAAGATATGTCATTCTCACGGGATCGTGGTCGCATCCTCACCAATATATTACTATACTCTCTCTTTACATAAGCAAGGACCTTTTGCATTATTTCTTTGTTGATCTCTTTTACTTCTGTCATCAATAACAACAACTCATATTGTTCGCTATTGGAGATTATGCTTTCTGATGATTGCTGCAGTGTTTGTAAAGGTGCTCCAAATACGGTAATCCTACTGTCATCGATGCCATTATCAATATAAATACGTTTTTCACGTTCAGAGCAGCATAACACTCTGTCGCAAAATAAAGGTATGTAATTGGCAGACACTCTAAAGAAAATTCCGTGTTGCAGCATGGTGCAATTCTTTCCTTCTTTGTGCAAATCAATTACCGAAGATAGGAAATAATATTTGTCATGCTCAAAAATCCACTTTCCCTGAAATCCTGCCATCTGATGTAAGTATACTCTAACAACTTCGTCATAAATGGCAAAATGTGATAAAGCAAAAAGCATTCTTTCACATTCTTGTAGGTTGTTACTCACATACATATTACGCATAAATAACCTAACTTTTTTCTTTGCTTTTAGAATTTGCGCAACATGAATAGTCGGAAAAAAAGCTTTGACACCCTGCCCCTTGAAGAACTTGTGGTATTTGATTGCTGCTTTTACATGAAAATTAGGGAGATATATAATGCTGTATTTTAATTCTCCTGCTATTAATCCAATCGTTTTCGTACGGAAAACCGCGTCTGGGCAACTCACGAACACAAAGTCATCATTAGTATTTTTTACTCTCCGCTTTAATCCCAACAATGGATATAACACATTTGATAGCAATGCTAACAACCCATGAAATAGAAAAGGGCGCTTCCCTATCATGGACAACACTGAATTCCTATCTGCCTCGAAAGACAGCATATCAACCGCAGTGTCATCTACATTGAAGATGGACTTGATCAGAGACCTATTCCTTTCAAATAGATTTTGTTCCATAAATTACAGGTTGAACTTATCAAACATATCTGCATAGTCACTAAGCATCCTGTCAAAGGTATATTCCTCTTCAAAACGTCTACGTGAACCTTTCCCCAACGCCACCCAGTCAAATTCGGGCAATCTATTCAGAACTGTAACTAGTTCATCTATATTTGGGCTTATCAAAATACCATTGCGTTCATCAACTTGTTCTGGAATACCATCAACTTTAGTAGAAATAACAGGCAAGCCCGCACGCATAGCCTCAATAACACTAATTGGAAGCCCCTCGTTGCTGGACATTAACACAAAAATATTATCAGAACATAAATGCTGATGTACTTCTGAATTAGGTACATTCCCTAGAAAAGATATATGTTTCTGAAGTCCATATTCTTGACATTTTTCAAGCAGATTACCATAATCAGGGCCTATTCCCATCACTGTAAGATGACAATCTTTCAGAATTTCTGGATTCATTCTATGCATAGCCTCAACAATAATGTATTGTCCTTTCCGTTTATTTACCGTGCCAGTCGTTACCATCCGGTATTTGTGAGATGTGGATGCTAATGTCTCCACTGGAGTCATATCGTTAATACCATTTACTACTACCGATGTCTTATTTGCATATTCCGGATGATTTCCAAGAAAAACACGTTTGCCGTTCTGCGAAATCCAGACTATTTGGTCGGCATATTCAAAGGCGCAAATCAACATTTCTCTTGTTTTAGTCTGCTCTTTAGTGCCAACCAGTTTGGGTCTTCTTTGAGAAAATTGGTTGTCATCGTTACCAGGTCCATGGATAAACATAACAAGTTTAGCTTTTGTTTCTTTACGTCGCTCATAATAAAGATAACAACTGTAGAAATCATGGAATACTATTATGTCAGGTGTTCGACCTAACGCTATATATTGATCAATGCTCTTTGCTTGACTTTTTAATGCTCTATGGTATGCCCATGCAGAAGTGAACCGATTACTCTCAACCAAAGCATGTTTGCGTGCCTTTAACAAATCTTTCCACCCACTTTTCTGCTTGATAGATGTGGAAATAGGTGGTAAATTCTTCATTTCGTGCATTTCTGTCTTATTTGACAAAATGCCTTTTTTTACTATGCCTGGAACAAATATCCTCATCTCATAACCCCTACTAGCAAAATAATCAAGATTACTAAAAAGTCTCTTGATTGTTCCAGCAGGACCTATCGTTCTTCTAATATCAGAAGGATAAATTTCGTCTACTAATATCATTTTATAATCGTATTTTTAAAGGAAGCTGCAACATGTTTCCAATTTTCTTGTCCCACTCAACAGGATTGTAGTTTTCCAAACCAGAGGCGGGGAAGAAGGTTAGTTCTCCAAAGAGTATTCTTCCATTAACATTATACATGTCAACACGAATGAATGGGATTTCATTAGCTAATCTCTCTGCTAATGAAATCATTAAATCAAGTTCTTCTGGTTTACTAATATCAGCCTCTCTATCAGGCATAAATAAAGCCTCACCAAATGGCAATAATTGAAAGTCACGATTGTAATAATTGGCGTGATGATTAGTGAAACGTCCAATATCCACTTTCAAGAATTGCACCTTACCATTGAAGCAAAAGAACTTATAGTCACGCAGGTCGGAAGCACCAAGTGCAGGCTCTATGTAATCTTCCGCAATAATTCTTCGAGGCACATTCTTATAAGGCCACTCACAAGAATAGTAGGCAATATCTTGCTTCAAAGCTGAACGAAGTTTTTGAGAAATGGCGTTCTTATCAATTGTGTTCTTGTCTTTAATAATAACCACACCGTCACCACCTCCACCATGCGTAGTCTTCAACACAAAACGGTTTGGTAGAGCATCGAAATCTATTTCATCTGGGGTATCCCATAAGCCTAATGTAGGGATAACATATTCACTTCCGATCTTCTTTGCTACGTACTCTTTAACAGCATATTTATCAACCATAGTCGTGTATTCCGGGCGACGGTTGTAAAGCTTCAACCACTGGATTTTTTCTGAAAAGGTTTTAGGATGCCTCAAATTGAGGCGATATCCCATTTCCAATCGGAAACGAGTTTTCAGATACAATGCCTCCGACGGAAATAGTGGCTTTATTTTTTTACAAATTCGTAATAGTAATGGAGTCTTTCTCATTAATTTATTCTATCTATCTTTTTTTTATTTCGTCTTCTACCAGAAGTCGCATTCGTTCTATATGACTTTCATTAACTAAATAGTCCAATGTTTGAAGTAATTTACGTTTACTGATAATACGGTTCCCTATTTTCCCTTTGAATAACCATGATGTAAACTTATTATTAACTGGATTCAAAACATTTTTAAACATCCCCTCTGTCTTTTTACACCACTTCAGATACTCAGATTCCCTCAATTCATCTGATTCAATAATGTGATTATTCTCATTAAGCTTACCAAAAAAAACTTCTTTTTCTTGCCCTTTAATAACTCTAACTTTGGGTTCATCGGCACATTGGCGGTAAGGAATAATCGTAAACTTTATATCTTCTTCATGACATTCAATTTCTACCATATAACCACTCGTCCATCTATAATCATCTGGTTTCCCATCAAAGCAAAAGTTACCAAGCCCATAGAATATTGGTTTTCCTTTATAAACTTCATAACCACAATAGCAGTGTTGATGATGATTAATTATTACATCTGCCCCTGCATCCACAAAGAAACGATAAGTTTCTATCATCCTGTGAGATGGCAGCCAAAATAGTTCAACGCCACCATGAATAATCACGATTACCTTATCTGCATTCTTGCGTGCTTCTTGGATTGCATAATACTGTTTTACAATATTCAGGGGATTACTACCTGCAGATGTTCTATTCGCTATACTAAATTCATGTTCACAACAATTAATAATAGCCAACTTTTGCCCATCTATTGTTTTATATAAGTTTTTTGAGGCATCTCTTAAAGATTTGCCACCGCCAACATAGTCTATTCCATAAGTCTGAAGTGCCTCAATCGTATCATTTACCCCAACTTCACCATAATCATAGAAATGATTGTTTGCTAAAGTGAAACAACTAAAACCAGCCCATTTTAAAGCATCTACCCCTTTTTTTGAACAACAAAGGTTAGGACCGCACTTATCAATCGGTTTCGCTTTTTGTTCTACTACTGGGCATTCTAAATTGACTATAGAATAATCAACTCCTTTTAATGCTTCGCGAACATCACCAAAGACAGTCTCGTAATTCCCTTCTTCGATGGCCCTAATTACCCTATCCCTTGGACAATAATCTCCAGCTATTAATATCTTCATCGCTATTTCATTTCTGTATAAACATTACATCTACCATTTTATTGGTTTCCGTTCTATAATTAAAATACTTCAATGCAACTCCTTTCCCTTTTTTTCCTATCGCTTGAGATTCCATGGGGTGATTTACAACCCAGAGCAGGTTTTCAGCAAAGCCATCTATATCCTTACTCTCAGAAAGAAGCGCAGTCTGCTTATGTTCCAAAAACAACGGAATATCACCGACTCGTGTTATAACAACTGGGTTGCCTGTCAAAAGATATTCCCCTAGTTTGGTAGGAAAACCATTAGCGGCTTGTACACTATCCGGTCTTGCTAAAGCAAGTATTGACGCATTAACTAACAATTGTGGGACTCTTTTGTAATCAATTAATCCTGTAAAAATTACACGATTTTCTAACTGATGTTTTTTTATAAAATCATCCATAAATCCATTATAACGCCCTATAAGCCAAAGATTATACTCTGTTTTGTCCGCTATTTTGCTATAGGCCTCCAATAATAAATCCACCCCGTCCTTTGTATTACTCATATTACCACAATAGGCAATGTATGGCGTTAATACTTTTTCCTTTTTTAATTCAGAAAAACGACTCTCATCAGCAAACATATTAATAATATGAACTCGATCAGCAGGAATACCAATACCTTGATAAAAACGTTTGAGCGATGAAGAGATAACAAATATTCCCTGCAAACATTTGCAGTTTTTCAAATATCTCTCAGCTTTGTAAGTGCGAATTACGGTATGGTGTTCCGTAACTTCTTGATACAAGTGTAAGTCATTTCGTTTAACGAATAGATGAAGATAATCTCTGCAACCCAATAACAATATAACAGCTCCTTGCGGAATAGTCTTTATATATTGTTTTAACCTATAACAACTTAGATAATACTGGAAATAATAATCTGCTTTCTTTATATGCTTTTTCCATGTCCTTAATTCGGTAAAAACAACACTTTTGCAACAAGGGAATTCAGTCTCAGCTATACCAACTGATATCACCTTCACACTAATATTGTTATCAACAAAAGCTTTCACCATAGCATGAGTTCTATTAGAAACCGCATTCGATGATGAATACCCTTGAAGAAAAATATATAACACTTTAGAGTTCATAATGCTTTTACTTATTCCATATTCCCTTGGCTGTACCGTTTAATATCATCCTTGCCTGTAACGGTGACACGACGGCAGATACTCCATAAGAAATGATTGAGGCTAAAACAACTCCAATAGCTCCCATATTACATACTACAGCAAACACGTATGCCAATGGTATATTAACACAGGCCATAATGATATTAACTATCATTTGAATACGTATCTTGCCAACGCCATTTATAAAGAAATCAAATATCCTTATCCACATATCAAGTAATACCATTGTAGCAACTGCCAAGGCCATAATAATAGGCACCTCTGCTTTAGGACCTATCCATATTCTAAACACCAGCGGTGAGGCCAATGCTAACAATACACTACCAACAGTAAAACAAGCAAATATCATCTTCATGCGGTTCATGGTCTTTTTAATCCAATCAACACGTCTCATCTTCCAAGCTTCGGTATATGCAGACCACAACGGCGTAATAATGATAGTATAAGCAAGTAATGCGTATGAGAATAATTGATAAGAGAGTGAATATGCCGGCACACTCGCTGGGTCAACGAACTGAGATATCAGAAGATTATTTCCCGAATGAATGACTAGAAGAGCTAACTGTATAACAAAGAATTGCCATCCAAGTCCTAAAATTTCATTTGTAATATGGAAATCAATGCTTCTAAATGATGGTGCATACTCTTTCTCAACAAAACTAAAGAAGTACATACCTGCTATAATCGGAACCAAAGCAGAAATTGCACTCTGTATGACCGCTACATTATAGAGTGTTATACCATCATTCTTTAGCAAAATGACTACACTAATCAAATAAACAATTTTACCTATCAACTGGGTTACGTCCACCATATAGGCTTTCTGACAGGCATAGTATATTTTATTAATTACTGACGCTATAAACCTAATGAGGAAACAAGCCACCACACATAACGCCATTTTATCCAAAAGTCCCCTTTCTATTTCATCAGCATTTAATATAGTTTGCCAGTTAATATTGGGTATAAAAATAAAATATAATACGAAAATCGTTCCTGCTATAATAGAAAGCAAACAATATGAAGTTGATATTAATTTTTTTCCACGTGATACATCGCCTGCAACTCTAGCTTCTGTTAATCTGTTTCTAAGACCTTGGGTAATACCAAAATCAAACATATCTATCCATGAAATGATAGAAGTCAACGTGGCATACACTCCAAACTGATACTTATCCAATGCATTATAAACTAGTGGCATTGTAACAAGACCCAATATTACTGTGAGAAATTTGGCCACAAAAGATACAGCTGAACTGCGAACCACAATTTGTGTTCGCCTAGCATCAGGATTATCTTTTATTGTTTTTGAAAATATAATTCTGAAAGTTCTTTTAATCTTCTCTATTAATTCCATCTTTCTTTAAGCAACTACAAACTGCAACAACTTCTTTGTGTTGATATGATAATTGAAATTCTTTAATGCAAAAGCCTTTCCATTATTCCCTATTGATTCTCTCAGTGCCACATTTTCAAACATCTCTGTAAACGCGCTGCAAAGTGTTTCCGGACGATTGTCTTCAGTAAAGTAAACATTCTGTTTGTGCGTAAGATAGTTGACATAATCATCCGAAGCCACCATTACAATGGGATTACCAGAGAATAAATACTCTATAACCTTGGATGACAGCCCCCCCCCATAATAGCTGTCCTTAGGCTTGGCGACAACCATTAGTTTTGCATTGTTCATCAATCTTATATATTCTTCACGGGACACCTCCTTGGTAAAAACTATGTGATCTTCCAATGAGAGTGATTTTATAAGTTGCTGCAACTCATCATAATACTTCTGGTTTGAAATCCGCCCGATAAACTTTAAATCAATTCCGGGGTGTGTCTCGTAGAATGAAGCATATCCTTTGATAATATTTGAAAGGCCGTCTTTGGCATCAGAATGGACTGATCCGCTATATGCAATATATGACTTGACATTATCCTTTTCTTTATCAAGAATGTCATCAAAAGGCATGGTCGCTGGAACTATCAATGAATCTATCTCTTTGCCTAATACGTCCTGTTCGTACTTTTCAAGAGTCCTTGTCTCAAACACGTACTTATCAATACAGGATGACAAATGCCTATACTCTTCCCTTCTTTTTTCTGTATCTTCAATCAAATACTCAGGGTATTCACAACCAACCTGAACTACCTTTACGCCAAGTTGGTGACAAATCTGTGAATATTCAAAGAATTTATCATTAACATGTAAGATAAACAATGCAACAACATTGTAATCTCTTGTTTTCCTACGAAGGTATTGTTTAAGCCTATAGGTAGTCAAAAATCTATAAGAAAAAGATTTCAAATATTGGCTCTTGAAAGGATGACACCTTCCTGTTAGATACTTGTATTTGACACCCTTGTATTCACCAGACTTTTTGACAGTATTGTATTGTTCTGGCAAATTCGGATACAGGCACAGCACCTCTCCCTTACAGCCATGCTCCTGAAAACCATCCATAAATGTAAAGATGGCATTGTCAGATGCATTCCCGTATGGGAAAGGTACCGATGATAAGATAACTATGTAATTGGGCTTATGCTCCTTCATAGAATGCTTTTATCTTACTACAAATAGAAACAATCTCCTCATCCGTCAACTGTCCGGCAGAAGGCAGCCAAAGGCCTTTTTCACCAACCAGATTGCTAACGGGGAATTTGCTCTTATCTGGCTCACCATAGATATTCTTGTAGGCCACCTGCTGATTGATTGGCGGATACATCACACGGGTACCAACACCATGCTCCTTCATATAAGCCTGAAGTTCAAGCTTATTGTCAGCCAGCACATCAATGAACCAAGGAGTAGTACAAGAAAGATCCTGCTCAAAGAACTTCACGTTGGGGCAATCAGCCAGCTCTTTCTGATAGAGCTTCAGGATTTCTTTCTTGCGTTCAACACGCCAAGCCAACTTCTCCATCTGAACCAGACCAATGCAAGCCTGAAGTTCGGTAAACTTGAAGTTGAAACCAATGCTGTCGTGCACATCATTACCACCACCAGAACGGCCAAAGTCCTTCAGTCTCTTCAAACGGTAGATGATGTCATCATCATTGGTAATCAGAGCACCGCCCTGTCCTGTTGTGATAATCTTAGGAGCAGAGAAAGAGAAACTACCTACAGCACCAACAGTACCCTGGTGACGGCCATCAGGATAGCGCGAGCCAAGAGACTGTGCAGAGTCCTCAATTAGAATCAGGTTCTTCTCCTTGCAGAGCTTTACGAAAGCGTCAATACCAGCCTTAGGATAACGACCGTTGGCATTCACGAACATGATGGCTTTGGTCTTGGGAGTTATTGCTTCCTTTACCTTCTGTATATCCAAGCAAAGAGTCTCTGGTTCAACGTCAACAAATACAGGCTTTGCACCAAACATCTTCACAGAGTTAGGTGTGGCAATCATAGTGAAGTTAGGAACAATCACCTCATCACCGGCTTCAACACCAGCTGCCATTGCAGCAAGAGTCAAGCTGATAGTACCATTATTCACCACCACGCAATACTTTGCGCCAGTGTACTCAGCAAGCATTTGCTCAAACTTGGCGGTACGCTTGAACTCCGTGAGCCAACCACCTTCTTCCATATATTCGTTAATAGCCTGTTTCTCGCGCTCATCGAACCAAGGCTCCATCTGGGGAATAAATCTTTCTTCCATAACCATTCAATATTTATTTAACCTTCAAACTTTGTTTTATCTGTATCAACATCTACAAATGGACCATTCTTAGCCTCGATGATTTTGGTGTCATTCTCAAGGATTTCATAACCATGACCGCCATATGCGAAAATAGCGAGGTCGCCCTCTTTCAAAATAAAATCACCAATAGGGTTTCTATGCTCATCATAAAGAAGGCATTTCATGGAGCCCTTCTTCACATAAGTCATCTCTTGAGTACGCATAGCTTTGCGTTCGAAATCATTATGGATATGTGATGCCAGTTTCTTTCCAGCCTGATACCACCATGAACCAACCTGAACAAACAAGTTATTAGGGGTAAGGAAATTAAGTCCTTCTACCCAGTCTTCATCTCTGTAAATAATGGCAACCAGATAGCCATCGTGTTCAATTTTCTGCATATCTTTTGTTTATTTTAAATTATCTAAGCATTTATCTCTCTCTGAAAGTGTCGGGTTCTTAACTGGCCATTCTATTCCCAACTTCGGGTCGTCCCATCGAACTGAGAACTGGTCAGCAGCATCCACATAGTCGCCTAAGTAAGCCAGCTTGTAATGATACATCGCAGCTTCGCTCAATACCAGGAAAGAGTTACCAAATCCGGGAGGCAGGAGTACAGATACTTGATTGTCCTGATTGATGATAAACTTCTCCCACTTTCCGTATGTTGGAGAACCTGGGCGCAGGTCAACAGCCACCTGGCAAATCTCACCATACACACAAGTCACCAGTTTCCAAGTCTTGGTATCTCCATGAATACCACGAAGACAATTGTGGAAAGTCAAAGCAAACTTGTCGTGTTTGAATTCCAAATCCTTGGGAATATAGTTCCCCATCACTTCCTTGTGGAAGGTGGTAAACAACGAGCCTCTCAAGTCAGAGAACTTCTTGGTTCTAAACCACACCAAATCAGGAATAACCTCTGAATGGTGAATCTCAAAATCTTTTACGTCCATATCTCTTACCTCCAATTTACATTGTACCAGACCACTCTTCTTTTTCAGCAAGGTTCACTTTTACCTGCTCACCAGCACGTTCAACGGCAACCTTCTCAACATCATGCTTAACCATCAGAGCTACCAACTCCTCAAATGATGTCTTGGACGGATTCCAGCCCAAGCGTGCCTTTGCCTTGGTGGGATCCCCCCAAAGGTTGACCACATCCGTAGGACGGTAGAATTCAGGGCTAACCTCAACCAGTACCTTGCCAGTCTTCTTGTCAATACCCTTTTCGTTCACACCTTCACCTTCCCACTTCAATTCAATACCTACATGATGGAATGCCAAATTTGCAAACTCACGGACCGTATGCTGAACACCAGTTGCAATTACAAAGTCTTCTGGTTCATTCTGTTGAAGAATCAGCCACATGCATTCTACATAATCCTTAGCATATCCCCAGTCACGTAATGAACTCAAATTACCAAGGTAAAGTTTATCCTGCTTACCGGCAGCAATACGAGCAGCTGCCAGTGTTATCTTGCGAGTTACGAAAGTCTCTCCACGACGCTCAGACTCATGGTTAAACAGAATACCAGAGCAGCAATACATATTGTAAGCTTCACGGTATTCCTTCACAATCCAGAAGCCGTAGAGCTTGGCCACAGCATACGGGCTATATGGATGGAAAGGGGTGCTCTCATTTTGGGGAACCTCTTCTACTTTACCGTAAAGTTCCGAAGTTGAAGCCTGATAGATACGGCAGGTCTTTTCCAAATGGTTGGTACGGACAGCTTCAAGAATACGAAGCACACCTGTTGCATCTACATCTGCTGTGAACTCAGGAGAGTCAAAAGAGACCTGAACGTGGCTCTGTGCAGCCAGATTATATATTTCATCTGGTTTTACCTTGTCAACCACCTTAACAAGAGACATGGAATCACCCATATCAGCATAGTGCAGGTGAAACTTAGGATGCCCCTCAAGGTGAGCAATACGTTCACGAAAATCTACAGAGGAACGACGGATAATTCCATGCACCTCATACCCCTTCTCAAGAAGAAACTCGGAAAGATAGGAGCCATCCTGGCCGGTAACTCCAGTGATCAATGCTTTCTTTGCCATATTACTATAATTAATATATTTCAAAAATTAATATTATTAGGAATCAATTTGCAGTTTCCTTTATTCACCAGTTGTGTATTCATGAAATCACTTCTAACACCCTCAGGATTATATTTGGTTTTTACAACACTAGCTATAATTGATGCCAAATATTTGCCGTCTTCATCTGTTGACGTTTCTGCATATGAAAGGAATAGTCGGTTGCCTGGCTCAAGATATTGCTTTATTGAGTTGATTACTCCATTATCATACAAGTCAATAATACCATTATGATATCCCACGTAGAGTATGTCTTTAATATCTATGAGGCCTTCTGAATCGATACGACCTTGATAAATCACAAAAATACCCTTTAAACTTGAAATTTGGAATGCATATTCTTCCCAAGTATAGCCGTAGAAGTACAGTTCAAACTTTTTCATTACTTCTCTGCTATATTCATCTGTACCGCTTTTCTTACTGCCTCCTCCGAAGTGAATTTTGGAGTCCATCCCATCAAGCGAAGATGCGAGACATCATATCTGTACTGTCGTACATCACCCTTCCAACCGCTATACCTACCACCGTAATGGATAGGTACGTGTACACCAACCTCATCCATCACTATCTGGGCAATTTGTTCAACGGTAACATTAGAATCAACACCAACTAAATAAGTATTGTAGGGTTCATTGGTTTTCTCCAGAATCGTCATCACACCTTCAACCAAGTCGTCAATCCATATATAGGGCTTTGTCTGTGTACCATCACCATATACTTCAAGAGTTTCCGGATGACCTTTAAGTCTCTTGATAAGATCAGGAATAACACCATGAGCCATATTGGGACCTACGGCATTGCAGAAACGAGCTATCCATACTTGGAAATCATGCAGGCTGCTGTATGAACTCACAAAGGCTTCACTAGCCAACTTCGCAGCCCCATAGTGAGAAATGGGTCGCATGATGGAACGGTGCTCCTGCAGGCGTTCTTCTGCATTGCCATATACTGTAGAAGAAGATGCATAGAATAACTTCTTGATCTCATAGATGCGCATCATCTCCAAAACACTCAGTGTAGTCTGCAATGTGTTTTCAATATCTATAATAGCACTTTCCTCGCCTTTATTCACATCAGCATTCGCTGCCAGATGAAAAACCATGTCAAATGGATGCTTGTCAAATACAGCCCTTAACTTGATGGTATTATTCACATCAAACTCGTAGAATGTGAACTGGGGGTGTTCTTCCAAACCCTTCAAGTTCTCAAGACTTCCATTGGAAAGGTTATCAACAGCTACAACCTGATGTCCCTCCTTTACTAGCCTTTTGCAGAGATTGCTTCCAATGAAGCCTGCCCCGCCTGTAACTAAAACTTTCAATTTTATTTCCCATTTTGACGGAATAACCGTACCAATGACCTATTTGTCCCGTCGTTTATATAGTTCATTCCATTATTCAAAACACTCTTCGAATCAATCTCAACATTGATTTGTCCGCTGTTTTTTTCTCTTATTAAGACTCCCCCCAAATGGCTATTAATGATATTTAAATTTCCTTTGGCATTGCCTTTAACTTGTACCAAATAGGGAACGTCTTTTTTTTCCCCTTCACTAATGCCACAATCAATAATCTCCGCATCTACTTCAGCGTAATCCTCAAGATTACACAGATATCTACTTGTTGTTCCTTCACTATTTTGAATATCGTGTAATACTAATCCACTTAATATACACCCTATATTATCCGATTCATCTAGCGCCCCACTATCACGAAGAAAATCACATATATGAAAAAATCCTGTTGGTGGAGCACGTTTAATCGTCGTCGTAACTCGAATATCTTGATGATGACATTTATCTGATCTAAAACGAAAATCTGCGTTCTCCTTTAGACCAGTTCCATAAGACTGAAAACCAATTACCCTTTCTCCTGTTTTTATCTCAGGAATGATTGCTGTGATATCCAAATGGTCACACCCTTTCATATCCAAGACTTCTTTTCCGATTGCGTCAGTTCTTAAATAAACAGCATCCTTTATCAATATATGAGTCTTCGTCTCCAATGGATTATAACCCTCGTATCTTATTTTGGAATTGGAAACCCCTGTACAATAAAAGCCACGGTGTGGATTTGATACTTTAATATCTAAGTCGAGACTATCACCACAATACAAAGCCAATCCATAACCGACATTATTTGATTTTACCTTTATAATTGAATTATAGAGGCCTCTCCTTGGTGTATCTTTTGGTCTTGTTTCATTGTGTACCCATACACCACTTCTCAATATACAATCCCCATTCTCTTGGCTACAGTTAAAAAGATTTATGCCCTCGCAATCTCCAAGGCATTGAATAAATGTACACCCCGAAGATCTTTTGAAATTATGACAATTGTGTTCAGCAACATCGTGAAAGACGAAATTACGAAATGTAACATTCTTTACGTTACGAAAAGTGACAACAGGCTTTATTGATTCGGATTTGAAGACAAAAACATTGTATATTGTATTTCCATGAAATACGATTTCTGCGCCACTGTCAATATTTGCAAAAGACACCAAACCATCCACTCCTGAGGCATTTTTCATACTGATTCTGTAGTCTCTATACAAATCACACCTTACTCCATTCTCGATAGCATTTTTTATAAGAAACTGAAATGTATGGGTATTATCTTTTGAATCAAAACAACGATCATCAAGGTTATCAACGATGATGTTACCATCAAAATAACAGTTACGAAATTGTGGTCTTCCTTTTATATTAACGGAGTCAAAACTAATAGATCCATTGGCAAACACTCCACCTTTAAATTCTAAGGTACTGCCACGAGAAACTCTAAGGCTCTTCCCCTTTAAATCATATTTCTTTGTGATTCGATATATGGAATTATCTTTTGACGAGATGAATGATTTAATATCTATACTATTATCATAATAACCATTAATCCGAGAATAAAAAAGTTGTTTGCATGCAACGCCCAATGGTACTATAGCCATTATAAACAATATGCATAAATTACGTCTCATAACTACAAGAAAGCACTTAATTCTCTGATTATGTATATCCTTTCTAGAAAGTAGAGGACAGGATTATCAAGTTATTCGTGCTCTAGCAAGCGTCTTCTGATGTCGCCGACCGGAACCTTTATTATGAGAGTCCCTGACAAGAGCCTGCCCCCATACATAACGATTTTTCATATTTCTGCCTCACGGCAGTATCAACTTGTTGGATAATTCTAACTACTAATATTTTAATCTCCCGAGGATTAACCAAATTAACTAATTGCCTGTCTGAAATCCTTTAGTACATGACGCAATCTGCCAAACCGTATAGGATCTTTTACGACTATTTCGCTTTCCATTTGAGACAAAAATGGTACAAGAGGAACTAATGAAGCGCGTTGCAATTCTGTTGACTGTGAAATCGATATTAATTCTTCTATAAGCATTCTTACACGCTTACGGAACAGGAGAAGACTAACATCTTGTGTTGCAACAATACTTCGTATGATTTCGTTGCAAAAACTAAGCGAATAGGCTATATTCATAATAATCTCCTGCTGTGTAGACTCTAAACGTAATTTCGCGCCTTCAAAACTATTATCAGCTTTCATAAACTCTACTGGTACATATTTAACACCTTTCAGTAGAGTTTTCTTATAATTGGTGTTTGCCTTCTCAGCATTATCAGAAACAATGCGTTGTTCTCTAGCAGCTTGGCTTAAAAGCCTATCTGCCTTTTGTGCATGATCCTTGGCGAAACCGAAGAGTTTCTCTAATCTGTCAATCAATTCCATAGTTAATCATCGATTTCATCAGCTGGAAGTGCTTCTTCGTCGATATTCTCTGCTTCTTCGCCATTCTGCGTCACGCTTTTTATCTTATGCTCAAGATTCTCTATTTCTTTGAGTAGAGTTTCTAATCGCATTTGAGCACTTGTCAATGCCTTTTCTACATCATTTTTCTTTCCTTCTATTGTTGTATCAAACTCCGAAAGTATTTGTTGCTCTATTATATTTAATTTATCAACAAAATCATTAGACGCCTTTTCTCTTTCGCCCTCAAGTAAAACCTTACCCTCATTGAGGGTTGCTGTCTTTGCTTCTTCCATTTTGGCATTGATTCCACCCAAAGCCGAGGTGCTCTGATCTTGAAAATTTTTAATTTGGCTCTCATATTGTGTCTTAAAAGAGCCAATTACACCCGTTGATTTTGACTCAAAATCAGATAACTTTGAAGATGCATTATTGTCGAAAGTGGACAATTTGCTTGCCGAGTCGCGCATATTTCTTTTTATTCGTTTCAAACTTTCCCTACTCTGCTGCTCCATCTGCTCAGACTTCTGGAGAGAGAAGAAACTAAATACCAAGAATACTATTGTCAGGATACCAGCCCAAATTTCAAATGAACCAAAATTATCTTGTATATAACTCTGCTGAACCTCAAGGAGCGACTTAATCTCTTCTTCAAATATCTCACGATTATCCTGAGATTGTTGGAAAACCATAAAAGGTTGCTTACTATTTATATTCTTCTTAACTGTATGCCTCTCGTAAATTTCAACAATCCTTTTCTGGTTTTCTTCCAGTCCTTTAACTTTTATTCTAACTGCCCAGATATAAACTATGGCGCATGCGAATACAGTGACAAAGAAAAACACAAGGAGACCATACTTCTGCATCCATCTATCTTTATCGTTGTCATCGTCCGCATCTGAAGGTTTATCGGAATCTGTTATCTCCTCCACATTTGTTCCTGCAGTCCCAATTGCAACATCTTTGCAACTTTCTCCCTGCATCTCTTGCTGCTGTTGCAGTAGAGCTTCATCAATTGTTTCAACCTTGCACATATCAAGTATAGAAAAGGTTTAAATCGTCTCCTGTGATTGTTTTTCAATCCATTCCCAAGCTTCCTTTGGCATCCAGCCATTTCGTGAATTTAAATAGATTTGGAATAAAAGGAAACGTTTGTTTGGTATAATCTTTAAAATTTGCTGAGTTAACACATTAGAATCATTTCCGCTTATTAGTATGTAGGACGATTGAAGATAATGAAACCAAGAATAGAGTCCTTGCATGGATGTTATTCCCTTATGTATTGCATTATAGTCAAGATTATCATCTGTATCAAACATCAAGGCATAAGCATATCTATTCATCTTCGCCTCCTTTCTCCTCTATTGCAAAAAGTTCTTCCGTATAAGGATTGGCTATATCAACCAAATGGCGCATATCAACTTTCTTATAATTCTCCTTATCTCCAAGAATACTTAAGGATTGTTTCCTTAAATTGTAACTTTCAGACCTTAAATAGTCTGGCTTAAATATGGCAAAGCCAACATAAGCAAGTAAAACAAGAACTAAAATGGCCCCAGAAAACCACAGAAGTACTACAATCAGCCACTCTGGTAGCTTCAAATATGCTGATACTATGATGAATACCAACATAATAACAAGCAATTTTATTAATGGGTCAACAACACTCTTAACTCTTATACTTGTAAAAGCTTGTGACAGTGACCTAATAAAATGAGGTAATTCCGGGTTCATTATTTAACGTATTACCTTATATAACTCTGGCAGCCATAGTTTTCATAACATCCCGTCTTCAGCATCTCTTCATACCAGCCTACAGCAGCGACGCTGCCTAAGTATCAATATCATATTTCATAATAGCATAATAAACCAGCTTCATCGAATAATCGGGGCGCTACTAACCGTCAAAACTGCACCAGTGCTGATTTTGAAATCATTATACCAAATTTGGTATGCCTGCCAGTTCATTTTGAATATACTGGAGACTAGCAATCTTCTCTTTCGTCTCCTCCAGATTCAGAATTCTCGTGTTATTTGAGTTGAATTCATCAATCAATGCACGCTTTACATCGCCCTCCTTGAAATACTTATCGTAGTTCAAATCACGATTGTCAGCAGGTACTGCATAGAAGTTGCCCATATCAATGGCCTTAGCAGCTTCTTCCTTGGTGAGAAGGGTCTCATACATCTTTTCACCATGGCGGATACCAATAACCTTAATCTCTTCCTTCTTTCCACCAAACAGCTCACATACTGCCTCTGCCTGGGTCTGGATAGTGCAGGCTGGAGCTTTCTGAACGAGAATATCACCATTCTTACCGTTTTCAAAGGCAAATAGAACCAAATCAACAGCCTCTTCCAAAGACATGATGAAGCGGGTCATCTTCGGTTCGGTGAGGGTGATGGGATTGCCCTTACGAATCTGGTCAATCCAGAGAGGGATCACACTACCACGGCTACACATCACGTTACCATAACGTGTGCAGCAAATCTTGGTATCGCCACTGAGTCTCGACTTTGCAACTGCTATCTTCTCCTCTATTGCCTTGGTGATACCCATAGCATTGATAGGATATGCAGCCTTGTCGGTGGAG
>JAEEGL016510860.1_pt1 | contig 34795 bp, 40 predicted proteins | sample 9134231 | NCBI WGS metagenome assembly JAEEGL01 (sample SAMN16246548, study PRJNA631951) | gut metagenome | biome: gut microbiome; feature: rumen; material: fiber-attached | host: Bos | place: Iran: Karaj | collected 2018-10
AAGGCATTTGATTAGCAGATGCCTATTGTCGGAATCTTTTGGTACGACCCAGAAGACCACACTCTTTTCGTGGTGCTCAAGAAAGAGTGTACGCCACTAGAGGGGGAAGATGCAGCGGAGAAAGGCAAGCCCTTCATCAACTATCCCCAGTTGCACCGACAAGTTTGGGCAAAGGAATATTTTAAGGCACAGGCGAAACATCTCGAAACCAAGTTCAAAGGAGACTACACACAAGTGCCTCGTGGTCGAGTAGCTTGGACAATAGATAAGTTCATTGTGTTGGTAGGGAAGTGGGCAGAGCCAATCCAAGAAGAGCTAACGGAACTTCTCGAAAAAGAGTTTGCTTTGCCATACTTTGAGTTCGTGTATGATGTGCATTGGGATTTAGGCCACGGTTGGTCCGGAGATATGCCTCACTAACACGATAAGGTATTAATAAGTTTTCGTTCTTTGACTCTTTAGAGCAAAGGCGCGCTTTAATGCGCGGAATTCGTCACCGTTAAGGTTATCGTTAAGGTTAACGTTAAGGTTAAGGTTAAACACACCATGATTTACGACCATATAAACAACCTCGAAACATACACCGCCATTTCCGAAGACATTCGTATCGGATTGGAATTCCTTCGCGATGCCAAGCCTGACATAGAGAATGGCGTCTATCAACTTAATCCACGCGTCAAAGCCATCGTCTCCGAGTACGAGACCAAGCCTCAGAACGAGAACGGCTACGAAGCACACCGTCAGTACATCGACATACAGTACACCCTGAAAGGCCAGGAACGCATAGCTTATCTCCCCATAGAGAAGCTTACCGAAACGAAACCCTACAGCGAAGAAGGCGACTTCGCCCTATATACCACCACTCTTCAACCACAGGAGATGACCATCGGAGAAGGTTACTTCGCCATCTTCTTCCCTCAAGACGGTCACATGCCAGGACTCTGCTCAGCATCCCCCGAACCCGTCAAGAAAGTCGTAGTTAAATTAAAGATAATCAACTAATGTCCGAAGCTTCACAAGCCAATAACAAACGCATTGCTAAGAACACTTTGATGCTCTATGTTCGTATGCTAATTAGCATGGCTGTGGGACTATACACATCTCGTGTTGTCTTGCAAGTCTTGGGCGTAGAAGACTATGGCATTTATGGATTGGTTGGTGGTGTGGTAGGTTTGTTCGCATTTTTGAATGCTTCTATGTCTGGCGCGACATCACGCTTCTTGACTTATGAGCTTGGACGAGGGGAAGAAGAGAAACTTGCGGATACGTTCTCAATGGCATTCTGGGAGCATCTGATTATAGCTGGTATCGTGTTCATTATTATTGAAACATTCGGTATATGGTTCTTAAATTACAAGTTGGTCATTCCAGAAGGGCGAATGTTTGCTGCAAATATATTGCTACAGCTCTCAGCTCTTTCAATGGCTATTAGCGTAACACAGGTACCATACAATGCAAGCATAATTGCTCACGAAAAGATGGATATCTTCGCATATATAGAATTGGTGAATGTGTTTTTGAAACTGGCAATAGTTTACTTGCTGCTAATAGGAAACTTTGACAAGCTTATTTTCTATGGCATACTTACACTTGCTGTAGCCATAATTGTAGCGTCAATATACCGTATATATTGCATAAGACACTTCAAAGAGTGTCATATCCGATGTGTATGGAGAAAAGATATTTTCAAGAAGATGTTCGCATATTCAGGGTGGGATCTTTATGGGAATATGAGTGTCACACTCAGACAACAAGGCACCAATATGCTTATTAATATGTTCTTTGGTGTCGTCTTCAATGCTGCCAGTGCATTAGCATCCACTGTAATGGGAATCATTTCAGGTCTGTCATTTAATATCGTAACTGCTTTCCGTCCTCAGATAATTAAGAATTATGCAATAGGGAATTATGAAGAGTGTAATATGCTCTTATATCGTGCTAGCAAGTTTACAGCTTTGCTCTATACCCTCATAGCAATACCAGCTTTTTTTAAAATGGATTTCCTGTTGTCTGTATGGTTGACAGAGGTCCCCCCCATGTGCAGCACATTTTGCCGCTTTTTATTGGTAAGCAGTTGCTTCACAATGTTTATATGTGTATTGAATGTAGGTATCCATGCTACCGGTAATATCAAAAGGCTAAGTTTCCTCAGTGGAAGTTGTTTCCTCATGGCACTTCCCATTATTTATTTGGGTTATAAACTCGGGTTATATGTTCAGTTCTCTTATGAAGTCGGCATTGCTGTTGCAATAACCGTTATGACAATAAACCTTACAATCTTGAAACATCAAATACCTTATTTCTCCATACACAAGTTCTTGGTTAATTGTTTAATTCCAATTTTGCTGGTCGTAGCTAGTTCCGCATTATGCAATCTTGTTCTAAACAGATATGTCACAGAATCCACTTTCTGGTGGAATGCTTTAGCTTTTGTCCTTTCGATTGTTATCAGCGCCATAGCCATTACTGTATTTGGCCTCACTAATGCTGAAAGGAAAATGGTAATAACAACAATAAAGTCTAAAATTAGCAGGAAGTAATGGCTACAAAAATACTTTCTATAATTGTTCCTGTTTACAATGTGTCCAGGTATCTGTCTGGTTGCATAGAAAGTATCTTAAGTCAAGAGTTTCAAGACTTTGAACTGATTCTCGTTGATGATGGTAGTGTTGATGATTCAGGCAAGATTTGTGATGAATATGCAGGGAAAGATAATCGCATCCTAGTGCTTCATCAACAGAATGGAGGCGTAAGTTCTGCCAGGAATGCAGGAATTGAAAATGCTTCGGGCAAGTATATCGCTTTTGTGGATGCAGATGATTCCATAGAACCTAATATGTATTCCACAATGGTAACTAAGGCAGATCAGAGCGGTTCTGATTATGTAATATGTGGTATAAAAATACTATTCGCAAATAACACGGAAGATATACATTACTCCTTGCCTGAGAACGTGCTCATGAATAGGGATAGTGTCATTAAAGTCTTGCTATATTCTATATACTCAAATGAGAACATCATCAATTCTCCGTGTAATAAACTGTATAGGCTGGATTTAATTCGGAACAACCAAATAAGATTCCTCAAGAGACGTAGAGCAGAGGATTGGCTATTCAACATTAGATATCTTGAAAATGCACAGTCTGCTTTATATATAAACGAGCCACTTTACAATTATGTGAGAAATAACGAGTCTGTTATGTCGCGAGTTTTGCCAGAGCAATATGAAATATGGAAGGAAAATGCTCAAATCCGCAAGGAGATAGCAGAACATTATCAAATGGTAGTTGATTGGAAAGAGGTGAACAAAAACTTTCTTATGGGGGTGATACCATGGATAGTTGCGATGAATAGACAGACGAAAGACTTTAGTTTCAATTCCGTTTTTGAAGACAGAGATTTCAAAGAAGCATGTAAAAACTCACATCGCCTCGATAGCATAAGGATGGAGTTGACACGTAAAATGATTAACATGTCATTACCTGGAGTCGCACGTCTGTTGTGCAAGATATGATTGACTTTGATTTCAAGAAAGACTGTACAGGATGTAGGGCTTGTGGTGATGCCTGCCCTAAATCGTGCATATCCTTTGTCGAGGATAGGGATGGATTTGTCATTCCTTCTGTAAATAAAGAGACGTGCATTGACTGCAAACGTTGCGAGCAAATATGTCCTGCTCTAAATAACTGCAAGAATACAACAGCTATCGCAAAATGTTACTCAGCCTATCATGTTGATTCTGATATTAGGCGGGAAGGCTCGTCTGGTTCGGTGTTTTATGCTCTTGCTGAAAGTATTATTCAAAATGGTGGTGCCGTATATGGTGCTGCCTTAGATGACAACTTACAACTTCATCACACTCGGGCTACCGATATGCATGGCGTTTTGAAGCAGATGAAGTCGAAGTACATTCAAAGTGATACAACAGGTATTTACAAACTAGTAATCCAGGATTTAGGAGATGGCAAAGAAGTGTTGTTTGTGGGTACACCTTGCCAAAGTCAGGCATTACATAGTTTAGTCCCTACTCGGCTACGAGATAAATTGCTTCTCGTTGATATAATATGTCATGGTGTACCATCCCAAAGCCTTTTCAATCAAAGCATACATCAATATGAAATAACTCACAGTTGCAAGGTTACAGGCTTTTCCTTCAGAGAAAAAACGGCAAGTAGTTTACGTAACTATAAAATAGAGTACACGGCAGCTGATGGTGTGAACCACACGAAAGTCGGAGATTTAGACGATATTCCCTATTGTCAGGGTTTTTTCTATCAAATCACGAAGAGAAATTGTTGCTACGATTGTAAGCAAAGAAGCATTAACCGAGCATCAGATATCACGCTAGGTGATTTCTGGGGGATAAACAAATTGAAACCAGAGATTGAAGATTTTGAGCAAGGCTATTCTTCGGTCATTACCAACACAACAAAAGGTGAACAGTCTATTACCGGGTTAAAATCTTGTGTCGTATCGCAAATCAAAGACGGGGTGTCTTTTGTCGTTGATCACAACCATGCCTATACCAAAGCTGATGAGAAGAGTTTGCGTCGAAGTCTATTCTTCTTCTGTCTGCGACATTTGGGATACTCGTTTTGTGAGAAGCATTTCCTTCAAAAACGACCAAAAGTTACGGACAGATTGCTAAACTCTGGTATAATTAGAATTGACAGAGTGATTAATCATATTCAACCATTATGGAGAAAAAGATAATAGGTTACACAACAGGTGTCTTTGATATGTTCCATATCGGCCATCTCAACATTCTTCGTCGTGCCAAGGAGAGATGCGACTATCTCATCGTGGGGGTCAGCACAGACGAGTGTGTGCAGTCATACAAGCACAAGACACCTATCATTCCATACGAACAGCGTGCAGCTATCGTTGAGGCTATTAAATATGTTGATGAAGTGGTTCCTCAGGAAACGATGGATAAAATGGCATTCCTTCAGAAGCGTCATTTTGATGTAATGTTTCATGGGTCAGAATGGAAAGGGACAGAATTGTATAATCGATACGAAATGGAATTCGCTCAATATGGAGCAAGAATAGAATATCTGCCACATACTGATGGAATATCGTCCTCAATGTTAAGAGATAAAATATAAAGTATTATGAAACCAACTGAAGAAGAAAGGAAACGATATAAAGAAATAATTTGTCAGATAGCTAAAGCATTTGATGCTTTCTGCTGTAAACATGACCTTCGTTACTTTGGTATAGGAGGGACTGCAATAGGTGCTCTCCGTCATAAAGGGATTATACCATGGGATGATGACATAGACTTTGTGATGCCCCGTCCCGACTATGAGCGTTTTCTGGAAATATGTGATGAGTTGCTTCCAAAGTATGAGGTGTTTCATCATCGCAAATATCCTCTCTACCATCTTACTATGGCTAAGATGTGTGATGCCAATACATCATATCTCTCATCATTTACTCAGAAGCAAATGACAGGTGCATTTATCGATATCTTCCCTATTGATGGTTGCCCAGGTGAAACAAAAGAAGAACGTGTGAGATTTTTTAACGACTATCGAAAACTTCGTGCAAAGGGTGAGGCTATTCAGAATTGGTATCCGCCTAAATATTTATTGTCTCTTATACATACAAAAAACTATAAAGCGATACCTAATGTTATGAGTAGTTTTTGGTATCACATCATTGGTAAGAAGAATGATGTCTTTGAAAAATGCGATAAGATATTGATGGCCAATCCTTATGACACTTCAGAATATGTTGCATATTTTAGTACATATCGGAGTGCAAAGATCATTTCGCCTCGAAAATGGTTCGATGATTACTACTACGCAGATTTTGAAGACTTTAAGATTCGCCTCCCCAAGGGTATTCATGAGTATCTTACACAATTGTTTGGAGATTACATGACTCCCCCTCCTCCAGAAGTTATTGCTATTGACGATCATGGATATGCTTTTATGGACTTGGATAAACGTGTTACATGGGAAGAGGCTCATAAAATATGTAAAGAGAATTGAATTTTTAAATTATAATCCTATAAATTATGTTTATAAAAGAAGTATTAGAGCCTGTTATCGCAAATATACAAAAATTCGCAGATCGAAATGCGTTTCTAATTGATAATAAATTTTATACATATTCTCAATTTGGCGATGTTATAAGTAAAATACGTGATGCTATTTCTATGGTAAATCATAAGAATCCAATTATTGGTCTTGTCATAAATGATGACATAGAAACATATGCATCAATTATTGCGTTATGGTTAGAAGGATGTGCTTATGTGCCTCTTAATCCCGGATGGCCGATAGAACGATGTCTAGATATTATAAATCAGGTAAAACTTGATTTGATCATTGATTCATCACCAATTACGAGATATAATGATCTTAATGTTATTAACCCCATCAATCTATTATATTCGCGACCAAATTACCAGATTAGAGAAAATATAGATGATGACGAGACAGCATATATATTATTTACTTCTGGTAGTACAGGCAAGCCCAAAGGTGTTCAGATTACTCGCGGAAACATTGCTGCATTCGTTGATTCGATGGATAAAATCGGACTAAACATTTCAGAAGTGGATTGTTGTCTACAGCCGTTTGAACTTAGTTTTGATTTTTCAGTCTCTAGTTATCTGATTCCATTAATAAAGGGGGCATGTATCTTTACAATTCCCAAGAAAGCTACTAAATATATTTATATTGCAGCATTATTGGCGGATTATAAACTTACCGTTCTTCAAATGGTTCCTTCCATGATTCGTAATCTTCTTCCTTATATGGATGAACTAGAGTTGAAAAGTGTTCGTTATAACATACTGTGTGGAGAAGCATTAACAGGTAAAATTATTAGAGAGTGGCATAGAGGCAATCCATCAATGGTTAGTTATAATATGTATGGACCTACAGAGAATACAGTTTTTTGCACTTATTATATGATTTCAGAGGATAATGTTGAAAACCCACTTGCCGGCAATGACATCGTTAGTATTGGAAAATCATTTAAAAATTGTGGATTATTGTTACTAGATGAGAATGATAAAATAATCACTTCTCGTAATGTGGAAGGCGAACTCTGTTTATGTGGCAAACAATTAACTCCAGGATATTGGGAAAATCCGAGAGAGAATGCTTCACAGTTTCTTGAAATTGAGGATGTGCGATATTATCGCACAGGTGATATTTGTTATTTGGGAAGCAATAACAACTTGATGTTTGTAAGTCGAAAAGACTATCAAGTTAAGATAAATGGATTCCGTGTAGAGCTTGGAGAAATTGAAAATCGATACACAGAACTTTCAGGTGGGAGATTCTGTATAGCAATTCCATTTGCAGATTTCAATGGAAATACAGAACTTGCAATTGTAGTAGAAGGTGAAGAATACGATCTTAAAGAACATAAAATTGCACTTTCAAAGTTATTACCACCCTATGAAATCCCTTCAAAGTGGTTATTTATGAAATCTCTTCCAGTTAATCAAAATGGTAAGATTGATCGAAAAAAAATTAAAGAACATTTTAATTTGTAAAAAATATGCTTATAATTTCAAGAATAATTAATAAAATAAATCTTATTCTAGAAAATAAGAGGTATCATAATCTTGCGTCGGGTGTAGTAATCCCCCACGATGTTATAGTGTCCGTTCCTGATAATCTTATCATGCTTGAAGGATCAGAAATTGAACCGGGAACGGTGATTTTAAATAATCACTCCAAAGTCATATTTGGGAAATATTCCGGATCGGGACCTAATCTGACAATTATTGCTGGGAATCACATGTCTATTGTTGGCAAATTTCTCATGCAAGTAACCGATGAAGATAAGAAAGAATTGGATCCAAACGGACAACAAGATCAAGATGTTGTTATAGGCGAAGATGTATGGTTAGGTGCAAATGTGACCTTATTAAACGGAGTACATATTGGTAGAGGCGCAGTTGTCGCAGCCGGATCTGTAATAAGAACAAAAATACCTCCATATGCCATTGTCGCAGGTAATCCCGCCAAAGTTGTAGGCTTCCGGTTCACACCTGAACAAGTTGAAGAGCATGAAAAAATATTATATCCAGAAGAAGAGAGATTAACACGAAATATACTTGATAAGAATTACAAGAAATACTATTTAGATAGACTAAAAGAAATTAATAATTTAATAAGAATTTAATAACAGTTTTATACTCGGAAATTATGACACGAAAAGAAATTTTAGAGAAGTTAACTCCTATTTTCCAGGAAGTGTTTAATGATAATGAAATGGAAGTGAATTTGGAACTTACATCTGATGATATTGATGAATGGAGTTCCGTATCACAGGCACTTCTGATAACAGAAATTGAACAAAAATTTGCTATTAGGTTTAAGCTGTTGGAAGTTGCAAAGATGGATAATGTCGGAACTATAGTTTCATTTATAGAAGAGAAAATTGTCTAATCCGACATGCAAATGTCATCTCAACGTAATTATGCTCTTGACCTGTTGAAGTGCTTTGCCGCTTTAATGGTGGTCTTCCTTCATTACAACAAAGTGATGGGAGAATTTGGAGTACTTTATTCCGAGATTGTCCGCTCCATTACAAGATTAGCTGTCCCATTGTTTTTTATGATAACTGGCTATTATCTTCCTGTTATTGTTGAAAAAGATGGCCAAAATCAGCAGATTATTAAAATTCTAAAACTTGCTTTTGGCTCAACAGCATTCTATTTTGTGTATCGCCTAATTGATGCCAGTTTCACATCGAGTGTATCAGGATGGCTGACTTCGCATTATACAATAGGTTCAGTTTTTTCATGGATATTTTTGAACGATGATCCTGCATGCTATCACCTATGGTATCTTTATGCGTTGTTGTATTCTGTGTTATTCTACGCTGTCCTATATCACTTCAAACTGCAACGTCATATTGCAATTATAACATTATGTTTGTTTATATTAGTGTTTGTTGCTAATTATACAGAGGTCATCTTTGTTCGGAACTATCTTCTGGGTATCCCGTGTATTGGTTGTGGGGTGTTGGTGAGAGAAAAACAATTAAAGGTTACATACAGACAAATTTTCATTCCCCTATCAATGTTGTTGGTTATTGCTGAGATGCTTTTTTTTCATAAATCTCTAGATGTCTATACATTTTCAATACCCCTTGCACTCTGTATGTTGACTTGGGCCATAGACAATCCCCCAAAAGGAAAAGGAACGTCTTTTGCAATGATAGGCATGAAACTATCTGCTTATATATACATCTTTCATGTATTTGTTGATAATATGATAGGTAATGTGTTAAATTACGATACTACAATTTTGCAAGTATTACGCCCTTTTATAGTATTTATATCAGCAACCTTGTTCTCATACATGTATGTTAAATTAAAAGCATTAATTCATGGAGCATAAAACCTATGAGCGTAATGGTACGTCTGTTGTTATTCCTGTACCTCAAAGTTATAAAGATGTGGCTACTCTAATCAAGAGTGACTATTTCCGTAATTCTGGACAGACCCTTTCTGTATTCAAGATATGGCGCAAGACACTTCTATGGGGAGGAGCAACCACACTTCTCTTCTGGTTTCGAGTGTCCCAATATCGTAAGGGGTGGCTATATTACTTTGCTGAAATTATGCGTAAGCGTGCAGTAGTAAAGTATGGACTCCAACTTTCAAGTCATACGCGAGTAGGCTATGGTTTTAGCATTCAGCATAGCCTGGGTACTATTGTCAATCCGGATACTATAATAGGTAATAACGTAACACTTTGCCAGTTCGTAAATATTGGATCATCGGTTGATGGAGCAGCTCTAATCGGCGATTGCGTCTTTATTCACCCAATGACATGTATTGTTAATGATGTTGTTATAGGGAAGAATGTAACTATAGGTGCAGGAGCTGTCGTGAACAAGGATATACCGATGAATGCCACTGCAGTTGGTGTACCAGCAAAAGTTATAAATTATAATCACCCGGCAAAATATATTGGCCATAAATGGCCAGTACCTGAAGTATAGATATGACACGGCCAAGAATATTTATAGCCATGCACTACATGGAGATTGGCGGGGCAGAGATGGCATTGATTGGCTTGCTCCAGGCATTGGACTACACCAAGTTTGATGTGGACCTATTTCTCCATGCTCATCGTGGAGAGATGATGAAGTTTATTTCTAAGGAGGTGAACCTGTTGCCTGAGATGAAGGAGTATGCCCACATAGAATGTCCCATGAAGCAGGCTCTGTTTGATGGTTGTTGGGGAGTCCTCTATGGACGTTTGAAAGCTAAATGGCTCACTCGTAGATATTTGCGGGAAAAAAGAATCAGCGAGAGCGATGCAGTGTTTCAATATGTTGCTGATTGTGTTTCACCATTTCTGCCTTCATTGCATCAATACGGAGAGTATGATCTGGCCATCAGTTTTCTAAATCCCCATAACTATGTTGTCGATAAGGTGAAGGCCAAGAAGAAGATTTGCTGGATTCATACCGACTATACTCGGATAGACATTAATGTTGAGCAGGAACTGCCCGTTTGGAATGCTTATGACCATATTATCTCTATCTCGCCAGATGTTACAAAGACATTCCTTCAAGTCTTCCCATCACTGTCGAACAAGATAGTAGAGATGGAGAATATTCTTTCGCCGGAGTTTGTCCGAAAACGTTCAGAAGAATTCCAAGTGGAATTCAACGCTAACGTTAACGCTAACCCTAACGAATTCCACGCATTAAAAGCGCGCCGTGGTGCTAGAGCATCCATGAACCTTAACCCTAACGAAAACCAAAACGAACACGTTATTCGTTTACTCTCTGTTGGTCGTTTTTGCGAAGCGAAGAACTACGACAATGTACCCGATATCTGTCAGAAAATCAATTCAAAATTCAAAATTCAAAATTCAAAATTAAGAGTTAAGTGGTTTTTAATTGGATTTGGAGGGGACGAGGAACTCATTCGCAGGAAGATTGAAGAAGCTGGGATGCAGGATCATGTCATCATTCTCGGGAAGAAGTCTAATCCGTATCCGTACATCAAGGCTTGTGATATCTATGTGCAACCTTCGCGATACGAAGGTAAAAGTGTAACGGTTCGTGAGGCTCAGATGCTTTGCAAACCTGTTGTGGTGACGAATTATCCAACAGCTAAGAGCCAGATACGAGATGGCATAGATGGCCGTATTGTCCCGATGGACAATGAAGGATGTGCTCAAGGCTTGGCAGAATTCATCTTGAACACAGAACTGCAAGAGCAAATAACTGAATACCTCAAGGAGCATGATTATGGAAATATGTCTGAAGTAGAGAAACTGTACAAACTAATATGATACCCCGAATAATACACTATTGTTGGCTATCGGGTGATCCATTCCCCAAAGACATAGCCATATGTCTTGAATCCTGGAAAGAGTATCTCAAAGAGTATGAACTATGGCTTTGGGGTAAGAAACCAAAGGATAACCTAGGTCTTAACATCGTTGAAAAATCAATTGATCTCAATTCTGTCGTTTGGTGTAAACAGGCTTTCGATGAAGGGAAATATGCCTTTGCTGCAGACTATATCCGTTTATATGCTGTCTATAACTATGGCGGTGTATATCTTGATTCGGATGTCATGATGTATAAGCCATTCGACGATCTGCTTAACTTGCCGTATTTTCTTGGCGAAGATGCAGTCCATTGTTTTGAGCCAGCTATATTTGGAGCCGAGAAGGGGTGCCAATGGGTGAAAGATGTTTTGGATTGGTATGAAGGTCGTTTGTTTACAAATTCTGATGGTACTACAGGACAATGTGGCTTGCCCGTGGTTTTCCATGATGTGCTATGTGCTAAATATAAGTTTGAATTGTCGAAGAAAGGTGCCTATTCATATAAGGATGATGTTATCCGCATTTTTCCTAAAGAGTATTTCAACTCCCGCAACTATATTAAGCCGATTCAAACTAAAGAATCCTATTGTTCACATCACTTTGTAGGTTCGTGGTTGAAGAAAAAACACAAACTTTCACCATTGGTGATAGCAAAGAGATACACACCTGACATTCTTCTCAATATGTTGTATGCTGTAATGTATCATTTTAAATATAAAAAAAAGATCAGCGATGTCCTTATTCCTTTCAAAAATACAAATTCTTAGAACCATATGATATCAGCATCGTTATACCAAACTTTCTATCTTATACTAGTTACGTTAATTACTTTCGCAATAAGGAAAAACTATACACATTTGCCTGCAAGTATTACACGCAGGTCAACTCGTGGAGAGCAGCTATTCACTTTAGCCTTGGTTGTCTTTTTGATTCTATTTATAGGATACAGGCCACTTAGTGCTTACTACTTCTGTGACATGGCAAATTATGCAGAAACATACGAAGAATATTATGAAGGTTACCCGTTTATTTTTGAACCTGATGCTGAAAATTTAATCTTCGACAATCTCTTTGCATATATAGGTTCTAAGAGATTGGGATATACATTCTTTTTTGTAATTATATCTGCCATTTATTTTAGTACAGCATACATTGGAATAAGGCGATTATTTCCAAACAACACATTGGCGGCATATCTTATATTTTTGGCAGCCTTTTGTACTTTCTCTATGGCAACCAATGGCATCAAAGCAGGGGCTGCTGCGTCCATATTCTTAATGGCAATGGGTTATAGAAATAATCTAATGATATGTGTGCCGCTTATGATTATTTCGTGGGGTTTCCATCATAGTATGGTTATGCCAATTGGAGCTTTCATAATTACCATGTTTATCAAGAATTCAAAATGGTATTTTTATTTGTGGTTCTTCTGCTTCTTGATGGCCATTGGACATGTGACCGCTTTTGCAGGATGGTTTGCCAGTATGGCCGATGATAAAGCTGCGTCTTATTTACTATCACAGCGGAATGGATTGGAAGGTACGAGAGGTGGCCTTCGCTTGGACTTCATTTTGTATTCATTAGCGCCAGTTGCGATTGGATATTACTATATTATGAAGAAAAACAAATCCATTTCTCCTTTGTATAGAGATCTGTTAAATATATATCTATGTACTAATAGTATATGGATGTTATGTATGTATGCCTCCTTTACAAATAGAATAGCATTCCTTAGTTGGCTTTTTTATCCAATTGTATTAATCTATCCTTTCCTTAATGAGAATTTGAGCCCAAGAAGATATCAATATTTTGAAAGGACAATGATGTATCATCTGTACTTTACGCTATTTATGAATGGTATTTACTATCAGTTTATACGTTAGTAGATCCGTAAAATACAAATAAAGATGAAGATATTACATGTCATAACATTCCTGTCTGATGCTGGCGGTGCAGAGAAACTGATGGAGACTCTGCTTCCCACTATGAAGGATAAGGGCGTAGATGTATCAATAGCTGTTCTTTGTAAGTTGAATTCGGAGAATGAACGCATTATTCGTGATCATGGGATTAATATAATTAAAATAGGATTTGGAAGTTCCCTTTACAATCCGATAAAGATGCTGCAATTAATACCGGTTATGCGCAGGTTTGATATCGTACATACTCATCTGACAGCACCCTTCTTCTATGCAGCATTCAATAAAATGTTCTGTAAAGCAAAGTTGGTTAACACCATCCATAATACTGATTCTAAGTGCAGGCATTTCCCTATACTTAGTAACCTGGAGAGATGGGCACTTAACAGGTATGATACTCTTATAGCGTGTTCCAAGGAGGCTGAAATGTCTTTGCGTGCATTTATGGGTAAGACAAAGACGAATATCCTGACGATTAATAATGGAGTTAATTTAGCACAATTCATAAATGCGGAGAAAACACAGGACTTGCCAGAAGATACAACAAATATAACAATGGTGGCTATCTTTCGCAAACAGAAAGACCAGAATACGCTTATCCGTGCAATGAAATTATTACCTAAGACATTTCATGCCTATTTTGTAGGCTGGGGGAGTCCAGATATGGAGAAATCTCAGAAGCTGACGGATGACCTTGATTTGTCAGAGCGAGTACACTTTCTTGGTAAACGGACAGATGTGCCAAATATCCTTAAGTCCTCAGATTTCATTGTATTATCTTCGCATTACGAGGGCTTGTCATTGTCATCCATAGAGGCAATGGCTTCCGGAGCTCCATTTATAGCGAGCGATGTCCCAGGACTTCATGAACTTGTCAACGGATATGGCGTCTTGTTTGAGGAAGGTAACGAAAGACAACTTGCAGATAAAATCCTCGAGCTTTCAAAAGATAAGAATGCATATGACGAGGTCGTTAATAGATGTAAGGAGCGTGCTTCCTCTTTTGATATTTCAAACATGGCAAACTCATATATTGCAGAATATAAAAAATTAATTGTCTAAACTATGGAACTGCATATTGCAAATAAAAATGAGATTAGTCTTCAGAAACTAATTGCCTTTAATGCAAAAATATATCCGGAAAAGAAAATACCTGCAGAAGACTATCTGAAATTTTGGTTTTCAAAATCGGAAGATGAGCTGGCACAGGGAGTTTATCTTGTAGACGGGAATGGTGAAATACATGGTCAGATTCTGACATCAGGCATGTCTTATTATTATAAGGGTAGTGTAATAGATACAGTATGGTTATACGATCTAATTGTTGAAGAGGTTCTCAGAAAGGATTCGTGGGGAGTTGATGTTATTGTATCTTGTTTTGATAAACACCCAGCGTCATGTTCTACTGGGTCGGGGCCTGATGCCTTAAAGTTACACCTTAAGTTGGGAAATAAACAGCTTGCAGAAATACGAAAGTATGTAGGCGTTGCAAATCCATTGTGGATTGCCACTTCTGTTTTTCGTGGGAATATTGCAGTCAATAAGTTCCCACAGCAAGTTAATGTAGACGGTCATACCTTTGTCAAGACAAAAAAAGAGAATCTGCCAGAGTTGAAGAAACCATATAATGATAATATGTGGGAACCTGCTCGAGACTCGTCTTATTTGCAATGGCGTTTCTTCAATGATCTACACGAATATGCATTTTATAAAGACAATCAAAGCGAAGACTATTTTACAGTTCGCACTATCATACAGAGTCATGTAACAGCAATGCTTCTCGTTGACTATCGGTGTGACGCTACGGGTAAGAAATGTTTTGAGCGGATTTATAAGGCTGTAAGTAAAGTAATGAGCAAATTACATTTGGCAGTCTTGATTACTGGCTCGACACTTGCTACGATCGATTCTGTGTTGGAAGAACATCACTTCAAATCAGTGGGTCGTCCAAGACCTGTTATCGGCTTCTTAAAAGTGAAAGACCGTAAGACTGACATTGATGACCGTAACTTTGCATTTGTAACCCTTGCTGACTCGGATGGTGAAACAAATTGGTTATAGACAAATTTTACGATAGCCATAACGATAACAAAACGATGGATAGTTTAAAATATGGAAGTCTTGTAATCTCCCTCGATTTTGAAATGCTTTGGGGTGGCTTAGATAGTTGGACGGTTGATGGTTACGGGAAAAGCAATGTCGCTCAAGTTAGGACATCCATCAGTCGTATGGTATCACTCTTCGAGAAGTATGACGTTCATGCTACTTTCGCAACTGTTGGATTTTTGATGCTCAAAGATGTAGATTCTATCAGACAACTCCAGCCAAACGCAATCCCCTCATATAAGGATAGGACTTTAAACCCATATGGAACAATATTGGATATTGCGGAGCAGAATAATCAATTATATTTTGCTCCTGATGTTGTGGAATGGTTGAAGATGAAACCGAATGTCGAAATAGGAACACATACTTTCTCTCATTACTACTGTTGGGAACCAGGTCAGACTATGGAACAGTTTGACGCAGATATAGAAACTGCTCAAAAAGTTGCGAAAAGGAATGGAATAATACTTGAGAGCATAGTTTTTCCTCGTAATCAAGTGTCAAAAGATTGTTTGGAGGCATGTGCCAATCATGGCATCCTTGTATACAGGGGTAATGCACGGAAATACTTTGAGCACACTACAAGTTATTCGAAGAATTTGTATAATAAAATTTCCCGGCTTCTCGATGCTTACATCAATTGGGGAGGTAATACAACGATACCATATTCTTCAATCGATCTTTATGAGCGTCCGGTAAATATCCCTGCTAGTAGAATGTTACGCCCATATATGAAAATATTGAAAATATTAGAGCCATTGAGGTTGAGACGTATCAAGCGGGAGATGATTCATGCAGCGAAACACCATGAACTATACCATTTGTGGTGGCACCCACATAATTTCGGAGCAGATATGGAACAGAATCTGGTTTTTCTCGAAGAGGTGCTAAAGTGTTACCAGATGTGTCATCAGCAATACGACATGCAATCCTATACAATGAAAGAATTATATTATAAACTTATAAATAACAGTTAATTATGGACTTAAACGAATTTCTTGAGAATTTTGCCAATCTCTTTGATGATACTGATGCAAGTGAGATTACCGCAGATTGCCACTTTCGCGAGTTGGATGAGTATAGCTCTCTGATAGGTATGTCTATCATTGCTATGGCTCGTACTGAATACGAGAAATCTATTACAGGTGCTGACATCCGCTCTTGTACTACAGTAGAGGACTTGTTTAATCTAATAAATAACAAGTAAATGACAGAAACATACAATCCTTTCTCTCTGGTAGGGAAAACAATTCTTGTTACAGGAGCTTCATCTGGTATAGGTAAAGCAATAGCTGTTGCCTGTGCCAAGATGGGTGCTACTGTAATTGCTACCGCTCGTAATGAAGAGAGATTGGTTGAAACAATCAGTCAAATGCCTGTCGGTGATCACAGAGCCATAAAAGCAGATTTAACTAAACAAGAAGACAGAGATTTACTTGTGACTGAACTGCCAAAACTCGATGGGTTAGTTCAATGTGCGGGTGTTGGTAGTCGCGTGTTTTGCAAAGGGCTGGACAAAGAGGCGTTTGATTATATCATCAAGCCGAACCTTGAAGCTCCAGTATTGTTGCAGACAGCCATACTTGCAATGAAGAAAATCAACAAAGCTGCATCCATTGTCTATATCGCTTCAAAGGCTGCAGATTACCCTTCGGCAGGTAATGCAATCTATAGTGCAAGCAAAGGTGCCATTATATCATACGCCAAATGCTTGGCTGTTGAACTGGCTCCACGTCAGATTCGCGTAAATTGCATATGTCCTGCAATGGTATGGACAGATCTCATATTCCAGGAAGGTTTGACGAAAGAGGAAATGGAAGAAGCCCAACTCCATTATCCGCTGAAGAGATATGGACAGCCGGGTGATGTGGCAAATCTTGCCCTTTATCTGCTTTCTGATGCTTCAATTTGGATGACTGGTTCCGCAATAGATCTGACTGGTGGAACGCTCAGCTTATAGTTTAGACTTGTTTGGCAAATATTCCATTAACCTCTAATTATATAAAATATGGCATATATTAAAGGTATTAGTTACTATCTACCAAGAAAGGTTGTAACAAACGAAGAATTAGTAAAGGAATTCCCAGAGTGGAGTATAGATAAAGTTGCAGAAAAGGTGGGAGTGGATTTGCGCCATGTCGCTAGTGAGAATGAAACTGCAGGAGATTTGGCTGAAAAGGCAGCACGCAAGCTTTTTGCTGAATACAATATTAATCCTGCATCAATTGATTTCCTGTTGCTTTGTACACAGAGTTCAGACTTTTTCCTTCCTTCAACAGCTTGCCTCCTTCAAAACAGACTCGACATTCCCACATCAGCTGGTGCATTCGATTATAATCTTGGATGCTCTGGTTGTGTATATGGGCTGGCAATGGCAAAGAGTTTTGTGGATAGTGGCCTTGCAAAGAATGTATTGCTTCTGACTGCGGAAACTTACAATAAGTATTTGCACCCTTCTGACAAAAGTAACCGCTCTATCTTCGGCGATGGTGCTGCCGCATGTTTGGTATCAACAGAAGGATTCGCTGAAATTGGAAAGTGTGTTTTGGGTACTGATGGCTCTGGCGCAAAACATTTGATTGTTGAAACTGGTGGCGCTCGTCAGAAAACTTCAACAGGAAGGGAATCAACAGATGCTGATGGGCACGTCCGAAGAGATGACTACCTATATATGGATGGTTCTGCCATCTTCAATTTTACATGCGATGCTGTTCCAGTGCTTGTGCGTCAGATTTTAGAAAAAAATCAAATTGAAAAGGATAACGTGGATTTCTATGTTTTCCATCAAGCCAACAAGTTTATGCTCAACACTATACGTAAAGTGTGCAAATTGCCCAAAGATAATTTCTACATCAATTTGACTGAAACAGGTAATACAGTATCTTCAACTGTAATGATTGGTTTGAAACAGTGTTTGGATGCGGGTACTATAACTCCAGGCATGAAAGTGATGGTAACAGGTTTTGGCGTTGGCTTGAGTTGGGGAGGAACTATTCTCAAATTCTGAGTCTTATGTTTGCAGACAGTATAGAGATTTTAATTAAATGAACAAACTACTTACAGTATTCACTCCGGCATATAATCGTGCACATACCATAGGCAGGACATATGAAAGTCTTTGCCGTCAAACATGCAAGGATTTTCGATGGCTCATCATTGATGATGGTTCCACAGATGGTACCAAAGAATGGGTTCTTTCATTAGCTGACAGGTTTGAGCCGAGATCAGAGAAATTTGATTGGATGGGGCGGTTGGTGAACGAAGAAGAAACAGAAGGCCAAAATCATTTCGTCTTTAATGTTGATGGGCTTCAGATTGAGTATATCTACAAGCCAAATGGCGGTCTTTATACAGGTTATAATGTTGCATATACCATTATAGAAACGGAGCTTTGTGTCTGCATAGACTCGGATGACTTTATGCCAGATGATGCAGTCGAGAAGATAAAAAACTTATGGAACAAGCACTATCCTCAAGGCTCTACGAGTTATAAGTTGTCAGTTCTGACCTTTCAAGAGTATTGTGGCATCCAGGGCTTGGACTTTGACATTAACACAATGCAGCCTATAGGTGGATATTTCCCTGATGGTCTGACTGAGGGATGCGTGTTGGAGCATTACCATCCTGGTGATACTAAACAAGTAATGCGTACAGAACTGATGCGACAGGTTGCGCCTCAGTTAGGCTTTAAGGGAGAGAAGAACTTTAATCCGATCTACATGCTCATCAATGTAATGGACAGATACCCAGTATTGTTCCTCAATGAAAACCTTTGTACAGTTGAATACCAAGTTGGTGCAGATAGTATGTCTCAAGGCATCCTCAATCAATATGTTAATTCTCCCCGCTCTTTTGCTAAGATGCGTTTACAGGAAATGAACTTTATTCATAGCAAATTTAAGTGGCGCTTTCGTTCTGCTATCCATTATGTCAGTTCATGCTTGATTGCGAAGGATGGAGAATGGCTGAAAAACTCCAATCGGAAGTTTATGACAATATGCGCGGCTCCACTTGGATATATAGCTTACAAATATATAATGTATAAGAATCGACGTTAATAAGATAACAATATGGACAAGCAAATTACAGTAACATCTCCGCTTCTGCCGAATCTCGATGAGTTTCACGAGATGCTCAAAGAGATATGGGCAAGCAAGTGGATAACAAATAATGGCAGTTTCCACCAACAGTTGGAAAAGGCGCTTGCTGAGTATCTGAAAGTACCCCACATCAGTCTCTTCACTAATGGTACGCTTCCTCTCCTTACCGCTTTGCAAGCTCTTCGCATCACAGGCGAAGTCATCACCACACCATATAGCTTCGTAGCTACGACTCATAGCATTTGGTGGAATGGATGTCGTCCTGTTTTTGTTGATATTGAGGAAGAAACATGTGGCATTGACCCCGATAAGATCGAGGCAGCCATCACTCCCAAGACCACAGCCATCATGCCCGTTCATTGCTATGGCAAACCAGTCAAGATGCAGCGTATTCAGGAGATTGCAGACAAGTATGGCTTGAAAGTCATCTATGATGCTGCTCATGCTTTTGGTGTTGAGGTAGATGGTGAGAGCGTTTTGAACGCAGGTGATATGTCCACGCTCAGTTTCCATGCCACCAAGGTCTATAACACATTGGAGGGTGGAGCTTTGATTATGCACGATGAGCAGATCAAGAAGCGCATTGACTACTTGAAGAACTTCGGTTTTGCAGGAGAGACAGAGGTTGTTGCTCCCGGTATCAACAGCAAGGTGGATGAAGTGAGAGCTGCTTATGGCCTTTTGAACCTAAAGCAAGTTGATGAAGCCATCGAGAAGCGTCATCAGGTTGCAGTGAAGTATCGTGATGCACTGAGAAATGTACCAGGAATTCGTTTCTTCGATGATATGCCAGGTGTTCGTCACAATTACAGTTATTTCCCCATCTTCATTAATGCCGAAGAGTATGGAATGACACGTGATGAACTCTATTTCAAGATGCGTGAACAGGGAGTGTTGGGAAGAAGATACTTCTATCCCCTCATCAGCACCTTCAGCACCTATCGGGGATTACCTAGTGCAGCTCCATCTAACTTGCCTGTAGCAACAAAGATTGGCAACGAGGTGATTTGTTTGCCTATGCACCATGAACTCAATGATAGCGATATAGAGCGCATTATTGGTTTAGTTAGGAGATAACAGATAAGAGATAATAGTTGACAGATCAAAGATAAAAAGATAACAGTTATATATGGCTACGCAGAGCATAGTTGGAGATAAGAGTTTGGCTTTTGGGAAGCGGATTGCCATGTGTTATCGTCATCTTAATGACAAGAAGAAAGAAACTATTATGTCTAAGCAACTCTTACGTTCTGGCACAAGCATTGGTGCAAATGTGCGCGAGGGACTTTATGCTCAAAGCCGTAAGGATTTTATCAGCAAACTCAATATTGCATTAAAAGAGGCTGGTGAAACCGACTATTGGCTTGATATTATTCACAGTGCTGAATACTTCACTGATGAAGAATTTAAGTCATTGAAAAGCGACAATGACGAGCTACTTCGCCTCCTTACTTCTATCATCAAAACAACCAAAAGTAACGAGACTGAAAAATAACTTTTATCTATTATCTTTCATCTATTAACAGAATAAAAGAATATGGCTCAAAAGAAACTAATGCTTCTTGGTGGCATACGATACCTGCTTCCAGTTATTAAGGCAGCCCACGAGCAAGGATATTATGTGATAACAGCCGATTATCTGCCTGATAACATTGCTCATAAATACAGCGATGAGTATGTGAATGTGAGCATTATTGACAAGGAAGCGGTACTGAAAGTTGCCAAAGAGAAGAAGATTGACGGCATTATGTCGTTTGGTGTAGATCCAGGTGTTGTTGCTGCTTCCTATGTCCAGAACAAGATGGGACTCCCTTCGTTTGGTCCTTTCGAGTCAGTCGAAATTCTCCAGAATAAAGATAAGTTCCGTGCTTTCCTCGCAAAAAACGGATTCAATGTGCCGCAAGCAAAAGGGTTCGACAGTGTTGAAGCTGCGATGAAAGAAATCTATTGGTACCCTTGGCCTGTTATCGTGAAACCAACAGATGCAGCTGGTAGTAAGGGCGTAACAAGAGTTGATAGGGTTGAGGATTTGAAGCCAGCCTTGGAGTATGCCATGGAACACAGCATTTCCGGTCACATCATAGTCGAGGAGTTCATAGATAAACAAGGATGTTCTTCTGATACGGATAGTATGTCTGTGGACGGAAAGTTGGTATTCACCAGTTTCTGTGCTCAGCGTTTTGATGTAGAAGCAACCAATCCTTATACTCCAGCAGCCTATTCTTGGCCATCAACATTCACAAAGGAACAAGAAGAATACCTTACATCAGAAATACAACGTCTCATCACTTTGTTAAATTTAAAGACCGTTGTATACAACATTGAGGTTCGTGTTGCACCTAATGGTAAGCCATATATTATGGAGTTGACCCCACGTGGCGGAGGAAACCGCCTGTGTGAAATGTTGCGATATGCAACAGGTGTTGATATGATTACTGCTATCACTCGTGCCATGGTAGGTGATCCCATCCTCGAACCAATTGAGCAGAAGCCTTATAATGGTCATTGGGCAGAGATAATACTTCATGCAGACAAGAGCGGTGAGTTCGAACGGTTGAAGATAAGCAAAGACCTTCCTGCAGAAATCGTTGAAGAAGACCTTTGGGTTCAGAAGGGCGATAAAGTTGAGTCCTTTGAAGGAGCCAATAATGCTATAGGTACATTGGTTTTGAAGTTTCAGACAGCAGAAGAACTGGAACATGCCATTACTCACCAAAAGGAATGGCTGAAAGTCGTTGTGAGATGAAGAAGGAAATTGGAAGTATTTTCCCATTAAGCAATGAGGCTATATCTATGGCCGAGCAGAGTTTTTGTTCACTTTCAGAAGACAGACTCTATTACTCGCTTTGTAGAGAATCTATGTATGATATTGCCAAGTCTCTGTCTTATACCAACAGATGTGTGCTTATTCCCGCATATACATGCCAGACCGTTATTACGCCATTTGTTGAAGCTGGTTGGAAGTGCAAATATTATGCCATACACAACAACTTACGTGTAGATGTAGACCATCTGTTTGAGTTGGTAAAAGAAAATCAGCCTTCTTTGATAGTGACTCATCCATATTTTGGCATGGATTTAAATGAAAAAGAGATATCTGCTTTCCAGACTTTACATCATAGTAGTGTGAGAATTGTACTTGATTTGACGCAATGCATATTTTCTGATAGAAACACTTGTTTTGTTGATTATGTAGTTGCTAGTTACCGTAAATGGTTTCCTATTTCAGATGGTGGATTTTTAATGCAAAAAGTCCATGTTCCAAAAATCCAACAACCACAGGAAGAAAACATAAAGTTTACTGAGTTAGAACTGTCTGCAATGTATTTGCGTGGTCAGTATTTTGCAAATGGTGAGCAACGTACAAAAGATATATCCATAAAATTGAGCAAAACGGCAGACCATGTTGCAGAAAGTAACATAGCCCCTCATAGGATATCCCAGATAGCGTATAATATGTTGAATAAACAAGACATTACCTACAATATAAAAAGCAGATATTCAAACTACTCTTATCTTTTCAATAAAGTTCAAGAAAGCAAAAGGATAAAAAAGGTCTGTCAGAACATAGATGATGTTACAACAGCTCCTCTATATTTCCCCATTTATGTTAAGGACAGACCCTCCCTACAGCACAAACTTGCACAAGATGCAATATATGCACCTGTAATTTGGCCAGTCGAGGATGATGGAGTGCTGATAAATGATGAAATACAGTACATATATGATCATTTGCTAGCTATACCCTGTGATCAAAGGTATGAAGAACAGGATATGCAGCGAGTTGTTGAAATAATAAATAACTATTGATTATGAAGGAAAGAATAGCAGTTATAGGAGCAAATGAGCCGCTCATTCCTTTTTATAGACAGGCCAAGGCATTAGGCTATGAGATAATTGGAATTGCAATAGAAAAAGGTGCAGTCTGCAAAAAGTATTGTGACAGGTTTCATCCAGTTTCATTTGCTGATAAAGATGCTGTTGTAGAAGTGTGCCGTAAAGAAAAAGTTGATGGAATCATATCTTTCTCATTAGAATCAGCCTTGCCCACAGTTGTATATGTTGCACAGAAGCTTGGCCTAGTCAGCAATTCTGAGGCGTGTATAAAACTGACCCAGAGTAAATATGCACAGCGCCAAGCATTAGAAAAAGCAGGAATCCCAGTGCCAAAGTACTATTTGGTAGATAATAAAGACGACTTGAACAAGGTGCAATGTCGATTCCCTGTTATTGTGAAGCCTGTAGATAGTGGAGGTAGCCAAGGTATATGTAAAGTAGATAAACAAGAGGATCTGTTGGAAGCATACAATTATGCCGTATCATATTCTCGCACTTCTAAAACTATAATCGAGGAATTTATAGATGGCAGAGAGTTCAGCGTCGAATTTATAAGCCATCAAGGCAAACATTACTTTCTTCAAATAACAGATAAGGTGACTAGTGGAGCGCCTCGCTTTGTAGAGATGCAGCATCATCAGCCAGCTGATATTCCAGCATCTGTATGGGATAGAATAAAGATCATGGTTGAAAGAGCATTGACTGCACTTAAAATCGAAAACTCAGCAAGCCATACCGAAATCAAGTGGAATAGTAATGGTGAGCTTTTTATAATAGAAACAGGAGCCCGTATGGGCGGTGATTACATATCATCAGATCTTGTGCGTTTGTCTACGGGATACGATTTTGTAGAAGGTGCGATAAAACTAGCTGTTAACAAGTTTGAAGAGCCTTCATTTCCCCAACGAATGCACAGTGGTGTTTATTTCTATAGTAAATTAGCTCCAGAGATTGGGCGAGTTATTAAGGAGCATGAGAAATGGCCTGAGATTGTGGAGTGTGAATATTCTGATGAGCCTCTTATGGAAGTTAAGAGTAATGCGGATAGGAGAGGATATTTTTTGTATCAGAAAAGAAACGGAAAGTTTAATCAATAAATACAATTATATGGAAAAGTCGGTTTATTTTCGTGCATTCGAAGAAGAAGATGCTGAGTGCATTTATAAATGGATGAATGATGATGATCTTAAAAAATTAAGTGTTGGTCTAAACAAGCGTATATGTAAAAATGAAGCTCTTGAATGGGTTCGGTCTCGTATGATTCACAATCCTTATCAGGCATGGTGGGCTATTTGTGCGAAAGATACTTATAAAATGATTGGATATATGAGCTTAACGGATATCCATTATATCAATCGTTCTGCCAACTTTAGTGGAATAGTTATAGGTGATAGAAATTATCAAGATGGTTTGGCTTGGATTGAGTCGTATCTGTTTGTTTATGAATATGCATTTGAACGTCTTGGATTAAATCGTGTTTATGGCACTTATATGATTGGTCATAAAACAACAAGTTTTATTGGGCCAGTAATGTTCTCTCAAAGGGAAGGTGTGTTACGTCAGGCATATTTTAAGAATGGTAAGTTTTACGATGCTTCAATAGGAGGTATATTAAGTGAAGATTACTTTGCCCATAAAGAAAATGGTGATTATGAATTAGATGCTGTATTAAAAAGGATGAAAGAAAAGATTCGTGAAAGCAAAAAATAATATGAATAACCCTTTTTCACTCGACGAAAAGAAAATCCTTATTACAGGAGCTTCTTCTGGAATTGGTGAACGGACTTCCATTGAGTGCGCCAATTTAGGCGCTAATCTATATTTGACAGGACGGAATGTAGACAGATTGGCAGCGACTTATAATAAACTTAAAGGATCAGGACATCAATCCATCATAGCAGACTTGACCACAGACGAGGGTAAACAAACCATTGTGGAAAGAGTAGAGTCACTAGATGGCCTCGTTTTGTGTGCTGGCCAAGGGAATGTGATACCTTTTAAATTAGCAAATCGTAAGAGATTCGATCCAATATTTGAAATAAATTATTTTGCTCCTGTCGAATTGATGCGGCTTCTTGTTAAAGAAAAAAAACTAAATAATAATGCATCAGTAGTGTTTGTCTGTTCTATTGGCGGTGTTGATTCTTTTACAATAGGGAATACAATTTATGGTGCGACAAAAGCTGCACTTAATAGCACAATGAAGTTTTGTGCTCTTGAGCTAGCCCCTAAGTTAATTCGTTGCAACAGCGTTTTGCCAGGAATGGTAAATACGAGTCTTATTAGAGGAGGAGCAGTAAGTGAAGAACAACATCGAGCTGATATGCAGAAATATCCTTTGAAGCGTTATGGTGAACCGCAGGACATAGCTTATGGTATCATCTATTTGTTGAGTGATGCTTCTGCTTGGGTTACAGGTCATTCATTAGTGATAGATGGAGGTTATACATTATAATATTTATGGCGTTTTTTAAATTTAGTAATATTAGGGTAGCTGGCATTGCCTGTGCTGTTCCCCAAAATGAAGTAAAGGTAGAAACATACAAGCCTTTGTTTGGTGAAGAAGAGGTTGAGAAGTTTATGGAGATGACCGGTGTGCGTAGTTCCCATCGCACATTAGAACATCAAACATGCAGTGATCTCGGTTTTAGGGCTGCTAGTGAATTGTTAGCTCATAAGGGTATTAATCCAGAAGAGATTGGAGCAGTTATCTTTTCGTCGCATAGCCCTGATTATCGTCGCCCTTCAACAGCCTTTGTCTTACAATATCGTTTGGGTATTCCCAAAGAGGCTGTCTGTTATGATATCAGCCTTGGCTGTTCTTCGCTTGTTGTTGGTATGCAGACAATAGCCTCTATTATGAATACAGGCGACATCAAAAGAGCATTACTTTTTGTTGGAGATACAGCAGGAAAATCTGTTTATCCAGAAGATAGAAGTTCTGCTATGTTGTTTGGAGAAGCAGGAGCTGTTATGTTGTTGGAAAAAACCGACAACGAAAGAGACGAGATAAATGCCCTCGTAAGGAGCGATGGTAGTGGATACCGCTATATGATTGTTCCTGGTGGAGGTTACCGTAATCTTCACGCTAGTGAGGAGGTTGTGATGTGTGAGGATGGCAACCCAAGAACATTAATGAATAGCTTTATTCAAGGAACCAGTGTTTTTACATTCACTATTTTCGATGTGCCTCGTTTGATAAAGGACTTCTTTGCAAAGACAGAGACCACGCCAGATGACTACGATTGCTTTGGGTTCCATCAGGCCAATCTCTATATCTTGAAGCAAATCGCTAAAAAGACAAAAATTGACTTTGACCGTATGCCAATTACTCTTGACCGATACGGTAATACTTCAGGAGCTTCCGCTATTGTTTCTTTGTGTGACCGCTATGGAAATAGTAATGAACACAAGACAATCAAAGTAATGGCTTGTGGATTTGGAATAGGTATCTCGTTAGGTGCAACATCTTTTGAGATTAATACTGATGATGTTTTGCCTATTTTTGAGGATGATACTGTCTTCGAGGAAGGTTTGATAACTAATCCTAACCAACTTTACGAGAAGAAATGATGGTTACGAACATACTTGATTACTTAGAGAAAACGGCACAACGTCTTCCTGATAAGACGGCGCTTGCTGATGATAAGCTATGTATCACTTTTGGGCAGTGGGTTCAGCAGTCAGAATGCATTGGTACAGCTATTGCCATTGCAACGTGTAATACTATCCGACGTGCTGTATTGGTATTTGTTGACCGCCGTGTCGAAGGCCTTGTTGGCGCAATGGGAGTTGTAGAAAGTGGTAATTTCTACGTCCCCATAGATTGTAAAATGCCGTATGAGCGAGTACGCCTGATTGCAGACGTTTGCAAGCCCATTGCAGCAGTGGCTACCACTGAGGCAGATATTAAGACTTTGGACCAGATTGAGTTTGGAGGGCCAAGATTCCTGTATAATGAGGTAAAGGACGTTGAAGTTGACAAGGAAAAACTTTCGACAATCCGTAGCCAGATAATTGACCTTGATCCGGTTTACAGCATCTTTACTAGTGGTTCTACAGGAGTTCCAAAGGGTGTGGTTATATCACACCGAGGTATGATTGACCTTGCCAACTGGCTGGTTGAGACCTTTGATTTTACCGAAAATGATGCATTAGGCAACCAGACTCCATTCTACTTTGACGGCTCCGTGAAGGATATCGTGATTTGCCTAAAGAGTGGTGCTACGCTGAATGTGATAGGGAAGAAGTATTTTACCTTCACCAAGTTACTGATGCCCCTACTTAATGATCGACATATCACGGCTATCCTTTGGGCTACCTCAGCTATTGTACTGGTGGGTAATAGCGACATTCTGAATGTGGCTTTACCTGAGCATCTGCGTCTTGTTACCTTTGCAGGTGAGGCCATGCCCGCCAAACAGCTAAGAACATGGCAAGAGAAACTTCCTAATGTAAGATTCGTGAATCTGTATGGCCCAACTGAAATCACGGTTGACTGCACCTATTTTGATGTAGAAAGGCAGTATGCAGATGACGAGTATATCCCCATTGGAAAGGCTTGTAAAAATATGCAGGTGTTGGTGCTGAAGGATGATGATACAGAGGCTGCTGTTGGTGAGGTAGGTGAGTTATGTGTTCGTGGAACAGGTGTAGCTTTGGGCTATTATGGGAATCGAGCCAAGACCGAGGAGGTATTTGTTCAGAATCCGCTGAATTCTTTGTTCAACGATATTATCTATCGTACTGGTGACTTGGTAAAGCCTGACGAAGATGGCAATCTGATATTCGTTTCTCGCAAAGATTTCCAAGTGAAGCATAAGGGAAACCGCATTGAGTTGGGCGAGATTGAAGTGGCAGTTAATGCCATTGAGGGCGTGACTAACGCCGCTTGCATTTTTGACCAAGAGAATGACAAGCTGGCGCTGTACTACACTACAGTTGACGGCCAGCCAATGGACATTATCAATTTGGTGAAAGATCGTATACCTGTATATATGTTTCCTGAAGTTGTGAACCATTTAGCACAAATGCCTTACAACCTGAACGGGAAGATTGACCGCATAGAGTTAAAAAGACAGTATGAATCAGCCAATAAAGATTGAAACTTTAGACAAGTACAAACTGTTAGTAGAGCGTTATAATCGCAAAGGACGTATAACTAACGACTATCTGCAAAACGAGGCTGCAGACCTGATAATCCATGGCAGACTGTTTACCGTCTGTGGAGAGGATAATGCTATGCTGTTGGTCCAGAAGGATGACTTCTTCCGTGTGTACTACTATATAAATAACGTAGAAGAGAAAGTATCACTTCCTAAAGGTGAATATGTAACAGAGATCCTTTTCCGTGGAGAGAATGCTCCAGAGGCTGAAGTACAATGCTTGGAGAGAATGGGATTCAAGAAGAACCTGATTCGTGACCAATACTTTGCAAAGTACGCCTCATTGACTACACCAGTTCTTATTACAGGCTTGAAGATAGATATGGCTAAAGAAACGGAAGATGTACTTTGGGCTATTAGACTGTTCAATGCTTCGTTTGATAAATGGAGCGGTGACTTCATGTCCGATGAGATGGCACTTCTTCAGATACAAGAACCTGCTATCTTGATAGCTAAGGATATGAATGGCAACAGGCTCGGTGCATTGCATTTTGGGAAAGAGAAAGGCGTGATATGGCTCCACCATGTGGCTGTGGCAGAGGATGCCAGAGGTATGGGTGTGGGCTATGGACTATTGAATGCATATATTGAGCAGGGTCATGGCGATAACAACAGTCGATACATGCTTTGGGTGCAGCGGCAGAACATACCAGCTGTGAATATGTACAAAAAGAAGGGCTTTGCACCGATGAATAAGTCAACATTATCAATGATTAAATTATAAATAGTAATTACAATGGAAAAATTATTGGAAATTCTGAAAGGTATCCGTCCTGATGTGGATTTTGAGAATGAAACAGCTCTAATTGATGATGGCATCCTCGACTCGTTTGACGTAGTGAGCATCATCTCTGAATTGGATGACGCTTTTGATGTGCAGATACGAATTACAGAGTTAGACCCTGATAACTTCAACTCTGCTAAAGCTATTTGGAACTTGGTACAGCAAATGAAGAAATAAAACAATTACATCTATGAAATCTCGCGAGGAGTCTATATTTAACAAACTATATTCGTTGCAGCTTATATTGGCATTTCTTAAATACAATTGGGCAACGGCAAAGAATGTTGTAGCCACAGAGCTGACAACCGGGGGGGGCTATAATCAAATATGCATATTTTTAGATATGATATGGTGTAACCTCCGCTATGGTGCCCCACCAGCTGATTACACAAGATTCCAGTTCTATAAGTTGAGAGGTTGTGAAAGGAATCGTTTTGTAACCCGACATAGACATCAGAAAATGATGAGAATTATGAATAAAGTTGCTGGAGAAGGAAAGTACCGTCTTGTTGATAATAAGGAAGACGAATATATAGCATACCGTAACTTTATACATAGGGATTGGCTATTAGTTAAACCTATTGATTCTGATGATATTGTATTAAGTTTCATACAGCATCATGATGATGTGATAGCTAAGCCTGTCGATTCATCTTTGGGTAGAGGTATTGTACGAGTAAATAGCCAACAGAAAAGTGCCATTAATGATATTTTAGAGAATAGGAAGAAACACACCTATCTTTTAGAGGAATGTTTGAAAAACTGTGAGGAACTTTCTGCACTGAATCCCAGTTCTCTTAATACAATACGAGCATTTACTCATATTTGCCCGGATGGTACTCCTGAAATATTTGAATTACAACTTCGGGTAGGAACGCCAGGTATGTTGGTGGATAACTGGGGTGCAGGAGGAATAGTATATAAGGTCGATGTCGCCACTGGTGTAATAGATAGAGCAGGCATTGACAAGCATAATAAACCTTATATTTATCATCCTGGTTCAAACATAAAGATGGTTGGCTTCGAAATACCCCACTTTAATGAATTGAAAGACTATATAATATCGCTGGCAAGGGTGTTCCCAAAGGCCAAGGTCGTTGGTTGGGATATTGCAATTACTGATAAGGGACTTGACTTTATTGAAATGAATTGTCCTGGTGGCCATGATATTATGCAAGCTTTTGGCACGCCATATTATCATAAGTATTTAAACTAAGATGAGAAACTTGACAGATTTATTAATTAAACGATTGTTATTCATTGGTGGAGATTCGGCTTTGGAAGTAGCCGTTATTGGACATGTCCAAGATAGGAGCATCTGAAGGGTTTTGCATCGATGAAAAACTCAATATTATCATTATTTATATTATAAAATAGTAATAACAATGGAAAAATTATTGGAGACACTAAAGTGAGTGTCTTGATGTAAACTTTGAGAACGAAACAGCTCTTATTAGTGATGGTATCCTCGACTCGTTTGATGTGGTGGCTATCATTTCTGAGCTAGTTGATGAGTATGATGTGCAGATACGTATCAACAAACCTGACCCCGATAATTTCAATTCGGCTGAGAGTATCTGTAAGTTAGTTCAGAAAATCTAAAATAAGAATTAATAAAAGATAGTCAAAATGGCGTTAATAGACTTTACAGGGAAAACGTATATCCTTGCAGGCGTTGGTGGAATAGGGCTTGAAACCGCCTTGTTAGTTGCTCAGCAGGGAGCAAAAATAGCCTTAGTAGATATTAATAAATCAGCCCTTGAAAAAGCCAAAGAGATATTGAAAGACTCCTGCATTTGCATATTTGAGTGTGACTTTTCAGATGTGCAGTCTATTTCATCTTTGGTTAAAAACATCGTAAAAAAGACTGGTGCTGTCGATGGCTTTATTTATTGTGTTGGAATCACAGAATCGCGGCCATTAAAGATTACTAATTATAACTCGATGAAGAAAGCTATGGATATAAATTGTTTTTCTTTCGTTGAGTTTATTAGGAATCTGACGTTAAAAGGAAATTATAACGATGGTATGAGTATTGTTGGTATATCTTCTGTCGCGGCTATTCTTGGTAATCCCGCGCAAACCGCTTATGCAGCATCAAAGGCTGCAATGAATAGCGCAACACGTTGCTTAGCCAAAGAACTTGCTCCTAAAGGCATACGAGTCAATACTATTGCTCCAGGAACAACAGATACTCCGATGTATAGAGAAGCAGCTGCAAATCATGGTGACTCAGATGTCTTTTTAAAAAGATTGGAGAGACAGTATCTTGGACTATGCCAACCAATAGATATTGCTAATGGGGTTGTGTTCCTATTAAGTGAAATGTCTTCTAAAATTAGCGGTAGTTGTTTGGGTATAGACGGAGGGAAGTTGACATCATAACAATTTAAAAGTTACTAAAATGCAAGTAAATAAATATCAAGGTATAAGAATTGAGGGAATGGCTTGTGCAGTACCTCAAAAATGGATCTCTGTGGAATCTCTCAAAAATGGTGAGAATGATGCAGTGTTAGATAGATTCGTAAAGAATACAAGTGTCCTTGGACATTATGAGTGTGGAGAAAGACAAACTGCTGCAGACTTATGTGTGGCAGCAGCAGAAAGAATTCTTACTAAGTCAGGTTTTAGCAGAGCAGGAGTAGGAATTGTTGTGTATGTGACGCAATATCCAGACTATAGGGTTCCTTCTACTGCTTGTATTATTCAAAACAGGTTACAATTGTCTAAAGATTGCATAGCTTTTGATGTTAATCTTGGCTGTTCTGGATTTGTTTATGGGTTAAACTTAATATCCTCACTATTAGTTACATCAAATTCTAAACATGCGCTATTGTTAGCTGGTGACTCTTCATCTAAAGGAGTACGTCATGATAATTCTCGAAATCTTTTTGGTGATGCAGGTTCAGCCGTGTTATTGACTAAATGTGATACAGAGAAGGAAACGGTCTATGCTTCGAGAACGGACGGATCGGGATATAAGGCTATTTTGAGGCCATATGGATATGCAAAACATCCAGATCGTCCTGATTTGGAAGGTATATATGATGAATTAGGAGTTTTTAATTTTGCTATCGATGAAGCTCCTAAATTGATAAACGAACTGTTACAGCAAGAAGGAACCACACCAGAATCGTTCGACTGCCTTGCACTCCATCAAGCAAACATGATGATTATGAAGCAGATTGCCAAACGGACGAAGTTCGACAAGGAGAAGATGCTGATTTCTATCGACAAGTTCGCCAATACCAGTGCAGCTTCCATCCCATTGAGTTTTGTGAAGAAATATGGTGAAGTTCAAGATGATAAGAACCTGCACTCACTTATCTGTGGTTATGGTGTAGGACTCTCTTGGGCTGCTGGTATCATTGACATAAATGTGAAAAATATTTTCCCTTTGATTGAAACAGACGAATATTTTGATGATGGATTATATGTTTAACTTAAAAAAAAAATTATGACTTTAGAAGAAAAAATTACAATGCTCGAGGATATGCTTGAGCTTGATGGCGGCACTCTTAAGCCCGAAACAGAACTGAATAGTATTGATGAATATGACTCAATGGCTAAGTTGTCATTGATTGTTATGATGGATGATGAATTCGGGAAAAAACTTTCCGGAGAACAGATCCGACAATTCAAGACTGTACAAGATATTCTTGATTTCATGGGCTAATGCTCCAAGTTAAAAGAATCGTTAATGAAATATTTACATCAAATACATACATTGTATATGATGTGGAATATGATTATTGCTGGCTGGTTGACATCGGTGATTTCAAGAAAATTGCCGATGTCATTCCTCCAACTATTAGAATTAAAGGTGTTTTCCTAACACATACACATTTTGACCATATCTATGGAATCAATCAACTATATGATGCTTTCCCTGATATTGCAGTATATGTGGCAAAAGAAGGAGAGGAGGCTTTATTCTCTGCAAAGAAGAACCTTTCCAAGTATCATGATTCACCTCTTGAATATAAGGGGTCGAATGTTATGCTTATAAGCGATGGAACTACAATTAAGTTATTCCCGGGCGTATTATTAAAGGCAGTAGCAACCCCAGGTCATACCTCCGATAGTATGTCTTTCCTGATTGAAGATAAGTATCTTTTTACAGGTGACGCATTTATCCCTAGAGTTAAAGTTGTGACGAAATTACCAAATGGGAACCGTTCCCAAGCTCAACATTCTAGGGAAGTCCTGCAAGCTCTTTCTGAACAAAGGGTAGTTTGTCCAGGTCATGGTGAGATATTTTATTATTAATGAATAAAATGTCAGAACAAAGTTTAAAAGATAAAACACTCAAAGGCGTTGCCTGGAATGGCATAGATAAAATCATTTCATTTGGTTTATCGTTGGTTTTTAGTGCTTTGTCGAATACTATGTATAGTTTATATAATCCAATCTAATTTAATCTGAATAATATGACATATGCTCCTGTTGGTATAGTTACACTTAATAGATATGAGCATTTCAAGCAATGCTTAGAATCCCTCGAACGATGCACAGGGGCTGACAAGACTGAGGTTCATGTGGCCTTGGATTATCCTCCTTCGGAAAAATATGTAGAGGGGTGGAAGAGAATAGATTCGTATCTGTCAGAAAAGGAGTTGAATAATAGTTTTAAAAAACTAATCGTATATAGAAGAGAGCATAATTATGGCATAAAGGGAGCAAAAACAAATGCTGGAGTGTTACTTTTAAAACTATATGAATACGATCGTTTTATTTTTTCTGAGGATGATAATGTCTTCTCTCCAAATTATTTGGAATACATGAATCAGTGTTTGGAGAAATATAAGGATGATTCAGACGTTATAGCAGTAACTGGTTATTCATATCCTATCAATTGGGAGTCGAGTAAAGGTGCTTCTGTTCAAAAGCAGAACTTTAACGCATCAGCTTGGGGCTGGGGGTGGTGGACTAACAAACGTGATGAAGTGAGGAGAAACATTAGTGCTGGAAACATGTATGACAGAGCACTTGAGACGCTTAAAAATGGAACGTTCCGCAAGCGAAGTCTGTTTGTGACTTTTTACGAGTATGTTTGTGCGTCTATTATTCCAATTTGTTTTTACAAAAAAGTACATAGTACAAGATTGAGTGTCTCTGATTACACCACTCGTCAGTACCTGGCTGTTTATGACAAATATGTGATTTCTCCCTTGGTCAGTAAGGTTCGAAACATAGGCTTTGATGGTACAGGAGTTTATTGTCAAGATGTCAGTGAGTCTGACGGTAGCGGAACAACTGCCTGGAATACAGATTATTCCAAACAGATAATCGACGAGAAATCGACATTTGAGATTGTAGAAAATGATCCATCTTTTCTGGACGAGAATAGAAGCAGACTGGATAAGTTTGAATGGCGTCCATTAAAACTTCACATAATAGCTAACTGTATTGCTTTTGGCATCCGTGTGTTTGGTCTGTCATTCATGCGTAAATTCACGACAATTGTCTTTAAAGTATGGCATAGGAGGGTAAACTGAAATAATATGAAGAAAAAGAAAATCATACGTGCTTGTACGGTATCGCAGTCACT
>JAEEGL011281046.1_pt1 | contig 34794 bp, 30 predicted proteins | sample 9134231 | NCBI WGS metagenome assembly JAEEGL01 (sample SAMN16246548, study PRJNA631951) | gut metagenome | biome: gut microbiome; feature: rumen; material: fiber-attached | host: Bos | place: Iran: Karaj | collected 2018-10
CATACATCGGGCTTAGTGGTATTATAGGCTTGCGGGCGGTCATGCCCGCCCCTACAAACAAACCGAAGACTCCTGCATTTTCAGAAACGTGAATTCTAATCTTTCATTTTTTATTTCAACATCTCGATAAACTGCAATTTTACTTGTAAAATTCCCCTGCTTCCTGTATAATCGGCTTGAACGGAGTTTTCTGCCGACAGGAGGCGTTTTTTATGGATATACCCGGCAGCGGCATGCTGTTTTCGTTTTTGTATAACGGTGTTCCGGCGCAGGATTGCGTGACGGGCTCTGAAACCGAAAAAACAGATACGGGCGAAGTGCGCATTTATCGGTTCCCAGATGGGCTGAAGATCAGTACCGTGGTATCTTTTTATCCGGCGCACGGGGCCGTGGAATGGGTGAATTATCTGGAAAACACCGGCGATACGCCCACGGGCCTTATCAGCGAACTGAATGACTGCGACGTTTCGCTCCCTCTGCCCTATGAGCCCGCGCCGCGGTGGACGGCGTACCGCCCAACGCCGGAGGAATCAACGAATATCTACGTGCCCACGGGCTCGAATCTCTGTGCGGACGAGTTCAATTACCGGCGCGAAAGCCCTTACAGCTTTGAGTACGAATCCATTTTGTTTACCGGCAAAGAAAAGCGTTATGCGCCCAAAGGCGGGCGCTCCTCGCAGGGGTTCGCGCCATTCTTCAATATCCGCAAGCAGGGCAGAGGGTATTTCTTCGCTGTGGGCTGGACCGGCCAGTGGAACGCCCGTTTTCACCGCACCGAAGATGCGGTGCGCATCCGCGCGGGGGTTGAAAATGCGAACTTCCGGCTGCTGCCCGGTGAAAAGATACGCACCTGTTCCGCGGTGCTTATGCCCTATACCGCCGCGCTGCCCGATTCCTTCAACCTGTGGCGGCGGCTGGTGCGGGAGGAATTCTCCCTTGTGGGCAAGCCCGGCAGGGACGCCTTTGCGCCCTTCAGCGCGATGATGTGGGGCGGCATGCCGAGCGACGAGATGATCCGCAGGGTGAAACTGATCGAAAAATACGATATTCCCGTGGATACGGTATGGGTGGACGCAGGCTGGTACGGGCAGAGCAAAAAGCCCTCCCCGGACGAATTCGAGGGGGACTGGCCCGAGCACACCGGCGACTGGCGCGTGAACCCTTACCTGCACCCGGACGGCCTGAAGGACGTTGCCCATGCCGTGCACGCCGCAGGACGGAAATTCCTGTTGTGGGCAGAGCCCGAGCGCGTGCGCGAGACCACGCCGGTATTCAGTGAACACCCGGAATTTTTCTTCCAAACGCCCCGGGAAGGGGAAAAGGATCGCCTTCTGAACCTCGGCGATGATCCGGCGTGGCAATACTGTTTTAAGACCCTTTCGCGCCTCATAGCAGATCTGCAGCTCGATTGGTACCGGCAGGATTTCAATTTCGATCCTTTGCCCGTCTGGCGTTATAACGACGCGAACGAACGTGAAGGAATCTGCGAAATTAAGCATATCAACGGCCTTTACCGGCTCTGGGACGCGCTTCTTGCGCGTTTCCCCCACCTGATGATCGATAACTGCGCCAGCGGCGGCAGGCGCATCGATATTGAAACGCTGCGGCGCAGCGTACCCCTCTGGCGCAGCGATATGCAGTGCCCCGAGAGTTGTTTACCTGCGGTATCACAGGCGCATTGCCTTTCTTTTGCCGAGTGGCTGCCCTTCAGCGGCACCGGCGCGGGCGGCGAGGGTACGGCGTACCGGATGCGCAGCTGTTACGCTCCCGGTCTGGGCGTGCGTTATGCTTACAGCGAGAAGAGAGCCTTCGGCGACCCGGCTTCGATGGACGCTATAAGAGAGAGATGCGCCGAATTCGTGCGGGTGCGCCCGTTTTTATCTGAAGACGCTTACGCCCTGACTGTGCCGGGGGACGCCGCCGATACCTGGAGCGCCCAGCAGTATCACCGCCCCGCAGACGGCGCAGGCATTGTGCTGCTCTTCCGGCGGGAAGGTTCCCCGTATGAGACCGCCGTATTCCCGCTGCGCGGGCTCGATATTGAAAGCAAATACGTCTTTACCGACTGCGATACCGGCGAACAGAAACGCTTTTCGGGGCACGACCTTACCGGGCACGGCCTGCCCGTGCAGATCGGTAAAAAAGAAACCTCCAAACTGTATTTTTACTTGCAGTACGGCACGCGCATGCCTTGACTTTTCTTGGCGTATATACTAAAATTGACACAGAACGGCAAGCGTGAAGGAGGGATACCGTGAAGAAGAAAAAGAAATCCAAAAAAGGGCTTACCGTATTTCTGATCCTGTTCATCTTTATTGTAGGCGTCGGTGCGGCGGGCTTTCTTACGGTGGACCACTATCTGAATAAGATCGGCCGTGTGGACGACGAGATCGTTACCGTGGCTCCCGAAAACGAGGATTTTGAAACGGACGAGAACTCCGGCCTGCCGGTGATGGACCCTGAAGACGTGGACTGGGGCAAGAAATACGGCGTCTCGCTGGGGGATGAAGATCTGCTCAACATCCTGCTCGTAGGGCAGGACCGCCGCCCGGGCGAGGGCAGAGCACGTTCGGACGCGATGATCGTTGTGAGCGTGAATACGGATACCAAAAAGGTTTCCATGGTATCGTTCCTGCGCGACCTGTACGTGCAGATCCCGGGCTACACCGATAACCGCATGAACGCGGCCTATGCTTTCGGCGGTTTCCCTCTGCTCAAAAACGTGTTGTATACGAACTTCGGCGTTACGGTGGACGGCTGCTTTGAGGTGGATTTCAACGGCTTTGTGGCGCTGATCGACGCGATCGGCGGCGTGGATATCACCCTCACCGCGGAGGAAAGCCAGCGCATCGGCAAAGGCACCCATGAGGGGCTCAACCATCTGGACGGCTACGCTGCGCTTTCGTATGCCCGTATCCGTAAGATCGGCACCGATTTTGCCCGTACCGACCGCCAGCGTACAGTGCTTATGGCTGCCTACCAACAGGTGAAGAATAAGAGCTTTACGGAACTGACGCAGCTGCTGAATACCGTGCTGCCGTATATTACGACGGATCTCAGCAACGCGGAGATTTACGCAATGGCCCTGCGGGTCTTCCCGATGGTCACTTCGGCCTCCATCAGCTCGTACCGCGTGCCGCCGCAGGGCATGTATTCCGACGTCTACATCCGGCAGATGGAAGTGCTGTACCCCAATCTGCCCGCCATCAGAGAGAAGCTGAAAAACGAGTATTTCCCGTTCTGAGTTCATACCGTATAAAATTACCGGATCTGTTCCCATCGGTTCAGATCCGGTTCGTTTTTTTATTTATTTGATCTGAGATATCGCCCGTGCCGCCGCGCGGCTCATTTCGCACAGGTAGGGCGGCGCTTCGGTAAAACCGCCTGTTTCGGCATAGCACGCGGCAGGGCATACGCTGCAGATCGGCCGCAGATTGCATACCGTGCATTTTGCCGGCATCGTTACCGATTTCATCAGCGCCCGCGTATTCTGCCAGCAGCTGTCGAAGCCTTCGGTGAGCACATTGCCGCATTCTTTTGATATCATGCCGCACATCAGCATCTGCCCTGTGGCGTCGATCCAGAAAGAAGTGTGCCCGGCGCGGCACCGTACCCCCTCTGTGGGTGTGCCGTCGTCTTCGCATTCCCGCTCGGCCAGCTTCTGCAGCAGCTCTTTTGTTTGCAGCATTTCCGCCGTGCCGCTGCGGTGCAGGTTCCACCACACGCGCTTTTCGGCAGCTTCGGCAGGGGAGAGGCGGGCGTCAGCCGCTGCGTTGTCGGTCCTGCGCACGGGCGGGTACATATAAAACGAAGCCTGGCAGTGCAGATCCAGCTCCCGTACCAGCGCGGCGATCTCGCTGCATCGGTCGGCATTGTATTTTGTAAAGGAGGCGTTGAGTTTTACTTCCACACCGGCTTCGCGTATCCGGCGGATGTTGCCCAGCACAAGGTCGAACGCGTCCACCCCGCACTGGCGCAGATAGCCCTCGCGGGTATCCGCATACAGCGAAACGTTGAGCCGTACCGGCGGGCTTTTTTCAAGCAGTTCCGCGGTTTTGCCGGTGAGCAGCGCGCCGTTGGTGTTGATCGAGATCATCAGCCCCATCTGTTTCAGCCCGGTATAGATCTCTTCAAAATCGGGCCGCAGCAACGGTTCGCCGCCGGTGAGCAGCAGAAATACGGTGCCCGCGTCCGCAGCCTGCTTGCCGATCTCAAGCCATTGCGCCGCCGTCAGCTCCCCGTTTTTGCGGGGGGCTGCGTTTCTGTTGTGGATATAGCACATTTTGCAGTTGAAGTTGCACCCGGCGGTCAGCTCGAAGGTGCCCGAAACCGGAACGCCGAGCTTTCTGCCCACGGAATGCAGCTTTTGTGCAACGGCCGGCTCCGACGCCGCCGTTACGCCTTTCAGATCGTTCATATTGTTCTCTCTTTTTGGAATTTGTCGCTGCGCTCAAATGGAAAATGGAAAATGGAAAATGTAAAATGATGGAAGGGCGCTGCCCTTACCCGATTGTATAATATTTTTGGTATTTACAGGTGTTATCTGTAGTTACAAAGATTTCTCTTTACAATCAAAACGCGTAAGCGTTTTCCGAAATTTTCAATTTTCCATTTTCCATTTTCAATTAAACAGCGCGATAACCTGAAATTTACCCCTCAAGCGCCTCTGCGAGGACGGTCACTGCCGTTACATCCGGCAGGCATTCCAGCTTCAGGCAGGGCACGTTTTCTGCGATCCGTTCCGCCAGGATCACCGCCTTTTCCTGCATCGCGGGGTCGGATTCGGTATAGCTGAAGCAGCCGATCAGCAGCTTGAAAGCTTCCATGGGCGACAGCAAAGAAACGCTGTTCTGCATGCTCTTGAACGGAAAAACGATCGCCTTCACCGTTTGATTCTTGTTGAGGCACACGCGCGAGGAACCGCAAAGCGGCACGCCCCATGCGATCAGGCCGTTTTCTGTAAGACGCACCTCGGCGCGGTCGCCGTTGAGCACCTGGACCCCGCGGAAGCGTTCCCAAAGCTGCGCCTGCGTGGATTTGCCCTGCCCCTTCTGGCCTGCGAATAAAAGGCCTGTTTCCCCGGTATCGATAAAGGCGGCGTGCAGGAGGCCTGCGCCCTTTTCCAGAAACAGATCCGGCAGAGCGAGGGCGTCGAACAGCATGGTATCCCAGAAGGGGGCGTTGTAATCCACCCAAAGGGTGATCTCTTTATCCTGCCTCACGGCGCAGGCATAGGGAGTGTTGACGGGGCGCGCCGTATCGGAAAAATAGGTATAGTTGTATATTTTGCCGCCGGAAACAACGGTGCGGCGGTGGTTCGTACAAAAGGTCTCTCTGCCGGGAACGTCCGGCAGCGGCTGCCGCAGCACACGCACGGTAAAATCCGGCGGTATACGATCGTCGGTACGGAACAACGGGAAAAAATCCGCGTCTTTAACGGATTCGTCGGCTTCCAGCCAAAGGCGGACGTCGCCGGTCAGATAAGCTTTCCGGTACATATGCCGCAGCACCTCCCTTCCGGAAAAGAATAAAAAACAAATAAAGGAAAAATAAATTGCGCTTATGAAAGGGTTTCCAGCCCGACCGCGGCACGAAGGATGCTGCGCGCGTCGGATGCGGTTATTGTACCGTCGCGGTCTGTGTCGCCCGCAGTAAAGGCGATGCTCCCTGCGGCAAACGTTTCAAGATCCACAGAGCGGCGCAGTGCAAGCCGTGCGTCTCCCGCGGTCACGCTGCCGTCCTGATCGATATCGCCCATCAACAGGGCGGAAACCGTTTCCGTTTTGGTTTTGCCGCAAACGGAGCAGGCGTATTCATTTGTTCCGGACTGCTGGAACGTTGCCGGTACGGATGACGTCAGTTCAAACTTGTGTTCGTGATAAGCGCCTACCGCGCCGTTGTTGGGGCCTACAAAAACGTTGTTCCACTGTGCTTCAGGCAGGGGATAGGTTACGTCCTCAATGCCGTCGCACCCGCAGAATGCGCTTCCGCCGATAATCTCAATGGACGCAGGCAGATCGATCTGCGTTACGTTTGCGCATCCGCGGAACGCGCCTTCTCCGATCTCGGTCAGGCCTTCGTTCAGAACGATCTGCGCAGCCGAATAACAGTTGTAAAACGCATACTGCCCGACCTCAGCAACAGACGCGGGGATCCCGATGTTCTGCAGGTTACTGCAGTTATAGAACGAGAATGCGCCGAGTTCGGTCAAGGTTTCCGGCAGATCTGCGGATTGAAGCGCCGTACAGTCCATGAACGCGCGGACGCCGATATCCTGCAGGCCTTCAGGCAGATCTACAGAGGTCAGCGCAGAGCAGTTACGGAACGCGTCGTTTCCGATTTCGGTGAGCGTATCGGGCAAGAGCGCTTCGCTGAGCGAGGTGCAGCCATAGAAGCAGTAAGAAGGTATCTGCGTTACGCCGTCCGGAATCTGTATTTTCTGAAGGGATGCGCACTCGGCGAAAGCATAACTTCCCAGAGAAGTAAGAGCCGCAGGCATTTGCACAGAAGTAAGCTTGCCGCACTGATAAAACGCGCGCACGCCGATGCTTCTGAGATCTTCGGGCAGATCAATTTCGGTCAGCGCTCCGCAGCCGCGGAAAGCGTCGCTCCCGATTTCGGTGATATGCTCGGGCAGAAGGGCCTCGCTGAGCGAAGCACAGCCGTAAAAACAGTAAAGCGGCACCTTCGTTACGCCGTCCGGGATCTGTATTTTCCGAAGAGATGCGCATTCGGCGAAAGCATACCCTCCAAGAGAAGAGAGAGATGCAGGCATGTGCACGGCGGTGAGCGCGCCGCACTGATAGAAAGCATGGCTGCCGATGGAGATAACGGTATCGGGCAACTGAGCTTCCTTTAAGGATCTGCAGCCGCGGAAGGCGTGCGCCCCGACGCTGGTCAGTCCGGTACCGAAGGATACTTCCTCAAGCGCGCCGCAGTTGAAAAACGCGTAGGGGCCGATATAAGCAACGGAATCGGCGATGCGGACGCTCGTGAGCGAATCCATTTCCTGAAACGCCATTTTCGCCACGGACGTAACGCCGCCGCCGATCACCACGCCGGTTACGGCGCCGACGTTTTCCCACGGGTAATTCGTGTAGGTATACATTTCACCTTCGCCGGAAACGGTCAGCACGCCGTCAGACGTCAGCTTCCAGGTCAGGTTGTTGCCGCATTTTCCTGTGATATCCGCCGCATGAACAAACGGGCAGAGCACGCAGACCATGACTGCGGCGATAAAAAGAGACAGCAGTTTTTTCATCGGTTCCTCCAAAAAAGACATGAATGCAGCGAGGTCATACCGGCTCGGCAAAGGTATCGGGACGGGCGGGGTCGAACCGCTCGTTCGCCCACATCAGAGTGATCAGTTTTTCGGTCTGCGAAAGGTTCTCTATGCTGTGCGTGTACCCGGGCAGCATGCGTACCGCCGTGGGGTTTTCGCCCGAAACGCGGTATTCGTAAACCTCTTCGCCGCATAAGGACCTTTGCTTTATCAGCCCTTCGCCCGATACGACGATAAAATACTCCCACTTCGAGTTGTGCCAGTGCTGCCCCTTGGTAATGCCGGGGTTCGATACGTTTACCGAAAACTGCCCGCAGGAACCGGTGCGCAGCACTTCCGTAAAGCTGCCGCGGGGGTCAGTGTGCATGTTCAGCGGTTGGGCGGCCTTTTCGGGCGGCAGATACGAGAGATAGGTGGAATACAGCTTCTTGGTGAACGAGCCCTCCGGCAGGTCGGGCAGCGCGGGCGTACCGGTTTCAGCCGTGAAGGAGCGCAGCATTTCTGCTAGTTCGCCAAGTTTAACGGTATGCGCGCCGGGGGCGTGGCAGTATGCGCCGTCGGGGATAATCACCGCCTCAACGCCGTTGTGCTCGCAGGGGACCGTTCTGCCTTCCAGCGCGTCCAGCAGCGTATCGATCAGATCGTCGATATATAACAGTGTAAGTTCCGCGTCCGGGTCGTTGACCGTGATGGGTTCATTCCGGGCGATCTTATGGCAGAAGGTGGCTACCACGCTGTTATAGCCGGGGCGGCTCCACTTGCCGAACAGGTTCGGCAGCCGGAACACCAGCGCTTTCGCCCCCGTTTTTGCCGCGTGGGCGAACACCAGACGCTCGGCCTCGGCTTTGCTTTCGCCGTAAGGGGAGCCCGCATAGCGCCCGGTAAGGCTTGCCTGGATCGAAGAAGAGAGCATCACCGGGCAGTTGTTGCCCGCGGTTTCCATCAATTGAAGCATCGTTTCGGTAAACCCGGCGTTGCCGGAAGCAAATTCGCTGTTATCCTTCGGGCGGTTCACGCCCGCCAGATGGAACACAAAATCGCAGCTGCGACAATAGGTTTCCAGCACCGCGGGATCGGAATCGATATCGTATAAATACAGCTCTTCCACGTTGATCCCGGGGCGCGTCCGGTTTTTGCCGTCGCGTATATTTTTCAGGTTTTCAGTCAGGTTCTTTCCCACGAACCCGCCGGCGCCTGTGATCAGTATCTTCATTCAAACTCTCTCCAAACGGTTCGTTTTACGATGCGGGTATAGCTCTGGATCAGCTTTACTACCTTGGTGGAAACGTTCTCGTCCGTATAGTCCGGCACGGGCAGCCCATCGCTGCCTTCACCGTTGAGCCGTACGGCGGTATCCACCGCCTGCAGAAGGCCGTTTGTATCTATTCCCGCAAGCACGAAGCAGCCTTTGTCCAGCGCTTCGGGGCGTTCGGTGGAGGTGCGGATGCACACGGCCGGGAAGGGGCGGCCGATGGACGTATAAAAGCTGCTCTCTTCCGGCAGGGTGCCGCTGTCGCTGACTACGGCGAACGCGTTCATCTGCAGGCAGTTATAGTCGTTGAAGCCGAGGGGCTCGTGGCGGATCACGCGGGGGTCCAGTTTGAAGCCCGTTTCGTCCAGTTTCTTCGCAGAACGCGGATGGCACGAATACAGCACCGGCATGCCGTAGGTTTCCGCCAGCCGGTTCACGGCCGTAAAGAGGGAAGTAAAGTTCTTTTCGGTGTCGATGTTCTCTTCCCTGTGGGCGCTGAGCAGCAGGTACTTGCCTTTTTCGAGGCCGAGGCGCGAAAGGATATCGCTGGCTTCTATTTTCTGCAGGTTGCCGCGCAGCACCTCCGCCATCGGCGAGCCGGTAACGAATACGCGTTCCGCGGGCATCCCGGAAGCAAGCAGCCAATCGCGGGCCCGTTCGGAATACGCCATGTTCACGTCCGAGATCACGTCCACGATGCGCCGGTTGGTCTCCTCCGGCAGGCACTCGTCCTTGCAGCGGTTGCCGGCCTCCATATGGAAGATCGGTATGTGCAGCCGCTTCGCCCCGATCACACTGAGGCAGCTGTTGGTATCGCCCAGCACCAGAACGGCGTCGGGCTTCAGCTGCGCCATCAGCGCATAGCTGCGGGCGATGATATTACCCATGCTTTCGCCCAGATTTTCTCCCGCGGCGTCCAGACACACGTCCGGCGGGGCGAGCCCCAGATCGCGGAAAAACACGCCGTTCAGGTTGTAATCGTAATTCTGCCCGGTGTGGCACAAAAGCGTATCAAAGCATTCGCGGCATTTTCTGATCACGGCGGAGAGCCGAATGATCTCGGGCCGCGTGCCCACGGTGATCAGAAGCCGCAGCTTCCCGTTGTTCTGAAAAGAGACGTTGTAATCCATATTATTTCCTTTCACTCTGAAACAGCCTCAGCCGGTCGTATAACTGAGTGCGCTCTTCCGCTCCGCGCACAGCCTTGCGCAGGTAGAGCTTCGGGCGTTTGCCCGCCACCCTGCGCAAGAGATACCGCACCAGATAGTATGCCCAGCCGAAGGGTATGAGAATCTTTATCCTTTTTGTGATCGGCCATTTCTGGTAGATCATATCGAGCAGCACCGAAAACATGCGCAGCAGTTTTGAGTTCCGTCGCCTGCCCGACGTGATCAGATACGCCTGGCGCGTTCGCACCACGTTTTTCTGACCGAAGTTGCCTCCGGCAAAAAAATCACTCAACAGAGCGTCGCCCAGCGGCTCGTCCGCATCCGCAGCCCATGCTTTCGGCTGCGCGCCCATATACCGCACGCCGATACCGGTCAGGCAGCAGGCGAAGCGCCACAGCCCCAGCGCCTGAAGGGGCTCCCGGAACATTTTTACAAAGTCGTTTTCCGGCAGAGTATCGGCAAACACCACCCAGTCGCACAGGTGCCTGAGACCTACGCCGCTGTTGGTGAGATGGTGCGCCGTGTGCAGCAGCAGTATCAGACCGTGGTGAAACGCCGAGGGCAGCCGCATCTCGCCGAAGGGGGTATGGCGCACCGCGGAACGTTCGATCATATCGCTGAAATAAGTTCTGCACAGTTTTCCGGCTTCGCCCTCCGGCATGCCGGGGATGCCGTAGTGCAGCTCGTACCTGCAGCCGTCCTTCATAAAAACGTGGTGGAAACGGTGGCTGGTTTTTTCAGGCGTAAAGCCCTCTCGCTCCAGCAGCGCCTCAGCGCGTTCCACGTCCTGCGGCGAAACGTAGAAATCCACGTCGCCCAGCTGCCTGAGATCCGGCTCAGGGTACCAGATGGCGCTGGCGTGCCCCTTGATGAGCACGTGGGGGATCCCTTCCTTTTCCAGCAGCGTGCTGATATAAGCGTGCGCATTTGCAAGGATCACGTTGCGGGTCAGAAACATCCGGACGCCGCAGTGGATCTCATGCAGCAGCTCCGGCGGTAAATCGTCCGCATGGGCGTCGCGCAGGGCGAGCAGGAACACTGCCTGCAGGTTCGCCTCCGTCCAGAGGGCCCCGGGGGAACGTATCGTGACCGGTATATTCGCGCCGAACAGCGTGTTTGCCAGCAGATCGAGCAGCGTTTTGTTCGTATCGGTCAGTTTTTCCATGTCAGTTCAGGCCGAGCTGTTCCCGCACGTAGGGGAGTTCGCGAAGCTTTTCGGTCACGGCTTCCACACCCAGCTGCACGGTATTGTCGCTGGTGAACTGCGTGAGCGTGTTGCGCTTTGTGTCGCCGGATGAAAAATAGTTATCGTAGTTCAGCGTGCGGTTGTCGGCAGGCACGCGGTAGAAATTGCCCAGGTCCTCGGCGCGGGCGCATTCTTCGTTGGTGAGCAGCGTTTCCGCCATCTTCTCGCCGTGGCGGATGCCGATGATGCGTATGCGGTTCTCATCCGCGCCGAACAGCCCGCAAACCGCTTTCGCAAGCGTCATGATGGTGCAGGCGGGCGCCTTTTGTACCAGAATATCGCCGGTGTGCCCCTCGCGGAAGGCGAACAGCACCAGCTCCACGGCCTCTTCAAGGCTCATCAGGAAGCGCGTCATATCCGGGTTCGTCACCGTGATCTCCTGCCCGTTTTTGATCTGGTCGATCCACAGCGGCACCACGCTGCCGCGGCTGCACAGAACGTTCCCGTACCGCGTGCAGCAGATCTTGGTTTTCTCTTCGGGCACCGTGCGGGATTTCGCCGTGGCCACCCGTTCGCCCAGCGCTTTGGTCACGCCCATCGCGTTGATGGGGTACGCCGCCTTATCGGTGGAAAGGCAGGTGATGCTCTTCACACCCTCGTCAATGGCGGCGGTGAGCACGTTATCCAGGCCGATCACGTTGGTTTTTACCGCTTCCATAGGGAAGAACTCGCAGGAGGGCACCTGCTTGAGCGCCGCAGCATGGAAGATGTAATCCACCCCGTGCATCGCGCTCCGCACGGATGCAATATCGCGCACGTCGCCGATAAAGAACTTAATTTTACCCGCGTATTCGGGCGCAGTTACCTGATAATAATGGCGCATATCGTCCTGTTTCTTCTCATCGCGTGAAAAGATGCGGATCTCGCCGATATCTGTTTTCAGAAACCGGTTCAGCACCGCGTTGCCGAACGAACCCGTGCCGCCCGCGATCATCAGCGTTTTATTCGTAAATTCTGACATGGTTATCTTCCTTTCAGTATTTTCTGTTTTATGCGTTCCCAGCGCGCGTCTCCGAACAGCTTGCGGAAGAATCCGCCGAAGACCTTGCGCCGCCAAAGCTTTTTTTCTCTCTTTCTTTTCTTTTTTTTCAGTGTTGCGAAGTTCTCCCAGCGATACTCCATATTTTTCTTTTGTTCTTCATTATACCATGATGCATCAAAATGATGGATGGAATAAGTCTTTTTTGTGCGCCTGATTTTTCCGTCTTCAAATGATTTGGGACAAAAATATTCTGTCGGAAAAACAGTGATTCCCGATATTACCTGTTTCTTTCCGTTCGGAACAAGTCCAAAGGAATGTGTCAGCAGGTTTGTATTAAGTTCAGGAGACGGTGTCAGATCCGGTGTACCGTCCGAAGACAGGAACGACCGCTCTGTGTAATCCTCCATCAATGCTTTTATTACGGGGTTCCCTGCCTCTGCGCCGAAGCCTAACCCCAGTGCTGCCTGACCGTTATCCTGAAATCCCGCAAAGCCGTTCAGTGTCAGCAGCGGATCGAACGATTTTACAATTTCCACATCTGTATCCAGATAGATTCCGCCGTACGCATATATAATGTCTAACCGTGCGTAATCCGGCACAAAGCCCCATTTTTTAGCGTCATACGCCTCTTTCATGTATGGGACTTTCGTGAAATCGTAATTTTGTTCGTTCCACTCAATGATCTCGTAATCGGGGCAGTACTTTCTCCAGCTTTTGATGCACTTTTTCGCGCTCTCGGGCAGGGGATTGCCGCCCACCCAACAGTAATGTATTTTTTTCGGGATCATAATTTCCTCCGTTAAACGAGATAACGGTTCACAAGCGGGATCTTATTGAGAATAAACGAGATCAGGAATGAGATCAGGAATACCGCAACGGCAAAGAGGGGAATGGTAACCGCCAGCGGTCTCATATTCAGCGCAAAGGGCAGTATTTTCGGTACGAACTGAATGACCAGCAGATGCACAAGGTAGATGCCGAAGCTGCATACGGAAGCGGTTTGGATCAGCTTATGCAGCGCGTTATTCTTATTCTTCGGGGCATGGTATTTGCAGAATACGAATAAAGCGGTGGCTTCCAGCATTACGCCGAGGGAGTGAAGATCATAAAACGACATATCCAGCGCGCCGGTCCGCCGCGAGAAGAGATAGGTGAACAGGGCGGTTGCTGCTGCACCGATAATGCCCAGCACGTAGATCACGCCGCGTTCTTTTTTTGAGATCTCTTTTTGATGCAGATAATGGCCGAGAATATAATAACCAACGAAACCGGTCACGAAATTCAGATTCGCCGCTTCCTTGATTACGTCGATCCAGTGCGGAAAATACGATTTGAAGTAAGAAACGCCCGCTTCCGCCGTTGTTATCAGTACGGAAAATATGAACCACAGTAATAAGAAATACTTCGTCAGTTTTTCTGATTCCGTCAGTTTTCTCAGAAGCGGTACGATAAGATAAAGCCCTGCGATCAGATAAAGGAACCACAGATGCAACCCGCCGGTGATAAAGCCGAAGGCAACATCCCGCATGCGTACACCCTGCAACCGGTCCACCAGAGAATACACTGCGCTCCAGAACACAAAGGCGACCGCAATGCGCAGAACGTTTTTCTTCAGCAGCACCGGCAGCTCGATCTCTTTTTCGGGATTCAGGAACAGCGCGCCGCTGATCATTACGAACACGGGTACCGCAAACCGCGCGATGCTGTTATAGATATTGAGTGCCATCCAGCTCTTTGTTTCCAGCGAAAGGATATTGAACCACTGCGAAGAAAGGTGGATCATGATCACTGCAAAGCATGCGATGATACGCAGTATATCAAAATACATCGTTCTCTTATTATCGGCTTCTCTCAACATAAAAAACACTCCTTTACGTATCTGAGATTTGTTTTATTGCATATGCAGTTTCTTTTTTACCCGGTGCAGAAACGGGTGTGCTGCTTTGAACAGCTTTTTTTCTTCTTCCTTTGTGAAACCGGCGACATCGGCATATTTTCGATGGATCCGAACGGCTTTTCGTATCACGCTGCGAGCAAGGGTTTCGTCACCAAGCTCGTTTTTTACGCGGGAGGCAAGCCAAATAGCTGTAGAAATGTATTCTTTTGCAAGATAGCCGAGTAATCGGTTATATTCAACATGCTCGCAAAAAGAGATTTGCTGTTCCAATGCCCATAAGAAGTCCAGTCTCTTTTTATTAAATGTTTCATTTGTGATGCCGTTAGGGTTTGTCATATAAAAGTAAAACTTTTGATCCGTAAAAGCAACTTTTTTTGCTTCTTGCAGCCAAGATATGCTTACGGCGTTGTCTTCAAATATCTTTCCCTCTGTAAAAGGGGACTGTTTTGGAATATCTGTTTTAATCAGCACCGGTACAACGGTCCAATATGCCCTTTTTTTTTCTTCAAACATTTTGCAAAGAAGGTCTTCAGTTACTGTTTGAGTTACATACTCCGCATCTTTCGGATCGTAAAAGTCTTCGGGGGGGGTCGGCGCTTGTACACAGTCGCAAACGACCATATTCACATGATCGTTCTCGGCTGCCCGATACATGCTTTCCAGCATGTCCGGATGGATGCAATCGTCGCTGTCAACAAAACAAACCCATTCACAGGATGCTTTTGCCAAACCTGCATTCCGTGCTGCAGATAAACCTCCGTTTTGTTGATGGATCACGGTGATACGAGGATCTTCTGCGGCATATGCATCGCAGATTTCGCCGCAATTATCCGGTGATCCGTCATCTACCAGTATCAGCTCAATATCTTTCAAACTTTGTATAAGAATGCTGTCTACACAACGGCGCAGAGTGCCTTCAACTTTATAAACAGGTACAATTATATTTATCAGTGGCATTTTTTTTCTTAGTGATATTTCAATATGTTTTTTAGTTTTTTTATGTTTCTTTTGATTTGATATATTGTTGGATATGCGGTTCGCATAATAAAGTTTTTTTGTGAAGATGATTTCAGACCAATAAGTGTGCCATATGCCCAAATTGCTTTTCTCAGCTTTCTTTGTAATTGGCGCAGTATTCTATTTTCTTTTGAATACTCTTTCTTTATGGTGTCTGCATATATTGCTGTTCGCATTACATATTCTTCGGCGTACATTTTTAGGAGTTCAGGAAAATCATTTTCTTTAAAGAAAACAAGCATTTCATCTACACATAGTTCGTCAAGGTTCTTTAGTTGAAAATGATGTGTTGCACTTTCTTCATTTTCTTTATTATAATGATAAAGCGATATACCCTTTTCTGCGACAAGATTTGCTGAAAACAACCATTTGTAAACGACAGCAAAGTCTTCACCGATCTTTTTACCTGAAGGAAAAGGATATGCTTTTGCAATCTCTTGTTTTACAAGTTTTCCCCAACAGCATCTGAATTTATAAGAGTGCTTTATACCAATCTCCTGTACAGCTTGTCTTCCGTTGCAATAAACAGTTGTTTCCCCATTCAAAGAAGGATAATTATCATTTTCATAAGGAAAAGCATCTACAATGCTTATTTCTGCGTTATACTGTTTAATAAGTGCATAAAGCTCAGATAAATACTCTTTCTCAACATAATCATCAGAATCAATATATGCAACATAACTGCCGTGTGAGGAAAATAATCCGTTATTCCTTGCTATGGATACGCCGCAGTTTTCTTGATGTAGCACGAAGATTCTAGAATCAAATGATGCATATGTGTCGCAAATCTTTCCACAGTCATCTGGAGAACCATCATCAACTAATATTAGTTCAAAGTCCGTAAAGGTTTGGCTTAAAACACTTTCAATACAGCGTTTTAGATACTTTTGTGAATTATATACCGGTATGATAACAGATATCGTAGGCATAGCATTAGTTTCTCCTGAAAAAAACAACAAATAAGATACAGAGAATAGATTTAATGTCGATGTTTTGAAAAGAATCTTTTTTTTATTTGAATATTTTTAATAAATCTTTTTTGTTCTTTTGCTAGAGTGTATTTTAAGAAAAGGTAGTCTGGAGCATATCTTGATATGCTTAAAACCTGATTGCGTTTGACAAAACAGAAAAACTGTATATTGTACCGATGTCCTAGACATCGTTCAATCAACTGAGAGGATGATTCTATCGTCTTTAAACTGTTCCTTATCCCAAGGGAATCGCAAGCAGGATGCTCTTCACTTGAAAGAAATCCTCGTTTTGAAAAATCAACATTTATGTTTTCTTTTTGAAACAATGTAACTACGTCTTCTTTTACCCATTTTCCACGATAAACACCCATTCCATTAAAGCTATATCCGTAATTGCAGAAACCGTTTTTAGGATCTGATACACAGTAGAATTTATCATAACGACTGCGAGCGGCAATTATATTTGTATGTAGTTCCCATTCCCATGGTGAAACTTGCGGACGCCAGTATTTTAAGAGCTTTTTCGTTCTCCATACGGCGGTTTGCATGTTTAATACATATTCATTTCCTCGGGGTAATCTTTTGAATCCTGGGTATGTATCTACTTCATAATCATAATAGGTTGGGGTGCAATCGCAGTTGAAATATGCAATCCTTTTATCCTGATCCATCCATTTAATAATATTATCTATTAAACTGATATTTACTGGTTTCCGAATGAAATAATCATCAAGAAGAGGAATTACATATGGTGTAGTAACTTTTGATAGAACATTGAGCATCCTTTTTCCATATGGATCCTCAGGCTTTTCTGGATGTACGCATTCTATAACAAGACCATCAAAACTGAAGTCTTTGGATTCAGTATTTAAAAGTATGCGGAAACCTTCAGGATTCCAGTATTTTTTAAATAGGGTAAAGAACGGAATCCATAAATCATCGTAACTGTCGCAGGAGTTTATTATGATCGTAATCTTATCCTTTAACTGCGTATTCATAATCATATCCATATCCAAATCCAAGAAAAGTGTTATTGATTGCTGTTTTTCAGTTTGCGGAGTTCTATTTCGCCAAAATCGCATGTTCCCCACCAAGAACGGTGCCATTTAGTATTATTTATTTCATTGGGGTCAACGATGCGAAAACGAACGTAACCTCTGACCGCTTCATAAAAGTATTCAAATCCATTTGCGTCGAGGCCGCACAATTCAATAATCAGTTTATTCTTTCCCGGAGCTAAAAATGATGTGCAACAAACCCCTTCAAAGAGGTTTTCCCCTTTTGTCAGTTGTAATGGTTGTTTTTTTGTGTCAGTCATTCCAATCAGCGTATCATCTTTATTCATATATACAAAACGTAAAAACAATTGGTTAGACGGCTCTTTTGCGTGTATTTGTAAAAAGAAATGAAGATTTGATCCGCGCACTATATCAAATCCAAGTTTTTCTGCAAATCGAAAAGATGATATCGAAAAACGGTCGTCTTCCATAGGATGATTCTTTTGTTCATCTGAGAATATCCAGTGTTGTTTGTATTCTTCGTCGCCCATTGGCATATATATTTCTATCGCCTGTTCAGGATCTCCGTCAAAGATGATCTTACCGTGATCCAATACGATACACCGGCTGCAGAGCTGACGGATCGTACGCATATTGTGGCTTACGTACAGTATCGTTCTGCCCTCGTCTTCAGCCACCTTGCGCATGCGGTCGATGCACTTTTTCTGAAACGCCATGTCGCCCACGGCCAATACCTCGTCCATGATCATGATCTCGCTGTCGAGATGCGATGCCACGGCAAAGCCGAGCTTTACGTGCATGCCGCTGGAGTAGCGCTTTACCGGCGTATCGATAAACTGCCCCACTTCGGAGAATTCCACGATCTCATCGAATCTTTTATCAATTTCTGCTTTCGTAAGACCTAAGATCGCGCCGTTGAGATATATGTTTTCTCTGCCGGTCAGTTCGCCGTGAAAGCCGGTGCCGACCTCCAGCATGCTGGTGATGCGTCCGTTCATACATATCTCACCTTTAGAGGGGGCGGTGACGCGGCAGATGAGCTTTAACAGCGTGGATTTGCCCGCGCCGTTGTGACCGATGATGCCGATGCGTTCGCCTTTTCTGATCTCAAGCGATACGTCGTCCAGTGCCAGAAAACGTTCGTTTTTTTCGTGCGCCTTCTGCCCGATCTTCAGGTTCGGGTCCTCTTTGCCGCGCAGCTTGGCAAAACGGGACTGCAGCTCCTGACGCAGCGTGGCGCCGCCGATCATGCCGAGGCGGTATTCTTTGGATACGTGCGATATTTTGATTGCGATATCGTTCATTTCAGATTCCTCCCTTCCGGCGCCCGTCAGACCGTGTCCATAAAGGTGCGTTCCACCCTGCTGAACATCCTTACGCCGATCACAGCCACCAGAACCGTTACTAAAACGCTGATACCGTAAAACATCCAGTCGATCCCGTCCATTGTGCCCGTTCCCAAAAAGGCGTGGCGGAACATGTTGACGATGGGCGTTACGGGGTTGAGCATGTAAACGTAATAAACCGGGTGGCGCTCATATAAAGAACGGCGACTGAACATATCGTAGGCGATCGGGGAGGCGTATTGCCACAGGGTTACGAAAAAGCCCACTGCCATGGTCAGGTCGCGGTATTTCGTGGTGAGCGAAGAAATGATAATGCCGATCCCGGTGCCCAGAACCGCGGTCTGCGTGAGCAGCAGAGGCAGCATCAGAATATACAGGTTCGGGTGAACGTTTGAACCGGTGACTACAAAGAAGATCAGAAAGACCAGCATGAACACAAACTGGATGCCGAACGTGATAAACTGCGAGATCGCGGTGGCAATGGGCATTACGAGCCGCGGGAAATACACCTTGCCCATGATACCTGCGTTGGAAACAAAGGTGGATGCGTTCTGCGTAAGGCAGTTCGCGAACAGCGTCCATATTACAAGGCCGCTGAGGTAAAAGATAAAGTTCGGTACGCCTTCCGCGCCGAGACCGGCGATCTTGCCGAAGATCAGCGAGAACACCACCGTAGTGAAGAACGGCTGTATGATCGCCCAAGCGGGCCCCAGAACGGTCTGCTTGTATCTTGATACAAAATTTCGCCGTACCCATAAAAGGATCAGGTCCTTGCTGTTTTTCAGCCCCTTCCAGTCGGCCTTGTTCTTTTTATCGTCCGCGCGGATCACGGTATCCCACTGTTTATCAGCCATTTATTGTACCCTCTTTTTCTTCGCTTTTCTTCATCGGTTTTGCCGGGACGCCCACCAGAACGGCGCCCGGCGTTTCGCATGATTTCGTTACCACCGCGCCCGCGCCGATCACGCATCGTTCGGCAAGTTCGACCCCGCCGATGATCACCGCGCCTGCGCCGATATCCGCACCGGCCCCGATCACTGGCGTTTCGTTTTTCAGCCCGCTGCCTTTGTTGCCGATGATGTTGTTTCCGTGTAATATGCATCCGTCGCCCAGCGTGCCGTTGATCACAATGCCCCCGTGCCAGATGTTCACGCATCTGCCGACGCTGCTGTTGATGCCGATCTCTACCCCCGCAAACGCGCCGCTGCGGTTCCGTTTACGGTCGTAATACAGAGAAGCAAATTTCGCGTGCCTGCGGCGGAGCAGGGAAGTGCCCGGATCTGTGCGCACATAGCTGTAATACTGTGCCAGCCTGAAATCGTGCAATGCCCGCCAGATACAGTAACGTTTATGGTTCGTCAGGCGTTTTTTTGACTGCTTTTTGCGGCCCTCTCCAAGGTACAGCGCCCGTTCTTCTTCCAAAAGGCTTTTCAGTTCGTTTTTCGTCATGGTTTCTTCCTCTTTTTGCCTGCGAGTACGGCTACGATGAAACGAAAATATCCGTCCGGGTACATCGTCAGGAAACAGCGCAGCCGTTTTGCGATACTTTTTTCTTTTGCGATACCGTAATAAACGATATTGTACCAGCGTTCATGAAACAGCTTTTTCATTGTTTTCTGATCGTAGATACGGTATTTTCTGTTCTGCCGCAGGATCCTATCCATCCACTTTTTATAGCGTAGATCATACGGCTTTCTGTCGTTCAGCAGAAAATGATTCAGTTTCAGTTCGTTTTCTGAAGGTTCTATGTCAAGTCTTTTCAGAAGTTTTTTTTGTACGTTTTCACTGCAGGTTCGCATTTCCTGTGCGTGCCGTACCGTGATCCGGTCCTCTTTCTGTACGTTGCGGTATTTCAGTACGGTTTCTTCCAGTATGCCCGGGGTGCCGTAATCCGCGCATCGGGTCCACATTTCATAATCTTCCGAATACCGGTACAGAGGATCTTCACTGTAATGAATACCGTTCTGTTTTAAAAAGTCCGTACGGAAGATCACTGTGGGATGGATCAGCAGCGGAGCGGACGAGCACAGTAAACGGATGCGGTATTCTTCTCGCGGACACATTTCTGGCTTCCAAACGTCAGTGATCTCATCTTCATCTTCGCCAAACAGTTTCGCCCATGCCCCGGCAAACATCACGTCAGGATGTGCTTCCATATACGCTGTCTGATTCTCCAGACGGTCCGGGCAGCAGTTATCATCCGTATCCATGCGGGCAATATATTCCCCTTGGCACGCGTCGATGCCTCTGTTGAGCGACGCAGCCAGCCCGAGGTTTTTCTCGTTTTCAATGATCCGGATGCGGTTGTCCTTCGCCGCGTATTCCAGCAGAATATCGTAGGATTCATCCTTTACGCCGTCGTTGATGATTACGGCTTCAAAATCGGTCATCGTCTGCGCGAGCATGCTGTCCAACGCCCGTTTGAGATACGCGGGCGGCGTTTTGTAATTGCTCATTAAAAACGATACCAGAGGCATTTTTTTTGCTCCTTTACATAGTTAAAACGTTGTTCCATGCAGAGATAAACGCCTGTTTTGCTTTCAGATCGTCTTTTTCGGTATACGGCTGCTGCAGCGCCGCGCGTTTTGCAGGATCCCGCAGCAGGGGTTCGATCCCGGCGGCAAGCCCTTCACCGGTAAAAGGCGTCAATATGCCTTTCTTGCCGTTTTCCAACAGCGTTATGCCACCCACCGTTTCGGTGGAAACAACAGCTCTGCCGAGGATCAGCGCTTCCATGATTGCCAGCGGCTGTGCTTCTTCATAAGAAGGCTGCACGTAGATATCGCACCCGGCGATATATGGGTAGGGGTTCGGCTGAAAACCGGTGAATATGATTTGTTCTGTCAGACCGTATTTGTCCCGTTTGGCGGTCAGTTTCTGTTTTTCTCCGCCGTCTCCCACGAAATACCACGTAAAGTCAAAGCCCTTATCCCGCAGCAGCTTTGCCGTTTCCAAAGCCAGATCGAAGCCCTTTTCTTTTTCGAGCCTGCCGCAGGTGCACAGCCTTGTGCGCCCGGTTTCGGTCAGTGGGAAAGCGGAAGCTTTTGCCTGTATTTCCTGTGCGTTCACATAGTTGGTTACGGTTATGAGCTTATCTTTTTTATCGGGATACGTCTGCTCCAGCATCTGTTTTACGCCAGCGCTTACGGCGATCACGCCGGTAAACAGGTCGAACGCCTGTTTGGTGAGCGCAGGGAAGAACTCCGGCTTGCTGCTGTGGAACACAACGTATTTTTTTTCGGCTTTGATATGCCGGGCGATCTCGGAGCACGTCGGCACCGTGTTCGCAACAATAACTTCAAACGTTTCTTTGCCGAAGTTTGTTTTTGCCTGACGTCGGATACGTCGGTTATGGATCAGTTTGCGGCATTGATTCTGAAAGAACGCTTTCAGGCGCTGCAGATGTAATGCGCCGCAGCAGAGGAAGAGCAGATGTAATATGAAAACGAATACGTTCCGGTAATAATGCGAATCGTCTTTGCCTTCGATCAGACGAAGTTCGGCAGGCAGCATCGCGCGCGCATCCGGATCGATCTGCGCCCCGGCGCTGATATATAAAGTAACGTCGTATTTTTCATAATCAAGATTACAGAGAACCGGCAGCAGCGCGCGGAAGACGCCGCTGGAGTTCCACAGGGAATCGTTGATAAACAATACGCTTCGTTTTTGCATCGGTAGTTCCTTTTCTTTATCCGGTGAGTTTGTGTTTGGCGGCCCGAAGTTTCTTTACGATCTCTTTCTTCAAAAAGTGTTTTTTGAGCCCTTGGGCGTCGTTTGCCAGCATCATTGAAAACATCTTTTTCTGGACGTCGTTCAGATACGGATTTGTCTGATAATTATTTATGCATTCTTCCGGCAAAAACGTGTTCCAAGGGTGTGCGGCCAATTTCTGCTTGCCCCTGGCGTCCGTTCCCCGGTAAAACCGGTCGAAGCAGTAGATCGCCTGAGAGATAAAGCTTGCTCTGAGCCGCTTTAGCGTATCATCATTCAGCATGCCCCATTGCCGCAGGTAACCGGTTTCACAAGGATACAGCACGGATATATTGAACCGTTCCACCGCCTCCGGCGTATACTGCCGCGTGACGCTGCCCGGGAATAAGCGGTAAAGATAGAGCCTTTGGGGCAGATATACGATCCGCCGTGCGTTCGTGACAAGCCCCATACACAGAAGCCTGTCTTCGGCGACCCTGAGCCTTGCAAAAGGGGCATAATCGGGATATTCGCCGCTGAAAACCTCCCGCTTCACGGCCTTCGTCCAAACGTTATTGAGCCCCGTGCCGGTCAAAAACAGATCATATAGTTCTTTTTTGTTTTCTTCCGTAAACAAACTCTCTTCTGCATACAGCGGCGCGGCGGGGCGTTTCGTGCCGTCCGGATCAACGTAGCAGAACGACCATATCAGCATATCGGGTCCATTATTCCGTTTGATCGCGTCATCCAGCGTCTGTAAGCAGTCCGGCGTCAGCAGGTCGTCCGCGTCCATAAACAGGCAGTAGTCGCCCTTTGCCGCTGCGGCGCCGTCCAGCCGTGCGGTGAGCTGCCCGCCGTTTTCGCGGTGGATCACACGGATCCTCTCATCCGAAGCGGCGATCTCGTCGCACAGTACAGCGCAGGACGCTGCGGAGCCGTCGTCCACAAGGATCAGCTCCCAATCTTCTGGCGCCTGGCTCAGAACGGAACCGACGCTTTCTTTCAGATATTTCTCGGCGTTATACACCGGAACGATGATGCTGAATCTCATTCTGTCTCCTGTTCCGAAAGCAGTTTATTCCACGCGCTGCGGTAGGCGTCCGCCTCAGCGGTATCATCCTTTTGCTCCAGAATGTGTGTGATGTGCACGCGGAGGGGTTCGTCGTTGATCAGAACGGCGATCTTTTCTGCAATGCCTTCGGCAGTGATCGGCGCGACCAGACCGGTTTCGCCATCTTCAACAAGGCTCTTTCCGCCGACGGTCTCTGTGGTCACCACGGGGCGGCAGAGGATCTGCGCTTCTTTGATCGAAAGCCCGTAGGATTCTTCTCTCGAAGGCTGTACATAAATATCGCAGCCTGCATAATAGGGGTAGGGGTTCTCCAGAATTCCCGTAATATGTATCACATCCGTCAGACCGCTGCTGTTGATCTGTGTTTCAATGGCGGCTCTCTGTTCTCCGTCGCCCACAAAATACCAGATAAAATCGAAGCCCTGTTCCTTCAGCAGTTTCGCCGCTTTCACGGCAAGGTCGAAGCCCTTCACGGGGGTAAAGCGCCCGCAGGTACAGATTTCGATCGGCTTTTCTTTTCGCTCGATTTCATACGCTTTTGCGGCTTCGCGCACGGCTGCAGCGTCCACGTAATTTTCAATATAACTGGTTTTATCTTTAACGGTAGGGTAGAGATTTTTGAGCACGTCCATACAACCGGAGTTTACGGCAACGATCCTGTTGAACCGGGGAAAGATCGCCTCGTGCAGCGCGTGGTTTTCGTCCGTACTGCCGTGGAAGAATACGATCTTCCTTTTTGCGGGTACGTATTTTTCCACAAACTGTGCCGTGGGCCCCTGTATATACGAAACAGCAACGTCGTACGTTGTGCCGTCGGAAAACCAGTGTTCTTTTTCGTATTGCATCTGCCGGTCGGCAACGTAGGTTTCCAGTTTTCTTTTAAAAGGCAGATAATCAAGATGCAGAAGCTCTGCAATGCGATAAATCAAAAACAATAATACCGCGCGGGGTTTGCGGTAATACCGCGTTTTGTCGTCGTTAACGATAATCCTGTTTACCCGCGGATCTGCCTGTTTCAGAAGGTCGCAGCGGTTTTTGCGGACGTACAGCGTAACGTCATATCGATCGTATTCCAGGGCGCGCAGAGCGCAAAGCAGCGATTTCTGTACGCCGCCCATGTTCATCTGGTGCACCGCGATCAGCAGTTTTTGCTTTTCCAAGACGTTATCACCTCGTCGGTTTGAAAAATAGGTTCAGAACAGCGCCATCCACCGTTCGGCGATCTTCTCGGCGGAAAGCTCTTCGCGCAGTTTTATGCCGTTTTCAGAAAGACGCTGCGCGAGCGCAGGATCGTCGGCAACGCGGCACATGGCGATGGATAGCTGTTCCGGGTCTCTGACGGGTACGAGCAGACCGTTTTCCCCGTCCCGGATCATGGCGCGCGCCCCGCCGGCGGGGCAGTCCGTACATACGCTCGGCAGGCCGATGGCCATCGCCTCGATCATTGCGTTGGAGAGGCCCTCGTAATCGGAGGAATTCACGTACATAGCGTCTTTCAGGATCTCTTTATGTATCGTCTTGCTGAACGGCAGCAGGCTGACCGCTTCGTTCAGACCGTGAGAATCAATTCGTGCGTGAAGCTCCCGCTCCGCGTTTTTATCGTCGTCGTTCACTGCGTCGCCGTATACGGCAAGCGCAAAGTCCGGGTGCGTTTTATGAAACAGCCCGAATGCGTCGATCAGCAGCGGCAGGTTTTTCTGGTATGAGATGCGGCAGAAGGTGACGATCCGTTTGCTGCGTTCCCCTAAAAAGGGTTCCGGCAGGCCGCTCTTCAGCAGGTTCGGTATCACAACGCCCTTTTTCGCGATCTCAGCGGGGTAGACGTCCAGAGCGGAACCGCTCTGGAATACCGCAGCATCCGCACGCCGGTAATACTTTTCGATAAACTTTCTGCCGTAGCGCTTTTTCATCAGCATTTCGGGGTCACAGCGTTCCGAGAAGATCACACGGTTCGGCAAATCGCGGCTCGCCAGCATCGTAATGGGAATGGCAGGCTGCAGAAACGCGATCACGGCCGTGTCCGGCTCGGCTTTCAGTTTTTCACGCAGCCACGCGATCTCTCTGTGGTACTGAACGTAAAGAGACGCTTTCGCGAGATCCGCCGGAACCGGCAGCCGGAACAGCTCGAACAGGTTGCAGAATACCTGCGCATATATTTTTAAGAACAATCCGAATTTGATCTTCTGCGCCAATGAAACGGCAGGAAGGATCTCGGGCAGCAGCGTGAGCGGCGTGTTTTCGTCCAGATCGCAGCGCACCACGTCCTGTGCGCGGTCGGCTGTGAGTGCCACCTCGGTGTCATACCCGCTTACTGCGAACCGGTTCATCAGCAGCGCCGCAACGCGTTCCGCGCCGCCGCCGACCATATGTGGGATCAGAAGCAAAACCTTATTTGTATCGGGCATGGCAGTACGTCTCCTTTCAGTTGAAAACTTTTTGCAGCGCACGGCACGCTGCCCAGAACACCTTTCCATGGCAGCGCATTTTCAGTGCCGTATCGCCGTACGCGCCGTGGGCGAGGATATCCCGCTTTATTTCGCGCAGACGGTCTTTATTCGCTTTCTGATCAGCGGGGGAGAGGGCTTCATATGTATTGAAAACGTTGTATGCCCCGCGAACGATATAAGCGGCAGGCACGATATCGCCGTTTTCTGCGGAGAAATCACGCACGCCTGTATAAACCGTTACGGCGCTGGTAAAATACTTCGCCGTCTTTTTCGCGGTCATCACGGAATTTGCATGGTACTGTCTGTAATACAGAAATTCCGGAACATAACTCACTCGTTGGGCAAGGCAGTATGCCTGGCAGGTGAACAGAAAATCCTCGTATACGATGCCTTCAATAAATCTGAGATTTGTACGGTCAAAAAAGGATCCGGCGTAAAACAGCTGCCATACGCCCATATGGAAATCACGGTTTTTCACCATCTTTGCCATCAGGTTTTTGCCGCTGTCCGGCTCATAGCGATCTTTGTGGGCGTAATTGGTTTCTGAGATCTTTCCGGTTTCCTCATCCACCGCCCAAGCGTCGAAAAAGACCAGCTCGGCGTCGTTTTCTTTCGCGCTCATATACAGTTTTTCAAGCAAAGTCGGCTCGATACGGTCATCGCTGTCCAGAAAATAAATGTAATCGCCTTTGGCTTTCTGCAGCCCGGCGTTCCTTGCCGAGGAAGCGCCGCCGTTTTCTTTATGATATACGCGGATGCGGGCGTCGCGCTGCGCCCAACTCTCTAAGATCTCGCCGCTGCCGTCGGTGGAACCGTCGTTGATCAGAACGATCTCCGTATTCCGGTATGTCTGACCGAGCACGCTTTCAAGGCAGTTGTCGAGATATGCGGCCGCGTTATATACGGGGATGATAACACTGATCAGTTCGTTCATTCCAGTCTCCCTTTCAGTGCAAAAAGTACGGTGGCGGCGAACCGCTTGAGATCGGAAACAAAGCCCCCCGAATAGTGTTTCTTCAGACGTTTGCTGATCTCTTTTTCCGGCGCGGCATATTCCACGACCGGGTCGGCGATGGCCTTGCCGAGATCCACTGCCATCGATGCGGCGTCCTCGGAGGTGCTGTGCACGCCGGAATCATCGCCCCCGATATTCTGTACCAGTGAATAGCGGGGATAAACGGTGAGCATATCGTTCTTCACAAGATGCGCGCCGAAACGCACGCTCCAGGAACTGCCGTTACCGTTGGCCTGACGGTACAGGCGAATAAACCGGTCGGAGCCGTCGGCGTTCAGCTTCTTGATCAACTTCGGATCTCTGTAAAAATCACCGATCTCTTTCAGATCCCAATCTACGTTCTGCCAGCGATCCGCCCACGTTGCCCATGCGCAGCTGCAGGAGCGGTAGCAGGTGAATACGTCTGCCGTATAATCGGCAGGGAAGTCGATGGCGGGCGTATATCCGGCGATCGCGCCAACGCGGCGGTCGTTTTCTAACACCGTAAGCGCTTTATTCATAAAACGCAGAAAATACGGGGAAACAACACTGTCGTCCTCTAAAACGATCGCAGCCCCGTGCTGTGAGAGCACCTCGCTCACCCCGGCGGTCACAGAAGCGGCAAGCCCGCGGTTCTCGGGCGCCTCAGTGATATGCACAGCTTTGAAAACGCTGTTCTCCGTCGCGTTTCTTACCGCTGCACGGCAAGCCTCTACCTTCTCTTTTCCTTCTTCGTTCTTTGCGCCGTCGGCGAAGATAAAAAGCTCGGTTTCGGCGGCTTCGGGGCAGGCGGAGAGGGCAGCAAAGGTTTCCATAAAATGGTCGGCGCGGTTATATACGAATAAAACAATGGGTGCGCAGTTCATGTGTTCAGCTCCTTTTCAGCTGTTTGAGCCTTACAGTTATTTTTTTGTAAATATTCAATATCAGGTAAAACAGTTTGCTTTCAGCAAAAAGGACAAGCAGCCCGTATCTGTGTTTCCGCAGCAGTTCCAGAACGGTAATCTGCTGTAAATACAAGCCTTCCTCATTTACTCTGCGGGAAGAGAAATGAAGTATACTGCACCCTTCCATCCGTGTGTGCGAGTGAACGTCAAGAATACCCTTGGATAAACTGATTTTGTATATTTTTGAAACACTCGGCAAGGATATGCATTTACCTTCGTCCGGTGTTGCCGTGCAAAGGCAGCCGTTTAACGCCATTGCTATGAAAAATACGGGATCGTCGCGTATTGCGCCTTTGCATAAGAGCCTCGGATCCTGATTTAAACGGTCATCTTCTTTGATTTCTGCAATGATCCGCATTGCATCGTTGTAAATCGCGCGGCAGATATTGCCGTTTCGGATAAACATGTAACCGGGATTAAAAATCGGCGTAACGGCGTCGGCTTGTCCCAAAAACTTGGATGCTGCGTATGCGGGATCTGAAAAAAACACCATTTTTCCGTCATTCCAGCCAAATGAGGTAAAGTCATATTGTTTGGAAAGCAGATCCCAAAAGAAATCCAACGAATGATATACAAGGCAGTCCGGTTCAATAAATATGTTTTCTTCATAAGGGCAGTCTAATAAGATCCTGAATTTATCCACATAGCTGAACGCCGCATCCTCTAAAATCACGGTATCTGTAAATGCTTCGGTATACTCGTTTTTTCTGTCGCAGAGAATGGCAAACGGCGTTTCCGGATGAAACAACCGAAAAGACTGCAGCAAATGGTAAGCCATTTTATAATAGCTCTCGTTGCCCGTTGCAATTGTAACAAATCCTCGTTCCATCTTACTTTATCCCAAAAATCTCTTAATGACTGTTTCTTTAGTAGAGCATTTGAAAAATGCTATCTATGATATGGTTTCTGTTTCGTGTTTCATAATAATGTTTTTCGTCAGCAGTGCCGGAATCTTGTTTTCTGTTATATACCATGAGATCCATGAACATCCCCACGCAACAGCGCTGACCAGCATTGCAAGAAAAATGTTCCGGATGCTGAAACTGTTGATCCCAAAAAGACGTACCGCTAATACAACAAAATAGTCATGAAGCAGATAGTAAGAATAACTGATGTTGCCGAGCTTTACAAGCGGTTTCGGCGTTCGGAATCCGCAGCCGGACCAAACGAGTCCCGCGCAAAGAACCAGTGCAAACATCGTTATGGAATACCACACCGAGAGGGGCTTCAGAAGCGCCGATATGCAAACGGCGGTCGCTGCCGCTGTCATCGCAAGGGCAGGAAGCCGTCCGGTTTTCAGCGGCAGATCTCGGCTGAGCAGCAAACGGAACACGCCGTAAATGCCGAGCCCTGCGATAAAAGACGTCCAGACATAAGGGTTGGCGGTATAAAAATGGATCACGGGGTTTTTTGTGGGAAAAACGACGCCGACCAGCGCAACAAGAGCGGCAAAGCCTGCCGCGATATACCCACGATATTTGTGGCTGATGTGTATGGCGACAAAAAACAGAAGATAGAACAGCATCTCCATCTGCAGCGTATGCCCCAATCCTACGATTGGCCGCAGCGAGGACCCCGCTTTTAAATTTACACGCCGGTAGGGGATGAACAGCAGCGATTTGATCAGATGCTCCAACGTGGGCTTGTAACCGAGCAGAGCCGGTGTAAACTGCCCTGCAATAAAGGTAAATAACGTCAGCCCCCAGTAAAGCGGCAGCATACGGATCAGCCTGCGGGTGAGAAAATAACGCTTCTTGTCTGGGCTTTCGGTAGAGAGCATCACTACGAAGCCGCTGATCATATAAAACAGATATACTGCGTGCGAAAAATCAAAGGGACATGTGCCCTGCAGTCCGGTGAAATGATATACCGTGACGCACATCGCTCCTAAAAAGCGGAGCGCCTGCAGCGAATCGATCCTTTTGGGCAGGGAGAACCGTTTTTGTTCCATAGCTTTAATACTTCAGAATGCTTTGATATACGCAGTAAAGCGTGGCGGCGTTGTGCGCAGCGTCGTGCGTAACAAGGGCTCTTTCACGGGCGTTTAAGGAAAGACGTACGGCAAGACTCTCGTCGTCAAATATGCGTTTGACGCACCATGCCAGCAGGGCGGGATCGTCGCTTCTGTAAAACAGCGCTTCTTTGCCGTCCGCTGCCATATCCGGCGCGCCGCCGACGTAGGATGAGATGCACGGCGTGCCTACCAGCATGGCTTCGCCCAGCGTGTTCGGGCTGTTTTCCGCAACCGAAGTCAAAACATATGCATTTACCCTTGAAAGACGGGAGGCAACTTCTTCTGCGGAGAGCGGACCGGTAAACTCAATATGGTTTTCAACGCCCAGTTTTTCGATACGCTGTTTCAGGTACGCGCCGTATCCCTTTTTAACCAATGCCTTTTTTTCGCCGAAGGGCCTGTGCCCGGCAACGTATACCTTGACGTCCGGGTATTCCCGGATCAGCTCCGGCAGCGCCTCCACAAGAAAATGGAAGCCCTTCAGCGCGTAATAACTGTTGCCCACGTATAGCGTGTGCCGCTCCATTGCGCCGATATCCCATCTGTGTTCATAAAATGGCGGGCGAAGCACGCGGGGGCAGCTGTAATATCGTGCCGTGGGGTTGAGCGCGTAAGTGTGTGCGCGGTCCCACGTGGTGCGCCCAAGGATGTACTGCGCATTTTCTATGATCTCCCTTTCGGGCTTCATGCGGGGTTTGTACCAGCGCGTTTTGCGCAGGTGCAGCGTCATCGCGGAAAAAACGGAAACAGGGGAGAATGAAAGCATCATATCATCGATGGGCAGAAGCCCGCACTGATAGCCGTACTGTCCGTTCAGAATGCCCTGCATCGATACCACGGCGGGTACGTCTTTTGCCTTTGCCGCCTGCATCATTGCGGCGGCGTGCAGGAATTCCGTGCCCTCGATGTGTATGATATCCGGCTTTATGTCGTCGATCAGACGGTCGCATACCGCACGCAGAGTTTCAATGTCTGCGCCTTTCGTATAAGGGATCGCTCGGTAGTTGACGCCGTCCGCTTCAATGCTGAAATCCAGCCCCGTATCCGATTTGCAGGCAACAAAAAGCCGTACGCCTTCAAGCTGTTTCAGCTGCGCTGCCATGGATTCCACCCAGCCGCCCAGTACGCCGCCGGGCAGAGACAGTGCTGCTGCGGCCGGCCGCGGGATCAGGTTCACAGTCCAGAGAATAGTCATTTGCGGGATTTCCTCCATTTTATGATATCGGAATACATTATGGGGCATAGGATCAACAGTGGGAAGTATACCTGATAGCATAAGGGGTCGAAGAGCGACACCAATGCGATAGAGGTGATATGAGCGTTTGCGGTCGCCCGGATCGTTGAAGATTCCTGTATCGTTGTTTTGAAATAATGCGGCGTATGAAAAAGCATCAGAAGCAAAGGAACACCGCCCCAGACGCCGTATTTCGCAAAGGTGTCCAGTATTTCGGAATGGCCGCCCACGTTGCCGCCGAACAGCCTGCCGCCGATGATCGGGAATTGAAAACATGACTGAAGGCTCATCGCATAACGTGCGATCCGGTTGGCAAAAGAGTCCGCCGTTTCACCCTCCGCCGTGCTCACAAGGTCTTCAATTTTACGTACCACCTTGGTGCCGTCAAAGATCTGCATAACGATATTCCGGAAACTTTCAACATATACCAGCATCAGAACAACGGCGACGATCATAACGAAAGAAATGATAAAGGCGGGAAACACGCTTTTGCGCCGGTACAGGATCAGAATTGCCAATGAGATTACCGCTGTGATCACAGCGATGGAGTACCCGGCGTTCATGATTACCGCGAAAAAAGAGACCGTCCATGCCACGCCGAGGAAAAAGAAGAATTTATTGTTTTTGAACGACATAAGCGTCCATGCGTAAATGACAGGCGCGATGATTACCTGCGGATAAATAAGCCCGTAACCGCCGACGCCACGGCGCAGATAACCGTAAAGCTCGGGCGTATCTCTTACAAGCATCCTGGCGATCGCAGGATCGTTTGCAAGCTCGCTCGCGGTGCGGTAATTGAAGAAAATCAAAAGCCCGAGCGTGATCGGCACCACTATCTTATAGTTCTGCCAGCTGTCGGCACTGTAGATACTGATGAAATAGGCCAGAACCATCATGTAAACCGCGATCTCAGAGAGGATAGACCTTACGCCGTTCTGCAGATACGCCATCAGCGCCACTGCAAACATAAAGATTGCGCACCAGATCTGTATATTTGTAAACTCAAATCGGCTCAGAAATTCAATAAAAAACCATACAACGGCAAGCCCCAGCGCCAGCAGACGGAAAATCAGATCGATCTGCAGAGGGGGAGAAATCGACCAGGCCATCAGATACAAAACGGCAACCATCTGCATCACGGTCTGGAACGAATGATTGACTTGTACGGTCAGTCTTTTTTGCATAATACCCTTTCGAGCCACCCGCATAATGCGTCGGTGTGTTTTGTATAATCAAATGCGTCTCTGAGCGCCGTCGCCGCGCTTTCCCGCGCCATGACGTTCTGCATGGCTTCGCGGATCCCGGCGGGGGAGACGTCCGGCAGGATCACGCACCTGTTATCTGCGTAAGCGGGAACGTCGCTGACTGCGGTGGTGATCACCGGAACGCCGCAGGTGAACGCCTCGGCAAATTTGGTGGGGAAGCCGGCGTTGTTCCGGCGCGTGGGTTCCCGCAGGAAAACGAAACAATCGCAGCTGAGGATCTCCCGTACCGTTTTGTAATGCGTAAGCCTGCCTGCAAACGTAATGCCGGGAAGATCCGCAAACGCTGCCGCCGCCGGTATACGGGAAACAAACTCCTCTTTCGTTACGCCGATAATTCTGAGCGCTGCGCCGTCAGGCAGGGAAGAGAAGGCTTCCAGCAGCAGATCCAGCCGGTCTTTATCGGAAGGGGAACCGGCGTAGCAGAAGGTGAACCGGTCTCTAATCTCTTTTTCCTGTTCCCAGATCGCGTCTTCGGTATCCACAAGGGGCGGCAGTACGATCAGCGGTTTACTGCCGCCGTATTTTTGTTCCATCACGCTGCTCACGGCGATGATGCCGTCGCATTGCCGGGGAAGCTTTTGTTCGATCAGGCGGCTGTCGATGGATTTTACTGCACGCTTCAAAAACGAGCCTTCGGTATAAGCGTTCCACTCGGTGCAGTCGTACAGTATGCCGATCCCTTTGCGGGCAAAGGCTTTTCTTGCCGCTTTCACGGTGGCATACTGCGTGTTATACAGCATTACCGCAACGGTATCGGGGTATTTGCCTGTGAGCGTACGCAGATTCGTCATATCGAAGATCTCTGCCGCCCACTGGCGGACGGAACGGGGATACGCCTGTTCATACATATCGAAGCCCGCGCCGTATTCCCGCTTTTGGACCCCGGAAAAATACGGTTCTTCGCGGTTCGTGCCGAGAAACACCGCGTTGTACCCGAGAGATCGCAGCAGCTTGCCGTTATTCACCACTCTGTGCGCGGCGGCGTTTTTATCCGGCAGCTCGAAGTTGCCGGTGACGATCACAGTGCCGCTGCTCATTGCAGATGCTCCCTGTACCAGACGATGGCTTCTTCGATCCCTCTTGCAAAGGACCATTCCGGATCGTAGCCCAGCAGCCGCCGTGCTTTGCTGATATCTGCGTTGGAATGCTTGATATCGCCGGGGCGATCCGGCCCGAAAACAGGCTCAATCTCAAGCCCGAGGGCCTTTGTAAGCCCGTAATAGATGTCGATCAGATATTCTCTGCCGCCGTACGCGATATTGTATGCCTGTCCGGCGGCCTCATGGGGTGCGAGGCAGGCTTTCAGGTTTGCCTCGATCACGTTTTCTATGTATGTGAAGTCCCGGCTCTGGCGGCCGTCACCGTGAATGGTGGGGCTTTCGCCGGAAAGCAGCTGCCGTATGAATTTCGGTATCACGGCGGCATAGGCGCCGTCCGGGTTCTGCCGTCTGCCGAATACGTTGAAATACCGAAGTCCGTAGGTGTCCAGCCCGTAATGCATCGTATACTGTTTTGCCCACTCTTCGTCGCAGCGCTTCGTAAGGGCGTAAGGGGAGAGCAGATTTCCTTCTCTGCCTTCGGTCTTCGGCAGGTTCGGCTCGTCGCCGTAAACGGAAGAGCTTGAGGCGTATACGAATTTCTTTACGCCGCACCTGCGGGCGGCTTCCAGCATGTTCAGCGTGCCGGTGATATTGTTGGCGCAGTAAAACAGCGGCATCTCGATGCTGCGGGGAACGCTGCCCCAGGCGGCCTGATGCAGCACGTAATCCGCGCCTTCACATGCTTTGAGACAGGTATCAAGATCTTTTACGTCTTCCTCAATAAACGTATAGTTCGGGTCGTCGGCAAACATCTCGGTATGCTCCCGCCTGCCGGTGGAGAGATCGTCCAGACACCGCACGGTATATCCCATGCCCAGCAGCGCTTCGCACAGGTTCGAGCCGATAAAGCCAGCGCCGCCGGTAACAAGGAATACCGCATCCTGCGGAAAAACGAGTTCGGAATAGCCCATGCTTACAGCCTCCAGTAGAGATACCCCAGCGCTTCGTATTCACTGCGGGAAAACAACCCTTTTACGTCCAGCAGCACCTTTTTGCCGGGGCCGAAGAAAGCGTTTATATCCGCCGGGGTCATCGTGCGGAACGCTTCGTGGGCCACGCTCAGGATCACCGCGTCCATATCACGGATCTCAGAAAGATCCGTAAAGCGAATGCCGTAAAGGCGAATCGCCTCGTCTTTGTCGGCGCAGGGATCGCAGATCAGCGGATCAATGCTGTATTCTCGCAGTTCGTTTACGATATCGATCACCTTTGTGTTGCGGGTGTCGGGGCAGTTCTCTTTGAACGTAAAGCCCAGTATCGCAACCTTCGCGCCGCGCACCGCTTTATCCGCGGCGATCAGCTTTTTGACCGCGTTCTCCGCCACGTATCTGCCCATATCGTCGTTGATGCGGCGTCCGGCAAGGATCACCTGGCTGTGGTAGCCCGTCATTTCCGCCTTGTAGGTCAGGTAATAGGTGTCCACGCCGATGCAGTGCCCGCCCACGAGGCCGGGGGTGAATTTCAGAAAGTTCCATTTTGTACCGGCGGCTTCCAGTACGGCTTTCGTATCGATGCCCATCCGGTTAAAAATGATACTGAGCTCATTCATGAACGCGATATTGATATCCCGCTGGCTGTTTTCGATCACCTTTGCGGCTTCCGCCACACGGATGCTTTCGGCGCGGTGCACACCGGCAGCCACGATGAGCTCGTAAACAGCAGCAACGTTTTCAAGCGTTTCCTGGTCCATGCCCGAAACGATCTTAACGATCGTATCCACACGGTGGACCTTATCTCCGGGGTTGATGCGTTCCGGCGAATAGCCGATCTTGAAATCTACGCCGCAGACAAGTCCGGATTCTTTTTCGAGAATCGGGGCGCAGACTTCTTCGGTCACGCCCGGATATACG
>JAEEGL013379631.1_pt1 | contig 34794 bp, 29 predicted proteins | sample 9134231 | NCBI WGS metagenome assembly JAEEGL01 (sample SAMN16246548, study PRJNA631951) | gut metagenome | biome: gut microbiome; feature: rumen; material: fiber-attached | host: Bos | place: Iran: Karaj | collected 2018-10
ATTGTCACGATTGAGGGAGTGGCAGCCTTTGCAACCAGGTACATTCCGCCGTCTTGTCTGGAAAAAGTAGAAGAAAAGATAATATAAAACCAATAAACGATGTATAAAACTTGTTTCAAACTACTGCTGCTCGTGGTACTTGCCGTGGGCGCGGCCTCTTGTGGGCACAGGACCTACAAGAACATTGCATATTTCCAGGATGTGGAGGAGGAAACTTCTCTCCCCATGGAAGTAAACAGGGGAATAGTGATCCAGCCGCAGGATAAGATTTCGATTGTGGTATCGACAACGAATTCGGAGTTGGCGAAGCCGTACAATTTACCGAGGGTGACTTACACACTCGGAGCGGAAAATGATAATATAGTCGGCAGTGGGAATAGCAATATTCTTGGATATGTCGTAGATAACAGCGGCAACATCAACATGGCTGGCCTTGGACAATTACATGTTGCTGGCATGAATCGTTGGGAACTGTCTAATTATGTACGTCAGATATTGATTGACCGTGACCTTCTCAAGGATCCCAATGTGACGGTTGAATTCATGAATTTCAAGGTTTCCGTCCTTGGAGAAGTTGGTTCTCCAGGGACATACAATATTTCTGGAGATAAGGTTACTATCCTACAAGCCCTGAGTTTGGCCGGTGACCTTACCATTATGGGCAAGCGAGATAACATTACTGTTCTCCGCGAGCAGGGTGCCGAGCGTACTTTTTACCACCTTGACCTTCGTGACACGGAGATCTTCAATTCCCCGGCTTACTATCTACAGCAGAGTGACGTGGTCTATGTATATCCCAGCAAGGTCAGAGCGGGACAATCCAGAATCAATGAAAACAACTTCAGAAATTTCAACTTCTGGATTTCCATTCCTTCAATGCTGCTGTCCATGACGACCTCTGCATTGTTAATAGTAGCGATTCGTAACGGTGATTATTTTAAGAAATAAATATGGCAGAAGAACTTAAAGACCAGTCCTGGACTGTTCAGGACGATTCAGACGAGAGGCTTTTCTCTTTCCGTGACATATGGGCTTTGTTTTGGGGGCATAAATGGTGGTATCTCCTGTCATTGATTCTGGCAGGAAGTATTGCCTTTTTTTACCTTTATCGCACTCCAAAGCTATACCAGAGTACAGAGAGGATCATTGTAGAGACCGATCAGTCTGTGGATGTGTTCAGCGACATGTCAGCCTCCATGAGACGTCGGACCCTCATAGGCCAAAATGTGGCCAATGAGATATTAGCCTTTAAGTCTCCCGACCTTATGACCAAAGCTATTGAGAGGCTCGGCTTGGAGACGAACTACACTGACTTGATGTTCCTTCGTGAGAGGGAACTTTACAATAAGACTCCCTTTTTCATGTCCATTCTTGGCGAAAACAATGGTGCATCGTCTTTCTCTTTCATAGTCAAGAAGATGGGTAAGAATTCCTTTGTCCTGGACCAGTTCACTGTTGGCGGTGTAGATATGGAGACCAGACCTGTGGCAGGTTCTTTCGGTGATTCACTGGTTACCCCGGTAGGAAGCCTTCGTCTAACCGAGTCGCAGTATTTTCACACATGGGGGGATGACATAAGGATCAGTTGGGCCAATGCCAGAAGCAGGGCAGCTGCTTATGCCGATCATATGGGAGTCACGGCTCCAAGGGATGAATCCTCGGTAGTGACCCTTACCATGACGGATTACTCTCCGGAACGGGCTACCAACATCCTTGCTACCGTTCTCGATATTTATAATGAACAATGGGTTGAGAACAAGAACAGGGCTGCTGCCAATACTTCAGAGTTTATTGCCGAAAGACTTGTAATCCTTCAGCAGGAACTTGGAGACATCGACAACGATATAAAGGAGTACAAACAGCAGAACAGGATTACGGATGTAGGGGCTGTTTCGGGACAATACCTTTCAGAATCATCCGCTTATTCAGAGAAAGCTTTTGCCAACAGCAACCAGCTTGCAATTTCCCAGATGATCCGCGACAGGCTTACAGATCCTGCCCGTGGCGGCACTCTGCTTCCTACAAATTCCGGACTTACAAATGCCAATATAGAAGGGCAGATCAGCGAGTATAACGCTACCCTTATGAAGAGGGATAAGTATCTCAAGGAAAGTTCTGAAGCTAATCCGATGGTGGCCGACCTTAACGCCAACCTGGATGCAATGAAGGCCAATATCACCCGGTCGATTGACAACAACATTTCTGCACTCCAACTCCAGCAGGACAAGATACTTGCTCAGGAGGGAGCTATTTTAGGCAAGTTATCATCTACTACCGGACAGGCTCTTCAGCTCCAGTCCATGAGTCGCGACCAGAAAGTTAAGGAGTCACTGTATATCTACCTGCTCCAGAAGCGTGAGGAAAACGAGCTTGCTACTCAACTAAATGTTTCCAATAACAGGCTGATACAGTCCGCAACTCCAGGCGTTCCAGTATCACCAGTCGCCAAGAAGATATATCTGATTGCATTGCTACTAGGCCTCGGTATTCCTTTTGCATTCTTCTTCCTTCGCATCCTGTTCAACACGACGGTACGTACCAGGGCTGATGTTGCAAAACTTAAAGTTCCTTTCCTTGCTGAAATTCCACAGATGGGTCTTGAAAAGAAGAGTTTCTTCAGTTTCCGCAAGCCAAACCGGTTCGACGAAAAGAATTGCAGTATCGTTGTTCAGCAAGGTAAGCGTGATGTTATCAATGAGGCTTTCCGTGTTCTCAGAACCAACCTGGACATGATGACAGGGTACACTGACGCATGCCATGTCGTGATGGTGACCTCTTTTAACCCTAATGCCGGAAAGACATTCTCGATCATGAATATGGCTGCGTCTATGGCTGTCAAGGGTGCGAAGGTGCTGTTGCTTGACTTAGACCTTCGTAAAGCATCACTGAGCAAGGCGTTGGGAGTCAAGGGTTCCGGTGTCGCTTCTTTCTTGAATGGCCGTGCTGATGACTATCACCCGCATATCCATGAGGTTTCCGAGAATCTTTGCATTCTTCCCGTTGGTTCGTTACCACCGAACCCTGCTGAACTCCTGGTTTCAGAGAAGTTCAAGAAGATGATTGCAGACATGAGGAATGAGTATCAGTACATTTTCATGGATTGTCCCCCCGTGGATATAGTGGCCGATACCGCCATTATTTCCCGCAACGCGGACATAACGGTATTTGTAATCCGTGCAGGTCTGTTCGATAAGCAGGCCCTTCCAGCCCTTGATGAACTCTATGCCAGTGGCAACTACAGCAGGATGGCTTTCATTCTCAATGGCGTCGAGAGGATGCAGGGCTCTTATGGCCAGCATTACGGCAGTGGCAACTATGGCTACGGCTATGGTTCATACGGCTATGGTAAAGGACATGGTTATGGCTATGGTTACGGCAACTATGGTGAGCAGGATGACGAAGGCAAGAAGGATAAGAAAAAGAAGTCCAAGGATTGATGTTCGGATTCCTGAAACCTAAAAAGACAATTGAAGCAAGTGGCCTCCTGAGCGGGGCCACAGATAATCATTCCCATATCCTTTGGGGCTTAGATGATGGAGTGAAGACTCAGGAGGAAACCCTGTCGATACTCGCATTTTATGAAGATCTAGGCCTTAAAACATTATGGCTTACTCCACACACCATGGAGGATGTGCCAAACACGACCCAAGGCCTGAAAACCCGCTTTTCAGAACTCCTAAAAGTTTATGACGGACCGATTGAGTTGAGGCTTGCTTCGGAATACATGATAGACAATCTTTTAGAACAGCGGCTTGAAGAACGTGACCTGCTGACTCATGGTCATGATACCGTCTTGGTTGAAACTTCGACCTGGGCTCCTCCTATTGACTTGTGGGATATTCTAGAGAGGATGATGAGTTACGGTTACCGTCCGATGATCGCCCATCCCGAGCGTTATCGCTACATGACTAAAAAAGATTACGAGCGGTTACGTGACATGGGTGCCGTCCTTCAGTTGAATCTACCATCCATCATTGGGTCCTATGGTGAAGAAGTTCGGCAAAAAGCACAGATCTTGCTTGACAAAGGATTCTACAAGATGGCCGGTTCAGACTGCCACCGTTTTCGTGCTATACGGAAGCAATATACTGGCATCAAGATCAAAGAATCTACACTTGCTCAACTCAAAGATTTGATGCTGGCATGAAACGACTGATTTTTTCTGTTGTTATACTTTCCCTCGTTTTCTCCTCTACCGGATTTGGCCAGGGGAGTAAACCGGTAAGATCGATTTCGCTGGACCAGTTGCTTGGGAAAAAGAAGACGGAAAATACTGGGCAACCCATCACAAGACCATCATCAGAGGTTTCGCAGTCGGGTTACAGGGAACATATAGGTGCAGTCGGTTCTGTTCTTGACAGGATAGAACTAAAAGGGAATTCGTTGACTCAAGACAAGATTAGTATTCCTTTCCGTCGTTATGTTGTCAACGGCACCATAGACCTTGGAGGCAAGACTATTTTTATGCCTGATGGGTGTATCCTGGATCTGGAGAACGGTAACCTGAAGAATGGTGCTTTGAAGATGAACACGACTTTGGTTACTCCTATCTACGGGATATCCAAGGAACGTAACATCAGCAAAGTCAAGGTTTCAGGTGAGTACTACGAGACCCTTGTCGATCTATGGGGCGAGCAGATTGAACCTATGTTTCCATGGGATACGACAGCACCTAAGAAGGTCTACTTGGTCGATCTTAATAAGTTTGGCATCACTCCGGGTTACCAGAAACGAGGAAGTGACAACCACTACACTGACAAGCAGTACGACATAATGTACAACAATGGCATTGGTTTTACTAACGCTATTCGTTGGGCCTATGACAACGGTTATGATGGTATTCGTTTCCCTAAGAACGACTATTGCTTCACTCCCAGGACGACGAAGAACGATAAACCTCAGGAAGGACCGATGGTCTTAGTGCAGGACTATGATAAGTATGACATAGACCTAGGTGGGGGATCGTATTACCTTGTTCTTGATAGCAAGAAGAAATCTAAGTATTACGTTAATGCTCCAGAAAGACCATATGCACAAGGTGGCACAATGTTCTTCATAGCCGCATGCATCAATCTTCAGATCCATAATGGACGTATGGTTGGGGACCGTGCGTTGAGGGATTATGATGATGGTGCTGAAAGAGCCTTGGAGAATTCCAGGGCTTTTGCCGTTGCTGGGTATTGTCAGAATATCCGGCTACATCATCTTGATATGAGTGGCTTTATGGCTGACGGTATTAATTGTGCGCAGTCCGGTGGCATCTGGAGAGGATATGATAACATCTATCAAGGAATTTGGAGATCATATCCTGGGGTTTCCAAACCCATACACGGAGATGATAATTATACAACTATCTCCAACTATTTCAAGATAGATAATCTTTATTCACAACCCGATGCCATGAGGATGGCAGTTGTCAGGAGAATCGCCTCAAAAAGAGCTTTTACTATCAATAACAATCAGGGTTATACCCGCTTAATCAATCCTTATCATAATCTTGAAGTTTTGACTTTCAATGGGAGGAAATCCACAGACATTCCTCTTCGAACAATAAAGACATCTTACCTCGAAACTATTGTTTTGGATGGTAACGAAACCGGTGTCAAGGTTCGTTCTTCTTATGATGAAGGCGCTGTGAATGATGGCATTCAACATAGTGAGACAATATCAGAGCTTATAAGTAGTCATGTTGTTATCGAGAATTGCATCTTCGAAGATAACCATCGCGGAGGCATTTCCGGAGGCACGAATGATGTGACAATCCGAGAATCAAGATTCCATAAGAATCACAACACTGTCAATTATTCAGGGAAAACAATTCCTTTGTTCCTTATCGGTGGCACAAATTACCATATTAATTTTGAGGATAATTATGCCAAGGATCTGAAGGTTTATGGCTGTGAGTTCTCCAGAACGGCAAATACGATAGGTAAGCTCCTCTTTGGCGTTTATACTATGGATTTCCATGACAATGTGTCTGATGCGTCTGTATACTTATATAATAACCTGTTTTGTAACATCCATGACAATCGATTCTCGGGAGATCCTCTGTGGTTCAGTTCATGGCGTCATTCAGATTATGATGAGGGTCTTCAGAAACATGGATTTAAATACCTGACGAGGATAGCTTTGGTCCACGACAATGCAATTGGAAAAATGATGTCTCCTGGAAAGCATAACAGGACAGTTGTTTATTCCTACGATAACCATTAGAATGAAGAAATCCATCCTGTTTGTCAATGGTCACCTTCAAGTCGGAGGAGTTGAGAAGGCGTTGATCGACCTTCTCTCCTGGATTGACTATGATAGATATGATGTCGACCTTCTTCTTCTTGAAGGAAATGGGGAATATAGTAGTCTGGTCCCTAAAAAGGTTCATGTCTTTCATAAAGATATGAGGCAGCTTGAAGGACCTTTTTGGAAGAATCTCTGGAAGAACCTGATCAGAGGCAGGTTCGGGAATGTTCTGTTCAGAATCATTAAAGTAGCTGCAAAGAATGATAAAAAATGGCTTAGACTTGCAAGACCTTTTCTGCCTGTCAGGAACCAGTATGACATCGCTATTTCTTTCCGTCACGGCCATTCTGCAGAAATAGTTGCCTATGCCTTGAAGGCAGGATTGAAGATTTGTTGGTGGCATCACGGCTCCGTTCCTGAATTAGATTATCAGAGAAAGGAATTAGTGTCTTTGTTTGGTATATTTGATAGGGTAGTCACAGTATCAGAAGGATGTAAGCGCCTTTTATCTGATACGCTTGGCATCAGTCCAGGGCAAGTCGTTGTTATTCCCAATATAATTGATGTGGCTAAGATCAATGGTTTAGCTCAAGTAGAAGATCCATACGGGGAGGACCACCGGTTCCGGATCGTTACCTTGAGCAGGTTCGCTCCTGAGAAACATCTTGATGAAGCTGTAGAGGCCGCATCTTTGCTATCTGGAAAGTTGGATTTCGTTTGGTATTTCATCGGCGATGGAACGGAGTTTGGAATGGTCAAAGAGAGAGTAGAGAAGTTAGAACTTGCTGATAGGGTTATTCTTACAGGAATTCTTGCCAATCCGTATCCATATCTTAAGCATGCGGACTTGATGGTCCATCCATCACACGTGGAGTCTTTATGTATAGCTGTCCTTGAAGCAATGGCACTAGAAGTTCCTTGCGTAGTCGTTCGTTCGATAGGACCTGAGTCTTTCATTGAAGGCGGTAAGAACGGAATACTTGTGGATAAGGGACAGGATGCGATCGCTGAAGGTATTATGCAGGTCGTAAATTCCGAGTTTTCGACTCTAGAATCATTGAGGAAGGGAGGCGTTTGTACTGTGGACAGATATTTCAGCCCATCTGTCGTCAGAAAATCTTTCGAAGAACTTACGGACATTCAGAACTATGCCTAAAAGTCAGCTTCGATCTGGAATAATACTCAATTACATCAATATCGGGCTTAGTTCGCTAATCCCGATATTCTACACGCCTATTATGCTCAACCTTCTGGGTAAAAGCGAGTATGGTCTGTATAAATTGTCTTCTTCCTTGACTGGCTATCTCTCCCTTGTTTCTCTCGGTATGGGAGCCGCAATAACCCGTTATATCATCAAGGCAAGGGAAGAGGAGGGCAAGGAAGCTGAAGAGAGGGTGTTCGGCCTGTTTCTGATGTTATTCAGGGCGATATCGATCCTTGCGGTAATCGTCGGCATTGTCCTGATATTCGTGGCACCAGGTTGGTACGATACTGCCTTGACAGCAGCCGAACTTGGGAGAATGCGGGTACTTATGATGATAATGACGGCAAACATGGCATTGACCTTCCTGATGTCCCCATATGTTTCTGTCGTGACTGCGAATGAGCGTTTTGTCTTTATGCAGTCGATGAATATCATTTCAACTTGTTTCATCCCCGTTGTCAATCTGATAGTTCTCTATCTTGGGTATGCCTCAGTCGGAATGGCTGTTTCGTCTCTTGTAATTCAGTTGCTAATCCGAATCGCTTATCTGTTCTATTCCCGTTATTCCCTTCAATTAAAACCGAGGTATTCCAGATTCAGTATAGTGCAGTTGAAAGAAGTAGTCATATTTGCGCTCTGGGTATTTGTGGCTGAAATAGTGGATAAACTTTATGCTTCAACGGACATCGCTTTAATAGGAGCTGTCCCTTCTCTTGGAACAGATGGTGTGGCAATTTATAATGTTGGTACTGTATTCAGCGGAATGGTATTGACAATTGCGGTCGGTATTTCCGGTCTTCTAGCCCCAAGGACCAATAAAATGGTATTCGAAGGCGCTTCAAATGCAGAATTGACGGATTTCGCAATCAAGATAGGCAGAATCCAAGCTTTGATCATTGCTCTGATAGTATCCGGTTTTATTGCATTCGGGCGTCCTTTCATCCATTTCTATGTCGGGGATACCTATTCTGAATCGTATATTGTCGCTCTCCTTATCATGATACCATACATGATCCCAATTGTTCAAAATGTGTGTTTGAATATTGTCGTAGCAAAGAACAAGCATAGATTCCGTTCATTGGTATATCTTGGGATAGCTCTACTGAATGTGTTAGGTACTTGGTTGTTAATCAGAAAGATAGGTGTTCCAGGAGCTGCGTTGATGTCCGGAATTGCGCTGATCCTGGGTCAGGGTATTGTCATGAACTGGTTCTATAGTAAGAAGATCGGTTTGGAAATAAAGCGTTTCTGGCATTCGATTCTCCCTATCTATCCTTTCCCTATTGTTATGGCTTTGGTTACCTTGATATTAGGAAGGTATATCATTGATTTCTATTCTGTTTTTACTCTCATTATTGGAATCCTTGCTTTCTCGGCAATCTATTGTGTGTATAACTGGGTCTTTATAATGAACTCTGAGGAAAAACAGATTATAAAAGATCTTATTCCAGTCAAAAGCAGATGAATCCTCATTTCATCCTATATGCGAATGGTAACAGCGAAAACCATGGTTGTGAAGCAATCGTCCGTTCTACATGTCAGATTATCAACAAAAATCTATCTAATCCGATAGTGGACCTTGCAAGCGGAAATCGAGTGATCGATGACCATTATTTGGAAGGTTTATGCAACTGTGTAGAGATCAGGAGCAATGTCAGGAACTGGGATTTCTATAAGGCATATCTTAGATATAGATTACTTGCTGATAATGTTGCACTTGATGTGTATCCATACGGAAATCTTATTAGGTCCATTGAGAAGTCAGCAATAGCAATCTCATTGGGGGGGGATAATTATTGCTATGGATATACCGCATATTATGCTCAGTTGAACAAGATGTTCAGAAAAGCCGGTCACAAGACTGTTTTATGGGGCTGTTCAATTAATGAAGAGGCTTTGAAGGAGAAAGGAACTGTTGATGATCTAAAGGGTTATTCACTAATAACTGCAAGAGAGAGTCTTACATATGATTTATTGAAGTCATATTCTCTGAATAATGTTGAGCTGTTCCCTGATCCGGCATTTGTTCTCAATGCAGATTTGTCGGCAATTCCTATGGATTTCAAAGAGAGCAAAACCATAGGGATCAATATCTCTCCGATGATTCAGGATAATGAACAAAGCAAAGGTTCTGCATTCCAGAACTACAGGAATCTGATCCGATGGATTCTTGATGAGACTAGTTTTGACATTGCACTTATTCCTCATGTGGTCTGGAAACAGTCCGATGATAGAATCCCTCTTAATGAACTATACAAGGAGTTCTGTGATACAGGCAGGGTTAAGATGATAGAAGATGATAATGCCGAACGCCTTAAAGGTATCATTTCAAAATGCCGTTTTATGGTCGCTGCAAGAACCCATGCTTCCATTGCCGCATATTCGACATGTGTTCCAACTTTTGTCGTGGGGTACTCTGTGAAGGCAAAAGGCATTGCCAAGGATATCTTCGGATCCTATGAGGACTATGTCCTTCCTGTCCAGAGTCTTGAGAGTCCCGATGACTTGACGGACAAGTTCAAGTGGATGGTGGATCACGAGACAGAGATAAGGAACCAGCTTTCTTCTTTTATGCCTGGGTATATCGCAAGGGCCTGGGAGGCTGGGGATGCTTTGAAGACAGTTTAGATGGAAGACTATCTGGGAATAGTTGCTGTTAAGAATTGTACAGGATGTTCAGCTTGTCTGAATTCCTGTCCTGTGGGATGTATCGTCATGTCTGCTGATGAACAGGGCTTCAGGTATCCTAAGATAGACCGGTCATCCTGTATTAATTGCGGGCAGTGTGAAAATGTCTGTCCTGTTCGTAACCTTGCTGATAGTAATCAACCTGAGAGCCATTTCTATGGTTGCAAGCATGTCGATGATGATGTCCGGCGACGTTGTTCTTCGGGAGGTTTTTTCTATGAGCTTGCCAAGAGTGTAATTCTGTCCGGAGGAACCGTCTTCGGTGCTGCTTTTGTGGATGATTTCCATAAAGTCGTTCATATTCAGGCTTTAACGTTGGATGCTCTTGAGCTAATTAGGGTTTCTAAATATGTCCAAAGTGAAGTGGAGTCGTCATACCCATTTGTCAAGAAAGCATTGGAGCAAGGTAAGACTGTATTGTTTACGGGGACACCCTGCCAGATAGCGGGTATCAAGTCCTATATCGGACAGGTTCCGGACAACCTGATCCTTGCAGAGGTAGTATGTCACGGTGTGCCAAGCCAGAAAGTCTGGGACATATATTTGTCGGGTTTGGAGAAAGAGCGCGGATGCAAAGTCAAGTCCGTCACTTTCCGTGACAAGTCAAAGAGTTGGAGAAAGTCGGACTTGCTGGTTTTGTTTGAAGATGGAACAGAGTTCCGGCAACCCAATTCCGAAAATCCGTATATGAAGGCTTTCCTTAAGAATCTGTCGTTGAGGCCATCTTGCAGCGATTGCCGTTTCAAGCATTTTTCTTCAGGGGCCGATATCACAATGGGTGATTTCTGGGGCAGTACAGAACTTGGAGATTCATTCAATGACGATATCGGTATATCCGTGGTCGCCCTGAATTCTCAGAAAGGCCGTAAATGTTTCGATTCGGTTAAGGAAGGTCTCAAGGATGTGGTAAAACTTAGCGAGAACCAGGCGTTTGTTTTCAATGAGGGTTATCGTGAGAGTGCCGTTCGGAATGAACTTGCTCCTGTTTTTTATGCCGGTTTGCAGCAAAAAGATTTCGCGCAGCTGGTTGCTGAAATGACTGTTGATGCAGAGCCTCTACAGAGCCGGAAGGAGGACTTCTTCTCGGAAATGATCAAACGTCTTAAGAACCTCATTAGATGAGTGATATCTCTCGGCGGAATCCGTCGGTTGACATAGCTAAGTTCCTGTGCGCGATCTTTGTTATCGGCATCCATACACGTCCGTTGTCTGGTCTGTCCGAGGTGGCTGACTTTGTTATGTGCGATATCATCTTCAGGGTTGCTGTTCCATTTTTTGCGGTTTGCACTGGTTATTATCTGACACAGAAATTGGATTCGAACGATGGAGAGAGTGGTTGGCTTACAGTAAAATCATTGGCCTTAAGAGTCCTTATTCTATATATTCTTTGGTCACTTTTATATCTGATAGTTTTATCCTTTTCCTGGCTTAAGGTAGGTATTTTGGAGTTATCCTCTTTCGTAGGATGGTTCAAGTCTTTCTTGTTCGGTTCTTCTTATTACCATTTATGGTACCTAGCTCAATTGTTTTGGGCATTATTCCCTTTTTACTTGATAGTCAAGTTTGTGAATCCAAAGTGGCATATTCTTCTCGCTTGTTCGCTATGGCTCTTGGGCGCATTCGTTTATATCTATTCTGATGTGCTGGGAGGCGGTCAGGGTTTCGTATGGTTCTATAATCGGTTCGGAGCCATAACAGGAATGATTGGGAGGATGCTGCCGTTGCTGATGGCAGGTTCTATATTGGCAAGAAGACCGGTTCGGAACCATAATGCATCGGTTCTCATGTCCTTGCTGTTTCTGGGGTGTTTGTCAATTGAAGTATTTGTCCTTAAGGATAAGGGTGCCTCGCGTTTCTCATATGTATTGTTTACTTTGCCATTGGCTTTCTTTCTCTTCGACGCGATAAAACAGATTGCTTTCAATTCGTTTTAATACAAAGAACTTATCTAAAGCGAGTATGAATGTCTACTTGCTTCATCCGGCAATACTTTTTCCACTTAGATACCTTGGCGTTGAATCACCAATAATGCTGTTTATTCTGGGAACAATTATTACTATTGTTCTAGTACTTGCTTTTTTCCCCCGGAGAGTCTGAACCTATGAGAGTTTTATACATTACCGGCGCGTGCCTTTTCAAGAATACCTCTGCGAACATGAGCCATAACGCTTATGTGAAGGGATTGATTGATAATGGTGCTGATCTGGATATAATAATGGCATCAGATAGTTGGGGAGAGAGTGATTCAAAGTTTCAAAAACAATCTGTTGCCAGGTATTTCGTTTACGGCTCTGTTTCTATTATTGATAGAATAAGGTTGAAGGTAAGAGGTTTGATTAGAAGTCAAGTCGCAGAAGCAACAAATATTGCTGAAGCCGCTGATGAATCCAGCCATTCTCATATAACCTCTGTCAAGATCCGTTTGAGACGTTTCATCAAAAGGGTTTTCTATATACTATTCAGACAAGATCCTGTATACCCTCTAAATAAGACATGGTTAAAGAAGGCCCGTCGGTTCAAATCTGATGTCGAGTACGACTTGGTCGTATCTAATTCTTCGCCGGCTGCCAGCCATAGGTTGGTGGCAGATTTGCTTGAAGGTAAGCGTATAAAGTCTAAAAGATGGGTACAGATTTGGGAGGACCCTTGGTACTATGACCTTTATGGGAACCATTCAGATGCAATCTTGGAGGAAGAGCGATATTTGTTGAAAGAAGCCCAGGAAGTTTTATATGTCAGCCCCTTGACACTTCACTACCAGAAACAGTTCTTCCCTGATTGTGCTGACAAGATGGGTGTGATTCCTCTACCGGCATTCTTGATTGGTAATCAGGAGCAGAAGCCGTTCTCTTCCCCCATCTCTTTCGGTTATTTTGGGGATTACTATTCTCATGTCAGGAATTTGAGACCTTTCTATGAAGCTCTCAAAGCTTCCGGATATGCAGGTTACATTTATGGAGATTCTGATATAAATCTGCCATCGCAAAGCCAGATTACAGTTTCTCCACGGGTAACGCTGGACGTTTTAGAACGAGTTCAGGATAATACTGATGTTCTGGTTCATTTGTCCAATCTTCGCGGTGGCCAGATTCCTGGTAAAATATATCATTATTCGGCCACAAGGAAGCCTATACTCTTTATTCTCGACGGGACTGATGAGGAGAAATCCCTGCTTAAAGGATATTTTTCCAAGTATGGAAGATACGTTTTCTGTGACAATACTGTAGACGCAATCCTTGATGCAATGAAGATTATTATCTCTATACCTTTGAGGTCATTGGCTCCAATTGAGGATTTCCTTCCGGAATCAGTTGTAAAACAGTTTATTTGATATGGCCAGGATTACCATACATACAGCTACATATAACCGTGGCTACATTTTAGGAAAGGCTTATGAGTCTCTTAAGAATCAGACCTGTAAAGACTTCGAATGGATTATTACGGATGACGGGTCAACCGATGAAACATCGGAATTGGTCAAGAAATGGCTGACTGAGGGCACTGGATTCGATATCATCTATAATCCGCTTCCACATGTAGGAATTCCACGTGCCCTGAACAGTGGTGTATCGAAGGCCAGAACAGATTGGTTCATGATGCTGGATTCTGATGATAGCCTTCTCCCCGAAACAGTCTCTAAAGTGATTGCCTGGTTGGAAGAGATTGAAAGATTGCCTCAGGATATGAAGATTGGTGGAGTTGGATTCTGCAGATGTTTCCCTAATGGGGATTATATGAAACCTCAGAAGCCGTTGATTGATCCTGTTATCGGATATGTAGATGCAACTCACATTGAAAGATACAAGTATAATCTTAATATGGATTGCTGTGAAGTTCACAGAACCGAGTTGATGAAGAAATATCCCTTTAAATATTGGGGTTCAGAGAGATATGCCCCCGAACAGTTGTGCTTCTATAGTATTGCCATGGACGGATGGAAATTACGTTGGAGGGATGAGAAATTGTACATTTGTGACTATCTTCCGGACGGGCAGACAAAAGACAATAAGTTGGTCATGAATAATCCTATGGGGTTTGCAATGATGTACAACCAAAACATGCTGATTAAACCGGGAATGAAGAATCATTGGCGTGATGCCGTTCAAATGACAGCCTTGTCATTCTATTCAGGTAATTTGCGGTATTTGAGAGAATCCAATGATATGTTGACAACGATTCTTTCCTTGCCATTTGGCGTACTCTTAGGGCTAAGGAGGAAACATCAGTTCAAGAATCTGTCTAAGGTATGAAAAGAGTATTGATTGTATTCGGTACCAGGCCCGAAGCAATAAAGATGTGCCCGTTGGTGAATGAGTTGAAAGTGAGAAAAGACTCATTCGAAACTGTTGTATGTGTGACAGGGCAGCATCGGGAGATGTTGGATCAAGTTCTTCATTCTTTTTGTGTTGTCCCCGAATATGACCTGTCCATCATGAAGCCCGGGCAGGACCTGTTCGACATCACGTCGGGCATTCTGTTGAAAATCAAGCAAGTACTGGATAAGGTGAGTCCTGATATCGTCCTGGTCCATGGAGATACTTCGACTACTTTCGTGACATCTCTCGCTTGTTTCTACAAACAGATTCCCGTAGGGCATGTTGAGGCCGGATTAAGGACTTACAACCTGTATTCTCCTTATCCCGAAGAGTTTAACCGTCAGGCTGTAGGTCTGATAAGCAAGTACAGTTTCGCTCCTACCGAACATGCCAGGCAGAATCTACTGAGAGAGGGTAAGGATCCGGATTCAATATTCGTTACCGGTAACACGGCTATCGATGCATTAAGGACTACCATAACTGACAGTTACACGCATCCGGAACTTGACTGGGCCGCTGGCTCCCGGTTAATCCTCCTGACCGCCCACAGACGGGAGAATCTGGGAGCGCCCATGAGGCAGATGTTCCGGGCTATCAAGAGGGTCCTTGATGAGCATGATGATGTCAAGGCTATCTATCCTATCCACATGAACCCCGTAGTAAGGGAAGCGGCCCTCGAAGTGTTCGGATCTATGGACAGGCTTCATATTATTGATCCTCTCGATGTACTTGATTTCCATAATTTCATGAGCCGCAGTTATCTGATCCTTACGGATTCCGGCGGAATCCAGGAAGAGGCCCCATCACTCGGCAAACCAGTATTGGTTATGCGGGACACGACGGAACGCCCAGAGGGTCTGGCCGCCGGAACCCTGAAACTTGTCGGAACTGATGAAGATTACATTCATCATTGTTTCACTGAACTCCTTGACGATGAATCCGTCTATTTGAAGATGAGCACGGCATCGAATCCCTATGGTGACGGGTATGCTTCAACCAGGATCGCTGATATTCTGGAATCATCATGAAGAAGCGCATTTTCATAGCGATCCATTACCTGGAGATCGGCGGGGCTGAGATTAGCCTCATCGGTTTGTTGCAGGTAATGGATTACAATAAGTACGATGTTGACCTTTTTATTTACAGCCACAGGGGGGAGTTGATGGAATTCATTCCGAAAGAGGTTAATCTCCTGCCGGAAATTCCGGAATATGCCCAGATCGAGAGACCTATGAAGGCGGCGTTGAAGGACGGCTATTGGCGGATAGTGCTGAGGCGTATTATTGCCAAGAGGCGGTTTGCCGGTTACAGGAAAAGAAAGAATCCGATCGATAACGGAGCTGTTTTCAGTTATGTGTTCAATTCGGTTACTCCTGTTCTTCCTTCATTGGAGGATTTGGGTGAATATGACCTGGCAATCAGCTTCCTGACTCCGCATAATATCGTAGCTGACAAGGTTCTAGCAAAGAAGAAAGCAGCATGGATACATACGGATTACTCGAAAATCGATGTAGATGCAGAATTGGAATTGCCGGTATGGTCCAAGTTCGACCATGTGGTCAGCATTTCGGATCAGGTGACCGACAATTTCCTGGCTGTCTTTCCATCGTTGAAGGACCGGATAGTACGAATGGACAATATACTTTCCCAACAGTTTATTCGGGAAAGAGCGGAACAGATTCCACAAGAGATTGTCGAGGAGGAGATGCCAAAGAGGGATGGGAGAGTCAATCTCCTTTCAGTTGGAAGGTTCTGCCATGCAAAGAACTACGACAATGTGCCGGACATCTGCAAAAGAATTATTGAGAGCGGAATCGATGTTTGTTGGTATCTGATAGGGTTTGGAGGAGACGAGCCATTGATTCGTAAAAAGATTGCTGAATCCGGGATGCAGGAACATGTGATCATTCTGGGCAAGAAGTCCAATCCCTATCCATACATCAAGGCCTGCGATATATATGTCCAGCCGTCGCGGTATGAGGGTAACTCAGTCACTGTCCGCGAGGCGCAGATCCTGTACAGACCGGTGGTCCTGACCGATTATCCGACAGCAAGGAATCAGGTGATTGACGGCATTGATGGAGTTATTGTTCCCGTGGACAACACTGGGTGTGCAGAAGGAATACTTCATTTGATTGATGACACAAAACTGATTGATCGTATAATGATTCAATCAGGCTCCTGTGATTTCGGGAATCTGTCGGAGGCATCCAAGTTGTCTTGTTTGTTAAATTAGGCTACATGATACCAAAGGTTATCCATTATTGTTGGTTCGGAAGGAACCCACTTCCAAAGATGGCTGTGAAGTGTATCGCCAGCTGGAGGGAATTCCTTCCCGATTATGAGATCAAGGAGTGGAATGAGAATAATTTCGATGTGAACCTCACCCCATACACCAGGGATGCTTATGCGGACGGGAAATATGCTTTCGTGAGCGATTACGCCAGGTTCTGGATATTGTACAAGTATGGCGGGGTTTACTTCGACACTGACGTAGAAGTAATAAAGCCAATGGACGACATCCTTGAGCGAGGCCCGTTCATGGGGCTGGAAATTGCCGGTAAATCGGGAAAGATCGCCCCGGGATTGGGGCTTGCTGTTGAGGCGGGCAATTCAGTCTATAAGACTATTCTTGAAGGCTTCGAAAAACTTGATTATCATCTTCCGGATGGAACAAGGAATCCCTATACAATGATTCCAATGGTAACTGACATAATGAGAAGCAAAGGTCTGACCGGGGTAGAGACAATCCAGGAAGTGGAGGGAATCCATATCTATGCTCCTGATTATTTCAACCCACTTGATGACGCCACCGGCCGCTTGAAGAAGACTGAAAACACACGTACGATCCATTGGTTCATGAAGAGTTGGATGCCGTCCGAAAACAGGCTTTCTGTTTGGCTTAAAAGACTCGCAAGGAGGTTTCTAGGGGCGAGATTTACTGCTTCTTTCAAACATTTGTTAAAGAGAAATACTAATGAGACTTTTTAATCCATATAATTATTATACTTATCATTTGATACTTGTCTCGATACTAACTCTGCTATATTTCTTTTTCATTCACAAGCGCAGAGCTAATGGCCTAATTCGGCGGAAACCGTTGGTCATTACTCTTGTTTATGTGATTGTTTTTACCTTAATCGTCGGTCTTCGTCCTGTTCATGGCGCATTCGGTGACACTGTTACTGTTGCAAATACATATAGAATTTTCAATTCCTCTCCTATAACAATAGTTGGCTCAAGAGACTCTTTCTTTTATTTGTTACAATGGTATTGTGCGCAAGTAATGGATATCAAATGGTTTTTTCTAATTTGTGAAGTACTATATGTTGTACCTATGGTAATAGCATGCCGTAGACTAATGAAGAATAATTATGATTTGGCCATGGTTATTTGTTTGGCGGCTTTTTCGTTCTTTTCATATGGTACTAATGGAATTAGAAGTGGTATAGCTACGAGCCTCGTTTTGCTGGCTATTTCATTTATTCAAGGTAATAAAACCGAGAAGATAATCAGTTTTATTATATCATTTATAGCAGTTAATGTTCATATGTCCACTGCTCTACCCGTTCTTTGTATGTTGATTACTGCATTAATAAAACCGGGTAAGATGTTGTTTTATTTCTGGTTGCTATCTATCGTCATCAGTTTGGTTGCAGGTGGTGCAATATCTGGTTTCTTTTCAGAATTGGGATTTGACGATAGGCTTGACCAATACATTAATGCTGAGATAGTAGAAGGTAGATTCTCTAGGACAGGTTTTAGGTGGGATTTCTTGCTTTATAGCTCAATGCCAGTCTTTTTAGGGTATTACCTACTATATAAGAAAAGAGTTGTAGATCCTGTTTACAATCTCTTATTTGGTACGTATGTTCTTTCAAATGCTTTTTGGGTGATGGTTATCAGAGCAGAATACTCAAATCGTTTTGCTTATTTGTCCTGGTTCTTGTATCCAATCGTAATTGCTTATCCTTTTTTGCGAATTAAGATCTGGCCTAAAACCCAAGGACAGAAGACTGGTTTTATTATGATGGTGCATTTGGCTTTCACATTGTTTATGGTTTTTGTTATTGGATAATGCATATTCTTACAGTTTTTACTCCAACTTATAATCGAGCCCATACACTTCCTCGTACTTATGGAAGTTTGATAAACCAGACTTGCCAGGATTTCGAATGGTTGATTATAGATGATGGTTCTACGGATGGAACTGGTATCCTTGTCAAGGGTTGGATTGCGGAAGGAAGAATCACTATCCGTTATATTTATCAGGAGAACCAAGGTATGCACGGGGCTCATAATACGGCATACCGAAATATTTTCACAGAGCTAAATACATGCATTGATTCGGACGATTTTATGCCCTTGGATGCAGTTGATAAGATTGTTTCTTATTGGAAGGGTAATGGATCAAAGCGTTATGCCGGCTTAGTAGGGCTTGATATAGCTAATGGTAAAGGAATGATCGGATCATCATTTCCGGCCGGGATGAAAGAAACTACATTGAGTGGTTATTATTCTGGGGGAGGCATGGGAGACAAGAAACTGGTTTATCGAACAGATGTGATTCAAGCATATCCTGAGTATCCTGTTTTTAAAGGAGAAAAGTATTTTTCTCTAGGTTATAAGTATCTGCTGATAGACCAGGATTATTCATTACTTACTTTGAACGAACCACTTGTAATTGTAGATTATCAAGATGACGGATCAAGTTTCAATATGTATAGGCAATACTGGAATAATCCAAACGGTTTTATGTTCCTGAGAAAAGAGCACATGAGATTGTACCCTTCCATCAAGAAGAGGTTTAAGTCTTGTATTCATTATGTCTCACACTGTCTTAGGGCTAGAAGAAGTGAAGATCTTTTCGACAATCCTTGCCCGATCCTTACTGTATTTGCAATCGTTCCAGGAATCTGTCTGTATTTGAGGACAAGGTATATGGTCCGAAATGGCCGAAAAATGATAATTAACTGATAACTGATAATAAATATAAATGGAACCTATAAGGGTCTTGCATATCTTGCATTCAATGGATAGGGGAGGAGCAGAGAATTCCATTATGAATTACTATAGGAACATTGATCACTGCCTTGTTCAGTTTGACTTTTTGCTGACAACCCCGAATCAGTGTCACTTCGAGGCGGAGATTATCGCATTCGGAGGTAAAGTGTTCAGGGTACCATTACCTAAGGTTCTGAAATTATTTCCATACATCAAAGCTGTCAGCCATTTCTTACAATCTCATAGGGAATACCATATTGTTCATTCACACACTTCTTCAAAGAGTTTTCTTCCTTTGATGGTAGCAAAAGTAATCGGTGTCCCTGTCAGGATATGTCATTCCCACAACACTAGGACTGAAAAAGGATGGAGTGGCCTTATAAGGAATATCCTGAAAATTCCTTTAAAAAAGGTTGCGACGCATTTTTTTGCATGTGGAGAAGAGGCAGCAAGGTGGTTGTACGGTGACTCAATGGTCGACTCGGGGCGTGTATTGATTATGCCTAATGTTATCGAATGTAATAAGTTTATATATGACCGATCATTACGGGAGAATGTTCGCAGTCAGTTGAAAGTGTCTGATAATTCTCTTTTGCTTGGTTGTGTTGCACGTTTTTCTCCCCAAAAAAATCACCGATTCTTGATATCCGTTTTCTATTCATTCCACAAAAAGTATCCTGATTCAGTATTGGTACTTATTGGAGATGGAGAATTGAAGGGTGAGATAAAGCATTTGATTCATGCCGCAGGTCTTGATTCTTCCGTTTTGTTCCTAGGTGTCGTTCCAAATGTTGGTGATTATCTACAAGCAATTGATTTTTTCCTTATGCCATCTTTTTACGAGGGACTTCCTTTGTCAATAATTGAAGCTCAAATTTCTGGTTTACGTTGTTTCGCATCTACTGGTGTTCCTGCGGAAGCAGACAAAACTGGGTTGGTTTCATTTTTGCCGCTGGATAAAGGGCCCTATTACTGGGTCGATAGAATATCAGAGGCAGTCGGGTATGTCAGGACCAACCATTTTAAGGATTTAGTTGATTCTGGATATGATGCTTTGACATCTGCAGTTTGGCTCCAGAAGTTTTATCAAGATGTGTATAACAATTAGTGGGTACTTTTAATGATGAATAAAATTAAATTTATTAATAAGATTAAATATAGTAAATTCTTGTTCTGGTTGTATAATCGACTTGGCAGTATTATTATCAACATATTAAAGGTGTTTGTCAAAACCGACGATAAATTGATCGTATTTGTTAGTTTCGGCGGAAGGAGATTTGATGACAGTCCGAGGTGTATTTATGAAACAATGATAGAAGATGAACGCTTTTCTGACTATCGATTGTTTTGGGCGTTCATTGAGCCTGATTCGTTTAATATTCCCAACGGAAACAAGATCAGAACTGATACTCCTTATTATTATTATATGTTGTTAAAGGCTCGCTGTTGGATAACGAATAGTGGAGTTGAACGTGGCCTGTCGTTTACTGGGAAAAAGTCCTTTTATTTAAACACATGGCACGGAACGGCGGTAAAAAAGATGGGGACAGATCTGACCCAAAACAATGCGTCTTTCAAGTCAAAATCTGCGAGGATTGATTTAATGCTCGCTCAGGGACAATATGATGTTGATCTTTTCTCCAGGGTATTTGGTATTCCTGTTTCTAGTTTCAGAATAACAGGACTTCCGCGTAATGATGAATTATTCATTAATAATAACTCTGAAGTCAAGCATTATATCAAGCATAATATGGGGATACCGGATGGAAAGAAGGTTATTTTATATGCGCCGACATTCAGAGAGTATACCAAAGATTCTGGGAATAATGTCATACAATCAGTTCCTCTTTCATTTGAAAGATTAAAACGAGAATTAGGTGATGAATATGTGTTTCTCCTGCGTGCTCATTATGAGGTATTGAAAGTATTGGACATTCAGGAGGATTCTTTTCTTCACAATGTCTCATCTTATCCAAATCTCAATGACTTAATGATTGTATCAGATTTGTTGATTTCTGATTATTCAAGTATTTTCTTTGATTATTCAATACTTGAGAAGCCTATGTTATGCTATGCCTATGACTATCAAGAGTATCAGGATAAGCGCGGATTATATTTTGACATAAGGGAAGCACTTCAAAGCTATATTGTTGACGAGGATTCACTGATAGAAGAGGTAAAGAATGCTTCTTTAAAGCCGGAGGAGTATAAGAGAAGGACGGTGTCGTTTAGATCCGGATTCGTTACAGAATATGGTGATGCTTCTAGAAAATGCGTTGATATTATATTTAATGCTATCCAATAATTAAGATTATATGAAAAGAGTAATTACATATGGAACCTATGACCTTTTGCATTATGGTCATATTAATCTTCTAAGGCGGGCCAGGGCGTTGGGTGATTACCTGATTGTTGTCCTGTCAACAGATGAATTCAATTGGAATGAAAAACAAAAGAAATGCTATTTCCCATACGATGTTCGAAAGGCAATGCTCGAAGCGATTCGATATGTGGATTTAGTCGTTCCTGAAACTTGCTGGGAGCAAAAACGAACCGACATTCATAAGTATAATGCGGATATTTTCGTAATGGGGGACGACTGGGAAGGGAAGTTCGATTTCCTGAAGGAAGAAGGAGCTGAAGTTGTGTATCTTCCGAGAACGCCAGATATCAGTACCACGCAGATAAAGAAAGAACTCAATGGCAAGTGAGATGAAGCCCAAACTGATAAGGGTCACTACAGCTGACATCAGCCTGGCCGGTCTGCTCAAGGGACAGCTCCGTTTTTTGAACCGTGAGTTCGAGGTTGTCGGTCTTGCTGCCGATACGGGCGTTCTGGCTTCTGTGGGGGAACGAGAGGGGATACGGGTAATTGATGTCCCCATGCACAGGGAGATATCCATCTGGAGTGACATTGTCTGTCTTTGTAAGCTCATACGGTTATTCCGTAAGGAGAAACCTTTCATTGTTCATTCCAGCACCCCCAAGGGCAGTCTGCTCTCCATGATGGCAGCATTGGTTTCGGGAGTCCCTCATCGAGTCTACACAGTCACGGGTTTGAGATACCAGGGTGCTTCAGGAATAAGCCGGTGGGTGCTGAAGGCTATGGAGAGGATTAGCTGTGCATGCGCTAGCAAAGTGATTCCCGAAGGTAAAGGAGTGAAGAGTACTTTAAGGTCGGACCATATAACAAGGAAGCCTCTCAACATTATCCTTAACGGAAACATCAACGGCATAGATACTGCTTTTTTCTCTGTTGATGCCTGCCCAGAAACACGTCCTTCCATGAGGAGTGAACTTGGGCTCAGTGATCGGGATTTCGCATTCATTTTCATAGGAAGGATCGTCCGCGACAAGGGCATGAACGAACTTTCGGACGCCATGAGGAAACTTTCAGTAGTTCATCCGGAATGCAAACTTATCCTTGTGGGTTCTTTTGAAACCGAACTTGATCCTCTTCTCCCGGGGAATGAAGATTTCTTCAAATCATCGCCCAACGTGGTGTTCGTCGGACATCAACAGGATGTCAGGCCATACTTTGTCGCGGCAGATGCACTGGTGTTCCCTTCCTATAGGGAAGGCTTTCCGAATGTTGTGATGCAGGCAGGGGCCATGGGACTCCCGTCTATCGTTACTGATATAAATGGATGCAATGAGATCATCATCGATGGGGAGAATGGCAGGATTATACCTCCCAGGGATGAAGCCGGGCTGGAATCAATGATGGCCTGGTTTATCGAAAACCGCGTGGAAGTCGCATCCATGGCAGGACGGGCTGCTCAGATGATCAAGGCCAGGTACGAGCAGAAGGATGTCTGGAGGGCAATCATGAAAATGTATCTATCCTTGGACAGATGATATACAGGGATCATATCAAAAGACTATTGGACATCATTCTGTCGGGAATCGCCCTTTTACTGGCAGGGTGGTTTATCCTCCTGGTCGCATTATGGCTTCATTTCGCCAATAAGGGAGCCGGGGCTTTCTTTTTTCAGGAAAGGCCCGGGAAAGATGCCAAGGTGTTCAGGCTGATTAAATTCAAGACTATGACCGATGAAAAGGACCCGGAGGGCAATCTGCTCCCGGATGGTGACAGGTTGACGAAAATAGGGAAGTTCATCCGCTCGACCTCAATTGATGAGTTGCCTCAACTTCTCAATGTCTTGAAAGGGGACATGTCCATTGTCGGTCCACGGCCGCTTCTGGTCCGGTATCTCCCCTTGTATTCTCCTGAGCAGGCCCGCCGGCATGAAGTTCGCCCGGGATTAACAGGATGGGCACAGTGTCATGGACGTAATGCCATAAGCTGGTCTCAGAAGTTTAAATATGATGTATGGTATGTAGATCATTGTTCCTTGTTGACTGATTTGAAAGTAGTTGTCTATACACTTCGATGCATTCTGAAAAGAGAGGGGATTAACTCATCTGCTTCGGTAACTATGGAAGCATTTAATGGGCATAATTAAGTGTTTAATATATATCATGGAGCGCGCTTTATTTAGAAGAATAAAAGATCAGTCTGATGGTCATACACATATGTATTTTGTTGGACAAGCTGGTTATATAATTAAGAATGATTGTGGCTATTTGCTAGGTGTAGATTTGTATTTATCAGATGTTGTTGAGTCTGTTGAGGGTCATGATGGATTCAAACGCTTATTACCCAGAATATTGGAGCCGGCAGATGTATCATTTGATATATTGATTGCTACACATTGGCACAGAGACCATTTTGATATAGGTTCGATATCAAATCTTATGAACAATGGTAAAACTGTCTTGCTTTGTGCAGAAGATTGCCGCGATGATGTAAATGTTTTGGGAATTGATAAAACCAGGGTTATTTATGTCAAACCCGGAGATAGTTTCGAGTATGGCGGCTTTGTTATTCATTTTGTTAACTGCGACCATGGCACACAAACCCCCTTTGCTGTAGGTGTTGTAGTAGAAGCCTCGGGAAAACGTATATATATGGCAGGTGATACATGTTACAGACCAGATTGGGTTCGAGAATTCTTGTCATTTGGAAGTATTGATGTGTATATTGCTCCGATTAATGGTGTTTTCGGGAATATGAGTGAAGATGATTGTGCTAGGATGAGCGAGCTGATATGTCCTAAAGTGACTGTCCCATGCCATTATGGTATGTTTGCGTCCCATATGGGCAGCCCGGGGAAGTTCATTGATATTATGCGAAGAAAAGGTTTACCTTATCAGTTGATGGCACCTGGAGATGATATAATAATTAGTTAATTGTTAATGATATGGATAGATTGTTAAAAGGTAAAAAGCTTTTAATCTTGGGCGGGAATCCTGAAACAGCCGCACTCGTTGATGTAGCAAACAAAATGGGTATTTTGACTATAGTGACTAGTGCACGTCATAGTGACATTGCAAAGGACTTTGCATGGAAAAGATATGATGTAGATGGAATGGACGTTTCTGGGTTGATAACGTTGGCCAGAGAAGAAAAAGTAGATGGAGTACTAGTAGGCGTTGCTGACATATTAGTACCGGCGTATTGTAAGGTTTGTGATGCTCTTGACCTTCCTTGTTATGCTTCTCAGCAGATTGTCGATGTGTTTTCTTTCAAGGATGTTTTTAAATCCACATGTGAAAAGTATGGTATTCATGGCATACCGGAGTACTATCTTGATAGTTCATTAGATAAAAAAGACATTGAGAGGATTCAGTATCCAATAATGGTGAAACCGGTTGATAATGGAGGAGGGGTTGGAATGACCGCTGTTTATCACGAAAATGAATTGAAACCAGCTGTCGAAAAGGCATTGTCTGCATCAAAGAAAAAGCGTTTTATCGTTGAGAAATTGATGAGATGTGACGATGTGGGTATTTATTATACATTCAAAGATGGACAATGTGTTGCTTCATGTGTATATGATCGTTATACTACTGATGAACAGAAAGGTGTTAGCAGAGTATGCTTGGGTGGGACATATCCATCAAAGTATATTGATAACTATTATAGCAGGATGCATAGCAACGCCCTTAGAATGTTCAAAGAAGTAGGTATCAATAATGGAGTCTTGATGTTATCTGCTTTTTATCAGGATGGCGAATTCTATGTATATGATACAGGTTTCAGATTACAGGGAGAGGCCCCTCACCTTCTATTAAACCATTTCTGTGGTTTTGACCAAAGAGAGATGCTTATCCGCTTTGCTCTTACAGGTTCTGAAGGAGATTTCGATATTAATGTTTATGCTGATCCATTATTCAGAGGTAATTATGCTGCCACATTATGGTTCCTATTGCGGTCGGGAACGATCTCATCAATATATGGTTTAGAGGATTGGAATAAAGATGAAAATGTCATTACAATTGTTCAGAGACTCAAAGCAGGTGATACTGTGCTTCCTGAATGGGTTGGTACCGAAAAACAAGTATTTGCCCGTATGTACTTACAAGCTAAAGACAAAACTTCTCTTTCAGAGACTCTGACGCGTTATATGAATAACGTAAAAATATATGATACCGAAGGAAACAACATGGTTTTGCGTGGCTTCGATGTCAAGTCCGCTCTAAATATATAGTTTGGTGATGGGTAATATTTTACAAGATAAGGTTATAGTTATTGCCGGTGGAACCAGAGGAGTAGGAAGAGCTGCAGCTGAAGAATTCGCGCGACAAGGTGCAAAAGTAGTGATTGGTGATCTGGATGAGGAGGCTGCTTTGAAATCTATCCGTTTGATGAGGACGTACGGTAGTGACGGTCATTTCATATATACTGATCTCAGGAATATCTCGTACTGTGAGCGCTTGTTTGATGAGTCATACGAGGTATTTGGCAGAATTGATGGTTTCTTTATGTATTCTGGGGTAACTCCTGTTTCTCCTCTAGATTCTTGCGATGAGAATACTTTTGATTGGGTTATGAATGTCAATTTCAAGAGTTGTTTTTTCTGTTGTCAGAATGCCATTAAATATATGAGGAAAACTGGAGGGGGATCCATAGTGTTTACAGGATCTGCACACGCCTGGGGAGGACAGAAAGATCGTGCTGCATATGCCTGCTCTAAAGGAGCCCTTAGAATATTGATGGAACACATAGCGCATCAATATGCATCAGAACATATAAGATGTAATTATTTCACTTTAGGATGGACTCCGACTGATGGGGAGGTGACGCTTAGGATTTCTCAGGGTGAAACTGAGGCAGAATTAAGAAAAAGAGCCGCGGGTATTCTGCCTATGGGTAGAATGTGTGAATATGCGGATTACCTTGACGGCCTTGTTTATCTGATGTCAGATAGTTCTTCAATGATGACTGGAAGCATTTTTAGAGTTACTGGGGGAGAATTTATTTAGCAATCGATCTTTTTTTAAGGTCTTATTATTTAAAGAGAAGTGTTAGAATATGGAATTAAGTATTATTATTCCTTATTATAACGCCGATCATTATATTGCGCGGTGTTTGAATTCTCTGCTTGATCAAAATCTCTCATTGGATTCTTATGAAATCATCATCATCGATGATGGTAGTAAGGATTCTAAGGATGTTCTGATGTCGTATGTTAATCAACATCCTAATATTCATTATTATTATCAAAGCAATTCACGACAAGGTGCAGCAAGGAATAATGGTCTAAGAAGAGCCAAAGGAGATTATGTATTATTTGTAGATGCTGATGATATCTTCGTACGTAATTCTCTTTCATATATTTTGGATTTAGTTAGAAGCAACTCTCTTGATGTTTTATTTTATGGTGTCCGATTAATCAATAATCGAAGCTTTGATGAAGACCTCAATCCTCAAGATAATAAAACAAAGGATATTTCAAATATAGTATCAGGGTTAGATTATATATCTTCTCCTACATCTCCCTGGCTTTTCATTCCAACACAGTTTATTATTAATCGATCCTTTTTATTTAATAATAATATACAGTTCAAAGAAAACTGGATTATTCGTGAAGACTGGTCATACATACTTGACCTTCTAAGTCCTGCCTCAAGAGTTGCGAGTACAAATTGTGTTTGTTATTATTATATTCAGAATCAAGGTTCAATTATGCATTCCGGTTGGAATGATGAATATAGTAGGTCATCTATCGATTATATCACATACACACAACAGATTTTAAAGAATTCGAGTCATATAACATCTCATCCATGTGCAGAAGTTGTGCGGAAATGGATAGAGGAAACCATCTTTATCATGCTTGGCAAGATGCTAAAATACTGTAAGCCAAATTTGACAGTACGATATATTAATGAACTAAAGTCTATGGGCTGCTACCCTTTTAAAAACAGAGATGGGATATTAAAGATCAGGGCGATAAAAAGAATAATGAATATCCCATTTTTATGGGTATTGTCTTCATACTTCTTTAATATATCGGAGAGATTATTGTTTAAGTCTAGGCGTTATCTAAAGGAATCGATTTTTGTATAATTTTGATTACATCTCTAATTCTTTTAGAGGAGTATTAGAATCTGCATCAAATCAGTCACATCGATTCGATACTCCTTTATCTTATTCTGTTTATCGAAATGCATATGTGGCACCTTATGTCCATTGGAATAAAAGTGTAGGTGTAGTTCTAGATGAAGTGGGAAATGTTGTTAAAGATTCTTCGTGTTATGAGTGGAAAGAGAGCAATGCGTATTATGATTTTTCTGCATCAGTAATTGAGCCTGATATAGTAATATACCTTGGTTTTTTAGTCAACGTATTTGGGCATGCGTTTACAGATAATCTTAGAAAAGTATGGTTCCTTGATACTGAGGAATGTAAAAAAATAATAAGAAATGGTGGGAAGATTGTCTATACTACACAGAATAACGAACCATTACCGGGTTTCATTATTGAAGCATTTCTTCTATCCGGGATTGAAATCGAAAAGGCAAAACTCGTTGATCATTTGACACAATTTGATACTGTTATTATACCACAAAGCAGTATTATTTCTTCTAAATATGGAAGACTATATAATACTGAATATGAGCAGTTAATTAATAAGATAAAGAGATCCATTCCAAATCAGGAATATGGCGATAGTATAAAGAAGCTATATTTTACTCGGACCCAATTAAAAAAGAGTCGAGATATTGGTGAAAATAGTCTGGAAAGAGCTTTTAGAAGATTAGGATATACGATTGTGGCACCTGAGCATCATTCAATCATTACTCAAATTCAGATGATTAATCATTGTTCTCATTTTGCTGCCACTGAAGGGTCGATTTCTCACCTGTCGCTTTTCTGTAAACCGGGGACGGACGTGGTTCTTATAAATAAAGCGAATTATTTGAACTATCATCAGGTAATGATTAATGAATTCGCTAATTTGAACGTGACGTATATTGAATCGCACCATTCTTCATTTGCAAATAAAGTTTTTCCTTGGTGGGGGCCGTTTTACCTATATCCCACTCGTTTCTTTATTCGTTATTTAGGCCATGGTATTTATGTGCCTTATTGGTTTCGCTATGATTATTGGCTATACTTTTTAAGATATAATAAGATTTCAAAGATTATAAAACGAATCGTTATACTTTTTTTGCGATAGATTAAGAGTGTGGTAAGTGACTACGTTATTAGAAAATTATACAATAATTCTGTTCAATACTCATCTACCTTTAACTCTACCCTGAACTTATCCAGCTGCTTCTGAAGCCTACGTACTCGGCGGGCATAGCGGCGTTCTGAGATGCAGTTGTGCATCTCGTCCGGATCCTTCCGGAGATCATAGAATTCTTCATAATCTCCGTTTTCCCCTCCATAGAAATGAATCAGTTTGAAGCGCTTGTCGGCCACTCCGTCATGCTTTAGCACATTATGCTCTGACGGAAGGTCGTAGTAGTGGTAGTACATGTACTTGCGCCACTTGCAAGGCTGCTTTCCTTTATGCTTGATGACTGGCAGAAGTGACCTTCCTGACATCTCTTCAGGCGGAGCGGCTCCGGCGACATCCAGGTATGTAGGAGCGAAATCGAGATTCTGGACAAAAGCGTTTGACACAAGTCCGCCCTTGCCACCTGGATAGCGGATGATCAGGGGAGTGCGGAATGACTCTTCGTACATGAACCTCTTGTCGAACCATCCGTGCTCGCCCATGTAAAAACCCTGGTCAGAGGTGTAAACGACTATGGTATTATCTGCAAGTCCGTGGGAATCAAGATATTCTAGAATCTCTCCGACAGAATCGTCCACTGAACGGATGCATCTGAGGTAGTCCCTTACATATCGTTGGAATTTCCATTCAAGCAATTCCTTTCCCTCAAGGTTCCTTTCAAGGAAGTCCCGGTTCCGTGGCCCATAGGCGGCTTCCCAGATAGCCCTTGATGTCGAATCCATCCTGTCGAGTCCACTGAGCAACGCCCTCTTGGGATGCGGAGCACTGGTTGGCTCCACATCAAGCTCTTCTATTTTGAGGTCATAGATCATGGTCATGTCCTTGTCTATGGTCATCCTCTGGACTTTTGCCGCTTCCCCTTTATCAGCCCAATTATCATAGAAGTTATCAGGCATGGGAAACGTGACATCCTCATAGAGATCCACATATTTTGTAGGCGGCATCCAGTTCCTGTGCGGGGCTTTGTGGTGGACGTAGAGGCAGAATGGCTTGTCCGGGTCGCGATGCTCCAGGAAATCGATCGCATGGGCAGTGATCCTGTCGGTTGCATATCCCTCCTCAGGAATATATTTCCCTTCCGACAGATGACTCTTGAATGTTGGGGTATAATACTCTCCCTGACCTCTAAGGACATAGAACCAGTCGAATCCCTTCGGTTCGCACTGCATGTGCCATTTGCCGATCATAGCGGTCTGGTAGCCGGCTTGCTGAAGCAGTTCCGAAACGAAGGTGACAGTTGTGTCTATTCCTCTCCCAAGAGTTCTCTGTCCGTTCTGATGACTGTAAAGGCCGGTCATGAGGCAGGCGCGGCTTGGAGTTGAGAGTGAATTTTCTACATATGCCTTGTCGAACCGTATTCCTTCTGACGCCAGACGGTCCATGTTGGGCGTGGGTGCCTGACGGCTTAGAGGATGGCCGTAGGCGCTGATTGCCTGGTAGGAGTGGTCATCCGACATTATGTGAATAATGTTCAGCCTCTTTGGGGCTTCTTTCTGCTGGGCAGCAAGAGCAGGAGCAAAGGCAGGCAATGCGGCGAGAAGCAGGCCGTAGGGAATGGGGTTCGGGAGATGTTCCATGGCGTTTAATATGTGGTATAAGACAAATATAAATATTATCTTTGTAAATATGAATAACAAAAGAGTATACCTCTGTCTAGCTCACATGAGCGGCAATGAGATGAAATACATCCAGGAGGCTTTCGACACAAATTGGGTTGTACCTCTGGGACCGAATGTCAATGCATTTGAGGAGGATTTGAAGAGGTTCGTTGGTTCCGGTAGTTCTACTGCTTCAACAGGCTCAGCAACCGAACCAACCGGAAAGGAAGTGGTGGCGCTGAGTTCGGGGACGGCGGCGGTGCATTTGGCTCTGATAGCATGTGGAGTAGGGCCTGGTGATGAGGTTATGGTGCAGAGCTTTACTTTCTGTGCTTCTTCCCACCCTGTGACCTATCTTGGCGCTACTCCGGTATTCGTTGACTCTGAACCGGATTCATGGAACATCGATCCCGATCTTCTGGACAAAGCTATTGCCGACAGGATTGTGAAGACTGGTCGTAAGCCGAAGGCGATTATCCCGGTCGCCCTTTATGGCATGCCCTACCGGATCGACCGGATCATGGAGATCGGCAGGAAATACGATATCCCTGTCATTGAGGATGCTGCCGAAGGTTTCGGAAGTCGTTTTGACGGCCAGGTACTCGGTACTTTTGGTGAATACGGTGTCCTAAGTTTCAACGGCAACAAGATGATCACTACCTCAGGTGGCGGTGCCTTGATCTGCCCTGATGTGGAAGCCAAGAACAAGATAATGTGGTACGCTACCCAGGCCAGGGAAGGCTATCCATATTATCAGCACGAGGCAATCGGCTATAATTACCGTCTTTCAAACATCTGCGCTGGTATTGGCCGTGGGCAGATGACCGTTCTAGAGGAGCATCTAGCCCATCATCGCCATGTCCAGGAGATGTACGAAGAATTGTTGGCTGATGTTAAAGGAATACATGTCCATGACCAAGAAGATCCTCGTTTCGATTCCAATTTCTGGCTGTGCACCTTGACTCTTGATGAAGATTTGACGGTCAAGGGACAGGAGAGAGCATATGCCGAGGCAATAACTAAAGCCATCGGCGGAGCAGCCGGAGTCATCCATGCCGGTGGGGGAGTCCATACTGACTGTGAGCCGAATGCCAACGTTGAAGCGATCAGGATGTTTCTCGATGAAGCCGGGATCGAGGCCAGGCCGTTATGGAAACCAATGCACAGGCAGCCGGTCTATAAGAACGCTCCTTCATATGTGAACGGTGTTTCTGAATGGATATTCAGGAAAGGTCTTTGTCTTCCTGCCGGTCCATGCGTCACGGAAGATGATGTCAGATACATAGTCTCAAAGATTAAGGAGGCCATTGAGGTATAATGATTGATAGTTACATCAACCTTTTCTGTTCGGTACTTCGTGCCGGTCTCTGGAACAAGGTTCCGGATGCTGACATGCGTGGTGCCGACTTCAATAGGATATGGGTCGATGCGCAGAAACAAGCTGTCAGCGGTCTTGTTGCACAGGGACTCATCAACACGAGTCACATGCACCCCAAGACATTAGAGGTTCTTCAGAGAAAGATACTTTCTATCGCGGCGATGAGTTTCAAGATTTCGCACATTCTTGCTGATGCTGTGAAGGCTTTGCGCAATAGCGGTATCGAGCCGATACTTCTTAAGGGACATGGAGTTGCTTCATACTACCATCAGCCCCTCCTTCGTGAATGCGGGGATATTGACCTCTATGTGAGACATGATGAATACAGGAGAGCTTTCGACATTTTGGGTGAAAGACTGAAAGACGTTGAAGAGAAGGAGTTTGAGGTGCAGGGGAAGCATTCTCATCTTGTCATTAGAGGCATCCCTATCGAGCTTCACCAATTCAGTGATGTCTTACCTCGAAAATACAATAATAGGTATCAAGATATTTCAGACACTGGTCTTTCTTCAAATCATCAGATTCTATCTGTGGACAATATCAGGGTTAGGACTCCTGAACCAACATTCAATACATTTTTCGTTTTCAATCATTTTTGGAGACATTTCATTGCTGTAGGAGTAGGCTTTCGGCAAGTCTGTGACTGGGTTGTCCTACTTCATTCTCTCAAGAATTCCATCGACCGTGACCGTCTCTCGATTATGTTGGAGTCGTTAGATCTTATGAAACCATGGAAAGCCTTTTCCTTTATTGCTGTCGACCTTCTTGGCCTTCCTGAAGAGGAAATGCCTTTCTACGATTCTTCATGCTCCAGATTATCCCGTAAAATTATTCAAATGATGATGCGTGAGGGTAATTTGGGACATGAGCGAAAAGAACGTTGGATGGAGTTGGGCTATCCGTTCCTAGACAAGGCAAAAGTTTTCATTGTTAGTACGTGGAGATATATGATAATGCTATTTTATTTTGGAGGACTAGCATGGCATGAGTATTTTTTTAAGCTAAGGAATTATATTAGACTCTGACTTTGAGTAATTATTCCTATATTTGTTAAACTAGTACTATGAGGAGTTTCAAGGAAATAGTTGATTGGTATTTCTCAAAGGGGGCATTGCCTTACTGGTGTGTCCTGGTTTTTGATTGCCTTGTCATCCTGTTTTCCAGCATTGTAGTCTATTGGGCCTTTTTCAGCGCTTCTTATCTACTCGGGAACTTTATACCTCTGATGAGGGTGATGCTCATATACATACTTGTGACCATCATTTTCTTTAGGGTTTTCAAGACTTATGTGGGCATCATCCGCTATTCTTCGTTCAATGACCTTATCAGGATAGCATTGGCTATGGCATGCTCTTATGCAGTAGCTTTCCTTATCCATTATCCGTTGAGTGAGGCGCCGGATGTCCTGTTCGCCAGTTTGACAGCGAGGGCTCTTCTTGTGATTTACATCCTTGCAACAGCCTTGATGTGGCTTGCCAGGATTGTGATCAAGGCCATTTACGATGCCTATTTCCGTACGGAAGCAGCTGTAAATGTCTTCATTTACGGAATACGAGCAGGTGGCATAGGTCTGGCCAAATCAATCAGGGGAGAAAAGCCGATGCGGTTCCGTCTGAGGGGTTTTATTTCCCATGATCCCTCTCTTCGTGCCAAAGGAACTGTCCTGATGGGAGAGCCTGTTTTCGATGTGGATGACAGCCTTCCTGAGGAATTGAAGAAACGCCGGATCAAGGCGGTTCTAGTGGCGCCTGGAAGGATAGACCGTTTCCGTAATGACACTGTCCTTCAGGACTATATCCTTGGAGCCGGAGTTAAGATCTATTTCTCACAGGCGACTGTTGAATGGGATAAAGAGTCCCTTAATGGGAATACTTCCATCAGTGAGGTCAAGATAGAGGACCTGCTTCCCCGTGATGAGATCGAAGTTGACCTTGAAGGTGTCGCAAAGGATTTGAAAGGCAAGAGAATCCTGATCACAGGATCCGCTGGCAGCATCGGAAGTGAGATAGTCCGTCAGGTTGCGTCATTTGCCCCTGAAGAGATGATGCTGATAGATTCAGCTGAGAGTCCCCAGCACGACATCCGGATCATGATGGGACGTGAATATCCCTCTGTCAAGGCGACAACCCTTGTTACCAGCATTGTAAACTCTTCCAGGATGGAGGTTATATTCAAAAACTTCCGACCTGATTATGTTTTTCATGCCGCTGCCTACAAGCACGTCCCGATGATGGAGGACAATCCTTCTGAGAGCATTTTGAACAACGTTCTTGGGACTAAGATAATTGCCGATCTTTCTGTCCGTTATGGGGTGCAGAAGTTCGTCATGATCTCCACTGACAAGGCAGTCAATCCGACCAATGTGATGGGTTGCTCCAAGAGGATTTGCGAAATCTATGTTCAGAGCCTCAACAAGGCTGAGACGGAAGGTACGGTGGAAGGACATACCCAGTTCATAACTACCCGTTTCGGGAACGTTTTGGGATCCAACGGATCGGTTATTCCCATTTTCGAAAGGCAGATCAAAGAGGGCGGGCCTGTGACTGTCACCCATCCTGACATAGTCCGCTACTTCATGCTCATTCCTGAGGCGTGCAAGCTGGTTCTTGAAGCCGGTACTAAAGGGGAGGGTGGTGAGATATTCGCCTTCGACATGGGCAAGCCAGTCCGCATCGCGGACCTTGCCAGAAGGATGATAGAGATGAGCGGTGCCCACAACGTTGAAATCAAGTACACCGGTCTTCGAGATGGTGAGAAACTGTTTGAGGAAGTC
>JAEEGL014662073.1_pt1 | contig 34794 bp, 22 predicted proteins | sample 9134231 | NCBI WGS metagenome assembly JAEEGL01 (sample SAMN16246548, study PRJNA631951) | gut metagenome | biome: gut microbiome; feature: rumen; material: fiber-attached | host: Bos | place: Iran: Karaj | collected 2018-10
ATCAAGATACTGAAGAAGTACGCGGAGGAGAAGAACGATACCGAGTATATCAAGTATCTGGACGATGTAATGGCAAAGCTCGACAAGATACTTGCCGGCTGCTGGAACGAGGACAGATGGATCCGCGGCTACAAGGAAGACGGCACGATCATCGGTCAGCGCACCGATCCCGAAGCAAGTATGTGGCTCAACCCGCAGTCATGGTCCGTTATCTCCGGCTACGCTTCCAAGGAGCAGGCAGAGAAGGCTATGGACAGCGTGGAGAGAGAGCTCAACACACCTTACGGTGCTATGGTTATGTACCCGCCGTATGACAAGCACGGCTTTGACGGAGCTCTTATGCGCTGCTTCAACGCCTGCACGAAGGAGAACGCCGGTATATTCTCGCAGCCGCAGGGCTGGCTGATACTTGCGGAGTCCAAGCTCGGACACGGCAACCGCGCATACAAGTACTGGAAGGAAGCATCTCCGGCAACTTACAACGACAACGCCGAGCTGCGTGTTCTTGAACCGTATGTATTCGGACAGTTCGTTGAAGGCAAGGACAGCCCGTTTGCAGGCCGCGCACACGTTCATTGGCTGACAGGTACCGCTTCCACAGTAATGGTAGGTACCACAGAGGGCATCCTCGGTCTCAATCCCGAGACAAAGGGTCTTGTGATAGATCCGTCCATTCCCTCCGAATGGAAGGAATACACAATGGACAAGACTTTCCGCGGAAAGAAGCTCCACGTTACCGTGAAGAACCCCAACGGTTCGGAACACGGCGTGAAGAGCGTAACCGTCAACGGCACGAAGCTGGACGGTATCCTCATTGAGGACTCTATCCTCAAGGCGGAGAACGAAGTTGTCATAGAAATGTAATAACACAGCGGGCCCCTGCGCGAAAGCCGCAGGGGTATCCTGTTTCGGAGAAGTTATGAATTTAGCAAACAAACTGACCCTGTTCAGGGTGATACTTGTGCCGTTCTTCATCGCGGCACTTATGACAGGGATCCCGTTCGGATTCACGATATCTCTGGTGATATTCGCGCTGGCCAGCATCACGGATATGCTCGACGGCAAGGTCGCCAGAAAGTACAATATGATAACCGATCTCGGCAAGTTCCTGGATCCGCTGGCAGACAAGGTCCTTGTAGCTGCGGCGCTTATATGTTTCATTGAGCTGGGCTGGACATACTCATGGCTGGTGTGGCTCATCATGGCGAGGGAGTTCATGGTGTCGGGCGTAAGGCTCGTGGCCGCGGGCAGCAGGAAGAAGCTGGTCATCGCCGCCAACATCTGGGGCAAGCTGAAGACTGCCTCCACTATGGTCTCGATATGCCTGATACTGATAATGCACATACTGACCGGAGAGTTCGGTGTGCTGACAGTTCTGCCGGTGCAGCTGATAACCGATATACTCATGTATATCTGTACGTTCCTGACGGTGCTTTCGGGCATCATCTATCTGTATGATTACAGGGAAGTATTCAAAGAGGAAGCAAAGTGAAAAAAGTCCTGATAGCCGCACGGACAGCCGAGGCCTGCCGCATACTGGGCGAGCGCGTTGATCCGGAGACCTGCGAGGTGACCACCGCCACCGACGGAATGACCGTCCGTGGGATAGACCTGAGCAGATATGAAGTGATATTCATATCCGTTCCTCTCGAAAACGAGAGCGGGCTTGAACTGCTGTCGGAGCTGCGCGAAAAGTCCACGGCTCATCTTATCGCCATAGTGCGCGAAGAAGCCGCCGATGCTGCTGTGAAAAAACTTGCGCCCCTGGGTGTCTATATCGTCACAAAGCCTGTCAGCAAGACCTCGCTGATGCAGGCTATACGCTTCTGTGAGACCAATGCCGTAAGCGAGGAAGGCTACCGGCGCCGGATAGCCGAGCTGGAGACCGAGGCGGAGCATGAACGCCTTATGCACCGCGCCACTCTGATCGTCATGGGCAAGGAGTCCCTTACCGAGGAGGAGGCTCACCGCCGCATACAGAAGCTCGCCATGGACCTGCGCGTCCCGAAGCACGAGGTCGCCGGGGACATCATAAACGGGCTTCTTATATAGCCGAATTGTGATAATTTACAAAAACGCCCCCATAAATTGAGAGTTTTGCCTAAATCGTTTACAGCGATGAAAAACAGGCCTTTTTTCGTATTGACACGGGGGCTGAAATATGCTATACTTTATTCAAGCATCACTATGCTCATTTTTACGGAAAAGAGGTTTCAGGTATGGCTGATACAGATGTACCGAGAGGCGGAGCCTACGTCGAAGACGAATTCGGTCTTGCCCTCAAGGGTTATCTTATAGTAAGGATCGTTTTCTATACGATCGGCGTATTCATGATACTCGGCGCGCTTATTGCGCTTATATTCGGAGCTACTACGCTCAATGACCTTGTGAGCAACGCAACGGGTCTCAATTCCACTAACAAGACACTCAACGACTGCTTCAACGGACTTCAGCTCTGTATGTATGTTCAGGCGTTCTACACGATAGCATCGGCTGTTACCGTGACACTGCTCTACATAAAGCGCTCGAAGCTCTTCGCTTTCATCGACATCGGACTTTTCATAGTGTTCACCGTCATGTTCTTCATCATGGGCTCCATGGATCTTCTGACCAACGGCTCGGCATGGCTGCTCTACTTCCTTCTCAATCCGATCTGGTCGTTCATAGCGCTGTTCGGCGGGAAGCACTTCGCTTATATGCCGATGATGTAAGGGAGGCAGATGTATGATACTTTCACTGTTTATGGATAAGCTCGGTATACCTGTTGTACCGATGATACTGATGATACTTTCCATCGTCGTTCTGGTCGCCGGTTTCGCATTCATGATTTTCAGACATATCTATGAAAAAGGCGAGTCCGACATCGACCCCGCGCTCTACAAGCAGATACAGGTGATTGCGGCATGGACATTCGTTGTCTACGCATTGATCGAAATGCTTGCTGCGGCTGCCTGCATCACAGTCAATGAGGCTTGCAGAAACGGATATCATTACGATATCGTCAAGGGCGTATGCCGCTTCTGCACAGGCTTTAAAGACACCGCCTCCCACTCGGCGGCTTCCGACTGCCTTACTCTCGGAGTTTACTTCGACGCGTTCATTCTCAACTCCTTCATCACCAATGCGATCAAAGTGATAGGCGAAAAAATCGACAGCATGAGGAAGAAAGACTGATCGGAAAACTGACAGAAACCGACAGACTGTCACCCGAAAACGGGCGGCAGTCTGTTTTGTTTCATGCTGCGACAAAATATGATTTGACAAGCACGGAATTTTGTATTATAATAAAAACACTATCGTCTTTTAATGCAGTAAATATCTGCATCGTTGTTTCACAGTTTCCCATGGAGGAATGTTATGAAGAAAATAAAAGGGATAATATCCGTTATGATATGCACGGCGCTGCTCGCGGGATGCGGCAGGGCGCCGGAGCCCCCCGCTGTCACCACGGTCACTTCGGAAGCTCTGGCTGTTACCACATCTGTCACGACGAAAGCCCCCGTAAGCGCCGCAGCCGCGCTGGACGGCGAGGATGAGCCTGCCGGGACCGCTGTTAAGGAGGTCAAGCCGCTGGTAATATCGGTGGACGGGCTTGATGCCGATTATTCGCCGTTTGTGAACGAAACGGACTTTGATAAGCTGATAAATAAGGCCTGTTTTACGCGGCTGCTGGGGAGGACCCGTTCCGGGAATACCGTACTGAACGGCGTTACCGGCGTTTCGGAGATGTTCGGCGGCAGGAAGTATGACTATGAGGGCATCGCGGACACCGCCGTCACCCATGACGAGGAGAACGGCACGACGACCTACGCTTTCAGCCTGCGCACAGATGTGCGGTTCGCGGACGGCGAAGTGCTCGACGCGGACGATGTGATCTTCTCGCTGTATGCCGGACTGTGCATTGGCCAGGACAGAGCGCTCCGGGATGCCGATATCGTCGGCGCACGGAATTACATATACAACAGCTCCATTGCCGAGGAACTTACAGATGAGCAGATCAAAGAGGCTCTGGCATCCGAGGATATGCTGCCGATCATCCGTGAAAAACTGATAATACCCGTACTGAATGAGCAGTACAAGAGCGTCGAGGCTCTGTACAGCGACAATTCCCACGATATCTATACCGCCACATATCCCGACCCGCTGAAGCTTTTCGTCTTCTTCTGCTCGGCGGACAAATCCTATGAAGTCCCCGAGGGAGCGGATAAGGACAAGGTCATATCCGATGTTGCGGCGGGTTACGGCTCCGATTACCGCAGGCTTGCGGCCCTTACGGAGGGTGACGGCAGCGCCTTTGATAACGACGTGCTCTCGATTGCCATAGCTTACCTTACCTCTAAACGGCGGGCTGAGGATAACGGCGCCGCTGATCCCGTGAAAAATATTTCGGGTATAGTCAAGACCGGAAAATTCAGTCTCACCGTTACTGTACGGGGAGGCGGAAAGCGTCTTGAAGATGCGCTGTGCGAACTGCCGATAGCGCCGCTGCACTACTACGGGAACGACACGCAGTATGATTACGGAAAGAACAGATTCGGCTTCGTCAAGGGAAAGGCCGCCGAGCTTTTGTCCGGCCATGCCGGAGAGCCCATGGGCGCCGGGGCCTATACCTTCGCGGGCGCAGAGACCGACCGTATGCTGCTGACAGCCAACGAAAGCTTCTGGAACGGCAAGCCGCAGACCGCCAATATAAATGTGATCTCCGGCAGCGATCCCATTGCGCTGATAGCCGAGGGAGTCGCGGATATCGGTACGGAGCTGTGCTATTCAGGGTTTATCGAAAAACGTGACGAAGCTAACCGTTCCCTCGAAAAAGTTATCACCGTGAATGTGAACGGTGCGGGTTACGGCTACGCGGCTTTTGACGTGAATGTCGTCAACGTGGGCGGCGAGCAGTTCTCGGTGCAGAGCTGCGCTCTCCGGAAGGCTCTGGCTTCTGCGATACGCTATTTCCGTGACAGCTCGGTCGCAGAATACTTTCTGGAGTATGCGCTGCCCGCAGAGCTTCCTTGCCTCGGCAATATCATGACAGACACCTCGGCGGAGGATTTTACGGCTCCTTATACCGTTGACGCAGAAGGCAAACCTATATTCACCGCCGAAATGACGGATAAAGAGAAGCGCGACGCTCTCAAGGCTGCCTGTCTCGGATTCCTTGAAAAGGCAGGATACACCGTGGAGGACGGCAAGGTCACCGCAGCTCCCGAAGGCGGCAGACTTGTATTCAACGCCGAATACTCTGCCGGCGGTACGGAGAGCCACCCTGCGAAGTACGCCTTTGAGCAGGCTGCGAAGCTGTTGGGCGAGATAGGGATTACGCTGAACGTGACAGATATGCCCGACGCAGGTCTCTACTATGACGATATCACATCCGGGAACGCGGCGCTCGGTGCGCTTTCATACTCGGGCACTCTGCGCGGGAAGTTTGCTTCACCGCTGTCGGATGCGCTTGCCGGTGAGCTTGATGATCTTATAACCGCGGCGGAGGACGCTGCAGCCGAGGATGCACAGGCAGCTTATGCCGCTCTGTATGACAAGATGATATACGAGTACGCGGCTGAGATACCGCTGTATGAGCGCGCAGTCGGTATGCTTTACAGCGCTCTGCGCCTTGACAAAGCCTCGTTCACCCATGACATGACTGAGTGGTACGGACAGGCAGACGAACTCCACAAGATAAAGATGAAATAAGGAAAGAACCATGAAAGTCGATGTACTTATACTCGCGGGGGGCTCCTCGCGGCGAATGAACGGCATAAACAAGCAGTTCGCGGAGGTAGGCGGCATTCCCGTGATAATAAAGAGCGCCCTTGCTTTTGAGAATTGTCCCGCTGTGACCGAAATCATCATCGCTGCGCAGGAAAGCGATACAGACAGGGTACATGAGCTCTGCGGACAGTATCGCATAACAAAGCTGAAAACCGTTATACCGGGCGGCGATACCCGGGCGGCTTCGGCGAAACGGGCTTTTGAGCACAGTGAAAATGCGGACATAGTGCTCGTCCACGACGGGGCGCGTCCGTTTGTCACGCCGGAGTTTATACAGCGTATCATAGAAGCCGCCGCAGAATACGGAGCTGCGATCCCGTCTTTGCCGGTGACCGATACGGTCAGGTTTACGGACAGGGACGGATTTGCGGCCGGCACACCCGACCGCAGTACTCTGCGTGCGGTGCAGACTCCGCAGGCATTCACCCGGGAACTGTATGAGCGTATGATGCAGGTTCCGGACGAAAGTGCCACTGATGACGCGATGATAGCCGAACGTCTGGGAGCAAAAGTCAGGCTGATCGATGGTGACCCGGCGAATATAAAGATAACGACGCGCGGCGATCTGCCGAAGGAGGAAAAGCCTATGCTGCGGATAGGGCACGGATATGATGTACACCGCCTTGCCGAGAATCGGAAACTGATTATCGGGGGCGTGACGATACCTTTTGAGCTGGGGCTGCTGGGTCATTCGGATGCTGACGTGCTTGTCCACGCGATAATGGACGCCATGCTCGGAGCGCTTGCTCTCGGGGACATCGGGCAGCACTTCCCGGACAAGGATGACCGCTGGAAAGGTGCAGACAGCATCGAACTGCTGAAACAGGTAAATAAGATGATAAAGGAGAAAGGCTTCACTGTTTCGAACCTCGACTGTACGATAAACGCCGAGCGACCGAAGCTCGCGAAGCATATCCCGGAGATGCGCGCAAACATAGCAGCCGCCCTCGGCATTTCCGCCGACTGTGTCAGCGTCAAAGCCACTACCGAAGAAGGCCTCGGTCTCGCCGGTGCCGGCATCGGTGCTACCTCCGTGTGCCTTCTGGAGAGCCGCTCCGCTTGAGAAGTCGCTCCGCTCGAGTTGCCTCCGGCGGCCAGCCCTTTTAAAAAAGGGCCGGCTCCTAAAACAAACCGCTTCGCCTTGCAGCGGGGGTAGGTAGTACGCTTTGACTAACAACTGCGAGGCAGAAAGCCGCCTATAGCAGAATGTAACAGACGGATTGACAGCGGGGGTACCCCGCCGCCTTGCAGACTCGTTAAGTAGTACCCCTTTTGAGGGTAAAAGGTGCCAAAATATAAAAATATCTGCTCCTTTTGGTTGATAAAAGGAGCAGATCTCTTTTTACTGTGTATAACTGTGACGTGCAAAAGGCGTATTACCTACCCCCGCTGCAAGGCGAAGCGATAGGGTCCAGCCTCAGGCTGGCGCCGGCCGCGTAGGCCAAAAAAACTCGAGCGAAGCGACCAGATTATAAAGAAAGTACTCGAGCGCGAAGCGCGATCATATAGAGCTGTGGCTCTTGACGTACTCAACTACTTCTTCGGCGTTGCAGAACGCAAGGGATACGCAGGTATCGGCGCAGCCGTAGTAGATAGCTATTCTGCCGGTATCGCCGTCACAGAGAGCAGCGCAGGGGAATGTAACGTTCTGCACGTCGCCTACGCACTCATAGAGCTCACGCGGGTTGAGGAGATACTCGCCGCATCTGTACTTGACCTTCCACGGCTTGTCGATGTCGAGTATGCAGGCACCGAAGCTGTAAACGAAGCCGTTGCAGCTTTCCAGAACGCCGTGGTAGAATACCAGCCAGCCTTCGCTGGTCTCGATCGGGATAGGGCCTGCGCCGATCTTCTTGGATTCCCAGCCGCGGAGCGGTCCCATAACGTGTCTGTGTTCGCCCCAGTACTTCATATCGGGAGACTGGGAAACATACATATCTCCGAAAGGTGTGTGGCCGCTGTCGGAGGGACGGCTGAACATAACGTACTTGCCGTCGATTTTGCGGGGGAAGAGCACACCGTTTCTGTTGAAGGGCAGGAAGGCGTTCTCGCACTGGTGGAATTCCTTGAAGTCCTTTGTCCAGCCTACACCGATAGTGGGCTTCCATCCGTAGGCGTTGCACCATGTGATCCAGAAGCGGTCCTCGATCCATACGCAGCGGGGATCATAGCCGTACTGCCACGGGTTTGCTTCCTTTGTCTCCGGATCGTCGTTGATCCAGTCAACGCGCTTTTCGTTGATGTCCCAGTGGATAGCGTCCTTGGAGAAGCCGGCATGGATAGCCATATTTCTTTCCTTGTCATCAACTCTGAATACACCCGCAAATTTGTAGTCGCCGCATTCGAAGGGGACTACCGCACTGTTGAAGATCGAGTTGCTGCCTGCGATAAGGTCGCGGGGAATGATCGGATTTGCGTTATAGCGCCATACAACGTCCTTGCAGCCCGCGGGCTTGTCCTGCCACGGGATATTGGGGAGGGAGGGCTGGCCGATGATCTTTAAGCTCATTTCTGTTACCTCTTTCATATTTATTCCTGAATTTTCACTGTACGCCCGGGCGCATTACCGCCGCTCCGCGCGTATCACTGTAATTTATATTATATAGTATTTGGCATAAAGTGTCAAGAAGGACGCCGACAAAATCAGCAACAAAAATGTGAGGTTCGATTAGGTAATATTTACTTAACACAGTGGCTAATTAACGGGCCGTTGCTTAAATTAAGTAATGCCGGATGAGCCTGTGAAGAAGCCAAAAAAGCAAATAAATCCAAGCTGTAACCGCTTAATCAATAGAATATTAATTTTTATACAAATAATAGCTTGAAATTTTGTAATTATGCACTATTGTGATACGGCTTGATTTGTGATATAATCGTATTATATACAGGTGTGTGCATTATGCCCCCACTATTGTAAATAAAGTAATCAAATCCGTGCGCTGAAACGGTTTCCCGGCGGTAAACCGCCGCGAAATAACGAAGAAGGGTACGGGTCCCGTTTCTTATTTACAATAGCCGGGGATATGCTCCACGATTAAAACGAATGGAGGGTTTACATGGCATACTATTCTTATGTTGCCACAGACGCCAACGGTGCTACCGTCAAGGGCAAGGAATACGCGGATGACTACGCCGCCCTTAGCGAAAAGCTCCGTCAGAAGAATCTCTTCTGTACCGAATACACCGAGATAGCGGAAAAAGATGATAAAGTGCAGTACAAGTTCAAGACCAAAGATCTTGCCTTCCTCTGCCGTCAGCTTTCTTCCATGCTTACCGCGGGTATAAGTCTGGTGCGCTCCCTGCATATTCTTTATACGCAGGAAGAAAACAAAAAGGCAAAGGCGACTTTGCTGGAGATCTACGAGGACGTACAAAAAGGACGCTCTTTCTCCGAATCCGTAATGTCGCGCCCGGGCGTGTTCCCGAACCTGTTCACCAGTATGGTGGCAGCCGGTGAAGCTTCCGGTAACCTCGATGTCATCATGACGCGTGTCGCGGACTACTACCTTAACCAGAACAAGATCAACAACCAGATCAGAGGCGCTCTTATATACCCTGCTGTTCTGCTCGTACTCCTTATCGGCGTATTCTTCGGTCTGTTCATCTTCATCATGCCGCAGTTCCGTGCGCTGGCAGGCGATGATATCCCACCGCTGTCACAGGCGATGTTCGCTATAAGTGACTTCCTTATTCCGTACTGGTGGACGATAGTTATCGGTATCGTGGCTCTTATCGTAACGATCTATTTCCTGAGAAAAGCCCCGTGGTTCAAGATCTGGTTCGATGAGGTCAAGACGAAGGCTCCGAAAGTAGGCCCTCTCCTGATAGTCATCTACACGTCGCGTTTTGCGAGAACAATGGCAAACCTCTACGCTTCCGGTCTTCAGATGGTAGACTGTATCGAGAAATCGGCAGACACCATGAATAACGAATACATAGCAAATCTGATAAGAACGAGTGTTATTGAAGACGTAAAACACGGTGAGGCGCTCTCGGCTTCGATCACGAAAATAGGCGTATTCCCGGGCGTATTCACCTCGATCATCATGGTCGGTGAGGAATCCGGTGCGCTGGATGAGATCCTCTCAAAATCCGCCGACTACTATGAGGACGAAGCGGCATCGGCCATCGCCGGTCTGACAGCCCTCATAGAGCCTGTAATCATAATCCTCCTCGGTGTTATGATAGGTCTGGTACTCGCAGGTATCTTCCCGATACTCTATGGTGGTATGGCAAACGTCGGAAAGTAATGAACGTCAACAAAAAATAATTAATAAAAGAGGTACTGTATGTTATCAATTGATATTACCGACAAGCAGATAAGACTTGTCCGCGGCGCCCTCAACGGCAATAAGATCCGTGTGCTCGAAGTTGAGACACGAAACCTCGCAGCAGGCTGCATAAGCAACGGCTACGTTACCGATATCCCTATGGTAGCGGGTGAGATAACCGATATTATTGCCACGAACAACATCAAGGACAAGGAAGCTATCGTCTGCATCAACTCCGGTTCTATCCTGTATAAGGATATGACGATCCCCAAGCCCAAGAAGATCTCCAATTCAGCCGCTATCGAGTCCATGATACTCACCACAATGGGTATCACCAAAGAGTATAACATCTCTTACTCGATAGTCGGCGAAACAAAGGACGAGAACGACCAGCCGGCTATCAAGCTGCTGGCGACCGCCTGCCCCCAGAGAATGGTTGACGGCTATATCAGACTGTTCACTCAGCTCGGTATCAAGCTGCACCAGATCAACGTATCGAACAACTGTATCACACGACTGATACTCAACACTCCGAAGCTGGAGGGCTCGATGCCCCTCATGCTGGTACAGATCGACAACGACTTTATCAACCTCAACCTTTATGAGGACAATCAGCTCACGCTGTCCAGATACGTCAGAGTCGATCCGTATGACTACAACAACGATGAGGATTACATCAACCAGGCGGTCTATGACAACCTGTTCCGCACGCTGCAGTTCACATCTCAGCGCAAGGACGCAAAGCCGCTGAAGGAAATAATGTTCTACGGTCAGGTAACGGACTTCATCTCCCTTTCCAACGCCGTATCGAACTTCAACGTTCCTTCGCACATACTCAACATACCCAATAACATCGTTACATTCTGTGACTTTGACTTCGCAGAGTACGCAAACGCGATAGGTGCCTTCTTCAAGGTCAGAAAGGACCTTGATCACGTTAACCTGCTGGACGCTTCCGCTGTTAAGGAGAAGAAGGGCGCCAATATGTTCTTCGTAGGCCTTGCCGCAGCATCAGTAGTATGTGCGGGTGCAATTCTCGGCGCAAAGCTTGTGTGTGACGGTATCGCAGGCGGCATCAAGACGGAAGCTGATGCGGTATACGCCGAAATACACAGCGATGCGAACGAAGAAAGACAGAGACTCCTTACCGAGAAGGAAGGCGTACTTACAAACGTAACCAAGTATGCATCCAACATTGAGGAAGCCGATCTTATCTTCAGAATGCAGCCGCAGGGACTTTCTTCGGTGCGTGACATACTTGTGGACACATTAAAGAGCGTTGATGAGGAAGCCATGATAATGGGCGACATCTCCATAAGTCAGTACGCACTCACAATGTCGGTACGCTGCTACAATATGGAGACGCCTACAAAGTATGTAAGAGCGCTCATTGATGCGGATTACTTCGACAACATCACTTACACCGGTTTTGCCGGCGAAGAAAACAAGTCCGAAGAGGATGAAGAAGACGGACAACAGGCTGGCAGACGCAATGTACAGGTAGCCGAAGCCAAGGGCGATTATAACTATTCGTTCACACTGAATATGCTGCTCAGAGGAGGTAACGGCTATGAAATTAAATAAGGTAGAAAAGGTCATAGTTGTAATAATAGTATTGGGTCTGATCCTTGGACTCGGTATATTCATGCTGGTAAAGCCGAGCTTTGAAGATATCGGCAAGCAGCAGAAGGTTCTCGATTCCTATAAGACCGAGCTCAACGATCTTAACGCAAAACTTGCAAGGCTCGATACCATAGATGCCGATATCGATGAGCAGAAGACTCTCGCAAAGAAATATGAAACAAAGTTCTATCCTGACCTTACCACATACGAAGCATCCGAAATCGCTATGGCGTATCTTCAGGCGGCAAACCTTGAGGCACACACCATAAACATCACCCCGCTCTCTACCGTACAGCTCTCGCTTTCGTATTTTGCGCCCCCGGAGGTCGAATATGCACTCAAGAGTTACGGTTCGGCAGCAAAGGATCCGGAGACTGAAGAACAGGTTCTTGAAGAGGGTCAGTTCAAGGATGGCAACAAGATTTACACTCTTACGCTGGATTCCGCCGCAAAAGTTACTATAACAGACGAAAACGGCGAAGAAGTGCAGAAGAGCAGATACACCGAAAATATGAAAAAGGTGTACAAGGCAGCGATCTGCAGATATGTGGCTTCCAATTCCATATCACAGACAACAGGTCTTATTACTGCGACCTATGAAGTAAAAGGCAAGTATGTTGACTATATCAACTTCATCGATCATATCTATTCACTCGAAAGAGCGACTACGGTACCGAGTGTGATTATCCCTATGACATACACACCCAAGCCTGAAGAAGATGATGAGGATACAACATATATCGACGAAGCCGGATATGCTCATACAAGTGAAGAAGTATCACATATGAGCGACGTAGCACTTCCTATCGAGGATGATACTGAAGTTGTACAGACCATAACGCTCAACTTCATCGCTGTAGAGCCTATGAAGGCCCTCAAGAACGTCGATGCCGACGGAACCACAATCGTTGTTGATCAGAGACCTGCCGTTTATTAAGGAGGGCAGTTATGCTGAAATTTTTCTACAGGCTGAAAAGACGCGGAGGCGTAGTGCTTTTCGCCGTAATAGCGTTCATGACGCTGCTGATAACAATGGCGACTGTCGCCTACTTCTCGGCACGCGCATCGTTCAATACGGTAATAAGCAACTATGACTTCTCGCAGATGTACATATCCACGACCTCGGTCTCGGATATGATCATCGATGCGCTGGCGGAGGATACATCCAAAGCCGGTGCTGACGCAACAAAGGGTCTTAACTACTTCAAAGGACTCAAGTCCAAAATTGAAGGCATGATCACAGACACAGGCGGAGACCCTTCCAAAGCAGGCGCGACCCTTATCGGCGTATCCAATAATATTGCATACGCTGACAGGGACAATGTAAGCAAGATAATGGTCGACGGCGCAAACAACGCCGTCGAGCCCGGCGTTATCGATGCGGTAAAAACAACTGTAAAACTCGAGAGTATAGTCAAGGATAAGCCCTCAAGCGGCATAAATACCTACTATTTCACGATCACTACAGTCGGCTACTACCGCAACAATACCATAACCGTACAGGATTCGATCTACGCAGAAGCAGGCGTGGCATCTGCCAAGAGCACTCCTCTGTTCAGCACATTCTTCACGGCAACAGGTCAGCAGCTCAAGAACGGTGTGCCTTCTCACACAACGCGTGCCGTTATCATAGATACACAGCAGATCTCCGATAACGCATACTTCCAGAACGAATTCACCGTCTTCACCGGTGCGAACACCGACTGCGCATTCCTCGGCGGTATAAGGACAACAGGCGGTCTGTATCTCGATAAGGTACAGAACTATACGATCACCGCTCCCAAAAAGAACGGTTCCGGAGATGTTATAGAAAGACATGACTGGATAATCGGCGGTGATATGTATCTCGGATCCAACATTACCCTCAATCTTAACGGCAATGATCTGTTCGTTCACGGTGACCTTTACATCAACAACGGTCATACACTTACGGCCGGAAATGTATATGTAGAGGGTAATATCTACTTCCTGAACGGTGACGGAAATATCAAGATTGAGAACGGTACGGACAGAATAAAGATCATCAAGGACGAGAACGGAAACGATAAGATCGTAAAGAGCGGCGACGCCAACGGCGTATGGGTAAACGGCAATATCATCAAGTGCGGCGGTACCCAGAAGACCGGCAGCGGTACATGGGCTGAAGGAAAAGCAACGATCGCTGATCTCGCCGGAAAGAATCAGAGCGATCTTACTATCGCTGATGAATTCGCTGCGATAAACGGACTTATAAATACCATAACAGGTAATAACTGGTCCGGCTTCCTTAATACCGGCGGCGGTGGAAATACTCCTCAGATCAGCGGCGGTCCGCTCAGGATCAACGGCAGCACAAATAATTCCAGTACTGTCGGAACCACTTTCAACTGGGGCGATTACGCTGTTCAGGTAGACGTACAGGACGAAACGGCAACAGAGTATGTAGACAAGATCCAGGCCATGACTGTTGACAATCTTCTTGATCCTACCGTAGACGGCGGTATGAAGAGAATCGAGTACGACAACTATTCAGCTGATGAGGTTTACTCCAGCGGCAGAGTCCTGACACTCAATTTCGACGGAATCGGCTCGGTTGCTAAGGGAAACCGTCTCCCGATAGGTATCGTGAACGGCGAGGAAGCGTATATAATCTATAACGATACGGATAATATCTGGAACTCGAAGGATGTAGTTATAGAGCTTCCTTATGTCAAGGGCGGCTATATGCTCAAGTACAACGGTGCGATACCGTATATGGGCGGCGGCGGCGGAAATGTTACCTTTAAGATCAAAACTCCGAATGGGGCTCAGCTTGATGAAAACGGTCAGCCGATGTATATGACGGAGACCGTTGAAAAGGACGGCAAGCAGGTTGAACAGATCGCAAAGGATGCCAAGGGTAATCCGATACCCGTTCCGGAGTCTATGCCCATAGTCCTTGCAGCTAACTTTGACGACGGTTCCGGCACCGCAACCGACGAATCCGGTTTCAACGCTTTCAGATGGACGGCAGCGCAGTCGAGCAATTCCGGTATGGTAACCGTTGAGCTTGTGGATAAGGATGATCCCAGCAAGAGTGCTACAGGCAATGTAGTATTTGAAATGGGAACATACGACAAGGACGGAAAATATGTTGCCTATGATCCTGCAAAGGCTGCGAACACCGAGGCCGTAACATACTGGGCAAAGGAGAAGGAGAAGGTCGGCACACTCAATCAGGTGACGAACATATCCAGTCTTCAGCCTTCCACTCCTCAGGGCAGCGATCAGTACAAATTCCTCAAGTCCGGCTCGAACGATATACAGTCTGATTACGACAACAAGATAATCCTCGTATCGAACAAGAACGGTGCCAAGAACGCGTTCAACGCTACGGGCGGCGATTCCACATTCTGCGGTTATCTGTATGCTCCGAACGGCAGCTTCAATGCGGTACAGGATAAGGGTACTATGCCTCTGTTCGGCGGTATGATAGTTTCCGACTATAACATAAAGCTCGGCAGCTATCTCTACGGTGAACCCGATCCCGGCCTTATAGCGGCACTCGGAACCACTCTTCACAAGAAGGGCGGCAACAATAATTCCAATCCTACAACTGCTGAGACAACGTGGTACACCAACCTTGGAAAGAACTATTTCGGTTGATAACAGAAAATGCCTTCCCTGCCGCGAAAGCGGCGGGGAAAGCAAATAAAACGAAAGGAAAGCAACGTTATGAGAAAATTGAATTTTTATAACAAAAAGGGCTTCACGCTTGTAGAATGTATCGTTGCGATCGCTGTTTTTGCTGTTATGACCTCCATGGTAATGATCATCATAAGCTCCGCCATAGACACGACAAGACAGTCTGTCAACGGTGAGCGTGACCTCAACCAGATGGTAGAGGCAGTTGAAAACGATCAGGCGATAAGAAAATACGATGCGGGTGATTCCCGTACCCTTGTGATGAGATTCGGCGAACCTACTTCCACAGACAAGGATCCCAATTTCTCCATCACTTACAGCACCACGGACGGCTATATGAACTATATGAGCTGCCCGAGATGCGGCTATATAGGAAGCCGGCTTGAGTTCATAAAGCATATTGTCGATTCCTATACATACAAGAATTCAAGCGATACCCTTAAAGACAAATACTCGTATTCCTACTGGTTCGATCCGATACTCAAGGCGGATAACGGCAATGAGGCGGGAACGTACAATGTAGAAGGCGTTACCTTTGATTCAAAGGACAACGACGACGATACGAGAAAGGCAAACTTCAACACACAACAGAAGAAGTTCGTAACGTATCTTAGAAAATTTGTATGCCCCAACTGTGAGCAGATCGTAGAGAACGGCGTCGGAAACGCAAACGAAGTACGTCCGCTGTACTGCCTGACTTGTGATAATCAGGCAAGTCCCTACAGTGAAGATGTACAGACCGGTAACGCTGCAACCAGTAAGGGCTTCCACTGGGATAACAAGACAGGCTCGTTCTACTGCAACAAGTGCGGCAGCTCATATGTTATCGAAAAGGGCATGAAGGAAAGGCTCGGCGCGGGCTCACAGTTCAATATCGGCGGTATATTCCCGAACGCTATAAGATACGGTTCGATAGAATCTCCTGCGAACGATGATGTCAAGACATTTGTTGCTGCGGAAAATACTGCAGGCGACGAACTGTCCAATTACAGCGTAAAGCTCAATGTTACCTCTTATGCTTCCACACTCCCGGATAAGTATCAGATCACAATAAGCAACCTTACATCCGCGGTAACCAACAACAAGGACGTTACTTTCACATTCCAGCTTCCTCCGGGTTATATGATACCGACTATGGTCGATGCTTCGGATAAGACAAAGACCAAGCTCAACCTCGGTATGGTCAACGGTACTTCCGGTACACTTACCTGGAAATACACCAACGGCGCAGATGCTTCCGAGGGTTCGCAGATCACGCTGAAGAACGTAAAGACCGGTACTACTCCGTCATTTACTTTCACACTTGTAAATGTGAAGAGCGGTAACTCTTTCGACGCGGACTATGCGGATGAAGGCGGTCTTGCGGATTTCTGGTTCAAGATCAAGGATACCAACGGTGCGTCCGACACCTTTACGGTACCGCGTACCTTCAAGACCAGCAGCTGACAGGGAGGTGATAAGTAATGCAGCAGTATTTCAGAAGACTTAAGCGCAAAAAAGGCTTTACTATCACCGAGCTTATCGTCGTTGTTGCTCTGGTAGGTATCATGATGGCAACGCTCACAGCGTTCTCCGGCCCTGTCCGTGATATGGTCAGAAACACAAGAGCACAGAATGATGTTCTTTCGATCAACAACATCATAGGCAACTATCTTGAGCACAATCTCTCCTACGCAAGCCAGGTAACTATCTGCGCAGGCTGGGATCTGATCCAGCACAAGGATGCTCTCAAGACAAAGTTTGACAGCCTTAAGAGCACCTGGGCAACGTCGAATGACCGTCCCGCCGCAATAATCATACATTTCGAGAAAGGTGACAGCGATCTGAGAAACACCTTCCGGCTGTATGAGTATGATTCAAAATCTGAGCTTCCTACTACGACAACAGAAATAGACGGTGTGTACTACCCGGTAATGGACAGTAATAATCTTGTTTTCCACAAGGAATTCTATAATGATTATTCGTTCGTTATTACGGCAGATGACCTTATCTTCCACAATAACTACCGTGAGAAGGCTTATGCAAGACTTAATGTTTCCGCATATAAATTCGACGGTTCCATACAGAAATCTGCCGGTGTGGAGGCTTGCCTTGATCGCGGCGACGCAAAGACACACTATATGAATCTTGCAGGCGCTGCTCCGATCTCAGGCGGTGCAGGTGTACAGACCGACCTCCTTACTTCCGGCCACTTCATCATTGGCGGTGTAGGCTCGGAGAGTGTGTTCTTCCCGCTCCAGAACATAAACGTGAGCGGCAATAAATACGAGTACTTCCGCGGTTATGAGGATCCGACAACACATAACATCACTTACGGCGATGATATCGTGATCTTCTACAACATCAGAAAGTACAGCTACGGCAAGAGCAGTTCATAACAAAAACACAAATGCCCCGCGGATCAAACCGCGGGGCAGGCGTTGAAGAGGGCGCACTTTCGTGTGCTCCGTTCAATGCCTGACATAAAAATATCCCGGACAGCAATTGCTGTCCGGGAATATATACGGTTTTCAGCGCATGAATCCGAGATACCACGAGATGATCTGTGTACCGAACAGGAACGACGTGAAGATACCGATGGAGAGATACGGTCCGAATACGACCTGACGTTTGCAGGTAACTTTGGTCACCTTGTCACCGGTAATGACTATCGAGATCCCGAACTTCGTGATATCGGAAAGCTCCTCGCTCAGCATGGAGTTGAGAAGTGTGATATCAGGAGTGCCGTTCCAGAATTTCTCGTCAACACATTCCTTCTCGATATCGGACTCGCCTTTGAAGATGCTTCCGAACAGGGCCTCGGTCTTATCCGGCAGCACCGATATCCCCTCTTCTTTCTGGAGTTCGTACCATTTGGCGGCCACTTCGAGGGATTTCTCCTTCGCAAGCTGCTTGGCTCCTTTGGGAACGGTCAGCAGTTCGATCATACCGCCTATCGCGCCAAGTATGATGCCGATAGCCGCCGCGGGTATTATGTTCTTCCAGCCCAGCAGAAGTCCGGCAGCCGCCATGAGCTGCACATCACCGCCGCCCATAGCTCCGAACATCGCGAGTACAGCGAAAGGAACGGAAACTGCAACGGCACCGATAAGGTGATCATACCACGGCATATCGTTGGTGAACACCGACATGATAGTTGCCGCGACGCCAAGAGCTGCCACGACTATGCTGCATCCGTAAGGAATTTCCATACGGTCGATGTCTATGCCGCTTGCAACTACAAGCGCTCCGATCAGAACGAACGAGATCAGCAGGCTCAGCGAAAGTCCGAGTACGACTACCGAAAGCGTGAATGCTATCGCCGTCAGGGTCTCGACTATCCAGTAGCGTGGCGATATCCTCGACTTGCAGTAGCGGCACTTTCCGCCGAGGAATATGTAGCTGAATATCGGAACAAGATCGAGTGTACCGAGCTGATGTCCGCAGCTCATGCAGTGACTGCGGTTGTGGGTGCCGGAGATAGGCTCTTTCCGGGGCACACGGATTATGACTACATTCAGGAAGCTCCCGATCGCCGTCCCGAGTATAAAGGTCAGTATCAGAAATATGACCGTGTAGTAGGTCGGGAAGCGCGGGTCAAATATACTTATCATGATATACTCCTTTTAAAAATGTTCTTTAGCTTATTTTAGCACAAATTTCATACAATATCAACTGTTTTGCGATATTATTTCCGAAAAATTACCTGGGTGTCGTTTATGCCCGAAAAATATATAAATTCCCGCTTCGCACGGAACGGAAGGATACCGGGCGTGGGCGGTGAGCGGAGGTCTGCAAATGAAAAATATCCCGATAGGTCAGATACTGCTTGAAAGCGGTTACATCACCAAGCAGCATCTGGAGGACGCACTCGTCAAGCAGAAGGAGACCGGCAAAAAGCTCGGTGATATGCTGCTTGAGCTCGGCTATGTCTCCGAGACACAGCTTGCTCAGGCGCTTTCCCAGAGACTAAAGGTGCCGTTCATCGATCTGACGACTACAAAGATCGAACCGGAAGCTGTAAAGAAGATACCCGAGGCGGTCGCCAAGAAAAACTGCGTTATTGCGTATAAGATCAATAACGGCCGACTCTATGTAGCAACGAACGATCCTGTAAACTTCTACATATTTGAAGAGCTGAAGATCCAGACAGGAATGGAGATAAATGCTCAGCTCGCCACAAGGTCGTCCATAAATGAAGCGATAGGCCGTGTTTATTCGCAGGCTACCGTTACCAACGTTATGGGCGATATCGAAAAGGAATATGATGCCAACGCCGCTCTCATGGAGCAGCAGGACAACGGCTCCGAAGAACGTATAGATAACGCGCCGGTAGTTAAGCTCGTTAATACGATCATTGAGTCCGCTTATCGTGACAGAGCTTCCGATATCCATATCGAGCCCTTCAAGGACAGAACCCGCATACGTTACCGTATAGACGGTGAGTGCGTTGAGAAGATGGCAGTAAAGCCCGCCGTTCATTCCTCGCTCATCACACGTATCAAAATTCTCGGCGGTATGAATATCGCCGAAAAGAGAATACCGCTGGACGGCCGTTCCAGTGCGGTCATCGACGGTGTTACGCAGGACCTTCGTATTTCGACCATACCGACCGTTTACGGAGAAAAGTGCGTTATCCGACTTCTTGCAACCGGTGACGAAAAGGCAAGAAAGATCACCGACCTCGGTATGACGGATTACAACTATGAGATGTTCAAGCAGATAATCCGCTGCCCCAACGGAGTTATGCTGGTTACAGGACCTACAGGTTCCGGTAAGTCCACGACTCTGTATGCAACTCTCGGTGAGCTTTCAAAGCCGAACGTAAACATCGTTACCGCAGAGGACCCTGTCGAAAAGAAGATCGACGGCGTAAACCAGTGCCAGATGAACGAAAAGGCAGGCATGACCTTCGCGGCCGCACTGCGTTCTATACTCCGTCAGGACCCGGATATAGTCATGGTCGGTGAGATCCGTGACGGTGAGACCGCCGATATCGCTATCAGAGCGGCTATCACAGGACACTTGGTGCTCTCGACACTGCATACGAACGATGCCGCTTCGACTATCCTGCGTCTCGTTGATATGGGCGTTGCGCCTTATATGGTGGCGACTTCGCTGATCGGCGTTATCGCACAGCGACTTGTAAAGCTGCTCTGTGAGGAATGCCGCGAAAAGATCCTGCTGACAGATCCCGCGGATCTGAAGCTCGTCGGAAAGACCTCACCGGTTGAGATCTACCAGCATCACATCGGCGGCTGCCGTGCCTGCCACAATACCGGTTTCAGGGGCAGAACCGCTATCCATGAGATCATCGTTTCCAACAACAGCATCAAAGAGCTTATCGCAGCCAATGCCACAGCCGAGCAGATCGGCATCAAGGCACGCGAGAACGGTACCAGACTTCTGCGTGACAACGTTACGGACATGGTGCTTGCAGGCAAGACCACAATGGACGAGCTCGTAAAGGCAACATATTCCGTATAATCGGCATGATCGTAGGATCAGAGAAACAATCCCGACTTTGATAAGTCATATTAAAATCAGGACAGGAGTAAAATTATGAGCAGCAACCTCACGATCGACATTAACCAGATACTTGACGAAGTAAGAGCTATGGGCGCGTCCGACCTTCATTTTACAGCAGGTCTGCCGCCAATCGTAAGACTTCACGGTAACATCAAGAAAGTCTCGGGCTATCCGGACTGCACCGAGCCGATCATCGTTAACGTAATAAACCAGATCACATCAATCAAGCATAAGCAGACCATTCAGAAGGGTCTTGACGCCGACTTCTCGTATGTATCGAACTCGGGTCACAGACACCGTGTCAACGTGTACAGACAGCGCGGCTACCACGCAGTTGCTATGCGTCTGCTCCGCAACGATATCCCGACGCTGAAAGATCTGTATCTGCCGGATATCCTCGGTGAATTCGCTCTCAAGCCCCGTGGACTCGTTCTCGTAACAGGTCCTACAGGTTCGGGTAAGTCCACCACACTTGCGGCTATGATCGACCATATCAACCGTCAGAAGAACTGCCACATCATCACTATCGAGGACCCGATCGAGTATCTGCACAACCACAAGCAGTCCATGCTCAACCAGCGTGAGATCGGCGTCGATGTAGACAGCTTCGCAGGCGCTCTCCGTGCAGCCCTCCGTGAGGACCCGGACGTTATCCTCGTCGGAGAGATGCGTGACTTTGAAACTATCAACGCAGCGGTTACTGCGGCTGAAACGGGACATCTCGTTCTTTCGACACTTCATACCACCGGTGCGGCTGATACCCTCGACCGTATCATAGACGTTTATCCGCCTCACTCCCAGGGTCAGATACGTTCCCAGCTCGCGAACTCCATGGTCGGCGTTGTTTCGCAGACACTCTGCGCTACCACGGACGGAAAGGGCCGTGTTGCGGCACTCGAGATCATGGCGGCAACAGACCCGATCAGAGCTATGATCCGTGAAGGTAAGATATTCCAGATCCCCAGCTCTATCGCAACAGGTCGTAAGGACGGAATGTTCTCTCTTGACCAGGACCTCGCAAGACTCGTCCGCAACGGTCGTATCTCCGACGAGCTTGCCCTCTCCAGATGCCAGGATCCTACCGAGTATAAGCGCTTCCTCACCATGGGCTGATCCGGCGCCTGTACGTTTTGTCGCTGACGCTCGAGCCTGGGGGAAAACTTTTGTGAACAAAAGTTTTCCCCCAGACCCCCTTTCAAAAAACTTTAATCACTTCGTTATTAAACTCGCTGTTTATCTGCTCCTTTTGGCAGTCAAAGGGAGCAGATATTTTTATGTTTGCAGTCTCTTTATGCTGACTGAGTCTGCAAGATTAAGCTGTCTGCCTTTACGAAAGTGTGAGAAAACAATCTCCATATAAAACAACACCGCCGCAGGTACGAAAGTACCTGCGGCGGTGCCGTTGAGATAGAGATATTTACTGAGAAGTGTGGCGTGAATCATGCTTTGGCAAGGATATCATAAACGAGCTTGAGTGCTGCGCCGCGGGAGAAAGCCTTCTTGGGAAGGAATTTGCCCGAGGAATTGCCCTTTATGAGACCTGCCGCATCGGAGATCGCGATATAGCCGACATATTTGCTGTCCTCGCTTACATCGCTGAAATTCGATTTGTAGATGCCCTTGAGTTCCGCAACGTCCTTGCCGAATCTGGATGTTACCATCAATACCGCTGCTGTCTGGCGGTTGAGCTTGGTATCTTCCTTGATATTAGCTATTGCGGTATTCTGGAGATCGATCCAGCCGATGCCCACATTGCTGATAAGAGCATTGAAATCGCCGGCTGTTATAGCTTCGTTCTCATTGAGTCTGCCGTTCTCGTCCATAAGGTAGATGCCGTACTTCGCGAGCTTTTCGGCATACTTCGCGTACTTGCTGCCTTCGAGGTCGGTGTATTCGCCCTTGGTGTTCTCTGTGAGCTCCGAACCGTCATAGTTGACGGGCTTTCCGGTAAGTGCATCAACGCAGAGTGTTCCGTTTGCCGAGTAAACAAGTGCGGAAACTATCTTCTTGGTATCGGTCTTGTACGCTACACGATATTTCAGCGAAATGCCGATCTTATCAAAGAATGCCTTATAAGCGTCGTCAGCCGACACTTTGTTTGTCGGGTCGGGATACTCTACATTTTCAAGATAGCTGCATCTGAAGTTGCTTACATAACCGTTATTGTTGACCGTGATGCTGTAGGATTCGTCGCGGCACTTTATGCCGTATGCTTCTCTGTTTGCGGAGAAGCTTACAGAAGTAGTGATAGGTGTGCCGATGCCGCGGCCGGTCCTGGGATCATATTCGAGGTATCTTTTGTTCGCGTAGGTTTGTTCGAGGGAAGCAAACTTTGTGAGCTTGTCACCCATGAGTTTCTTTGCCGCTGTATCTGCGATCTTCTTCGCCTTGCTTTCGGAAATGCTGGTGCCGTTGTCTCCGTCGTAGTTGTTGTACGAGAGAAGCTCGCCGGTCTCGGCATTGTAGCTGAAGCTGCCCCAGATGTAGTCGTTGTCGTCAATGTCCTTTTCATTTAAATAAGGAGTGAGGCTTTCGCCCGAGAGGTCATAGTAATCTTTGAGCTTAGCCTTGAAGGATACGTTTCTTACATAATAGCCGTTTCTTTCGTTGTAGCTGCAATTTTCCCACTCGATGTCGCAGTTCTCGGGAATTAGGAAGAAATCATACTCAGCCAGCTTGTCGAGAGCTGCACGCGCTGTTATCAGCTTGCTTTCGTCCTCGAGCTTCTTGATCTCCTCGGCAGTGAATGTGACTGCCTTGTTGGCACCGGAAGCCATGGTAGGGGCAGCGTTATCATAAGCCGCTTCCTCGGCCATATCATCATTGTCGCCGCGGTCGTAGCTGTCATAATCCTCGAAATTCGAGAGCTTACCGGTGAAGGCGTTTATCTGACCGGTGGAGTTCTGTGTATAGAGCAGGTGCGGGATGTATTCCTTCTTCTCCCAGTCGTAGGAAACGGTGTAGTATATATCACTGCCGAACAGGGACTTGTAGGCTTCCTCGGCTGCGCTCTGTGAGATAGCGCCTTCGGGATCCTTGAACGAAGCGCCGTTGGTCCAGTTGTAGGAATAGGATATAAGTTCACCGCTGTTCTTGTCAATGGTGACAGTACCGGTCTGACCTGTTACGGGAATGCCCTTGTACTCTCTGTGGAAATTTACATAAGCATAATTGCCGTACAGAGATATGTTCAGAGAGTCCTCGTCGATGACGGTTTTTTCTCTTATCGTGGGGTTGAGTTCATCGATGTACTTCTTTGCCGCCGCCATTATCTTAGCGTCGGACAGCTTTGCGAATGACGCCTCCCAGTTGCCGTTCTTATCGTATTTTGTGAATCTCGCGCTCTTGATGACGCTGCCGGTTATCTCAACTCTGATGTTAGAATATGTACCGTCCCTGAGCGTCGAATAGTCGGTATCATCGGGAAGTCTCCATGTAAACACATAGCGTTTGCTGTTGTTTTCGGAGCGGGTGGAGTAATCGAATTCACTGCACTCCTCCGGGATATCCATTCTTTCTTTTACATAAGTGAGCGCCTTTTTCATGGCTGCGTCCTCCTCCGCATAAGCGGTGATGCACATTGTCGGCACCGCGAGGGCTGCTGCGAGCAAAGCTGCTGTTGCCTTTTTAAACCTCATTTTTATTCCTCCTCATATTCTGATTGTCATTATAGTGCGAAAAGGCTGTCTTCAATTTCGCTTTCTATAATATAAAACGTGATACGGAGCAGAAAAGTGACAGAATTTTCTGAAAAAATACTCATTTTCCGAATATTTGTGCAAAATAGCCAATGCGAAGTGCTTTTTATTCGAGCCAGCCGGCATTATCGCCCATAGACGCGGCGAGAGATTCGACGGTCTGAATATTCGAGCAGTCGGTGGCATCCGCGGTCATTACCTTGCCGTCGATCATCACGAACAGTGTACCCTGCCTTATGGCGGTGCAGACGTAGGGGGACTTGGTCTCGTAGAGCATCAGTTCACCTGTCTGTCTGAGGCTGCTGCCGGAGAAGGTCACTATTCGCACGACTTCGGAGAAGCCGTCGAAATAAACCGTCGGCACAGCTATGATATCGCCGTTCTCGCTGACAGAGATGAAGGCCGGGTCTGTCTCCGCATCGCTGGCGAGGTATTTGAGATTGTCGGCGTCAGTCTTTTCATCAAGGCCGATGACTGTGGAAGCAGTCTCTTTCAGAGCGCCGCTGTAGCTGTACAGCGACAGTTTCAGACCTGTGCGGTCGCCGCTTTCGTCACATTCAGCCGCCAGTCCGGCAAGTCCGCTGCCTGCTGCGATAAGCTTTTCGCCGTAGAACGCCGATGTCGGTGCCGGAGTCGAAGCGGGTTCCTCGCCCGACATATCGAAGCCGTACAGCATTACCGATGAGCTGTTCTGTGCCGCGAGGACGTAAGCTGTCGAAGCATCCGATGCCCACGCCAGAGACTCGGGTTTTTCACCCTCAACGCCGGTGGTCGAGGCGTTGTCTCCCATGGCAGCGATGATTCCGCCGTTCCTGTCGGCGCCTATGAAGGCTTTGCCGTTCAGACAGTCGCCGGAGAACGCTTCTCCCGCGAATACCCGGGCGTTCTCGGCTTTGAGGTCAGCGGTGATATCCACCGCATAGGTTCTGTTGTTGTCCGCAGCGAGTATAGTGAGCCCACCGTCAGAGTTCACGAATGTGGCATTGCCGCCGTATATATCAAGCAGGCCTGTGCCGCCTATCTCGCCTATCACGGTGAAGCCCGCGAACTCGCTTCCCGCGAGCCTTACTATATCGACAGGAGCAGGAGCGTCAGCAGTTGAGCTGTGCGGAACGGCAGTGCCGTTCACCTGTGCATGGGTCACTATAACAGGCTTGCCGGCTACAATGCAGATATCCGCGAAAGTTCCGTCAAGAGAGTAGGGCTCGATCGCAAATCCGCCGTCGAATATGTCTGTCCAGACTTTGGCAGAGGCTGTGCCTGCGCCTGTCTGCGAAACGGCATAGATTACGCCGTCCAGGACTGTGAAGCCGAGGAACTCACTGCCTTCACGGGTTTTCAGTGTGACAGTCCCCAGTTCTACGGGCGCTGCCGGATCGAGGGATACCATTCTGACGGTACCCTCATTATAAATGTATGCTATGTTGGCGGTCTGGAGATATCTCTTTGTCAGTGTCGGAGTATAGGGCCTTGCCGAGGCGTTCATGTACTTTATATCATACGCTGCCGCAGGAACGTTCTCTCCTGCCGCAGTTATCTCGTCATAGGACGCGAAAGCAGCAAGTATGTCCTTGCTTTCGGTCGGCACAGTGACCGCAGGAGCCGCGATCTCTGTGGTCTGCGGCTCTGACGCCGCGGAGGCGGACACCGGAACTGCGGGATCGGCTGCGGGCTTGTCCTGTTTCGGAAGGAACTTCATTGCACAGGCTCCGCCGATCAGCAGCACGGCACAAACAGCGCAGAATATCATCTTGCCGTTATTTATGCCCTCGACATATTCATCGTCATCGACAAAATGCTCGTTGCCCTTGTAACGTTTGCGGGGTTCCTCGGGTTCAAAGGGTTCTTCCGGTTCTTCCCGTGCAGCCGGCATTGACGCGGAAACAGTCTCGCCGGGAGTGAAGGGCTGTTCTCCGGTTTCCGGAGTTTCAGGTTCAGCGGGAGCGGCAGGTTCTTCCTCATGCTTCTCACCGGATACCTCGAACTGTACCGTGTCGTGTATCTCTCCGGGGGTGAAGCGCATCGGAGCTTTTCTGGTCACGGGTACGTCGGGTTCCTGCACTGCCGGAGCTTCGGCCTCTGTTTCCCCGGTAACCGTTTCTTCAACGGTTTCGGTATTTTCGGCTATGATTTCTTCCGCATCGGGAGCGGTTTCTTCTTCGGCAGCTGCGGGTTCTTCGTCAGCGAAATGCACCACAAACGGCACAGAAGTATCTGTTTCTTCTTCGTATTCCTCCGCTTCCGTCGTGTCGGCTTCTTCCGCAGCCGGTTCGTTGTCGTCCTCGTCATCGGCGTAATGTACTTCAAAGGGCAGAACTTCTTCCTCCGCATCTTCGGAGACGATTTGTTCCGGCTCCGGAGTTTCCGCATCGTTTCCGTCGTCCTCATCGGCATAGTGGACCTCGAACGCAGGCATTTCCGGTTCTTCGTCATCTGCGAAGCGGCCGTCGGACGCGGATATCTCATCGGTTTCGTCGCTGTCAGCATCTTCTTCGTCGTCGGTTACGATATCATCGCTATCGTCGTCGATATGGAGATAGCTGTCTGTGAAATCGGGTATATATACGGGGCCTGTGTGCTCCTTGATCGTCAGCGGTACATCAGGCACGGACTCCGGCTTGTCCCCGACCTCAAATACAGGCGCGGAAACTCCTTCGGCGGACTGTTCCGGCTGTGCTGCTTTGTCGTTTTCCTCCGTGGCGGCAGATGTGAAAAGCTGTGTATCCGGAGTTTCCTTTCCTGCGCCGGTCCATATCGGAGCCTTTATGCCGTAGGTCGAAGAGGCGCTTTCATTCAGCCCCTCATTCTTATTATCGAGGCCTTCAAGTATCTGTGTCACCGACATATCGTAGCCGCGGTGATCCTCGGTGTACGAAAAATCGTCAAGTATCTGCGTAACGGAAAGAGAGGCATTCTTTTTCGCGGGTGTTTTCGCGTCAACGGACAATTCAGGCTTGCTGTCTGCGCGGAAATCTCCTGTGAAAACGGGCTTTTCGGGTTCTGCGGATCTGGTCGGTCCGGGCGTGGACATAACCGCGAACGGGTGTTCCTGCATATCGGAGCTGCCGAGTTTCGGGAACGGCATTTCGAGCTGCTGTGTGCTTGCAATTGAACCGGTATCCGGTCCGGGCTCCGGAGTCTTCTCGTCAGGCTCTGTTTGTTTGCTGCCGTGAAAAGCGGGTTTTGCCGGTGTTGATTCAAAACCGATATCACGAGCATAGATAGCGGCAAACGGATCTACCGCTTCTCCGGCGGCTTCGGTATCGGTTTTCAGCGCGATCTCGGCCGAACGGAAAATGTCGGACTCTCCCCGCTTATGAGGCATACCGCTTCTTGTTCCTATAATATCGCTCAGGCTTTCGGGTTCTTTTGAAAGCGCCGCTGTACGGCTGCGCCTTTCTTCTTTTGTATAAGTTCTGCGCGGTTCCGTCAGAGCGGGTGCTTCGGTCTTTTCCGGAACAAAGGGCTTCCGGGGCTCCGCAGCTGTGGTTTCAGGGAGGGGAGCGGGCTCCTCGTCCGGTATCCGAATTAACGGGCTGTATGCTTCAGGCGGTCTGGGCGGCTCGGTTCTTTCCGGAACGCCCACGGGTGCCGGAGCGGTGCTTTCGCTGTGCATTTCCTTTTCTATGGCGAGCTGGAGCTCGGACTTCTGCGGTTTATGTTCTTCGCGCAGACGCCTTCTGGCAGGGCGCTCTCTCGGAGTTCCGGAGAACAGGCCTGCGCGTTCATGGGCGGCTTCGATCTTTTCTTTCGCTTTCAGTATCTCACGGCGCTGCTTCACAGCCGTCAGCATCTTGTAGTAATCCGCTTCGGTCAGCGGCGATTCTTCAAGCAGCGTGATAAGGCGCTCCCTGGTAAGGTGCGGGTTCTTTTCGATCTCGCGGTAAGCGCTGTTGCTTATTCTCGTGTTTCCGATAAGGCGCAGGAATTCGCTGCCCTTCAGCTTCTCCGCAGAGACAACGGCTATGAATGTCTTTGCGTTCAGCGGCAGCGGCGAATTGCTTTCATCACCGTTTTCCGGGAACTCATCCATTGCCGATTCCTCATCAGGGACTGCTTTATCCGCTGCCGATTCGTCCGCGAAGACCTTTGCGGATCCGGCAGTTTCTTCCGTCTGTTCTGTGCCGGTTTCTTCGTGAGCGGATTCTTCTTCGGTGGTTTCTTCAATCTGCTCGGATTCGGATTTCTCGTTCTCCGGCTCTTCTTCGGCGGATTCTTCGTTCTCCGGCTTTTCTTCGGCAGTCTCTTCCACCGGTTCGGATTCGGTTTCCACGGTATCCGGTTCTTCGGTCACAAGCTCGGCTTCGGCAGCTTCCGCTTCCGGTTCGGGCTTTTCCTCTTCGGCGGCGGATTCGTCAAATCCCCTGTACCGGTCTTTCAGATCCTCCGGAGCGCGGTATGCCGCAGCTGCGGCAGTGAGCGGGGCATAATCGGGGCCGAGGCGGTTCATTGCGGAGTCCAGCTTGTCACCCACTGCATTTTCGGACATTCCTGTAAGCAGGGATATCTCGTGCTTGCCGTAGCCGAAAGAAGCGGATATGGCGAAAACCAGCCTCTCCACATCGGGGAGAGCCGATGTGACGCCGAATATGCCGGGGAGAGTTCTCGTCACGCCCGAAGCTTTGTATTCCTTAAGTGTGTCAACTATATTTTTTGTGAGTTCGTGGACGAGCCAGGATCTGAGGTGCTTTTCGTCCTTGATCTTCGAAATGCCGCGATAACCTTCCATAATTGCGGAAGAGACGGATTTTTTGGCCGCCGTGTCGCTTTTCAGCGAGATGAGGGCGGTGGTGTAAAGTTCGTCGGTGATATCAAGACACAGCGATTCATAAGCGGCTTTGCTGCCGTTTCTGGCTCTTTCGAGTTTTTCGGAAAATGTCAATTCTTCCCACTCCTTATTATATTACACTCATACCTATGTACGGAGTCTGTGCTCCGGGTCCGTATGAGGTATTCAGCGAACGGACGGATCTGGCTCCCCGCCGCCTGCTATACTATAATATTTTATTATACCATATATAAAAGAAAAATAAAAGAGTTTTTTGAAAAAACATGATATATTAACAAAATTTCCGCCAGCAAAAAGACCGGGAACATCTTCTGCTCCCGGTCTGCGTTATCTGTTGACTTACTTTACGACGATGTTGACCAGCTTCTTCGGAACTGCTATCTTCTTTACAATAGTCTTGCCGTCAAGAAGAGGCTTTACAGTCTCGTTTTCGAGGGCTGCTGCGATCATGGTGTCCTGATCGGCGTCAGCGGCGATGTTCATTTTCGCGCGCACCTTGCCGTTGATCTGGACTACGATCTCGATAGTCTCCTCAACGCAGAGAGCCTCGTCATAAGTTACCCAGCTCTGCTCGGAGAGTATTCCGCCGAACAGTGTGTTGTACATTTCCTCGGTGATGTGGGGAGCGAAAGGATTGAGCATAGTCAGCAGGGACTTCATCTCACCCTTTGTGATGCTGCCCTTGTCGCTTATCTGATTGAGCAGGGTCATCATAGCCGCTATCGCGGTGTTGAATTTCAGCTGCTCGATGTCCGCGGAGACCTTCTTGATCGTGCGGTGCATCGAAGCGGACAGCTCCTTGCTGTAGCCCTCGTCGTCGGTCATTATATCCTGCAGAGCCCAGATGCGCTCGAGGAAGCGCTTGCAGCCCTTCAGGCTGCTCTCGCTCCACGGAGCCGCCTGCTCGTAGTCGCCCATGAACAGAACGTAAACTCTCAGAACGTCCGCGCCGTACTCGTCGACAACATCGTTAGGGTCAACGACATTTCCGCGGGACTTGCTCATCTTGACTCCGTCGGGACCGAGGATAAGACCCTGTGCAGTTCTCTTTGCGTAGGGTTCATCTACCGGCACCGCTCCGATATCGTAGAGGAATCTGTGCCAGAAACGCGAGTAGATAAGGTGGCGGGTAACGTGCTCCATACCGCCGTTGTACCAGTCAACGGGCAGCCAGTATTTCAGAGCTTCCTGAGATGCGAGAGCCGTGTCGTTGTTCGGGTCGCAGTAGCGCAGGAAGTACCACGACGAACCTGCCCACTGGGGCATGGTGTCTGTTTCGCGCTTTGCGTCGCCGCCGCACTTCGGACACTTGCAGTTCACGAAGCTGTCTATCTTTGCCAGCGGGCTTTCGCCGTCCGAGCCGGGCTGGAAGTTCTCCACCGGCGGGAGTCTGAGCGGGAGTTCCTCATAAGGTACGGGCACCATGCCGCATTTCGGGCAGTGTACTATCGGGATAGGCTCGCCCCAGTATCTCTGACGGTTGAATGCCCAGTCCTTCATCTTGTACTGAACGCCGGCTTCGCCGACACCCTTCTTTTCGAGGACTGTCAGCACCTTGGCAATAGCGTCCTTCTTGTTGGTTATGCCGTTGAGTTCACCGGAGTTTACCATCTCGCCGTCGCCGGTGTAGGCTTCCTTGGAAATGTCTCCGCCCTTGATGACTTCGATGATCGGTATGCCGAATTTTGTCGCGAACTCATAGTCACGGGTGTCATGAGCCGGTACTGCCATGATAGCGCCGGTTCCGTAGCCCATCATTACATAGTCTGAAACATATATCGGTATCTCTGTGTCATTTACAGGGTTGATAGCTGTGAAACCGTCGATCTTTACGCCGGTCTTGTCCTTTACGAGCTGTGTACGCTCGAACTCGCTCTTCTTTGCGCACTCGTCCTTGTAAGCGTCCAGCTCGTCGATGTTCTTTATGCTGCCGCGGTACTTTTCGATGAGCGGATGCTCGGGAGCCATTACCATGAAGGTAACGCCGTAGAGCGTGTCGGGACGTGTGGTATAGATCTTCAGCTTTTCGCCGTTCTCCTTGATGGTGAATTCAACGAAAGCGCCGGTGGATTTGCCTATCCAGTTTTCCTGCTGGAGCTTGATGTTCGGCAGGAAGTCAACCTTTTCAAGACCCTGAAGGAGCTTGTCGGCATACTGGGTTATGTGAAGGTACCATACTTCCTTTTCCTTCTGTATGATATCGCTGTGGCATACGTCGCACTTGCCGCCCTGTGAATCCTCGTTGGAGAGAACGACCTTGCAGCTCGGGCAGTAGTTTACGAGAGTTCTGTCACGGAAAACAAGTCCGTTCTCGAACATCTTGAGGAATATCCACTGTGTCCACTTGTAGTAGCCCTCATCGGTGGTATCCACGACTCTCGACCAGTCAAAGGAAAATCCCACCTTGCGGAGCTGGCTTGTGAACTTGTGGATATTTCTGTCGGTAACGACACGAGGATGAACGCCGGTCTTTATCGCGGTGTTCTCGGTGGGCAGGCCGTAAGCGTCAAAGCCTATGGGGAACAGTACATTGTAACCTTCAAGTCTGCGCTTTCTGCTGACTACTTCGAGTCCGGAATAAGCCTTGATGTGGCCGACGTGCATTCCGGCGCCCGACGGATACGGGAATTCGACAAGAGCGTAGAACTTCGGCTTGCTGCTTCCGGTCTCTGCCTTGAAGCTCTCATGTTCATCCCAGTATTTCTGCCATTTGGGTTCTATTTCTTTAAAGTCGTATTTCATTTCTTTTGTTCCTTTCTTACGGGGGAGCTGCTGATTTTTACAGCCGGAATTACTTTCTTACGCCGAACTTATAAATAGTTGTGAAGTTGTATTCCTCGTCCTTTTTGAGTACGCAGCTCGGGAAATTGGGCTGATTGGGTGAGTCGGGGGCGTACTGGCTCTCAAGGCAGAGCGCGGTCTGTATCTTCATGACAGCGCCGTCCTTGCCTATCTCGCCGGAAAGGCCTATAGCGGTGTAGAACTGGATAGCGGGCTTATCGGTGGAAACGCGCATCTCTCTGCCGGTATTGGGGTCGTAAACAACGGCGGCTTCACGCATAACGTGGGGTTCGCCGAGCATGAAGTTGTGGTCATAGCCGATAAGGTCGCTCTGATCGAGGTCGCGGCAGATAGCCTTAGGCTGTCTGAAATCAAATATCGTGCCTTCAACGGGAGCTATTTCACCGGTAGGAATGAGCTTGCTGTCAACGGGAGTGTAGCTCTCGGCATTGATCTGTACGATCTGGCTCAGAACGGAGCCGGAGTGGATACCGCCGATATTGAAGTAAGCGTGGTTGGTAAGGTTGAGGATAGTGTCCTGATCGGACTTTGCGTTATATTCGAGCTTGAGTTCGTTGTCTTCTGTGAGGGTGTACTTGCAGGTCATCTTTACACTGCCGGGGAAGTTCTCTTCCTGGTCGGGGCTGAAATAACCGAAAGTAACGCTGTTGTCGCTTGTAGCGTCAACTGTCCATACTCTCTTGTTGTAGCCTACGATGCCGCCGTGGAGGCAGTTTGAGTTTTCATTGGCGCGGAGCTGTATTTCCTTGCCGTTCAGCGTAAATTTGCTGTCCGCGATACGGTTAGCGTATCTGCCTATGAGAGCGCCCTGGGAGGAAACGCCGTTAACATAGCCTTCGAGGTCGTCGTAGCCGAGGACTACGTCGTCCATTTTGCCGTCCTTATCGGGGACGATGATGCTTACTATCGCACCGCTGTAGTTTGTGAGCTTTACAGTCATTCCGCTGCTGTTTTTCAGCGTAAAGAGGAATACCTTGTAGCCGTCGTGCATACCGAATACTTCTTTTTCGATCATGTGAGTGTACCTGACCTTTCTTAAAATTTTCATATTGAACCGCTTCCGCGGCAAATTTACTTTTGTCTGTGTGAATAGATTTTATATGAGCAGAGCTTAACGGATCTGTAAGGCGAAGCGGCTGTCAGAAATGCCAGTAGAGGAACGGGGCGTTGGTGCTGTTGACGAGGAGCAGGGTGCTTACCAGCAGGATAGCGATGTTGCTTACCACTGTGGCCACGCCTATGGCGTTCTCGCCGGCATCGGACTTCTGGAGCTTTCTGCGGACAGCCGGGATAACGGGAGCGCTGAATACCGCGGCTGCCAGGATGAGGAACAGATTATTCATGAACGATATCTGCGTACCGATGTCTATGAACTGGTTGCCGTTGGCGCCGACGAGATTTCCGAAGAATGTCCCGAGAGCGGCAAGTCCGCCGGAGCTGTCGTCAAAGTAGAATATGCCGAAACCGATCACCATGACCAGCTTGCCGTAGATGTGCATTATGGGGGCGGGTATCTTTTTCAGGCGTTTCGCACCGATAAGGCGCTCGATGAAGATGAAAATTCCGAAATACATACCCCAGATTATATAATTCCAGCTCGCACCGTGCCAGAAGCCAGTGCAGAACCAGACGAGGAAGAGGCTGGCATACTGTCTGCGCTTTCCGAATATCGGAATATAGAGCAGATAGTCGCGGAAAAATGTTCCGAGGGAAATGTGCCAGCGCTGCCAGAACTCGGTGACATTTTTGGAAACGAAGGGATAAAGGAAGTTCTCGTCGAAGTGGAACCCGAATATCCTTCCAAGTCCTATCGCCATATCGGAGTAACCCGAGAAGTCATAATACACATACAGCGCGTAGAGAATTACCGCGTACCATGTTCCTGCCACGGACAGGGTGGTGAGGTCTGAACCGAAATACTTGTCCACGATGTCGATAAGTCCGTTGGCTATGATCACCTTCTTGCCGAATCCGTAGATGAAACGGGTTATTCCGACGCTTATGTCGTTGGCCGAAGAAGTGCGGTGGTCTATCTCATGTTCGATAACGCTGTACCTTACTATAGGTCCGGCGACAAGCTGCGGGAACAGGGAAACATAAAGCAGGAATTTATAGAAGCTTTTCTGAACTTCTACCTTGCCCCAGTAGCAATCCATGATATAAGAGATTATCTGGAAGGTATAGAAACTTATGCCAATCGGCAGTACGATATTCGTAAGGGGTATCTGAGTGCCGAGCGCGTTGTTGATATTCGTGATGAAAAAATCGGTGTATTTGAATACGAACAGCATACCCAGACTGAACACCAGCGATATCGCTACCCATAGTTTTGCGCGCGGGGTATCTTTGTCTTTCCCGATGAGCAACCCCATGAAGTAATTGACCGATATACTTGCCAGCAGGAGCACCAGCCATTCCGGCCGGCTCCATGCGTAGAAGATGAGCGAGAATGAGATCAGTACGATATTTCTGTATATTGTGCGTTTGCTTATAAAATAGATAGGAATAAGTGCAGCAAGAAATATATAAACAAACAGCAGGTCGGTAAATTTCATTTTTCTTTCTTGTCTCCGCCTTTTCTTTTGCGCCGACCGCCGAGCGGACGACATTAGTATATTTATTATACATTATTATGGTACTATTTTCAACTGTTTTCGGAAATTTTTTGAAA
>JAEEGL010144534.1_pt1 | contig 34791 bp, 42 predicted proteins | sample 9134231 | NCBI WGS metagenome assembly JAEEGL01 (sample SAMN16246548, study PRJNA631951) | gut metagenome | biome: gut microbiome; feature: rumen; material: fiber-attached | host: Bos | place: Iran: Karaj | collected 2018-10
CGATGTCCGTTTTTCCGGACCGGATCTATTCTTTCGCAGAAGTAGGATGAAGGAGGGAGGACAGATGATGGAAAAACTGAAATACCCTTATTATGTCCTGCAGGAAGCGAAGCGTCACAGCAATGCCAACTACAAGGAAATAAACAGAGCTATCCTTTGCGGATGTTACGGCTGTGAAAACGTCTTTCTTTCGGACGAGATCAAAGACTGGATCGGACTTGATTGCCGGGGCGTGCAGAGTGCGACGGCGGTATGCCCGTTCTGCGGAAGGATCGCCGTGATCGCGGAAGACAGTTCCTATCCGTTGAAGAAGGATTTCCTGCGTGAGATGAGAAAATGCTGGTACAAGGAAGGATGCTGATCGTTTTTCTGCACAGCGCATCTGTCAGAATGAGACCGTAATAAGGAGGTACTGTCTCGATATGGCTCGCATGCTGTTGTTTGTTCTGGCGTCCGCTTCCATCGGCTACGTTCTGTATCTGTTCTTCTACTGGAGGCAGATGCACGCTCTCGTCCGTTTTGAGGACGGGATGATCGATGCACCGCACATGATGCTGATCACGATGATCATCGGACTGATCCTGAGTTTCTTCTGAGAAACTCAGGATAGAAGACTGCTCCGTATCGGAATTATATTAAAGTTCTGTTACCTATGAAGAGCACGGGAGAGACAAGCTCGATGATCGTGCAGAAGCCTGTTATCGCAGGATGCTAAAGCTTGAGCGATAGGTGACGTTGTTTGAACTAAGTCCCGTCATAGGTGTGATGGGACTTTTTCTCAGGCTAAAAAAACCGGTCATGAGATACCTCTGTTATGGGAAACAGGCAATGTTCGGACATTTCCGGGAATAAAATGGATATAATGGATTCGATGAAAACGATCGAAGAAACGTTGAACAGACTGAATACGTCGAAGTTCCGTTCCTCTTTTCATCTCTCCGCAAAAGACAAAAACTACGTTCGGGAGAAAGGAATGGAAATGATACAAAGTCATGCGCGCGATTTTGTGAAGATGAAACTTGCGGACGCCTCACCGATCAATGACGGAAAACAGACTCCGATGTCCGGACATCCGGTGTTTAAGGCCATGCATGCGACGGGATGCTGTTGCAGAGGATGCCTGAACAAATGGTATCGCGTTCCGCTGAATGTTCCGTTAAGCGATCTCCAGCAGGAAAAGATCGTCCGTCTGCTGATGGCTTGGATCGAAAGACAGATGAGTGATAGGATGGAGATATGAATATCGAAATGATCGCACGGAAGACCGAGGAGACCATACCGACGGATCTCATTCCGGATTACGAGATCGATTATGAATTCGGAGATCTGCTGTACGATGAGGAACTGATACTGGATCCTCCTTATGGCGATGCCTATCTCAACGGAAGAGTTCGCATAGCGATCCTGCAGTCGGAATATGCCTATTACTTTGAAGAGAGAAAGCCGGACGATTCTGCCTATGCCTTTTATCTGTACACCTTTGATTTGGAAAGGGGCTATACGGCAGTAAATTTCGATGGCGAGATGAAAGAGATCGAGGAAGCGGGCGGACTGGAACCGTTCCTGGGCAGGATCCTGACAGAGGATAGAGAGTACCTCTACAAAAGAGGAGAGTGCGCTTTTACGGGAGAGATGGAAGAATAGCCAAACCATTGCAATATATGATAAAAAGCCGTCTGTTGACGGCTTTTTATGAAAGGAAAGGAGACAAAACAAGAAATGACGCAAATTATGAAGTAAGGAGGATAGAATGGAAGATCTAGTTCTCTTTACACTTACATCATACGAAATGATGTGTACATTTTTTACGCCAGATATGCACATTTTGTGTCCCTTTGTTCATAACGCATCTTTTTACCGATCTGCTTTGGATGTGTTACTATCATATTAGGGATGGAGGTGAATTATGAACCTGATTGATACGATCAAGAATATCTTCGTGGAATCCGAAGCGGAAGAGACGGAAGATGACGGAAACGAATACCAGAAAGACTATCAGATCGGTACGAATATGGAAGGCATCGATGCGTGTGTCATGGTGATGAATCCTTCTCATTTCATGGAAGCGGAAGCTGTATGCAAGCACATCAAACAGGGAAGGGCGGTCATCATGTGTCTGGAGAATACCGGTATGCAGGACAGACAGAGACTGATCGATTTCGTTTCCGGCGTCGTCATGGCAAGGGACGGAATGATCGCCAAGATCCATCCGAACGTCTATCTCTGTGCGCCGAAGAATATCGGAGTGATCGAAGAATAAGATCAGAGAAAGATCGATATTTGAATGTTCCCCGTCTGTGTGACGGGAACTTTTTATTTGACAGAGATCATTGTTCCGGGTTGAAAAACCGAGACATTCATCCTATACTGAAAAAGGGGATTCAAGTCTAACTTGAATAATACGCAGAAAACTCAACTCGTGCTCGCTGTAGAAAGTGATGCGATTGTCTTATCCTAAAGATGTCAGGAGGAAGTGATGATGAACGAATATGATACGATAGGCAAAAGGATCGCCAAAGCAAGAAAAGATGCCGGCATGACCCAGTCCGATGTCGCGGAAAAACTGCACGTAACTTTTCAGGCGGTATCTTCCTGGGAAAGGGATGAGTTCGTGCCGGAGACATTCAATCTGATCGAACTGGCAAGGGTATTGGAAGTATCCGTTTCTTCCTTGACGGAGAAACGGGGCGACTATGTATTCGAAACACAGAAAGAGATCTTCGAATGGGAGCACATGGCTTCCTTCGTGAGACATACCGCGAGAGCATTCAAAATGCGTGATACCTTAAAGGCTTTGGATTTCGCATTGAAAGCCCATGAGGGACAGACGCGCAAGCAGTCGGATGTGCCTTACATCTACCATCCGCTGAACATGGCATGTCATTGTTTTGCGATGAATATCCATGAGGACGTGATCGTTGCAGCATGTCTTCTGCATGATGTGATCGAAGACTGCGGTTACAATGAGGAAGATCTTCCGGTCAGTGAAGAATGCCGGAAGCTGGTAAGTCTGATGAGTCATGAGAAGGACGATTCCCGCAGGGATCAGATCATGACGGAATACTATGCCGGTCTGGCTTCAGAGCCCAAGGCAGCCCTGATCAAGTGCATCGATCGCTGCAACAACCTGACGACGATGTCCTGGGGATTGAGCCGGGAAAGGATCTATCGGATGATCAGTGAAACGGAAAAGTTCGTCTATCCGCTTCTGCAGGTCATCAAGAATGAGCCGGAATACAACAATGCTTCCTGGCTGTTGCAGTATCAGATCAAAAGCATGCTGGACATATACAAAAGGCTGATGTAAGACTCAAGAAAAACTTGAGTTTTCTTTTACACATTCAATCTGTCTCTGCTGTAGAAGCAGAAAGGAAGCATCTAATATGAAGATGCAAGGAGGATAGAACGATGAAACAGTCGGTGATCAAACTGAAAGACAAGATCCGGGCATTCGCTGAGGATGCCAAGGCAGGGATCCTTCATACGGATGAGGAATGCGAAAGCTATTTTAATGACATCATAACGGCAGCCGCCGAGGTCTATCGTGATCCTGAGATCAAGATGTGGATCCCTGTTGACGAGAACGGGAGACTGATGGTGTATCAGGATAACGGAGGGATCTTTCTGCCTTTGTATACGGATGGATCGGAGATCCGGGATCCTAAACAGACCGTGACGATATCGTTTCATGATGTCTGCGATATGATCTATGAGAATATGGCGAATTACGAGGTCCTGGATATGTGGAACGGCGATCTGATCCATATGCACGAATTTATGGAAGCAATGGAATATGCCGAGAAGAATGTGCGTTTCCAAGGGATCATGTTGAACCCGGGCAGCGGCGATCTGTTTGCCCTGGAGGATTGGATCCTGAAAGCGGTCGTATTCAAAGGGATCGGTGTCGATTCCGTCAATTTCTATGATGCTGAAACAGGAGAAAAGAAACATGAACTATGAATTCAGCTGCGGAGCTGTCCTGTACCGAAGGAACCGGAATCAGATCGAATATCTTCTGGTCAGGGACAGGCATCACAATTATTCGTTTCCCAAAGGCCATATGAACAAAGGCGAGAAGAGCCTGGAGTGTGCGGTCAGGGAAGTCTGGGAAGAAGTCGGAATAAAGATCGATCCTGATCCATGGTTCGCATATCCGATCTCCTATGCCTTGAACGAAGATACCGAAAAGGATGTGACTTACTATCTGGCGGACATCGCAGAGCAGAAACCGTTCATCAACGACGGAGAGATCCGTGAGATCCTCTTTCTTCCCTATGAACAGGCCTATGAAAAGATCACATTCGATCAGCTGAAGGAAGTGCTTGCGGAAGTGAACGATTATCTGGTGAAAGGGATGAAAGTCTGCTGCATGTTCGAAGATGAAGACCGCTTCGACAAAGGAAATCTTCAACTGATCCGCAGTTACGGAAGCAGCTGCAACGGACATCATCTCTATACCTGGGATGAAGGAGACAGGACCCTGTACCGGTGTGAAAAATGTGGAGGATACGTTCTGGAACAGTATTCCGAGATCCATATGCCCGACAGCGCCTATATCGATTATTTCCCGGTGAGAGATGAAGCACACGCGGAAGAGATCAACCGGAAATATGACGGCTGGTCGATCGAGAAAAGATATCCATTCAAGAAGATCTTCTTCACATACAACTACTGAAAAAGAGGATCACTCCTCTTTTTCTTGTGAGACTTTTCTGTCCAGCTGAGCGTACTTCCGGTTGGCAACGGCATAGAAGCGATGCAGATCGGCGACCAGATCTTTCGGTTCCAGTACGATCGCATTGGAACCCAGACGCAAGAAATACTGGAAGGCTTGCGAACGGGAACAGTCAAAATAGTAGATATCACCTTCGTTTTTGAAGTATTCCGGTCTGTGGAGATACATTGACCGATACTGCTTCAGGCCTTTGTCCGTCAGTTTTACTTTGATCGGACAATGGGGTTTTTTTATTTCGTAGGAGAACTGCGGTCCGAATTTGGCCATCCTGTCCAGGACTTCGACGATCTTTTCAGTCAGATCCCTTGTCTCGTTGAGTACCTTGATCTGTTTGATCCTGCTGACCCGGAAACTGTACGGCAAATCGTTGTACTTGCAAAGAAGGTAATTAAACAGTTCCTCTTTGGAATTGGCGACCGAATACGGAGAGACAATGTGCGGTTTTTCACTCTTTGCAGTAGTGAAATAAATCTTGCGGTCTTTCTCGATTGCTTCCTTGATCAGTTCGAAGTTCTGTTTGAAGATGATCATTTCCCGTTTGTCCTGCGGAAGCAGAGAGTATGATGCGAACATATTGCGGAAATAGTTGGAAAGGGTGGAGTTTCCCAGAAGACAGTCCTGAATATACTGGATATCGTCGGAAGACTTCCTTGTCGGTTTCATAGAGACGGCGACATCAAATTTCTGTCTGTCGAGCTGGAAGGTACGGACATCGACATATTGCAGGATATCGGCGGCGATATCACTGATGTCCTGATCTTTCAAGGCTGTTCTTTCATGGATCGAATCCGTAACGTGCGTGAAGATCGCGCTTTGGTTTTCCTCGTACTGTTCATAATAGTTTACGATCAGCGTATTGTAGAATTCATTTCGATTCAGTGAACCGTCCTTTTTATAGAATTCGAAACGTTCCATATCTTTGGAAAGAATACTGTTTACATTTTCGGGAATATAGATTTTGATCTTGTCTTCCATTATTATGTCTCCTTAATCATATAGTACATAAAAAGTGGTCAAAAATCTATCATAAACAAATTGAATATACTTATATAATGCATAAATTCAGTGGTCGAGAACAATTTCCATCTGACAATTTTTTTCATTGATTCGAACTGATATGATGAAATTGTCCCGAGAGGACACAGGCACATGCAGCAAAACCGGAGAACTCTTCGGAGGCGATCGTGTCTGGGAAGGCACTGACAGCAAACCGATCTTAAACTGAATTAGACGGTAAATGGTGTCTTGAGATAAAGATGCTTACAGCAAAACTTCAGACCAACCCGTTTGAATCAGGTTAAAGCATCTTGGGACGACGCTTACAGCAACTTACTCCGTCGAGAAACGATTCAATGATTCGGCGTCGTGAAGAAAACAGGAGGTAAATGATATGTCATTCTTAAACATGATCAAAACACAGCAGGGATATACGTACACCGAAAACGGTGCTTTGGCGTTAAATACGACATCCGATCCGCTGGTCGACCTGTTTGCGATCGCCGGAGCGATGCGTTCCCGTCAGGATGTCGATATTGTACGCGGTTTTTCCAAGGCGATGGCTGAGGATAGGCTTCTGGCGACAAAACTGGCTTTTTATACCAGGGATGTTCGGGGAGGACTCGGCGAACGGCGAACCGGCCGGCTGATGTTCCACTGTCTGGCTAAAAACCATCCGGACATTTTCGCCAAAAACGTTGAGCATATCGCTGAGTTCGGCCGTTGGGACGATCTCGTGTATCTGTTATACGACGCACCTGATCTTATCGTTCCTCTGATCAAAAAGCAGCTTCAGCAGGATCTGGAGCACAAAAACAGCGGGGAGCCGGTCTCCCTTCTGGCAAAGTGGCTCCCATCCGTAAACACGTCCAGTTCCGATACTATGGCCAAAGGCAGGTTTCTGGCCAAAAAGTTGGGCATGACGGAGCGCAAATACCGCAAAACCCTGTCCGACCTGCGCCGTTACCTAAACGTCGTCGAGGTCGACTTGTCGGCCAAAAACTTCGGACACATCACTTATGATGCCGTTCCGTCCAAGGCTATGACCAAATACCGCACTGCTTTCTGCCGCAATGACGGTGAGCGCTTCGCATCGTATCTTGACAGTGTCAAAAAGGGTGAGGCAAAAATCAACGCTTCCGTTCTGTTTCCGTACGACATCGTTGAGCAGTATTTATATAACAATACTGCTGAGGATACCGTTCTGGAGGAGCAGTGGAAAGCCTTGCCGGATTATGTGGGGGGCGATGAGCGTTTTCTGATCATGGCGGATGTTTCCGGTTCAATGACAGGGCGTCCCATGGCGACTTCCATTGGCTTGGCCATGTATTTTGCGGAGCGCAACAAAGGGCCATTTGCCAATCATTTCATGACTTTTTCTTTCCGTCCTGAGCTGGTAGCGATCGAAGGGGATACTCTTCGCGAGCGGATCGATTATATCCAAAAAGCGGACTGGTGCATGAACACCGACCTTGAGGCGGCGTTCGATCTGATCCTGTCTACCGCGGTCAGCAACCGTGTTCCGCAGGAGGACCTGCCGACTTCCATCGTCGTCATTACCGACATGGAAATCGACCGGTGCACAAACAAAAACTGGACCTTCTATGACCAAATGGCAGCCAAATACACCGCAAACGGATATACGATGCCCAATATCGTCTTCTGGAATGTCAATTCCAGGCACGATACGTTCCATGCCTCGTATGACCGCAAAGGTGTTCAGCTGGCATCAGGACAGTCGGCAAGTGTCTTTCAGTCCCTGACAAGCGGGGTCAAAATGACACCTTATGACTATATGCTTTCGGTATTAAACTCGGATCGTTACCGGGTGATCACTGCATGATCGGAGCATCTGCTCCGATCATGCAGGAGCAAGAAAAAAGAACGGGATCTGTGCAATGACAGGTAACGCCAAAACTCCGGATAGAAGCACGATGACTTACACGGAGGAATAAAAACCGGATATGTCAGAAGCATATCCGGTTTTTTTTATTGTTTTACAGACCGCAGGAATCCAGGAACCGGTACATGATCTCTTCGTATTTTTCTTTATCGACGAAGACCGAACGGGCATGATCCGCTTTGTCGAAGAGATTCAGCTGACTCAGCGGATTCCGGCAGGCATGATACATCTGCACGCTGTGATCGCAGTTGATCAGCTTGTCTTCCTTTCCGTGCATGAAGCAGATCGGAACGTCGCTGCCGCGGACGGATTCGATCGGCATGACGTCCTTCACCAGATAGCCGTATTTCAGCCTTGCCAGGAGTTTTACCGTCGGAAGGACGAGGATCGGTGGGATATGCAGGTTTGCCCGGATGAATTCCCCGAAGAGACGCTGGGTATCGCAGAACGGACAGTCGGCTACGACTGCATCCGGAGAGAGATCCTTCAGTGAAAACAGCGACGTGGCAGCACCCATGGATTCGCCATGGAGTACGATACGGCAACCTGGAAACATTTTTTTCGTGTATTCATAGACCATTTCGAGATCTTTGGTCTCTTCCTGTCCCAGAGTGCTGAAGTCGCCGGTGGATCTGCCGAAATGACGTTCATCGTAAATGACGATGTGATAGCCTTTGCGGTAGAACATGTAGGCGTATTTGAGGGAAGCGAAACGGTTGGCGGTATGTCCGTGGAGAATGATCGCGACCTTATCTTTGGCGTCGGGATTGGCGATGGTCTCGCCGGAGATCAGGATCCCGTCCCGTTCCAATGCGAAGTCTTTCCGGTCCCAGTCGTTTTCATAGGCATTGACCGCATCCCCGAAACCGTCGTTGATCTCGTTGGTCCGGATCTGTTCCTCAGTGTAACAGATCGGCTTGACGACCAGATTGAGACATTTGAATGCAATGTAAAGTTCCAGAAGAAGCAGGATCAGCAAGAGGATCAGAAGGTATTTCATCTATCTGCTCCGCTGTTTCCGCTGTTTTGCGGCAAAGAACAGAGGTATGAAAGTCAGCAGGATCAGAAGCGTCGATACCAGGAACAGAACGTGTGTCGGCAGATACGCCGTCAGACCGTTGCTGTCGAGGATCTCGCCGTTGTTCTTGATGATCGGATTGGCGATGAACGGAGAGACGATCCATGGGATGAGGACGAAGAAGATGATGCGGAATCCTTCGAACTGACCTTTGGAGTCTTCCGGGAAGAGCTGTTTCATCCATACGGAAGTGACCTGCATGAACATGATGTAGCCGCAGCCGAAGAAGAACAGACCGATCAGCAGCGGCCAGTTGAGAATGGTCTTCGGATCGATGTATTGCGGACGTCCGAAGAGTCCCAGGATCCCGACGCCGACCATGCTCAGGATGATCGAGACGGAAGCTGCGGAAACGAACTTCTCTTTGTTCAGCATCTTTGATGCTGGAATGACCGAAAGCATGCCCAGGATCAGGGCGATGCCCTGGATGATGCCGATGTCATCGGCGCTGAATCCCAGATAGTAGATCATGTAGTTGCCTACATGCGGATAGTAGACGTTGAAGGCGATGAAATAGGTGGTCAGGACCAGGAAGACCCAGATGAGTTCCTTATGCCTGAGCAGTTCCTTGAAATCGAAGGCGCTGAACAGCTGGGACCAGAAACTTCCCTGACGGCTTGGCTTCAGATCCGGAGAATCCTTGACCAGGACAAGCGACAGCGCTCCGAACAGGATCGCCAGTCCACCAAAGACGATGAACAGCAGCATGTAGTTGTCGTTGGCTCCGATCAGGATCCCGCCCAGGATGGTTCCGATGATCGTACCGATGATTGGCTGCGTCGCCAGAGCAGCACCGATACCGCCACGGTTGTCTTCTGTCATCATGTCGTTGAGCCAGGCGTTGAAGCTGGCATCATTGCCCATGGAACCGAAGAAGGACATCAGGGCATCGGCAAGTACGACTGCCGTTCCTGCCACCATGACGACTTTCGCGGAAGCGGAAGGCTGTCCGTGGGTGATGAACTCCGTCGTACCGAACAGGATCGTAAAGATGCCCCAGAGGATGTAACCGATCGCCATGAACGGTTTTCTCTTTCCGCTGCGGTCAGACAGCGTTCCGAACAGGAAGGTAGAGATCGTGGTAGCGATCGCAGATATGGCTACCATCCAGGAGATGATCGTCGGATCCTTGGCGATCTTGGCGTAGACGAACGTGTTGAACCACTGGTTTTCGATGTTCCAGCACAGTTGTCCGATGATGCCCAGACCCCAGACGAGGATCCAGAAACGCAGTTTTGATGATTTGTTTTTCATGTGAGATATTCCCCTCTAGTACCCATTTTAGTGAGAGGAAGATATCTGTGTCAAAGAAAAACGGGAATATTGTAAAATAAAACCGAAGAAGGTAAATCATATGAATGATCAGATCAAAGCCATTTTTTTCGATGTCGACGGAACATTGCTTTCCCACAAGCAGAACGATGTGCCTGCCAGTACCCGCCGCGCCTTGCACGAACTGCGTGCCCGGGGAGTGAAAACGGTCGTAGCGACCGGCAGACATATGATCGAGTTTTCGAAACTGCCGGTAAATGACATTCCGTTTGACGGGTATCTGACTCTCAACGGCAATCTGATCCTGGACGAACACAAGAAAGTATACGCAGGGACGCCGATCAACCGGGAAGAGATGGAGATCCTGGCAGGGATCTTCAACGCAAAGAAGATCCCGTTCGTGCTGATCGGCGAGAATGACCGCTACATCAACTACGTCGATGAAACGGTCATCCGTACCCAGAACGAAACCAAGGGAACGGTCCCCGACCTGGGAGACTATCGCGGGGAACAGGTCTATCAGATCCTGGCTTTCGTACCGGAAAAGACGAAGAAACTGCTGGATGATATTCTTGACGAATGCGCCGTCACCAGCTGGAACGATACCGGGATCGATATCATCCCCAAAGACGGAGGAAAGTCCGCAGGAATCGAGATGTTTCTGGAGGAACAGGGACTGGACCGCAGCCAAATCATGGCATTCGGAGACGGTGAGAACGACATGGACATGCTGGAATACGCCGGGATCGGCGTCGCCATGGGCAATGCTTCCGACAAGGTGAAAGCCGTTGCCGACTATGTGACGGATACCGTAGATAACCGCGGCATCGAGAAGGCTTTGCGTCATTTCGGGCTGATCGATTAGACATACAGCATCAGGGGAGAAGAGGGATCTTCTCTCTTTCAGAGAAGGGAGAAAGGATGGACCAGAAGGAAAGAAGACGGTATCTGATCGGATATCTGGCAAAAGAAGATCCTCAATATCGGGATCTGAAGATCCCGGAAGACGAACAGCAGCAGAAAGATCTTCTCAGAGGGCTCATGAATGTCCGCATGCCTGCGGAAGCGGATGATGATTTTCTGAAGGTCCAGGACGAGTATCTGAAGGAAGAGATCCGATCAAGAGGGATCACGGATCTCGATGATCTGGTTCCGTCAGAAGAAGATCTCTATCTCTGGAAAGGGGATATCACGACGCTGCGCTGCGATGCGATCGTCAATGCCGCCAATTCTCAGCTGTGCGGCTGTTTCATTCCCTGTCATAGATGCATCGACAACGCGATCCATACCTATGCCGGAATTCAGCTGAGAAAGAGATGCTACGACATCATGACTGTTCAAGGCCATGAAGAGAAGACCGGAGATGCCAAGATCACCCCGGCCTACAATCTTCCGTGCAGATACGTCATCCACACGGTAGGGCCGATCGTATACGGAAAACTGAGCAGGCAGGATGAAGGTCTGCTGAGATCGTGCTACCGTTCCTGTCTAAAACTGGCGGAAAAACACGGACTCTCTTCGATCGCTTTCTGCTGCATCTCGACCGGTGAATTCCATTTTCCAAACGACGTCGCCGCAGACATCGCCATCCGGACAGTGAGAGAATTCAAGAAAGAAACAGGTTCCCGGATCAAAGTGATCTTTAATGTTTTCAAGGAGACGGATTATGACATCTATACACAGTTACTCGGATGAAATAAAGAAACTGAAGATCGTTCTGAAAGAAGCGGATGCGGTTCTGATCGGTGCCGGATCGGGACTGTCAACTTCAGCGGGTTTCGTCTATGAAGGAAAACGTTTTGAAAAGTACTTTCCGGATTTCATTGAAGAATACGGACTGAGAGACATGTATAGCGGCGGGTTTGCGGTCTACGATCTTCCGCCGGAAAAGATGTGGGCTTACTGGAGCCGATACGTCTATATCAATCGCTATATGGATCCTCCGAAACCGGTCTACTCGAAACTTTACGATCTGGTGAAAGAGAAAGATCATTTCGTATTGACCACCAACGTCGACCACTGTTTCCAGAAAGCGGGTTTTGACAAAAACCGCATCTTCTATACGCAGGGAGACTACGGACTGTTTCAGTGCAGCAAGCCGTGTCACAGAAAGACTTACGACAACGAAGAGGCGATCAGAAAGATGATCCTGTCTCAGGGCTTTACGATCAGGGAAGACGGTGATCTTTCCGTTGCGGAAGGAATGCAGTTGAAGATGGAAGTCCCCAAAGAACTGATTCCGGTCTGTCCGGTCTGCGGGGAGCCGATGATGATGAATCTGCGTGCGGATGACCGTTTTGTCCAGGATGAAGGATGGGACAGGGCGGCGGAACGGTATTATGAGTTTCTCAGGAGACATCAGGGACTGAAGGTCCTGCTGCTGGAATGCGGAGTCGGTGGCAATACCCCCGGTATCATCAAGTATCCGTTCTGGAAAATGACGCACGAGGAACCGGGGTTCACCTATGCCTGTCTGAATTACAGCGAAGCCTTCGCTCCGGATCAGATCGCAGCCCGTTCCATCTGTATCAAAGGCGATATCGGACAGATCCTGAAAGACCTGAACGAGACGGAGTGAACAAAACAGATGAAAGACTGCAGAATAAACGAAAAGAGATATGACGGTTTCCGCATCCTGAAGAATCCCGTTCCATCCCAAGAAACAGCTCTTCCGTTCACGATAGCTCAGGCAGAACACGTTCTGCGTTTTCATTGCAGTCTTCCCGAATACCGGGAAACAGAACTGGTCTCCCTGAAGGGAGTGGCTTCAAGGTACGGAGTGGATTCGATCTTTGTGAAGGATGAATCGACCCGCTTCGGACTGAAGGCGTTCAAGGGACTGGGAGGAACCTATTGTATGTTCCGGATTCTTTGTGAAAGGTTCGGATTCGACTATCGGACAGTTGATTACAGCACGTTCCTTGACGAAGAGATCCGCAGAAAGTGTCGGGAGATCGAATTCGTCACCGCGACCGACGGCAATCACGGAAAAGGCGTTTCCTACGCGGCGAAACTGTTTGGCTGCAAGGCGCATGTATTTATGCCGAAAGGGACCGTGGAAGCGCGCCGGAAAGCGATCGAAGATGCCGGAAATGCGATTGCCCGGATCACGGAATACAATTACGATCAGACAGTCCGTCATGCCGCAAAACAGGCCGAAGACAATGGCTGGATCCTGATCCAGGATACTTCCTGGGAAGGCTACGAACAGATCCCTGCATGGATCATCGAAGGATATCTGACGATGGCAGCGGAATCCCTTGAACAGATGAAAGGGAAGAGACCGACACACATCTTCCTGCAGGCCGGAGTCGGAGCGATGGCTGCAGGCATCGAATCCTGTTTCATGAGTCTTGACGAAGGATACAGGCCATCCGTTGCGATCGTTGAAGCGGCAGCGGCAGACTGCATCTATCGTTCCGTTCTGATGAATGACGGGATGCCTCATTCGATCTCAGGAGATCCGTTTACGATCATGGCCGGTCTCAACTGCGGTACGCCCTGCGGGATCGCCTGGCCGATCCTCCGCGATCTTTCAACGCATTTCTGTTCCTGCGAGGACCGCATCACGGAAGAAGGGATGAGGGCTTATGCGGATTCCGTGATCATCTCGGGCGAATCCGGAGCTGTCACGTATGGCCTGTTGCTGCAGATCCTGAAGTCCGAAGAATTAAGAGAATTGTTTGGGATCAAGGAAGATTCCGTCATCCTGCTGTTCAATACGGAAGGGGATACGGATCCGGAAGGATATCAGAAGACCGTTCTGTCGCAATAAAAGATACATTTATACGGAGGAGAAACATGCTGCCGGTAATTAAATTCATTCTGATACTGTTCTGCATCTATCTGGCGGTCTTTCAGTACCGCCACAATAACAAGACCATCATGGGATACTGGATCGTTGTGGGACTGTACTGGACGGTCAATCTTCTGCAGGATCTGCTGAAATAAAAAACGGCCTGCACAGAAACAGACCGTTGTTCGATCATTCAAAGTCGACATCTTTCGGCAGCTTTCGCGGTCCTCTGATCGCTCTGATGCCGATGGAATTCAGATACGCAAACGGATATCTGTCCCTTGCGTATTTTCTTATCAGTTTCAGCCGCATGACATGGGACATCCTGACATTCCTGTCTCTGTATTCGTAGGGAATGTCCGTTTCTGTTGCCATGCATTTGTAAAGGACAGCCGAATAGGGCGCCGCCACATACATGTAGATGATATCGCCCGGGTGGATGGCACTGGATTGCTTCCAAAGGACCGTATCGGTCTTGTCGAAGCAGTGGATCACGTCGTAGTATTCCGGATTGGCCGGTATGATCCAGGATTCGGAAACTTCTACCTGGGAATGGGAATAATCGATCAGGGAATAGATGACTTCATCCTCTATGCTGTCATTCAGGATGACGGTGATCCAGTTCTGCTTGTTCATGTGGTAGGCTTCATGATAGCCTTTCTGATCTTTCAGAGCTTCGATCATGGAAGGATCGAGTTTGACGTCGATGATCTCGGCTTCTCCCTTATCCAGTCCGACCTTTTTGCCATCCACGTTCATGATGATGCCGTACCATTTGCCGCTCGTCTTGCTGCGGAAGACCTGATAGTCCGGGTAGCTTTTCCACAGGTGCTCCGGCTTGTCTGCGTACTGCTTCCGGATGTGGTTTACGATCCTTGAAGTCTGACCGCTCAGATAGGGATCCTCTTCGAAGCAGTTCTTTCTGATTTCTTCCAGCAGTCCGATATAGGCTTCCCTGACCTGCGAAACATAGCCGGTTGCCTGGTAGTCGTAGCGGAAGCTTGTGTATTCGTCACCGAAATCGTTGTCGAAGATCTTTCCTTCCGCTGTGCCTTTTCCATCGATCGTGATCCGGACTTCAAAGGCATCGTCCATGATGTTCCTGCGGAAGACGTAACGGTCTTCTTTCTTTTCAAAACCGAATGCCTTCAGTTTCGATATGACCGGATGGCTTTTTCTGAATACTTCGCTTTCGATCTGCATATCATCATTATCACATAAACACGGTCGCCCGTGTCATTTGTTTCTCATCAGTTTTCTGATGCCGAAACCGATCAGCCAGATCGCTCCGATCATCAGGAAGAGGATCACGATGCCCACGCCCCATCCCCATCTCAGGAAGCCATACCAGTCGTTGTTCTGCGGAGGAACGCCAAATCCGTTCACCAGAATGTTTCCGAGATAGTAGACTCCGTAGATAAGCATCGACAAACAGGACAGCAGATTGTCTCTGCTGCCGATCTTTGTTTTGCAAAGGAAGATCATTTCCAGCATCGCTGCGATCGGAACCACGCCATGCAGGTAGAAGCTCGGACCCGTAAACATGAACCGATAGGTGAAGATCGGTCCCAGGAAAAACAGGACCGTAAAGAACGTCAAACCGACTGCGACGCTTGCCGCATACTTGATCTTCTCGTTTCCGTTGATCAGCCAGATCGCGCAAGCAAAGGCTTCGAACAGATTCGACAGGATGGTAAAGTACTTCAGCGATCCGAAGTTGCCTGCGCTCATGAAACTGTCACTGTGGAAAAAGGAGAGTTCTCCCCACGACAGCAGGACGATGACGATCAATGCGATATTCAGCAGTTTCCGGTATTTCATCATAATAAAGATAGCACCTGTCAGGATTTCTTTCACCAAGGATGCCTACACCGTGATCGTCAGTACGTTCAGACCGAGGATGTTCTGGTAGGTGATGTCTTTCATGATCTTGTAGATCATGCGGATACCGATGTTCTTGGTCGGATCTTCGTTGTCGACGATTTGGGAACGTTCTTTCGGATCAAATGGGACGCAGTCGTCCTTGATCCGTAGGATGACTTTGTCGTTCTTGTGAACGACGCGGATATCGACGCTGTGATCCTTTGTATCTTTGGTAAAGCCGTGCTCGACGATATTGCCGGCCATCTCTTCCATGGAAAGGCTGGCCAGATAAGCCCGTTTCTTGTCGATGCCTTTTTCCAGACAGAAGCTCTGAACCCTCTGTGAGACGCTGACCACTTCTTCCAGACTCCTGATGCTCAGATCCAGGCGTTCGTCTTCGCCGGCTCCGAAATCATCCGGGATGACCATCAGTTCGTCCATCGTCTTCGGCATCTTCCTGCGCACATGCCAGGAATAGAAAACGATGAAGGCGACCGTGACGACGCCGTTGAGGACGTTGGCGATATAGACGGCGGTGATCCCAAGAGGCCTGATCAGCAGGAAGGAGAACAGGGCGACACAGACCACACCGTCCAGAAGCGATTCGATGTTGACGAAAAGATTCTTGTTCATGGCCTGACCATATCCCATAAAATGCATGACCACGACGCTGAACGGCATGCACAGCGGCAGTATTCTAAGTCCGGTCGAGGTCATCTGATAGACCTGCGATGCCTTGTCGGGATAGAAGATCATCGTCAGCGGTCCGGAGAAACAGATGATCAGGAAAGAGACCGCACACATCAAAGGGACATATCGGGTAAACATGACTTTCATGATGTCGGTCAGCGTCTGTCGGTCTTCTTCTCCGACGGAGACAGAGATCAATAATCTGGATACACAGATCATTCCGGTCGGAATGGTCCAGAATATGTTCATCAGGTCATTGGCACCCGCAAAGGCCGACAGGGCGATCGTACCGATGTTGGCTTCCAGAAGCTTGTTGACGATGATGCCGCGGGCAGTCTGATAGAGGTTGGATGCAGCGCCGGGAAAACCGATCTTCAGTATCTCGCCGCTCTGTTTCCAGGCAGCCTTTTTCAGATCGACTTTTAAGAAGGATTTCTTTGTAAAGAAATACTGGATCTGGATCAGAAGGAAAAACCACTGGGCCACTGCCGAAGAAAACGATACGCCGAACTCCTTCATCGGAATGACCAGGATAAACAAAGCACTGAAGACGATGTTGCCGATGACATAGACGATCGATGCGGTCAGGGTCCTTCCGGAACGGTTTTCCATCGTAAGGAAGGCCGGAAGCTGAGCTCCCAGGATCATCGGTATGATGCCGTAGGCGTGTCCTGCCAGATAGGAATTGAATTTCGGCCGCAAGGCAGCATCGCTCGTAAAGAATCCGGTCAGATCAAGACCCGACATCACCAGAAACAGGACCGTAAAGGCTCCGCCGATCAATAGTGACAGAGCGATTGTCAGAGAAAAGACTTCCTGCAGTTTTTCCCTCTGATTCTGTCCAAGGTACTTTCCGCAAATGATCGCCGCACCTGCCGTCAGGACCATTGAGATCGCCCCGATAAGCATGTTGGCAGGTCCGTAGACGCCTGCCGCCGACATCGCATTGATACCGACGAAATTGCTCGCAAAATAGCTTGAGATGAGATTGTCGACCGCATTGACCACTGCCAGCAGGATCTGGATCGGCAGGAGCTTAAACATCAGCCGGGTGATGATCTGCAGATTCGTGTCTTTCTTTAAATGGATTTTCATAGAGTGATTCTTTCTGTTTCTTATGATTCTATTTTAGACCGAATTTCTTCCGACTTCATCATTTCCTGTTTGTGATAAACTGATACCAAGAAAAAACATGAAAAGCACAAAGATCCAGCTGGCTATATTCGCGTTTCTGGATATCGTTCTGGGGACTTCGGAGATCTATGAACTGTTGCACGACTTCAATGATCCGATCCTTTTGTTCTGTTCGCTCTGCGCCATCATCGGCGCAGTGATGATCCTGCTGTGTCTGAAGGATCTTCGTTATCACAGACTGGCGGAGATCTTTTCCTATATCAATATCGCCATCTCCGTGATCTCTCTCATCTTCGCTTTCATTCATCGCGATCCGCTCATGGAAAAGGCTCTTTCTATCGGTGAACTGGCCGTTGCGGTCTATGTCCATATCCTTCTGGGCAGACTGCATCAAACGGAGGAAGAATGAAAAGAGTATTGTTTATCTGCCACGGCAACATCTGCAGGAGCGTCATGGCGGAATATCTTTGCAAGTACTGCAGACCGGATCTGTATTGCGAATCGATGGCCGTATCCTATGAAGAAGAGGGGAATGACATCTATCCTCCCGCAAAGAGATGTCTGGAGCGTCATGGGATCCCTTACGGAAGACATCGGGCAAGGAGGATGCAGGAGGAAGACTACGACCGCTTCGATGAGATCTACGTCATGGACCGCAGCAATCTCTGTCGCCTGAACCAAATCGTGGAAGATACGGAAAACAAGGTGAAGATGCTAAATGATTATGAGATCGAAGATCCCTGGTATACCGGAAACTTCGATAAAGCATATGAAGAAATAAAGGAAGGAATCGAAAAGATCAGAAAATGATCTTTTTCTTTCGTTTACCTGTTGACAGTCATATGAACCTCTGATATAATCAAAGTACCATGAAGGAGGTGGGTTGTTATGGATGAGATCCGAGAGAAGATCCGGTCAAGAGCTTGTCCGTCTGTACAAAACAGAGAAAACAGCTCATTGAAAGAAGAAAGGAAATAAGGCAATGAAAATGAATATGAATTTAAAGAAGATCCTGCCTGTCACAGGGATCCTGGTGCTGGCGATCGTTACCTTATTCAGCTCGACTGTTGTGGTAAGACCGGGACATACCGGCGTCGTACTGACGCTCGGTAAAGTAGAAGAGACAGTTCTGCAGGAGGGCGTACATCTGAAGATCCCGTTTGTCCAGGATATCGTGCAGATCGACAACCGCATCGTGAAACTGGAAGTAGAAACGGAAGCGTTCTCCAAAGACCTGCAGACGGTCGATACGACTCTGGCGATCAACTACCGCATCGATCAGAACCGTTCCTATAGCATCTACAAGAACGTCGGTTCGGGATATGAAGATGTGCTGGTTGTTCCGGCCGTCAACGAAGTCCTCAAGGCGATCGTATCCAAATACACCGCCGAAGAGACTGTCAGCAACCGTGCTCTGATCTCCGATGGTCTGGTCTCAGGACTGAATGAAAAACTGAATACCTTCGGCCTGTACGTGAACGACGTGAACATCATCGACTTTGATTTCTCGGAAGAATTCATCAATGCGATCGAAGAGAAACAGGTCGCCCAGCAGCAGCTGCTGAAGGCGGAGACCGAGAAACAGACAGCGATCACGATCGCGCAGGCGGAAGCCGAAACGGTCAGGATCAAGGCGGAAGCGCAGGCGGAAGCGAACCGCGTGCTGAGCGAATCGCTGACGCAGCAGATAATCGATTACAACAAGATCGAGAAATGGAATGGCGTACTGCCGCAGGTGAGCGACGCTTCGGCGATCATCGACCTGCGATAAAAGGAGGTAAGAAAATGTTCTTAATGTTACTTGGAATCATGTTTATCTGGTTCGGAGCAGCCTTCCTGGGATTCCTGTTCCGTCTGGCTCTGTATCTTTCACCGATCGGGCTGCTGATGCTCCTTCTTCGTCCGAGATACAGAAGATATAGAAGATACTACTGGTAAAAGACGATGAAATACTATCTGAAAGAAAACTTCCGTCTGTTCTATGCGGACGGAGACATCTACAACGAATACGGCCGGCCCATGTACAGCTATGAAAACACGACGCTGATGTTCCCGCAGATCGATCTGTACAGAAACGGAGAGAGAGTGGGACATGTGAAGAAGAACTTCCGGTGGTTCCTGAGGAACTACGACATCTACCTGCATGGTTACGTCGTCGACTCCCTGCAGCAGGAATTCACCTGGTTCACGAGTGAACTCAGGCTGGAGAGACTGGGCTGGACGATCAAGGGAGATTTCTTCTCCTGGAACTATCAGATCTACAATGAACATGGCGAAATGATCGCCAGCATGGATCAGGAGATCTTCCGTCTGACCCAGCGCTTCAACATCAATATCTACGATGAAGAAAACGAAGAACTGATCATCCTGCTGGTCCTGGCGATCAATCAGTTCGACAAGGACCGTTCCGCAGCTGCATCTTCTTCCGCAGCCGCAAGCAGCCACAACTAAAGGAGAGAAAACATGCTGAATGAAACTATCCCCGGAACAAATATCAGTTACAGCGAAGCGGACGATGCCTTTTCCGTCTTCCGGCCGATGATCGAGATCACCGGAGGCCTGTCCTTAGGCCAGGTATGTACGATCACGGGACTGCAGCCGTCGACGATCCAGAACTGGGTCAAGCGCAGCTTCATCCCGCATCCGGAAAACAAGAAGTACTACGAAAGGCATTTGTCCCGCATCCTGCTGATATCGGCGCTGCGCGACTGCATGAACATCGACGAGATCGGGGAACTGATGATCCTGATCAACGGCGATACGGACGATGAATCCGATGATATCGTTTCGGAATCTTCTCTCTACGACTATTTCTGCAAGGCAATCCGGCATCTGGACCGAAATGAGCTGAACGACGGATATATCGAAGAGACGATCCTGAATATCCTGAAAGACAGGGAAGAAGTCCATCAGGAGAAGCTTCTGCCGGCACTGAAGGTCATGGTGTATGCCTATGTATCCGGAAAGTGTCTCCGGCAGATCAAAATCAATTTGGCAAGACTGAGAGGTGAATGAATATGACAAAAACCAAAAAAAAGACGGGAAACGCCTGGAGGATCGTCCTCTTCCTGTTCATCACGGCGTTCCTGCTGTTCTTCAACCAGTTCCTTCTGTGTGTGCCGTTCAATCTGCATTCCGGCGCATTCCTGACGGAACTGCTGATCTTCCTGCTTAGCCTGACGTTCTGCATCTCTTTCAAGGGAACGAACGAAAAGTTCCGTTTCACCAAGAATCTGATCATTCCGGGGATCGTGCTGTTTCTGTTCCTGGCGGGGATGCTGATCGGTTCGCCGCTGCTGGGCGGTCTGAATAATTACAGAGACCAGTCGGAGATCGAGGAGATCGATTTCTCTTCGATCCCGGCTTTCGACAAGACGCAAGTCCAGCTGGTCGACAAGAACACGGCACAGCAGCTGGGTGACAGGGTGTTCGGTACGCTGGGCTCCGAGGAAGTCTCCCAGTATGAGATGGGTGAGGACTGGGTCCAGATCTCGATGAACGGCAATCTCTGCCGGGTGACTCCGATCGATTTCGGATCCCTGTTCAAGTACCTTGCCACACAGACGACGCCGGGCTACGTCATCGTTGACTGCAATACCGGCGAAGCAAAACTGGTGCGCAGCGAAGGCTTGAAATACATGAAGAGCTCCTACTTCATGCATGACCTTGACCGTCATCTGTTCTTCCACGATCCTTTTGCACTCACCGGAAATGCGAAATTCGAACTGAACGATGAAGGAAAGCCGTTCTGGGTCGTTCCGGTCTACGAAGTGACCTGGGTCGCTAAGACCAGGGATGTCAAGGGGATCTATATCGTCGATCCGGTCAGCGGAAACTGCACCTATTATGCGAAAGAGAACGCTCCGGCCTGGGTCGACAATATCTATCCGGTCTCCGTCATCTACGACCAGTTCGCCCAGACCAAGCGCTATGAAAACGGTCTGATCAACCTGTCCAAGAAGGGCGTCGTCGAGTTTACCGACGATTACGCCTACGTCCAGTTCGACGATCACGTCTACATCTATACCGGTGTGACCAGCGTCGGAAAGGATGAATCCAACGTCGGCTTTGCCTACGTGGATCTCAGGAGCGGAAAGATCGACTACGTCAGAAGAGCCGGTGCGGAGGAGTATTCCGCCAGAAGCAGTGCGGAAGGCGCTCTGCAGCAGTATCACTACTCGGCGATCTTCCCGTCCATGGTCAGTGTCGACAGCAAGCCGACCTACTTCATGGGTCTGGTCGACGGTGCAAACCTGATCAAGAGCTACGCCTTCGTCAGCTATGAGAACTACCAGAACGTCGCTACGGGCACAACGGTCGAGGAAGCCTATCGCAACTACCTGAAACTCTTCAACAGCGAAGGATCCATCTCCGGCAAGGAAACGGAAGAAAAGACCTTCACGGTCAGCGATGTCCGTTCCATCGTCAAGGATGGCAATACGCTCATCCTGTTCCTGAGCGAGACAAACGAGATCTACTACTACGACATGGCGGACGGCGATCTGAACGCCTCGTTCATCAAGACCGGCGATCAGGTAAGGATCACCGTGGATGAAGACGGCAGGATCCGCAGTTTCCTGAAAGTCGAATAACCATAAGAGCCTTCAGCAGAAGGCTCTTATGGTTGTATAATCATTTTGATGAGTCTGTTTGGCCTGTTTCGGAAAAAGAAGATCTACAGAGGGACTGTGGTCGATCTGAAGGAACGTTACCGTCTCAGCGAAGAGACGGCTTATGACGGAGTTCCTGTGGTCTATTACGATATCCTGCGCCATGAAGATCAGGAAAAGGTCGGTACGATCGACCTGAGGCTGACGGTGGAAGGGGACATGTACTACTACGGCAACATCGGTTACAATATCAGCCGGATCTACCGCGGTCATGGCTATGCCTACGAAGCCTGTCTGGTCCTGTTTGAGATCGCCCGGGAGGAATTCGGGATGAAGGAACTCATCATCACCTGTTCTCCCGAGAATATCGCGTCCTACAAGACGCTGAAGAAACTGGGAGGAGAACTGCTGGAACTGGTGGAAGTTCCCCGGGACCACATGCTGTACTCGATCGGAGAGAAGACGAAGTATATCTTCCGCTACCGGATCGGATTGTAATTACGATGTTTGAAGCTGTTTTGTTGGGGATCGCTCTGGCGATGGATTCTCTTACGGTATCCATCGTCAACGGGCTGAAATACAAGAACTACGGACGCAGGGACATGTTCCTGAGTTCGTTTTCATTCGGCTTCTTCCAGGGTTTCATGCCTCTGCTGGGCTACTGGATCTTCATGCCGTTCATCCATTACATCGAGGCTTTCGATCACTGGGTCGTCCTCCTCGTTCTGGCTTATCTGGGCGTTTCGATGATCCGGGAGTCGTTCGGGCAGGAAGAAGTCGAGATCAGCGACGAACCGTTCACGATGAAGATCCTGCTGTTTGAATCCGTAGCGACCGCCATCGATGCCTTGAGTTCCTGCGTCATACTGGACGATTTCGGCATCAGTCCGTATCTGAGCTGTTTCATCGTCTTTGTCTGCACGTTCCTGGTCTGTCTGGTCGGACATCTTCTGGGCAAACGGATCGGCCTGCTGCTGAAAGACAAGGCGAATATCCTGGGCGGGATCATCCTGATCCTGCTGGGAGTCAAGTGTGTCCTGGAGCATCTGGGAGTATTATAAAAGCCTTCCTCAGGGGAAGGCTTTTTTCATTCCGTGAATCCGTAACGGATCCTGCCGCTGACGCTTTCGATCTTAAGCAGGCAGTTCCCGTTTCCGGGGATGTGTTCCTCCCGGAACGGTTTTTCGATGCGGATCTCGTAGTCTTCTTTCCGACCGTCGATCTGCAGGTCAATGGAACCCGAAACGGCCTCCAGGGAGATCTTCGGGCATTTCAGGGCAGATGTGCGGAGCGATCCGGAGACCATCTCCGCTGTCGTTTTCTCTTCGACCGTGACGTTCTGCAGGCTCAGGGATCCGGACACCATCTCGCTGTTCAATGTGTGCAGACAGATATTGTTCAGTGTCAGGGGACCTGAAACGCTGTCGATTTCAGCCTTTTCGAGTGCGACATCCCTGAGGGAGAGAGATCCGCTCACGTTGTCGATCTCCAGACTGCAGCGGCTGTCCTGTGGCAGTGCGAGCTTTACGAGGACCTCCCTATTGAAGAGGTTCCTTGAGATCGACCAGTTGCGGAACATGTCCCGGAAATCGCCTTCGATCGGATCCTGTTCGATCTTCAGGACCCCGTTATGGCAATCGACCGTGATCCCGGGGTCGCCTTCCGCTTCGATGTCGAGAAGGAAACGGTCGTCATCGGAAGGGAAGAATTCGTAGGAAAAGCTGATCGATTCGATATCGATCTTCCGGATATTGCGGTATTCGAAGTGCCTGAGAGTATCCTCATGCGTTTCCTGCTTCGGTCTTTCAGCCGGCGTTCCGGTAAAGCTTTCCGCGACCTTCTCCGGTTCTCCCAGAGAAGCGAGGATGTCTTCCAGGCTTTCTCCGTTCTCCATGCGGTCATTGATCATCTCTTCCACGAAGTTCAGGATCTCATCCCGTTCTTCGATATCGTTATGCAAGGCGTTTTTCAGCCTCGTCAGGTATTCATTCAGCATTTTCCTTAACCTCCCCGGCAATGAATTCGTATACTTTCTGCAGCTCCCGGAAATCCAGGAGATAATCTCTGATCCGGTCCCGTCCCTTCGAAGTGATCCTGTAGAATCTTCTCAGCCGGCCGTTGTGTTCGACCGAATAGGAAGAGAGACATTCGCCCGCTTCGAGGCGTTTCAGGATCGGATACAGCGTCGATTCCGAGATGTCGATGATCCCGTCGAGGGACTGGATGATCTTGTATCCGTAGGAATCGCCTCCAAGCAGGGAAGCCAGTACGCAGACGTCCAGCGTTCCCCGTTTCATCTGTATATCCATAAAATACCTCCTTACATAGAATACTATACAACACATAGTATAAGATGTAAAGAGGTATATTAAAACATCCGCCTAGGCGGCGAATGTCTCATCGTATACGATCTCGTAGGTATATCTTTCTTTCCACTTCTTTTTCAGAAACGGCCTCAGGATGATCAGGATGATCCCCAGTCCGGTAACGAACTTGGCGATGTTGCGGTAAAGCTTGTAGTCTTCCCATACCATCGGCATGAAGATGTCGCACAGACTCAGCAGGATGCTGCCAAGTACGGTTAGAAGGATCGTCCGCTTGTTGAAGATCTTCGACCAGGGCAGGTCGGGAAACAGGATCTTGACGCAGATCCCGATCACCGCCAGCAGAAGCAGGATGTGCAGGAAGAAGTTCAGGATGATGTGGCCGATCGGCGCCAGCAGGACGTTTACCAGCAGATCGCTGAGGGAGATCAGGAAGGTCCCCAGGAACCACAGGGGAACGCACAGGAACATGCGGATCCTGACCGGGATGCGGTAGATGAGATCCCGCAGCTTCTCTTCAAAAACGCTCTTCTGTCTGTCCTGTTCGGGATCGTCTTCGACACTGCCGATCTGTTCGATGACCGCCTTGGGTTTGACGTGTTCCTCGTTCAGCAGATCCTGCGGCGAATCGAAAGTTCCGCCCAGCAGGACGGAAACGGATGTGACTCCGGCAACGATGCCTTTTTCGATCTGTTTCTTTTTCTTCTTCTTTTCTTCCTCGTTCACAGTTTCATTATATGTTTTTTCCATAAAAATAACTATAATGGTGCTGATGAGGAAAATGAGAGATGTCTCGGAGGCCTTCCTCTATCTCAAGGAAGGGGAGATCCTGACTTCGGATGGAAAGGATCAGTTCGTTCTGAAACAGGACAGGATCTACCGCTACGACAGGGGAACGCGGTTCTCTTTGCCGGCGGAGGATTTTCTGCAGTTGTATCAGAAAAGCAGTTTCTTCCTGTACGAAGAAACCGCCGAAATCGATGAAACGAAGGATGAAGCCTATTACCGCTATTACCGGAAGTAATGGGTTTTTTTATTTCTTGAAGATCATTCCCAGGGCTGCGCCGGAAAGCCCGCCGATGATGTGCGTGATCTGGGAGACGTTGTCCGAAGCGGTGATGCCGGCATAGATCTCCTTGCCCAGCCAGAGGATGGCGACCAGGATCAGGGTGACGGGGATCCCGTCTTCCTTGCCGGTAATGGATGCCAGAAGGATAAAGGCGAAGACGACGCCACTGGCTCCCAGCAGGACGACGTCCGGCTGGATGATGTTGTGGATGACGCCGGTGACCAGAGCCGTCGTCAGAATGACGGTGATCAGACGGTCATGGTATTTCTCTTCCAGCATCGGGCCAAGCAGCAGGATATACAGCATGTTGTTGACCAGATGATCGATTCCCGCATGACCGAAGACGTGGCAGACCAGTCTGATGTAGGTCAAAGGGGACAGCCAGGAAGATCTGTAGGTCGAGAACAGGAGTATGGTCGAGGAATCTTTGGTCAGATAGCCCAGGGCCGTCGCGATGACGCAGATCGCTACGAATCCCAGGGTGATCGGCGCGTTGAGATAGATCCGGAATTTCTTTTTGTTCATACCAATATTATTGCACAAAAGAATATGCAGGTCTTAAAATTAGGTTATGAAGAAATGCAGAACGTCACTGGTGCTGGAAGGCGGAGGGATGCGCGGCGCATACACCTGCGGAGCACTTTCGTGGCTGATCGATCACGGGATCGAATTCGATAACGCATACGGGATCTCCACCGGAGCCGTTCATCTGACAAACTTCTTGATGGGCTCCAAGGAAGACCTTTTTACTTTTTCCGTGGACGGGATCACGGACAAGCGGATCGTCGGGATCCGGGCCTTCCTCCATTCCGGAAGGATCGTGGATTACGAGACGCTGTTCCAGCACATCATGCCGGAAGAATACCATTACGACATCACTCCGTTAAAGAAATGCAAGACGAAGGCCTATGTCGGCCTCTATGACCTGAAGCAGGGAAAGACCGGCTATTATCCGATCCAGGAGCTGGGACTTTCGGAACTGCAGGCATCGACTTCTCTGCCGATCATCGGCAAGACCGTCGAGGTCGACGGCAGACAGATCCTGGACGGCGGGATCACGGACATGATCCCGATCGATCAGTCCGTTTCCGATGGCTGCGACCGGCATCTGATCATCACCACCAAACCGGCGGACTACGTCCGCAAACCGGCCAAGAAGCCGATCATCGATCTGATGGCGTCCGTCTATCCGCAGTGTCCGCAGATCGCCAAGGACTATTCCGTCCGCCATCTCAACTATCAGAAACAGATCGAACTGATCAAGGAACTGGAACAGGAAGGAAAGGCGATCTACATCTATCCGTCCAGAGGTTCCAAGGTGACCAGGCTCGGAGGGAAGAGGGAAGATCTCGTCGATCTGTACGAACTCGGCTACAGCGACATGGAAGCCCGGAAGGAAGAGATCCTGGCTCTGTTTCAGAAGAAATGATCCGGAAGATCCTGCTGTGTTTTCTGATCCTGCTGTGTTCCTGCAGCAGGAGTGAAGATAAGAATAAGATCGAATACATCGATCCTGTAAAGGATCTTTTCGTATTCGGCGAACTGAACAGCAGGACTGCGGAAAGGATCCAAAACGCCAATGCGGACGAGGAGTTCCGCAACTATCAGTTCCGGATGCTGGAGAAGCAGATCTATTCCGAAACGGTCACCGATATCGATGGAGAATCTCTGGATCTTGCGGATCACGAAAAGATCTATTTCGATGTCGTATCGGTAAAGTGTTCCCATTGCCGGAAACAGCTGCATCAGCTGGAAAAGCTGACGCTCGATTCCGATACTCTCTTCGTTCAGTATTTCAACGTCGGAGATGCGCAAGCCATACGCGATCTCTATGAGGAAGAAGGTCTGACCATGCGGGATGACGTCTCCATCGTCCCTTACAGCGAAGAACTGGAAGACTTCATCCGCTATGATCTGAAGATCGAAAACTATCCGACTCTGATCTGTTTCAAGGACGGGAAGGTGACGTTCAGCGTCGTCGGGGAATTCGAAGCGGCGAAGTGGCCGCTCATCGCCAATATCTCCTTCGAACACACCTTAAGCAGGGAGGAACTTTCCGACGGAGAAGGAAACTATCTGCCGGATCTGATTCGCGGGATCGATGAAGTGAAGGCATCGTTGAGTGAAGAGAACCGGGAAAAGCTGGCCGATCTGGGCAAGGAAAGCGAGAAGCTGACGCTGAAACGGATCGGGAAGCCATTCTCCTTTGCGGTCACGAAGACTTCCCATTCCGATGTCTACGTCAACGAGATCGAAGACTATTCCGGATACGAAGACAAGGAACTGGTCATCTTCTACGAGAACCTCAATGACGGCGATCCGGTCGAAAAGATCGCCCTCATCAACGAACTGATCGAAGCGCAGGAAGGAAGGGAATACATCGTCGTCCTGAACGAAGGAATGGGGTCTTCTTCGACGATCCTGCGCAGTTCCGGACTTCATTTCGAATGCCCGGTCATTTCGATGCTGAGCGCAGTTCCGGAAGACTTCATCGATTACGAGATCGGGGATTATCCCAGTGCGGTCTTCGTTGAAAAAGGCACCCTGACGGGTGTCTGTACGCAACTCGATGTAGAACGCTATCATAAAGCGGCTGAGATCTTCCTGGGAGAAGGATGCATCGCCCGCAGTGACAATAACTAATCAGTGAACGGATAGCGGTCCGGTTCGCTGGTAAAACAGAGTTCTTCGCCTGTGGTCGGATGAGTGAAGCTCAGCCGGTAGGACCATAAGGCGATCTGCTGGCCCGGAAGGGCTTTTTTGTTATAGCGCTGATCGCCCCAGAGAGGATGATTGCGGGAAGAGAACTGGACCCGGATCTGATGGGAACGTCCCGTCTTAAGATCGACTCTGACCAGGGCAAGTCCGTCCTTTCTTCTCAGGACTTCATAATCCAGGATCGCCGTCTTTCCCCTGGGATCGACGCGGACGGTGTTGGTCCTGCTATCTTTCAGGAGTTTGTCTTCGAAATGACCTGTATCCTCAAGTCCGTTGTCTTCGACGACAGCCAGGTATTCCTTATGAAAACGGTGTTCCCGGACCTGATCGGAAAGACGGGAAGCCGCCTTGGAAGTGCGCGCAAAAACGCAGACGCCGCCGACCGGACGGTCTAGACGGTGGACCAGACCGAGGTAGACGTTGCCCGGTTTCTGATATTTCTCCTTGATGTATTCCTTGCACAGGGTGAGCAGGTCCGGATCTTTGGAACTGTCTTCCTGCATCGGGATGTTGACAGGTTTTTCGATCACCAGCAGGTGATTATCTTCGTAGAGGACCTTCACCGGGACCACCTTGTCGTCTGCCCGCAAGGCAGATAGAGCGGGGAATCCTGAATGCGGATCCCGATCTCGTCGGCTTCGATGTTTCCCGAAAGTCCGTAACGTTTTGTATACTGTTCCATCAGGTTGTACATGACGGAAGGGGAATAGCCGGTGGTATAGGTATTAACGATCAGAAAGAGCGGATCGTCGCTGAGCAGCTGCATGCAGTTGTCCAGAAGCGGGTTGATCTTGTCTTCGAAGCGGAAGAGTTCGTTGTCCGGACCTCTGCCGTAGGAAGGCGGATCCATGATGATGCCGTCGTATTTCCTGCCTCTGCGGATCTCCCTCGAGGTGAATTTCAAAGCGTCATCGACGATGTAGCGGATCGTCGCATCCTGCAGACCGGAAAGCTTCATGTTTTCCTTGGCCCATTCATTGATCCCTTTGGAGGCATCCAGATGGACGACTTCCGCCGCTCCGGCTCTGGCGGCAGCCATCGTCGCAGCTCCGGTATAGGCGAAAAGGTTCAGGATGCGGACATCCTCCTTTCCCTTGATGTGATCAAAGATGAAATCCCAGTTGGCGCACTGTTCCGGGAAGATGCCGGTATGCTTGAAACCGGTCGGTGAGACCTTGAAGGTCAGATCCCGATAGCTGATATTCCAGGATTCGGGCAGTTTCTTTCTGTATTCCCAGGAACCGCCTCCGGAACGGGAACGGTGATAGACCGCATCCGCGTTTTCCCAGAGTTCAGGCCTGGTCTTGGGCCACAATGCCATCGGATCGGGACGGCGCAAAATGACGCCTTTCCAGTTTTCCAGTTTCTCCCGGTCTCCGGCATCCATCAAGATGTAATCCTGCAGGTTCGCGCTGCTTATCATACCTAAATTTTAGCATGCTTTGTAGTAAAATAATGTTGTGAATGTCATCGAACAGATCAGGGCATATCAGCCCTTCAATATTCAGGAAGAGAAGGATAGGAAGAATATCCTTCGTTTTCTGGAAACTCAGGAGAACGCCTTCGAGCGAAGCAACGAGATCGCCCACATGACGGCTTCCGCCTGGGTCGTCAACCCCGGCAGAGACAGGATCCTGATGGCCTACCACAGGATCTATGATTCCTGGTCCTGGCTGGGCGGACACTGCGACGGAGAGAAGGACTGTCTGAAGGTGGCGCTCCGGGAAGTGAAAGAGGAAGCCGGCATTGAGAATGTGAGGCCTCTCGATGATCAGATCTTTTCCCTGGAGATCCTGACGGTCAATTCCCATATCCGCAAAGGGGAATATGTGCCCTGTCACATGCATCTGAACGTTACCTATCTGCTGGAAGCGGACGACAGTCAGCCCCTGCATGTCAAGGAAGATGAAAACAGCGGTGTCGCCTGGTTCGCACCGGAGGAAGCAGTCGCGAAGTCCAGCGAGAAGTGGTTCCGCGAACATATCTACAGTAAACTGAATGAAAAGCTGAGGAAGAATTATGAAATCGATTAAGCGCATCGTATTTACCGGAGGTCCCTGCTCAGGCAAGACGACCTTCACATCAAGGGCCCAGCAGGTCTTCGCGGAAAGAGGATACCGGGTCATCATCGATCACGAATCGGCGACCGATCTGATCTCGGGAGGCATCTCTCCGGCAACGATGGGAATGTATGACTTCCAGAAATATGTCGTCGGACTTCAGCTGAAGAAGGAAGAACTGTGCTATCAGGCGGCGCAGGAGATCGCCGGGGACAAGGTCCTGATCTTCATCGACCGAGGCATCCTGGACGACATGGCCTACGTCGGTGACGAAGACTTCAGGGAGATCCTGAAAGGTTTCGATCTGAAGAAGGAAGAACTCAACGACCGTTACGACATGGTGGTCCATCTGGTGACCAGCGCCAAGGGCAAGGAAGAAGCCTACACCCTGTCCAACAACGTCGCCCGCTACGAGACGATCGAAGAAGCCCGTTTCATGGACGACATGGCTCTGGAAGCCTGGAAGGATCATCCGAACCGGGTCATCATCGGCAACGAGACCGACTTCGAAGTCAAGATGATCAAGGCCATCCAGTCCGTCTTCGAATATCTCGGAGCCAGCGCTCCGGTCGAGAGGTTCAACAAGTATCTGATCGAAGTGGACGATGAGCTTCTGGAGAGACTGAAACAGGAGGCCAACTACTCGACTTCCCACATCGTGCAGCACTACCTGACTTCCGATTCCGGAAACGAACGCCGCATCCGCAGAAGGGAAAGAGGGGATGACATCCAGTATACCTATTCGGAAGCCAACTATCTGAAGGCCAACGAACGTATCAAGGTCGACAGGGTCCTGACCGAGAGACAGTACAAGGACTACAACCATCAGATCGACAGGAATCTCAACGTGACCGACAAGATGCGTTATTCCTTCATCAACAATGGGTCCTTCTTCAAGTTGGATGTCTTCGATTTCGACAAAACGAAGGGCATCCTTTCGACGGAATCCACGGCAGACGAGACGGAAGTGAGACTTCCGGACTACGTGAAAGTGATCAAGGACATCACCGGGGATGTGAACTACAAGAACTACTATCTGGCAAAGTCCCAGAAATACTGAAATGATCAAATATTCGGAACTGAATGAAAACCAGAAGATGGCGGTCACGGACGAGGCCGCCCATCTCAGGATCATCGCCGGCGCGGGTTCAGGCAAGACCCGCGTTTTGACGATGCGCATCGCCTATCTGATCGAACAGAAAGGCGTGAGACCGTATCATATCCTGGCCATCACCTTCACCAACAAGGCAGCCAGAGAGATGAAGAACCGCATCAACGAGATGCTGAAAGACGAAGGAACGGGCTGCTGGATCTCCACGATCCATTCCCTGTGCATGCGCATCCTGTCGGAAGATATCGGCGCACTGAACTATCCGAAGAACTTTACGGTCGTCGATGCCGACGATCAGAGGCAGATCCTCAAGGAAGCCTACAAGGAGATCGGGATCGACAAGAAGGAATATCCTTACGGTTCGATTCTGGACTACATCGCTGACAACAAATATCAGGATATCAGCCCGGAAAAGGCCATGGAGTTCACCTACGGCGAGACCAAACTCATCAACAGGGCAAAGGTCTACGACTATTACGACAAGAGACTGAAACAGCTCTACGCCCTGGATTTTGACGATCTGATCCTGTTTACGACCAGACTGTTCAAGCTCTATCCCGCCATCCTGGAGAAGTGGTCCTCCAAGTTCCACTACATTCATGTGGATGAGTTCCAGGACATCGACAAGGAGCAGTATCTGCTGATCCGGCAGCTGTGTACCGTCCACGACAATCTCTACGTGGTCGGCGATCCTGACCAGACGATCTTCACCTGGAGAGGTGCGGACGTCAACATCATCGTCAACATGGAGAAGGACTTCAAGGATACGAAGACGATCGTTCTGAACCAGAACTACCGTTCCACCAACAACATCCTTTCCGGTGCCAACTCCGTCATCCGCAACAACAAGGCCAGGGTGGACAAGGAACTGTTCTCCCGCAACGGCGACGGAAACAAGATCATCCACAAGACCTGCGCTTCGGAAACGGCGGAAGCCAACTACGTGGTCAACCAGATCGAGAAGCTGCACGGAGACGGATACAACTTCCGGGACATGGCCGTCCTGTATCGGGCCAACTATCTGTCCAGGGAAGTGGAAAAGGCGCTGATCGAAAACCGGATCAACTACGTGATCTACGGCGGACTGCGCTTCTATGAACGCATGGAAGTGAAGGACATCCTTTCCTATCTGCGCATGATCACCAGAGCGGACGATCTGGCCTTCATCCGCATCATCAACTCCCCGCGCCGGGGCATCGGCCCCAAGACGCTCGACGGCATCCAGGCGATCGCCAACGAACAGAACATTTCCATGTATGAAGTGATCAGAAAGGGACTCTATCCGAAAAACCGGGAAGTCTTCGATTCTTTCGTGCGCATGGTGGAGAAGTGGCGGGAAGATCTGAAGACGATGGATCTGGAACTGCTGCTTCAGGAAGTCCTGGATGATTCCGGATACCGGACCATGCTGGAAAAGGACAACGAAACGGAACGTCTGGAGAACGTCAAGTCGCTTCTGGATGATATCCGACAGTATTCCGAGGACTATCCCGATTCCTCGCTGGATGAATACCTGCAGATGATCGCACTGTATACCGACAGAGCTTCGGAAGATGTCGGCGATGCGGTCAATCTTTGCACCATCCATTCCGCCAAGGGCTTGGAATTCGATGCGGTCTTCGTCATCGGGCTCTCAGAAGGGATCTTTCCTTCCGAAAAGACACTGGCGGAAGGACAGAAGGGGCTCGAAGAGGAGAGAAGACTGGCTTACGTCGCCTACACCAGGGCGAAGAAGCTCCTGTATCTCACGGAGTCCAACAGTTTCTCTTTCGTCATCCAGTCCTCCAAACTGAAATCCCGTTTCATCAGCGAGATCGATCCGAAATACATCGAACATGTAGACGAAAAGCCGACGGCTTTCCGTTCCGGCATCTTCGACGAAGACATCGTCCGGGACCGCCGTCAGGAAAAACCGAAAGACGATCTCTACCGCAACGGGGATACCGTCATCCACAAGATCTACGGGGAAGGGATCGTGATCGGTTCCGATTCCGGGGTGCTGCAGATCGCTTTCTCCCATCCGTACGGAGTCAAGAAGATCCTGGCATCACATCCTTCCATCCGCAAGAAGAAAAAGGAAGAATACAATTAAAAAATGCAGCTAGGCTGCATTTTCCTTATACATCTGTTCCAGCTTGACGACTCCGTCCAGATTGGACAGCCGGTAGGACTTTGAATCGTGGGTATACAGATCGATCAGCACATCTGCCTCATGGGAATAGAACTGCATCAGATCGAAGAGATACTGGGAAGTGTTCTCATAGTTGTACAGGGAGTACAGTTCGAACACGGTGATGAACTTTTCGTTGTGGATCCTGGTCCCGTCGAAGTCGTAGAAAACCGTCTTTCCGGATTCCTTGAAATAGTATCCGAGATCTTCGTCGGAAAAAAGGAAACGGATGAAGCCGTAGTTGTCTTCCCTGGTCAGTGAAACGACGGTGACCTTGCAGTAGACGGTGACATCCAGATCGAGCATCGCCATGTCTTCGTCACTTGGACGGAAATCCAGCATTTTGCGCAAAGGCATATTAGGGGTTAACATATAACTATATTATAATATTGACGAGGTACTGTTTATGAAAAAAATACTTGTGATACTGGTGTGTCTGCTTCTGCTGACATCCTGCAAGCCGGGAAGAAAGAAGGAAGACATCAAGGAATTCGGAACGGAATATCTGACAAAACTGAAAGAATACGAGACCAGGGAAAAGAGATCGCCGAACGAAAACAAGGCCAACGATCCCGATTTCGACGCTTTCCTGGACAAGGTATTCGTGGAAGGAATGGAAGGGGACTACATGACCCTGCATTTCAGTGTGACCGACTACAGGAAGCTGGGGATCGAAAAGCCTCCGGTGGATCTGGGCCAGCTGAAATACGGTTTCGACGAAGAGAACTTCAAATATTTCGAGGATCAGCTGAAGGAACTGCAGAGTTTCGATTTCAACGATCTCTCCTACCGTCAGCAGTACGACTACGAAGCGCTGGAATATTCGCTGTATGAGACGCTGGCCGATTTGGCGTTCTATCAGTACAAGTTCCTGTTTTCGACCGCTTCCTGTCTGCCGGAAAACATCATCAGCAACTTCACGGACTTTACCTTCTATGACGAAGAATCCGTGGAAGACTATCTGACCTGTCTGGCGGACCTCGACCGCTACTTCGACGATGCGCTCAAGTACACCGCCGATCAGAGTAAGGACGGCTACGGCCTGCTCGATCCGTGGATCGACTGGACCCAGGAGACCTGTACGGATGTCGCCCGCAAGAGCGAAGACAACGCATTCATCACGACCTTCGACGACCGCATGGCGGATCTCGGTTTCCTCAGCGATGCCCAGAAGGCAGATTACAGTGCCAGAAACAAGGAGATCGTCCTCAACGAAGTCCTTCCTGCCTTTACCAAGGTCAAGGATGAACTCGAACAGTACC